>Ga0070731_10000163_pt1 | contig 120622 bp, 96 predicted proteins | sample Coa_R1_2_FD_66448 | JGI IMG/M metagenome (GOLD analysis project Ga0070731, IMG submission 66448) | Surface soil microbial communities from Centralia Pennsylvania, which are recovering from an underground coalmine fire - Coalmine... | ecosystem: Environmental > Terrestrial > Soil > Unclassified... | reverse complement strand
CGCTCGAGACCGAAGACATGTTTGTGATCCAGCCTTCGCACCCCTGGTGGAAATCGGAAAACTGGGTCAACGCCAAGCCTCTGGCGGAGGGTTTTCGCTATTCGAGCGACACCAACGAACACTGGCTCACTCGGCGCGAACTGGAAGAACTGGTGACGCCGGAAGCGAGTGATGCGGAAGCGGTCCCGACCTCGGCCTAGCTTTTAAGCCTGGCTAACAAGGATGAGCGCTCTAAATACAAAACCGGAAATGCTTGCCATTCACGGGGGAACGCCCGTGCGCGAAAAACTGTTGCCGTATGGACGGCAGAGCCTCGATGACGCGGATATCGAAGCCGTTGTCGAGGTTTTGAAATCGGACTGGCTGACGACCGGCCCCAAGGTTCGTGAGTTCGAAGAACAGTTTGCCGCGCGAGTCGGAGCGGAACATGCCGTCAGCTTCAGTTCGGGCACGGCTGCATTGCATGGTGCAGCTTTTGCCGCCGGGCTTCGTTCGGGGGACGAAGCCGTCACGACGCCGATGACCTTTTGTGCCACCGCCAACTGCGTTTTGTATCAGGGAGCGACGCCGGTGTTTGCGGATGTCTCGGCGGACACGTTGAACCTGGATCCGGGCGAAGTCGCGAAGAAAATTAATTCGCGTACCAAGGCGATCATCGCGGTCGACTATGCGGGGCATCCCGCCGCCCTCGATGAACTGGGTGAGCTTTCAAGAAAGCATCGACTGCTTCTGATCGAAGACGCCTCGCACGCCCTCGGTGCGGAATACCGGGGGAAACGAGTCGGCAGCATCGCCGACATGACTACGTTCAGCTTTCATCCGGTCAAGCATTTGACCACCGGAGAAGGCGGGATGGTTGCGACCAACGACCCACGACTAGCCGAGACGCTGCGGCGTTTTCGCAATCATGGCATCAGCAGCGAAGCGCGCGATCGGCAGGATGCGGGGCAGTGGTTTTACGAGATGGTCCTGCTCGGCTTCAACTACCGGTTGACGGATATCGCCTGCGCTCTCGGCATCTCGCAACTGGAAAAGCTGCCGGCGAACCTGGCGCGGCGTCGTGAAATCGCTGCGCAATATGCGACGGCATTCCGTGGCTTACCCGGGATCGCTATACCAGTCGTCCGAGAAGACGTGAATCCGGCATGGCATCTGTATCCAATCCGTCTCGAGTTGGAGAATCTTGCTGTGGACCGGGCAGAAGTCTTCCGGGCGCTGCGAGCGGAGAATCTGGGTGTGAATGTGCACTACATCCCCGTTCATCGGCATCCCTATTACCGTGAGAGCTTCCCGTCCGGGGGAAGATATCCGGTGGCCGAAGATGCGTACCAACGGCTGATCAGTCTGCCGATGTTTCACTCCATGACGCCGCAGGATGTGGATGACGTGATTCATGCGATGCGCAAAGTCATGACCTTCTTTTATGTCCAACTGCCGAACGAGGGCAAGAGCGAGCGCGCACGCCTGCTCGAGAGCGGAGCAAGATAGGTTCAATGTCAAGCGTTTCCGACTGGGTCGGCTATCGGGCTCTGGTGATTGGGTGCGGCTCCATTGGCCGTCGCCACGCCAGAAATCTCAAAACGCTCGGCGTGCGAGAGCTGGGCTTCTGCGATACCAATCCGGAAGCGTTGAAACAATGTTGCGATGAGTTGAACGGAGAAGCCTTCAGCGACTACGAGCAGGCGCTTCAGGTCGTCCGCCCGGACCTGGTACTGATCTGCACGCCGCCGGTTTATCACGTCGAAGCGGGACTGGCTGCACTGCGCGCGCAAGCGCACGTATTTATCGAGAAGCCACTCTCCCACGAATCGGAAGGAATCCAGGCGCTGATTTCCGAGGCGCGACGCCGGGACCGCAATGTACAGATCGGCTATAACATGCGGTTTCATCCCGGCCTGCGGATCATGAAGGATCTCGTCGACTCTGGAAAAATTGGGCGCGTGCTCTGGTTGAGCGCCGAAGTGGGGCAATACCTTCCCGACTGGCGCCCGTGGCAGAACTATCGCGAAAGTTATAGCGCGCGCAACGAGCAGGGTGGCGGCATCATCCTCGACGGCTCGCACGAACTTGACTACATCTGCTGGCTTCTGGGCCGCCCGACGGAATTGACCTGCCGTGCCGAGCATCTGAGCAGCCTGGATGTCGACGTGGAAGACTCGGCGTGGATCTATATGAGTTTTCCGGAACGGCGGCGCGCCGAACTGCATCTGGATTTCGTGCAACGGTCTTATTCGCGCACCTGCAAAATCGTGGGCGAGGCTGGGACGGCGCTTTGGGATTTCAATGTACCGGAAGTACGTTGGTTCTCGTCGGAGCAGCCGAGTTGGAATACCATCCCCTACACGTTTGAATCGAACGACATGTACCTGGCGGAAATGCGCCACTTTCTGGAGTCTCTGGGCAGTGAAACCGGCCCCATGATTGATCTCGAGCAAGGGCGAGATGTAATCCTGTTGGTCGAAGCGGCCAAGAAATCGTCGGAAGAGGGAAGACCGCAAGTACTCAATTGGACACGCGAAAGGGTCGAGGGTCCGGTGGTCGCGATCATTCAGGCTCGCATGGGGTCGAGCCGGTTACCGGGCAAGAGTCTGGCGATGATCGAGGGGCGGCCCATGTTGTGGCATGTGATTCAACGGGCGAAACGAGCCTCATTAGTTGATCGGGTAGTGGTGGCCACCTCAACGTCCCCTACCGATGACGTCATTGCGCAGATGTGCCTCGATGAGGGTGTGCCTTGTCACCGCGGCAGCGAAGCTGATGTGCTCGACCGTTTCTACAGCGCGGCGCGAGCGGAAAAAGCGGCACACGTAGTCCGGATCACCGCCGATTGCCCGTTGATCGATCCGGAAGTTATCGACCGCGTCGTGCGGCGCTTTCTGAGAGGCGATCTGGATTACGCCTCGAACGCCATGGTGAGAAGTTATCCCGATGGGCTTGACACCGAGGTTTTTTCGTTTTCGGCTCTGGAGAAAGCCTGGCACGAAGCGATTAAGGTTTCCGAACGCGAGCATGTGACGCCCTACCTGCGGTCAGAAAAATTTCGCACCGCCAATGTGGAGAACCATTCCACATCTTCGTACCAGCATTATCGCTGGACAGTGGACGAGACCGAAGACCTGGAATTCATCCGTGCGGTTTATAAAGAGTTTCGCGGCAGGGATACCTTTGGGATGAAGGATGTCCTGCAGCTTCTTGAGAAAACGCCCGCACTGGAAAAAATGAACTCGGCGATTGTTTCGAACCGGGGCTACTACAAGAGTCTTTTCGAAGACGCGAGGGCGATGGCTGCTCCACCGCGGCCGATAGAGAAATCAAAACTGTGGATCGAGCGAGCGCGAAAAGTAATTCCCGGCGCATCGCAAACGTTCAGCAAGGGTGCGAACCAGCACGTACGTGGCGTCGCGCCGATGTTTCTGGTCAAGGGCAACGGCTGCCGTGTTTGGGATGTCGATGGGAATGAATACATCGACTACATCCAGGCACTGTTGCCCAACATCCTCGGCTACGCACACCCAGGAGTGAATGCCGCAGTCGGGGAACAGCTACTGCGTGGACACAGCTTTTCTTTGCCGCACCCGATCGAAGTGGAACTCGCCGAGAGACTTACCCAGCTCATTCCGTGTGCGGAGATGGTGCGCTTTGGCAAGAATGGATCAGATGCAACCACCGGCGCGGTTCGCGCCGCCCGTGCAGTGACTGGACGGGACCGCATCGCCTGTTGTGGTTATCACGGCTGGCAGGATTGGTATATCGGCAGCACAACGCGACATGCGGGAGTCCCGCGAGCTGTCCGCGATCTGACGCATCCTTTCGTTTACAACGATCTCGGATCGCTCCAGCGAATTTTTGACGCTCACAAGGGCGAGTTCGCCGCAGTCATCATGGAACCGGTAAATTTCTCGCCACCGGCCCCCGGGTTTCTGGAAGACGTGCGGGACCTTGCTCATCAGAATGGCGCTCTGCTCATCTTTGACGAAATCTGTACAGGGTTTCATTTCGGCCTCGGCGGAGCGCAGAAAAAATTTCGCGTGACTCCCGATTTGGCCTGCTTTGGCAAAGCCATGGGCAACGGCTTCCCGATTTCGTGCGTGGTCGGAAAAGCGGACGTCATGAAAGTGTTCGAAGACATTTTCTTCAGCTTCACGTTCGCTGGTGAAGTGTCATCGATGGCGGCGGCGATGAAGGTGCTGGACGTGCTCGAAACCACCGACGCTCTGGCCCGTATGGACGCCAACGGCCGCATCCTTCAGGAGGGTCTGAATACCTTGGCAAAAGACGCGGGATTGCAGGATCGAATCCAGTGCGTTGGATATCCCGTCTGGTCGCTGATCCGGTTCTTCGATGCCGAGGGCAAAGACAGCCTGTTGGTGCGGAGCCTTTTCGCGCAAGAATGCGTGAAGCGCGGAGTTCTCCTTCTGGCAACGCACAATTTGTCAACCGCTCACGACCCCCTCGCGATCGAACATACGTTGCGGGTTTACGCGGATGTTTGCAAGACTCTGGCGAAATGGCTCAGCGAAAAGCAGCCGGAACAATATCTTGAAGGTGCAGCCATTCAGCCCGTGTTCAAAGTTCGGTGAAGTCATCAACGAAGTGAGAGACGAGAAATGAGAGGTCGATCGATGTCTGAGCATTTCAATACTGGAAGAGCGCTGGCAACAAAAGAGGCGGACGTGTGGCGCGGGAAATTCGGTACCAAGTACAGCGAACGAAACCTGTTCAACGCTGCCGAACTCGACCGCACGTACGTGGAGAAGTACGGACTCACTCGGACCGCTCTGAACCAGAGCTGTCTTGTAGACATCCCAAGGTCTTCGTCGATCCTGGAAGTAGGATGCAATCTCGGGAACCAATTAATTCTTCTCAAGCAGATGGGATTTGAGAACCTCACCGGAATTGAGATTCACAGCGATATCGTGAAGGAAGCGCAGACCCGGGTTCCGTGGGCTCACGTGTCGGAAGGTTCAGCGCTCAACATCCCCTTTGGCGATGCCAGCTTCGACATGGTTTGCACATCGGGGCTATTGATTCATATTGCCCCGCGGGATCTCGAGACCGTGATGAACGAAATCCATCGTTGCGCGAGAAGCTGGATTTGGGGACTTGAGTACTACGCTCCGCAGACGACCGAAATTACATATCGCGGGCTGTCGGGTCTGTTATGGAAAGCCGACTTTGCGCGCCTCTATACCGATGGTTTCCCCGACCTGGAGTTAGTCTCGGAGCAGAGGCTGAAATATGTGGCAGACGACAATGTGGACTCGATGTTCCTTTTGCGAAGAAACAACGGCCCGCGCTAAAAATTGCGCGAACCTCGGAGACTGACGATAGAAGATGAAACGTGGCGTACTTCTGATTCGAGCGGATGCCACGGTCAGGTCCGGCACTGGACACGTAATGCGTTGTCTGGCTCTGGCACAGGCTTGGCAGGATGCTGGCGGGCGCGCAATTTTCGCGATGGCCGAGTCGACTCAGTCAATCGAGGGACGGCTCCGGAGGGAAGGTTTCGATGTCGCACCTGTGGCTGGTCCGGTAGGGAGCGCAGCCGATGCGGAAGCCACCGCTTTTCTGGCGCAGCAACAAGGCTCGTTGTGGGTGGTGGTGGACGGCTATCAATTCGGCGCTGAATACCAATCTGCTCTGATGGACCGCCGCCTCAAAGTCTTGTTCATCGACGACAACGGCCACGCCAGGCACTACTCTGCGGATCTCGTCCTGAATCAGAACGCCCACGCTGAAGAGTCCCTCTATTCAACTCGAGACGCTTCGACCCGCCTATTGCTGGGTCCGCGCTTTGCGTTGTTGCGGGATGAATTTAAACCGTGGCGTGAGTGGAGGCGCGACATTCCGCCCCTGGCTCGCCGGGTTCTGGTAACCATGGGTGGAAGCGATCCGAACAATGTCACCGAGCGGGTGGTCGATGCAATCTTGTCGGCAGGTGATTTCGAGGTAACGATCGTTGCAGGTGGCAGCAATCCCCATTTGTCCGCATTACGCGAATTGGTCGGTAGTTCCAGCCGAGCCGTCCGATTGGTTGAAAACACATCGAGCATGCCCAAACTTCTCGCTGAGGCCGATGTAGCCGTGGCAGGCGCTGGGACAACCACTTGGGAAATGTGTTTTCTTGGTTTGCCTGCCTTGCTGATTATCGTGGCTGACAATCAGCAAGGGGTTGCCGGCGAATTGGGCAAGCGGGGGATCATGGTGAACCTGGGTGACGCTTCTGGGGTAAGCCAAGACACAATTGCAACCCACCTTCGGAGCCTGGCTCAATCGCCTCGTGTAAGACAAGAAATGTCGGCTCGCGAACGGGATCTGGTGGATGGTCGCGGCGCCGAAAGAGTGGTATCCGAATTAAGGGCTGAATTTAAGGACGAATTAGAGGACGGATTTAAGAACAAAGACCTTTCCATCAGGATTGCGAAAGACGGCGACTGTAAGCTACTGTGGGAGTGGGCGAATGATCCGGAGGTGCGCGCGTCGGCGTTCTCGTCCGCGAGCATTTCCTGGGACGACCACGTGGCATGGTTCCGCGAAAAGCTGACCGATGAAAACTGCCGCATCCTCATCGCGATCGACGCCGCAGGTATTGCTGTGGGACAGATGCGATTGGACAAGCGTGACGTGGGCGACGCCGACGTTGATATCAGCGTGGATAGTCGTTTCCGGGGCTTGGGTTATGCCAGCCATCTGATCGAACTCGGCGCCAATTGGGCTTTCGCGGAATGGGATATCAAGAGCCTCAATGCTTTCGTAAAGCCCGGCAATGTTGCTTCCGCGAAGGCTTTTGAAAGAGCCGGGTTCAAGCCGAGGGCGACCGTGATTGTGAAGGGCCACACTGCCACTCATTACGTTCGGACGGCGAAGTGACCGAGCCCTCCAAACACTATCTCGTGGCCGGATGCAAATCCTGGCATCGTCGCGTCTTCACGGATGTTCTCAGCAAGCTTGCGGGCGAGTGGCATTATGTGGGGGAGCGAGAGCAGCTGACTCTCGATAAGATCAGGAAGTGTCGCCCGCGCTATGTATTTTTTCTGCACTGGTCGTGGAAGGTCCCCCAGAAAATCGTCGACGAGGTCGAATGTGTCTGCTTCCATATGACGGATGTGCCCTATGGGCGCGGTGGAAGTCCGCTCCAGAATCTGATTATTCGCGGCCATCGGAATACCAAACTAACCGCGCTCAAAATGAGTCAGGAATTCGACGCAGGACCGGTCTATTTGAAAAAGGATCTATCCCTCGAGGGAGGCGCCGAGGAAATATATCTGCGTGCCTGCTCGCTCTCCGCAGATATGATCAAGCAAATAGTGAGAGATGAAATGCAGCCCTTGCCGCAAACGGGAGAACCTGTGACGTTCACGCGCAGAAAGCCGGAAGAAAGCCAGATCACGAAACTCGATTCTCTCGAACACCTGCACGACTTTATTCGAATGCTCGACGCGGAAGGCTATCCTCGGGCTTTCATATCCCACGCCGGGTACCGTTTCGAGTTCGCCCGGTCCGCTCTCTACGATGGAAGAATCGTAGCCGACGTCCATATCACCGCTGAGCCCAAGGATAAAGATTAAGGATAAAGATAAGCATAAAGATAAGCAGAAGGAGACCAAAGAATGAGCGTTCTGGTTGTTGCGGCGCACCCGGACGACGAGATCCTTGGCTGTGGCGGCACGATGGCCCGCCTCGTCCGTGAAGGCAACGACGTATCCATTGCCATACTCGCCGAGGGCATGTCTTCGCGTTATGCGCAACGGGAAGATGCCGATCAGCAGAAACTTCAGCACCTTCACGCCCAGGCTCGTCAGGCTGCCGACAAGGTCGGCGCCAAAGAACTTGTCCTCTGCAAACTTCCTGACAACCGTCTCGATACAGTGCCTCTGCTCGATGTGGTGAAGATCGTCGAAGACCTCATCGCTCGCTTTCATCCGGAGACGATCTACACCCATCACCCCGGAGACTTGAATATCGACCATGGAGTGGTCCACCGCGCCGTGCTGACTGCGACCCGGCCCGTAAGCGGACAATGCGTGCGCGACATTTACGCCTTCGAGATCCCATCGTCAACGGAGTGGACTTTCCAGCGTATCGAACCGCCATTCCGCCCCAATGTTTTTGTGGACATCACGAACGAACTGGAGACGAAGATTGCGGCGCTTGCTTGCTACGACACCGAAGTTCGTAGTTTCCCCCATCCCCGATCTGCCGAAGCGCTGCACGCGATTGCCATGCGCTGGGGCAGCGTGGCGGGCTTGCAAGCGGTGGAGGCATTTGAATTGATCCGGTCGACAAGACCCGTAATGAGCCGCGTAACGAGTAACCGATGAGCAGCTATATCGAGATCGGAAACCGGCGCATCGGGCAGGGAAGTCCGACGTATTGCATCGCGGAGATGTCCGCCAATCACAACCAGGACTTCAATCATGCGGTGCGCATCATTGAAGCCGCCAAAGATGCCGGCGCGGATGCAGTCAAGGTCCAGACTTACACCGCAGACACGATGACGCTGAAGAGCGACAAGGAATATTTTCGAATCGCGGGGGGCACTCTCTGGGATGGACAAAGCTTTCACGACCTCTACCTCCAGGCGTTTACGCCTTGGGAGTGGCAGCCGGAACTCAAGAAGATTGCGAACCGATTGGGGATGGACTTTTTTTCCAGCGCGTTCGACGACAGCGCCGTCGAATTTCTCGAAAAGATGGATGTTCCCGCGCACAAGGTGGCATCGTTTGAACTGGTCGATGTCGGCCTGATCCGGACGATGGCGCGCACCGGCAAGCCGCTGATCATGTCCACGGGCATGGCGACTGAGGCCGAAATTACTGAAGCGGTGGAGGCAGCGCGCGGAGCGGGTGCAAGCCAGCTTGTTTTGTTGAAATGTACCAGTGCCTACCCGGCGCCGGCGGAAGAGGCGAACCTTCTGACCATTCCGGCCCTGGCTAGCCGTTTCGACTGCCCGGTCGGGCTCTCCGATCACACGATGGGGATCGCGGTTCCGGTTGCGGCTGTGGCTGTCGGGGCGTGCATCATCGAAAAGCATCTTTGCCTGCGGCGTTCCGATGGCGGGCCGGATGGCGCGTTCTCGCTGGAGCCTGCGGAATTCAAAGCGATGGTGGACTCGGTGCGCATCGCCGAGAAGGCCCTCGGTTCGGTCCAATTCGCGACCGGCGCGCGTGAGGACAGCAGTCGCAAGTTTCGACGATCGCTTTTCGTAGTCGAAGATGTAAAGGAGGGCGAGTTGTTCACGAGAAAGAACGTGCGCTCCATTCGTCCGGCAGACGGATTGCACCCCCGTCATCTCGACCAGGTTTTGGGAAAGCCCGCGGCCTGCGACGTCGAGCGGGGAACGCCGCTGAGTTGGCCACTGGTTGCAGGTTAAACCCTCGATCGAATCCCGCCTTATGCGAGTCTTACTCTTACATCCCGAAGATGACTTCCACGGCTCATGGAAGAATCAACCTTGGGACCTGGTGATCGACCTCGGGCGCGCTCCACGTTCCTATTACGACGAACGTAGCACCGCGCTAAAATGCCCTGTCTCGAGCATTTTTGATCTCGCCGTCGACGTCAACTCCGAAGACCTGAAGGTCTGGCGTCCCCTGCTCCAACCTGGCTTGGGGTTCGTCGTAGATCGCTTCGGCATCGACTGGTGGGACGTGATCAGCATTCTTTTGCAATCGGAATTGCAGGACGTGAGGCTGGCACTTCGATGGGCGGAGAAGCTCGGTGGCTGTCGCGTCCTGGCCGCAAGCCGCTACTCGCCGGCGGCGGAGGCGATCGCGATTCAGTTAGGGACGCCGCTTCAACTGCTCCGTCGAGGACTGCGAAAACGTATCGTGCAAGGCCTTTCACGTCGGCGCGCCGCTCTCGCGAACCTTAGCCTGGAACAGCTATTGCAGGTGGCATATGACAAGTACGATCCGCATTATGGTTGGCGCAGAAAACTGGCGGGAGCATCGCAGCGGAGAAATTCGCAGGCGTCACAGTCGCAATCACAATCGACGATCTTGCTTCCGACTGCGTATTCCAATGTTACGAAGACGGTCCTCAGTTATGCCCGGCTTCTGCCCTCACAAAACTTTCTGCTCGTGATCGCCCGCGAGTCCGCGTCCGTGTCTCGAGTTCCTGCGAACGTTCGCACCGAGCGACTGGCAAGATTCTCGTCCAGGAAATGGGATCGAAACGAACTGCAAGAACTGGAAGTCAGTTGGAAGCGGATGGAGAACGAACTACAACGCTCCCCGGGTTTCAATTCGCCCGTTTCGATGGAGATTGTGAAAAAGGGACGGCGTTGGTTGCGCTGGGGTACGGTGGTTCGCGATTCGTGGCTCCGCGTATTCGAGTCATACTCTGTGTCTGCTTGCTTGTGCGGCGACGATTCCAATCCCTATACGCGGATTCCGCTCTTATTGGCTGAGCGGCAAAACGTACCGGCGATCGCCTGTCATCACGGAGCGCTCGATTGCCGCATGGCATTCAAGGGGCTGCGGTTTTCAAGCTATCTTGCGAAAGGGCAAATGGAGCGCGACTATCTGGAACGCGTTGGCGGAGTCGATAGCCAGCGAATTCAGATCGGAGCGGCGACATCCGAGGCGCGGAATGATGCATCGCTCTGGAGCGCTGATGCACCTTGGATTACGTGGTTCGTCGAACCCTACGAGGCCGATTTGTGGCGGCCCGAAACGATTTACCGCGAAGTGCTTCCACGCTTATGTTCTGTGGCGCGCGCAGCCGGAAAGATCGTCGTTTTGAAACTGCATCCATTTGAGAGCCTGCGAGACAGAGAGAGGTTGGTGAAGAGCACGTTAAGCGTGGACGACAGGAAGTTGGTGACGGTGACGGATGCGCCGCTCTCTCGCCAGATTCTCCAGAAGACTTGGTGCGCGGTGACGGTCGAATCGACGGTGGCGTTCGAATGTGCAGCGGCCGGAATCCCAGCCTTCCTTTGCGGATGGCTGCGCCACGCTTATACAGGGTACTCCGCTCAGTATGTGCGGTTTGGCGTCGGCCGAATGATGGAATCCCCAGAGGAGTTATTGCGCATTCCGGCAATGATGAACATGATGATGAGCTCGGCGTTGCCCGCGCCGAATGCAGCCAGACATCTGACACAGCCGATCTCTCCGGAAACACTGTCTGACGTTTTTCGCAATCAGGTTGAACCGTATTCAGCCTTGAACTTGAATATGTAGAAGGCTTGTGATTAAGCGCGAAGTCTCCGTAGTAGGATGAACTTTCGGGTGAACGTTCCAGAGTCAGCGTCCCAGGTTAGTATCCCAGGATAGAAAATCGAGTGGATCCCCACGAATTTGTCGCGGAAGTTTATCGCCGCATGAGCCTGCGGCACCAAGCTGACCAGCGCGCTCTGGCGTGGTCCGAGGCGAAGGAATATCCCGGCGTGCTACAGATAGCCGGTGAGTTGCGCGGATTTCTGCCCCAGGACAGTCGGGCGGCGATTCTTGACGTGGGTTTTGGCGCGGGCTGGTTTCTGGCGGCTTGCTTACGACTTGGGTACACGAACCTGCATGGCGCAGATTTTGGAACCGACAATAAGAGATACGTAAAAGCGTGGTCCCCGGACGCTGTCACGCTACTGGAGATTCAAAGCGATATCGGTACATTTCTCGCGGACAAACCGGAAACATATGACTTTATTCACATGTCGCACGTGATCGAGCACATCCCCAAGTATTCGTTGTTGTGGGTGGTCGATTCCTTATACCGGGCTCTGAAGCCAAATGGTGTGTTGATGCTCCGGACTCCGAATATGGAGGGGCCTTGTCCGACGTCGTCCTTATATGTGACGCTGGCGCATGAGTATGGGTTCACTAGCGGCAATCTGGAATCGCTACTCGATATATGCGGTTTTGACGAGATTCGTTTTCACAAACTCTCGTTGCCCAATCCAAATTTAAAACAACGAGTGGGAAGACTTTTACGTTGGCCATTCTTGAAATCGAGCCAGATCAAGCATCGGCTTTTTGGGGTCGGCGAACACGGGCACTTTGACTCGGAATTGACCGTGACAGCCAGAAGGGGCGCGTTCCCGCCGCTCTTCGATCCCAGATACCGCTGAGTTTGCGTCGCGATGATCACCATATTCACTCCATCGTTTGCCGATCAAGACAATACGAACGCGCAGAACCTCACCGTGAAAGAGGTCGTGAGCCGTCTTCCGCCGGATCAGTTCCGGGTGATTATGCTTGGCGGGGGCGCTCCCGATCCGCGAATTCTTGCTCGCGAGAATACGGAAATCCTGCCTTTTCGCCGACACGGCAATACCGCACGATGGCTGGCTCGTCTTCTGCTGTCGCGAATCGACGTTTATTTTTTTCCGCGCGAAGGCCCTCTCGATTTTCTGTACCTTTCTTGCAGGCGCGCGCTCGGACTTCGGACCGCGCTTGTGACCTATGTGGTAACAGCCGTTGACGAAATCGATGTTGGGCCCATTCAGGTCCGATCGATTCGCGAAGGCGATTACGTGGCGGGCAATTCGCTTTTTGTTACGCAAACAATTACGGATCGCTTTGGAGTTCCGGCGGGGACGGTCTACGACGGAGTCAATCGGGATGTGTTTTTCCCGCCGCCAGATGGTCGAGATGCTCGCGCGGAGGGGGCTGGGCTCACGGTATTTTATGCCGGGTCATTCCAGGCTCGGAAGCGCCTGAACGTGGTGATCGGCGAGGCGGCAAAACACCCCCACGTTGCCTTTCGTTTGGCCGGAAAAGGCAAAAGTGAAGAGGAGCAGAGCGTACGGTCGCTGGTGACGCAGTTGGGGTGCTGCAACGTTACGTTTGTGGGCCATCTTTCGCAGCACGAGGTCGCCGAAGAAATGCGCAAAGCGGATATCTTTCTTTTCCCTAGCGTAATTGAAGGGCATCCGCAGGTTCTGGTGCAGGCCGCCGCTTGCGGGTTACCGGCGATCGCCATGGAGAAGTATCGCCCCGACTACGTCGTCAACGGTGAGACTGGGTACTTGGTAAAATCGGAAAGCGAACTCTCCGACAAATTGAACTTGCTGCTGGGTGATCGCGAGTTACGGCTCCGAATGTCTGCCGCGGCTGCCCGTCATGCTTTGCAGTTCGACTGGGACAACATCGCGCTCGATTGGCAGAAGATATTTGTCGAAGTGGCGGCCAAACATCGCAAATAGTGTTTTCGCTTCGGAATCGCCCAAGCTCGGATTCGTGAACCCTCGGGACATAGGATGGGTTATTGAGCATTTCTAAGTCTCTGTTGCGTTATGGCGGATTTGTACTCTCGGTCAGCACGGCTCGCGTTGTGGGCACTTTACTTACAGCGGCCACTTTCCCTTTCCTGGTACGACGCCTCGGGGTTGATGTTTACGGGCTCTGGAGCTATGTCGTCGCGGTATGCGGTTTCACGGCACTGGTGGCGAATCCGGGCCTTACGTCCTATGCGGCACAGCGGGTAGCGGCACGGCGTGAAGCGGCATTTGGCGATGTATCGGATGTGCTGGTGTTGCGTGTGTTGGCATCTGTGCTTGCAGCTGCGGCAGTCTTGCTGGTGGCGAGATTCGAAGTCCGGCCGGATGTCCGGCTTCTCCTTCAATGGTACGGAGTGGCTTCAGTATTGATCGCCAGCTTATCGCTTGACTATCTCCTTCCCTCGCTGGAATTGTTTCACGCACAATCCTTCATTTCGATTACCCAACAATCTCTCTACGCCGCTGGCATTTTCACTCTGGTGCGATCCCCGAAGGATGTAATCTGGCTACCGGTCAGCATTCTGGGGTCGTCGCTCCTGACCAGCGTTGTCGTCTGGATACTTCTGTGGCGCGCGGGGTATCGATTTCGCTTTTCGATCGCGCCGAGCCGCTGGGCGGTGATTCTGGTGCCAAGCCTCCACTACGCGGGATCATCCCTCATGTCGAATCTTTATCACCGCAGCGGAACCATCGCGGTGCGATTTTATCTCGGTGAACACGCACTGGGTTTGTACGCGGCTGTGGCGCGCCTGGCTGATGTGCTGCGCAACTTTCTCTCGGTTCCGCAGAGTGTCTTGATGCCCCGCATGGCGCTACGCTCAAACTCAGCCGATGGACTTGCCCGGCTCGCGCGCTTTGCCGCCTCTATTCTGATATGGTTCGGCATTCCGTTGACCATAGGCAGTATTGTTACGGCTCCGGTTGTCGTCCCTTGGCTGTTGGGAGCGCAATTTCAGGAAGCGGTGCGAGCGTTCCAGTGGGTCGCCTTGTATGTGCTGACCGCGCCGGCCGCGGTCTTATTCGCAGGGACAATTTTGTACGCAACGGGCCGGCATCGCGCATACTTCGTTTCGACTCTCTGCGGCGCGATCACAGCCGTAGTCCTCAGCCTCATCCTGCCGCCACTCTTCGGGATATCAGGCGCGTGCCTGGCGTATGTGTTGGGAGAGGTTGGTGTCGCTCTCTGCGCTTTCCTGTTGTGTCCTCCGGAAGTGCGTGCGGCGGTGAAGACTCCGCTGTTTGGAGTTGCCGTGATCGCCAGCCTGTTGATGGCCGCGGCGATACGGCTAGCGATGCCGTGGCATTTCCCTCCGCTGGTGTTGATCGGACTGGGGTGCCTGGTCTACGCCGTGAGTTGGGCCGGCCTCGGACGCAATCTGCTCAGGCGCGAAGTGGAAAGCTTTGTGTAAGCGCTTTGTGTAAGGATGCTTACCGCACAGATTCACGTATCCAATCCAGATAATCTGCGTTGCCATCATCGACAGCGATCGAGATGCATTCAGGAAGTTCGTAGGAATGCAATTCGCCGAGAGCCTCACGCAAGCGAGGGAACGCGTCGGCTGTGGTCTTAATGAGGAGAAGGTACTCGGTCGCCGTTTCGACGTTGCCCCGCCACCGGTAGATCGATTCGATCTGAGGCACGATGTTGACGCAAGCGGCATGCTGCCGTTCAACCAGCGCTCGGGCGATGGTCCGCGCTTCTTCCAAAGAACCACAGGTGGTGAGAGCGAGTCTTTTGTCGGTCATATTCTCGTGTCGGTCATAATTCTCGGCGCCGTCCAACGCGTCCGTTCAAGTCGGCGTCTTACGATAGCCTGTACTAGAATGACGTGTTTCGATCTCCGCGGAAGCATACGAGGCGCCCGAGGAGACCGCGAGAAACAAGCGCCGACGAACAAGCGAATGACAACGCAAATCAAGTTTGGCACATCCGGATGGCGCGCTGTGATGGCGGAAGAGTTCACCTTTGCCAACGTCAGCCGCGCCATTCATGGAATTGCGCGCTACGTTGCGGCGCAAAAACCGAGCGGAGCGAAAGTTATCGTGGGGCGCGATCCGCGCTTTCTGGGCGAAACCTTCTGCGCGATGGCGGCCGATATTTTGTCCAGCCATGGCATCGTCCCCCTGGTGATTGCCGAGGCCGTGCCCACGCCGACGATTTCGTACGCGGTGACGCAGTCCAGAACCGAAGGCGCCATCAACTTCACGGCTTCGCATAATCCTCCGGAGTATAACGGAATCAAATTCTCAACCCCCGATGGGGCGCCAGCCCTGCCCGAAGTTACAAAAGCTGTTGAAGCTGCGATTGTGGCCTTCGATGCGAATCCGCAAACTCCATCGGACCGCAAACAAGGCGAGCACCCACAGGCTCAATCGTCCGAGGCCCAATCGTCCCTGGCTCAATCAATCGACCCGCGCCGTATGTATCTCTCGCGGCTGCGCGAAATCGTGGATCTCGATGTGATCAAGAAATCGGGCGTCAAGATTGCGTTTGATCCCATGTGGGGCGCGGCTCGCGGATATTCCGATACATTTCTACGCGAGGCCGGCGTTACCGTCGCTACCGTCCACGACAGACGGGATGTGCTCTTTGGCGGCCACGCTCCCGAGCCTGACGATCATCTGCTCGATGATCTGCGTGTGAAGATGCGCGAAATCAGCGCCGGCGTGGGCATCGCCACCGACGGCGATGCTGATCGCTTTGGAATCGTCGACGAAGACGGCACGTTTCTCCAGCCCAATTACATCATCGCCTTGCTCTTTGATTATCTGGTCGAAACACGCGGATGGACCCACGGCGTCGGCAAGTCTGTTGCCACCACGAATCTCATCAACGCGCTCGCCGAACACCACCACATCGAGCTTCATGAAACGCCAGTGGGTTTTAAATACATTGGTGAGCTCATCAAACAGGACAAAATTCTCATCGGCGGCGAAGAAAGTGCCGGCCTTTCTATCCGGAAACATGTCCCGGAGAAAGACGGTGTGCTCGCCGGGCTGCTTTGTTGCGAGATGGTGGCGCGCCGCCGAACTTCGCTCGGAGCCCAATTGCAGCAACTATTTGCCAAAGTTGGTTCGTTCTATCCTTTAAGGGAGAACTTTCACTTGACGCCGGAAGCAAAACAGAAGTTTACTGAGAAGTTACGTCATGATCCGGGCGAGTTTTATGGCATTAAAGTTGCCCAAGTCGTAAGGACCGACGGACTCAAACTCGTTCTCGCCGACGGATCGTGGGTGTGCTACCGGCTTTCGGGCACGGAGCCGGTGGTGCGCGCCTATAGCGAAGCGCGCAGCAGGGAAGACCTCGCGAAGTTGAGTGCGGCAGTAAAAGCATGGATCTACGATTAGGACCAGCGTCGAGAATGCGCATCCTCCCAAGGACGGAGGAAGGTTTCCGCGCGGTCGTTAATCAAGCCAGGAATCAGGCAAGAGATCAGGCTCCGAAAGCGGAGGCTGTGGCGGCTCTTTGGGTAGAGCGTACTCGCCCCGCCTGGTCATGGCTCGTGTTGGAGTGGCGGCGGCTGGGGACAGCGGCGGCGATCCTCTTAATTGCGGCGGTGTTGTTGCACGCCATGTTTGGAGCCAACGGCATGGTGGTCTATCGCCAGAAGCACGCCGAGTTGCAGGCATTGCAAAGTGAGGTTGATCGGCTGCAGAAAGAAAATGGCCAGTATGTCGATCAGATCAAGGCGCTGAAATCGGATCCGGCCGCGATCGAGAAAGAAGCCCGCGAGCAGTTACATTACACGCGTCAAGGCGAGATTGTTTACGTGTCACCAGAAACCCCGCAGAAGCCACCCACCGGGCGCGCGAAGAACGACAAGTAATTGTCTCTCTGGCAACCGCCAAGTCTCACTTCTGAGCGACCCCTCCGCATTTTTCGCGACCCGTCCCAGTGTGATAAAGTTCTCGTGTTCGCGTCACGCGTGTGGGAACTAATCTGAGGAGGTTGGCATGCGGAAAATTCTATTGTTGCTAGTGGCAGGTGCGTTAATTTTAATGGTCGCCTCAGTGTCATTCGCCGGCGACGCCCAAACCGTGAACGGCTGGGTTAGCGATTCAAAGTGCGGCGTCAAGGGAGCAAACGCAGGCGCGGCTGAGTGCACAAAGAAGTGTATCGGGGCAGGGGCGAGCCCAGTCGTCGTAACCGACACGGACCAGCAGGTTCTGAAGGTCGATAATCCCGAGGCACTCAAGGGCCACGAAGGTCATCATGTTGCAGTGACTGGCCACATCGATGGCGATAAGATTCACGTCGACAGCCTCAAGATGCTGTAGACGAAACCAACTCAAGAACACCAGCTCAATATTAAAAATGGCGGCCACACGGCCGCTATTTTTGCGCGTCACGGCCTAATCTTTATCTCTATCTTTGCCGCGACCCCACGCCTCACCCCGCTATCGCACGACGCCCTCGAGTGGCGAACTGGCGGTGGCGTAGAGCTTTCGCGGCATTCTCCCGGCGAGGTATGCCTGTCGTCCAGCCAGCACGGCGTGCTTCATCGCTTCGGCCATGAGCACCGGTTCCTGAGCGGCGGCGATTCCGGTATTCATCAATACCGCGTCATACCCCAGTTCCATTGCAATGGCCGCATCGGACGCCGTACCTACGCCCGCGTCTACGACCAGCGGAACTCCTGTGATCAATTCGCGCAGAATTCGCAGGTTCGCCGTATTTTGAATGCCGAGGCCACTGCCAATCGGCGCGCCAAGCGGCATAACCGCCGCAGCGCCGGCGTCCACGAGACGCTTGGCGAAGACGATGTCATCCGACGTGTAGGCCAACACGGTGAATCCTTCTTTCGCCAGGACACACGTGGCTTCCACCGTCGCCTGCACGTCAGGATAGAGCGTCGCCTGATCGCCGATGACTTCCAGCTTGATCCAGTCCGACAGTCCGACTTCGCGCGCCAGCCGCGCCGTTCGGATGGTATCGTCGGCCGTATAGCAGCCGGCCGTGTTGGGCAGAATGAAATATTTTTTCAGGTCGATGTAATCCAGCAACGATTCTTTGCTGCGATCGAGATTCACACGACGCACGGCCACCGTCACCATGTCCGCGCCGCTTGCTTCGAGCGCACGGGCCGTTTCCTGAAAGGATTTGTATTTGCCCGTTCCGACGATCAGGCGCGACCGGAATTCCTTGCCAGCAATAATCAGCGAGTCGTTCATGATCCTTATTGTACGGCTGTTACTGGCTCCGATTCTCAGCGCTCGAGCCTATCCTCGACCAGCCGTCTCTGCTTGCGCGTACATCTCATCAATCTGAGTCCGGTAGCGCTCCTCAATCCCTCGTCGCCGTACCTTCATCGTGTGCGTCAAGGTTCCATCTGCGACCGAGAATTCCTCGGAAACGACGAGAACACGCTTCAATTGTTCGAAGCGCGCGAGGTTTTCGTTGAGTTCTTTGACGATGCCGTCATACAACGCCCGGACCCTCTCGTGAGCGACGAGCGCTTCTCGCGACGCGCATTCAATCTGATTCGCCCGAGCCCAATCCTCGAGCACGGCGAAATTCGGCGAGATGAGCACCGCCGGAAATTTCCGCCGGTCGCCCAGCACAACCGACGTTCCTACGAAGGCGTTCAACTTTAGCGAATTTTCAATTGGCTGCGGCGCAATGAACTTGCCGCCGGACGTTTTGATCAAGTCCTTCTTGCGGTCCGTGATCGACAGGAAGCCGTCGCTGTCGATGTCACCAATGTCGCCGGTCTTAAACCAGCCGTCCTCGAATGCGGCCTGCGTTTCCTCGGGACGGTTCCAATAGCCCTTGAAGATTGACGGTCCCCGCGCCAGCACTTCGCCATCTTCCGCGATCTTGACTTCGACGTTCGCGAGCGGCTTCCCGACGGTCCCCAGTTTGTGCGCCACCGGAGTGTTCACGGCGATCACGGGAGAAGTCTCGGTCAGTCCGTAGCCTTCGTGGATTGGGATGCCGATATCCGCGTACCACTCCGCCAATTCTCGCCCAAGCGGAGCGCCTCCGGAAATGAACTCTTCCGCTTTCCCGCCCATCCCAGCGCGCACGCGCGAAAATACAAGGCGGTTGGCGAGCTTCCATGATTGCGAGGTGGGGCGCGCGCCCGCCAGAATTTCGGCGCGATGCGCACGACCCACCCCGAGCGCCCAGCGATAGATTGCGCTCGCTGGAAGGTGCGCAGTCTTCGCTATGACTTGCTGGCGGATTTTTTCGTAAACTCGCGGCACACCGATAAAGATCGCTGGCTGCACCTCCGTGAGCGCTTGAGCCAACTGGGCAAGGTCCGGACAATACGCCAGCGTGACTCCGCGATAGAGCAGCGCGAAATCCACGTGCCGAGCCGTCACGTGCGACAGCGGGAGAAACGAAACACTGACCTCATGCTTGTTCCCGAAGCCAAAGGGCTCCATCGAACAAGCGATGTTCGAGGCCATGTTGCCGTGTGTGAGCATCACTCCCTTCGGAGTGCCAGTGGTCCCCGACGTATAAATGATGGTGGCTAGATCGTCGGGCGAGACCGACTGCGAGCGAGCGTCAAAATCAGAATCAGGCGCCGCCGGTCCTTGCGTCATCAGAGGTCGCATCCGCACCGCATCGTCCGTCTCCGCGTCGTCCGTGACATCGTGCATGACGTCGTCCATGACGAGGATTCGCTCGAGCGGCGTGCGAGCCCTGACGCTCAACACTTTTTCCAGTTGTTTTTTGGAAGAAACAGCAATCACCCGAGCGCCGCAATCGTTGAGCAGGAAAGCGGTCTGTTCCGCCGTCTGCGTGGAATAAACCGGCACAGTTACCGCGCCCAGCGCGAGCGCGGCAAAATCAGTGATCGTCCACTCCGGCCGATTTTCGCTGAGGATGGCAACCCGATCGCCTTTTTGCACCCCCCAGGATTCCAGCGCCCGAGCAACGCCGACAACAGAGCGGTAGACGGTCGGCGCAGAAATCGGCACCCACCCGGCAGCCTGTCGCTGGAGCATAACGCGTTCGCGCCCACTCGCGCTCACCGCCAGCAAAATGTCATTGAGGGTCTGAAGTCCCATCGGGTCCGATCAGGTTCCAGCCTCATTGTACAAACTCGGTACAACCTCGCGAGGGAAAGTCCGAAAGACCCCGGTCGCACCGGTCTTGAAGCTGGCGTACGCCGAGGGTCGTAACGCTTCGTCGAGCAAGAAAGGTCGTGCCCGACAGAGTCCGGAGAGAGCTCCGAACCCCAGAAACCCCAGATTAATGACGAGGGGTCGATGCGGAAAGGATCGGCAAACGGTGCCGCCGTTACCGAAATGCAGGAGCACCGGGCACAAGAGCACGGAAGCGGGGGAGACCGTAGCGTCACCCTTCGCTGTGATATGATTTTTCTGCGGGGTGGAGCAGTCTGGTAGCTCGTTGGGCTCATAACCCAAAGGTCGGTGGTTCAAATCCACCCCCCGCAACCAATCCCTTCAACCACCTCCAGACCTAACTTTCACTCAAGCGGACAAATTGTCCGAAACCTGTCCGAATTCTGGGAAACCCAGCCCTTTCTGACTGTGGACATTTCTTCCGATCGCTCGCATCGCGCGCAGCAGGTCATTAAATGGGGGTGTTTTTTGCTTTGCTACAAGGGGCCGGTCGGCAAGACTAATCCTGTGGTGAGGGATCGCAATTGACAAGCATCGGTGCATTTGCCATAGTGTCAAAGCGGTTAGACGGGAGGCGCAGATCGTTCTTAGTCTTAATCGCAAACCCACAATTTCTATGTTTGCGGGAGCCGCTGATGAGCGAAAGTGACAGTCTGGTTCATTCTCGAAACCTGCCTCTGACCGAGTCCGGCGAGCTCCTCCATCTTCCGCGTGCTGAAGCGAAGTGGGAATGGATGAGTTTCTTCGTCCGGCGCTTGCAGCCGGGCAATGTCTACCGCTCCGTTACAGAACATGAAGAAGCCGCGTTTGTGCTGCTCGGCGGCATCTGCCGTGTCGATTGGGGGCAGGGCGCCCAGACAATCGGCAAGCGCAAAGATGTGTTTGACGGCCTGCCGTACACGGTTTACCTTCCCGCGGGACACGAAGTTATATTCACGGCGGAGACGGCCTGCGAAATCGCCGAATGCCGCGTGCCCTCGGATGCGCGACTAGAACCCGCTCTGATTACTCCCGCCAACGTCTCCAGCGCCTTGCGCGGAGGCGGCAACGCGTCGCGGCAGATCGTCGATGTCATCACGCCCGCATTTCCAGCTGACAAGTTGATGGTGATCGAGGTTTATACGCCGGGGGGAAACTGGTCGAGCTATCCTCCGCATAAGCACGACGTGCACAATCCCCCAGCGGAAGTGGACCTCGACGAAATCTACTATTACCGCATCCGCCAGCCTGAAGGATTTGCCTTGCAGCATCTCTATTCGTACGATGGCGCTGGAGAGCGTACGGTGAGGGCGGCCAATGGCGATGCGGTGCTGGTACGGAGCGGGTTTCATCCGGTGGTCGCGGGTCCGGGATACGACGTGTACTATTTGAACTTTCTTGCAGGATCGGCGCGCGCCCTGGCGGTAACCGAAGATGCGAACCATGTCTGGCTCAGGTCGACGTGGAAAGAGACGGACCCTCGGCTGCCACTGGTGAAGTAAAGGGTTTGCCGAGCGATCCCAAAAGCTCGCTAATCGCTTAGACGAATTGCCCGAAGCGTCGCAGCGCATCCTGATAGTGGAGTGAGATTCCATGACAACCCGCATCACCGTAGCGCAAGCCATCGTCAGGTTCCTCAAGAACCAGTATTCGGAGCGGGATGGAGTGGAGCATCGGCTATTCGAAGGCTGTCTGGGAATCTTCGGACATGGCAACGTTGCCGGCATGGGCCAGGCGTTGGAGCAGGATCCCGGATTGCCCTACTACCTGTTTCGCAACGAGCAGGCTATGGTGCATACGGCGGCAGCCTTTGCCAAAACCAGCAACCGCCTGCGCTGCCTGGTTTGCACCACATCGATCGGACCGGGGGCGACCAATATGGTGACGGGAGCGGCCACCGCCACCGTCAACCGACTGCCAGTACTGCTTCTGCCGGGAGACATTTTTGCGCGGCGCAATGTGGCGCCGGTTCTGCAGCAACTGGAGTCTTCCTCCACGCAGGATATTTCCGTGAATGATTGCTTCAAGCCGGTGTCGCGGTATTGGGACCGTATTGAGCGTCCCGAGCAGATTCTTACGTCTCTGCTGGCCGCCATGCGTGTTCTGACATCCGCCGCTGACACGGGAGCGGTGGTTTTGGCTTTGCCTCAGGACGTGCAGGCCGAAGCGTACGATTTCCCAACGGCGTTTTTCGAAAAGCGGGTCTGGACGGTGGCGCGGCCTCGTTGTGACGCACGCCTTCTGGCACAGGCGGTGGAATGGATTCGTTCCACACGCAAGCCGCTGTTGATTGCGGGCGGAGGCGTGCTCTATTCGGAGGCGACGGAGGCGCTGGCAGCTTTTGCGGCGCAGACGGGGATTCCGGTGGCCGAAACGCAAGCGGGTAAGGGGTCGTTGGGGTACGACCATCCACAAGCTCTGGGAGCGATGGGCGTCACGGGTACACCGGGCGCCAACATTCTGGCCCGTGAAGCCGACCTGATCATCGGGGTGGGAACACGATACGCAGACTTCACCACGGCGTCGCAAACGGCCTTCCAGAATCCTTCCGTTAGATTCATCAATGTGAATGTCTGCGAATTCGATGCTGGGAAGCAGAGCGCGCTGCCGCTGACTGGGGATGCTCGCGTGACGCTTCAGGAACTTGCGGAAGTTCTGAACGGCCATCGGGTCGATGCTGACTACGGAGCACGGGTGAATACGATGCGCCAGGACTGGGAGAAGGAGGTGGATCGCATCTACGGGCTCAACTGGGGGCCACCGATCAGTCAGGGAGAAGTGATCGGAGTGGTCAATGAAGTTTCGGGTCCGCGCGATGTGGTGGTTTGTGCTGCGGGAAGTCTTCCCGGGGATCTGCACAAGTTGTGGCGCACACGCGATCCGAAGGGATATCACCTGGAGTATGGATACTCCTGCATGGGATATGAGATCAGCGGCGGGCTGGGCGTGAAGATGGCCGCTCCCGATCGCGAAGTGTACGTGATGGTAGGCGACGGTTCTTACCTGATGATGGCGCAGGAAATTGTGACGTCGTTGCAGGAAGGCTACAAACTCACCATTGTGATGCTCGACAATCATGGGTTTTCGAGTATTGGCGGCCTGAGCCGGGCGTGCGGCAATCAGGGGATGGGGACGGAGTATCGCTATCGCCGTAACGGAAAGCTGGAAGGCGACGCGATTGCCGTCGATTTCGTGGCCAATGCGAAGAGTCTGGGAGCGGACGCGGTGCGCGCCCATACACGCGATGATCTTCGACGGGCATTGCTGGAAGCGAAGAAGGGTACGAAGACGACGGTGGTCGTGATTGAGACTTCCTACACGAAGAGTGTGCCGGGCTACGAATCGTGGTGGGACGTTCCGATTGCAGAAGTTTCGGAAAGTAAGTCGGTACAGGAAGCGCGCGCGAAATACGTGGAAGCCAGGAAGAAAGAACGGGCTTTTTAGGCGGGGCGGACGAGGAGAATCTTCTGGAATCAACGGCTGACCAAACGACGACAGCACCGCGCCTGAAGCGAGTCCTTGGTCTCTGGGACCTGATCTACTACGGCATCATTTTAATCTCTCCGATTGCGGCGGTGCCGATGTTTGGCGAGGCGCAGGTTCTATCACGCGGCCACGCAGTCACGACGCTGCTTGCTTCCATGGTAGCCATGATGGCCACGGCGGTTAGCTTTGGGCGCATGGCCACGGTCTATCCCTCGACAGGTTCAGTGTACACCTATGTGAGCCGTGGTTTCAACTCGCATATCGGATTTATCGTCGGCTGGGCCATGTTTCTGGAATATCTTTTCCAGCCCATGCAAAACAGTTTGTATGCGGCGCTCACCATTCAGCGGTTGGTGCCGCATGTTCCGCTGGCCCTGCTGTCGGCGGTTGCGGTGGGCTTCATGACCTTGCTGTGCTGGCTGGGCATACGGACGACGGCACGCACCAATCAGATTCTTCTGGCGTTCATGTCGATCGTGATGGCGGTGTTTCTGTTCGAAGCTTTCCACTACATTGTTGTGCACCAGCAATGGCAGGGGCTGGTGTCCTTGCAGCCGCTCTACGACGCGCGGACCTTCAGCGTGCGAGCCATTGCTGCGGGAACGGCGCTGGCGGCCACTACCTACATTGGCTTTGATGGCGTGAGCATTCTCGCGGAAGAAGTACATAACCCGCGGCGCAACGTCTTATTAGCGACCGTGCTGGTCTGCCTGTTCACCGGACTGTTCGCAGGACTTCAGGTTTATCTGGCGCAGAGGGTGTGGCCGGACTACCGCACGCTAACTAATCCTGAGACGGCGTTCATGGATGTCGCGCAGGTCGTCGGAGGCTACCGGCTGTTTGCGGGCTTCGGCATCGTTTTGCTGGTCTCGAGTTTGGCGTGTGGATTGGCGGGGCACCTGGGAGCGGTCCGGCTTCTGTATGGCATGGGTCGCGACAATGTTCTACCACGCACGCCATTTGGATATCTGGATCCGAGGCGCGGGAGCCCCAGTTACAACGTGGCCATTGTCGGAGTCCTGGCCTACGTCGGAACTCTGACGTTAGGTTGGGAGAGAGCAGTCGAGTTGTTGAACTTTGGCGCTCTGATGGCGTTCATGGCGGTGAATGCCGCGGCCCTCAAGCACTTCGGATTTGGGCGGGACCCGCTGCACAAGGTGAACATCTTTCTCGACATCGTTTCGCCTGTACTTGGATTTCTGTTTTGCCTGGTTATTTTTTTTGGACTGCAATCTTCCACGCTGGTGGTGGGAGGAATCTGGCTGGCTGTTGGCGCCGTCTATGTTCTGCTCAAGACCCGAGGTCTGAGTACGAGACCGGTGGAAATTGATTTCAGCGAGATGTGATCTGTGTTTTAGCGGCCAGGTTCATTGCTTGGAATTGCCCGCACTGGAGCGTTCGCCGGGGTCTGGCCTACGTGCAAGGCAAAACCGCAAGATTCGCGAATTCGCAATTCGGGTTGCAGCTTTTTTACTCCTGGTTTTTTCCGGCTGCCGGCAATCCGTTCAATCAGTAACTCCGCCGCTTCGCTTCCCAATTGATGTTTCGGCAATTCGACAGTGGTCAATTTGGGACGGAAGACTCCCAGCCAGGGATAATCATCAAAGCTGACGAGCCCAAAATCGTCGGGACATGAAAGGCCCATCTCCTCTGCCGCCCGCAGCAGACCGATGGTCATCAGGTGGTTCGCAACATAGATGCCGTCCGGCCGATGGGAGAGCAGAGCGTGGCCGGCGCGGAATCCGGAGTCGATGCGGTAATCTCCCTCGACCACCAGTTGTTGCTCGAAGGGCAGTCCTTGCGCCTTGAGCGCGTCGTGAAATCCCTGCCAGCGCGCCAATGCGTTGCTAACCTTGAGCGGTCCGCTGATGAGGCCGATGCGCCGCCGTCCCGCCCGCGCCAGGTGGCATACGGCGTCGTACGCTCCCTGATAATCGTCGGTGATCACGGCGTCTTTGGTGAGCTTGGGATATGTGCGCATCACGAGTACGAAGGGAATACCAACTTCTTTAATCATCTGACGCAAAGACGGGCTGAAATCTTCGGCGGCTTTGGTGAGCAGAATTCCGTCGACGCGCTTGGAAAGCAGCAACTCGATGGCGCGTTCTTCTTTTTCCAAACTGTCATCACTGTTGCAGAGCAGAAGATTGTAGCCGTGCTTCTGGGCCGCATCTTCGGCGCCGCGAACCACCATGGGGAAAAATGGGTTGGCGATATCAGGGACGATCATGCCAATTGTATGGGTACGCTGCTTGGCCAGACTGCGAGCGATCAGGTTGGGACGGTAATTCAGCTTGCGGATGGCCGCTTCCACCTTCTCGCGCAGCTTTGTGCCAACGTGAGCCTTATTGTTGACCACGGCGGAAACCGTGAAGACGGAAGCTCCGGATTCGCGGGCGACGTCATAAATACTCGCGGCTTTGCCAGGTTTCTGCGGCTTATTTTGCCGGGTGGTCGCCGCCTTCTTATTGGGTGTGCTCATTGATTCGCTTTACCAGCCTATAGCATCCCACCAGTTCGCCAATGACTAATCGTATCTCACGACAGCGGGAGCGCCACTCTTTGCGGACGCGTAGATGGCATGGATAATCTCGACATCGCGGTGTCCTTGGCGGCCATCTGGCTCCACGTTGGCGCCAGTCTGGATCGCAGTCGCGAAGGCGTCGAGTTCAGGTGCAAACTCATCGACGACCTTGAATTTCTTCTCAAACCAGCGGCCTTGGATTTTCCCTGTGAGCCGCCGTTCTTCCTCAAAGGGGAAGGCTGGCGCGAGCAATGCCCAGCCCTTGGTGCCCTGTACATGAATAAACGAAGAGGGAGCGGCTCCATAGGTCGAGGTTCCCTGGACGACAAGTCCGCTCCGAAAATTCATGCGGAATGCGATGCCCTCTTCGACCTCACAGAAGTGCGCCGTGTCGTGTCGCCAGGATTGCGCGGAGACCTCCACCGGATCTTCGTCGACGAGCCAGCGAGTGGTATTCACGCAGTACACGCCCAGATCCATGAGCGGGCCGCCACCAGCCAAACGCGCATCGAGTAACCAAGGCAGGGAAGTGCCGGGCAAATGCAATTCGCTGAAGGCCGTGTGGATGACGTCGATACGCCCGAGAGAGCCTTCGCGGATTAACTTCTTCAGGTACAGCGAACTGGGCTCGAAGTATTTCCGGTACGCCGTCATCAGCAAGACGCCATGCTGCTGGCAAGCCGCTACCATCCGGGCGGATTGCTCGACCATCGCCGCAAGAGGCTTCTCACACAAGATGTGCTTGCCGGCCTTCGCGGCTTGAGTGGTCAAGGTTTCATGCTCACCTTGGGGCGTCGCAATGTAGATTGCCGACACGTCGGGATTCGACAAGCAAGTGGAATATTCGTCGGTGCTATAGGCGTGGTCGGCTCCAAATTTCCGCGCCAGTTTTTTGGCCTTCTTCTTATCGCGACTGACCACGGCAACCAGTCGCGCCTTTTTGGAGTGCGCGAACGCGGGCAGCACCGAACTCTGGGCGATGCTGCCGAGTCCCACGACGGCGAAGCCGATTCTCTCCGCTGCTTTCACGCTTAGCTCTCGCGGTCAGCCCGGCTGAGGCGCTGGTTGCGAATCGCTTTGTGATCCAGATTGCGCACCTCTTCGATGTTCTCGAGCACTTTGTGAATTCCGTCAGCGATGGCATCCACATCTTTCGTGCTGCCCAGGAACATCTGGTGCGCGAACCACACGGCTTCGGAATATGCAGCCTTCTCCGACTCCGGGCAGGAATACATGGTGCGCAAGTCGAGCGGCTTTTCGCGTCCCCAGCTCAGGGCGGGGAAGTCAGCCGGATTCACTGGGAACAGGGAACTCTTATAGACGGGCTCGTAGAAAAGGCCGTCGCAAGGGACGCCTTCCAATTGCAGAGCTGCGACAAAAGCAGCGCGTGGAATGTCTTTTACCTGGTCTGAGAAATACTTAAGCACATAGCCATAGGGCGCACGGCGCGTGATTCGCGGATCTGGCTTCAGCAACCCAATCCCCGAGGTACCTTTCAGTCGCTTTTCGAGATACGCCATATTCTTGTCGCGGAGCTTCGATTGCTTTGGCAGACGATCGAGTTGCGGGCCAAGCACCGCCGCTTGAAATTCGCCTAGGCGGTAGTTGAAACCGATGATCCGGTGATGGAACTCATCGGTAACGCTGGCCCGTCCAGCGTTGATGTAGCTCTGCACTTTCTCCATGTATTCCAGATTGTTGGTGATGACCGCGCCGCCCTCGCCGCTCGTGATCAGCTTGCTCGATTGGAAGCTGAAGGCTCCCAGATCGCCCATCGATCCCGCGCCTTTGCCCTTCCACATGCCGCCGTGGGCGTGGGCGCAATCCTCGATGACCTTCAAATTGTGCTTGGCCGCAATGCGGAGAATCTCATCCATGTCCGCAAACCGCATACCAAGATGCACCGGCAGAATCGCCTTCGTCTTGGGCGTGATCGCTTTTTCGATCAGCTTGGCGTCGAGGCAATAGGTGTCCGGATCAACATCGACAAATACCGGTAAGGCGCCTAGCAGAAGCACGGGGCCAACCGTCCCCTCCCATGTGTAAGCCGGCGCAATGACTTCGTCGCCGGGCAGAATGCCAACCGCCTTCAGCGCCGCCTGGATTGCAACCGTTCCCGTATTCACGCATTGTGCGTACTTCACCGTATGCGTCTTCGCAAACTTCTTTGCAAACGAAGAGGCATGTTTTCCTGGGAACGGCTGGCCTCCCCATTTCGAGCTGGTCAGCACATCTTTAAGGGCCGCCATTTCCTCTTTGCCGCCCATTGGCCATTGCGTGAAAGGTGTCTTCCGTAGAGGCTTCCCGCCGGTAATCGCTAGTTTTCCCACTTGCTTAAGTCCCCCTGTTAAAAAGTGTGGCGCAACGCAGCCCTTTGTTTTGCCATCTCGCTAGTTCTTGTCTGGATTCGGAATCAGAATGTCCCGCACCAGCGCGTCCAGATCGTGGCAGGCGACAATAAATTGTCGTAGCGTGCGGCGAGTCGGACCAAACGAATCAAAATCCTCAATGGTGATGCCGTCTTCAGTGCTGGCACGACGGTAATCGGCAAGCTTGCGGCTAAGTTCTTCGACAATCTTTGGCGCAACCGGATCATCAATACGGTTGCGAACCTCGATGTCACTGGCATTGAAGCGCACCTGCCATGAATACGGAGGCGAAATGACGACATCGCCACCGATCAGTTCGCTCCAGTGCATGTGATTGCGAAATGCCGCCGAGAGCAGGCGAGTCCGGTATCCGCGCTGGCGAAAGAGTTGATAAGTCTTCTTGAACACGGCGACTCCTGCCCACTCTAGATAGCCGGGATCAATCGCGATGTTTTCTTTTTCGACCAGTACCCTCATCCAGTCGTCGAGCCGCCCCACCATGATGGTGCAGACTGGCCCCATGCTGGTTGTCTCAAGCCCTTCCTTTTCGCGCCGCTTCAAACCGCGTTCCACCGCTTCGGCTACGGCAATGCATTGTGGGAGCGTAAAGGAGACGGTCGCATTGATGCTGACTCCGCGATAGGTGGCTTCCTCAATCGCCGGAATGCCTGCTCGCGTGACCGGAATTTTCACGATCATGTTGGGCGCTAACTGGTTGAACTCCACCGCCTGCTCGACCATTGCCTGGGAATCGCGAAACAGCCGGGGGTCGGTCTGAATCGAAAGGCGTCCATTCTTGCCACGCTGCGCATCGAAGATCGGCCTGAGCAGGGCAGCGCTCTTCAGTGACATTTCTCGCACCAGTTGCCATGCCAGTTCATCTTCTGTGGCGCGTGGGCGCTCCTGAATCAGCGCCTGAATTCGGTCCTTCCACTGGCCCATTTCTTTTTGCAGAACTGCGAGAACGATGACCGGATTGCAGGTTGCTCCGGTAGCGCCATGTTCGATGGAGTAGGACAGTTCCTGAATGGAAGCGGAGTCATTCCACAGGCAAGTCGGCGTTGACTGCGTCATTTCATGCAGAGGGCTTTTATACGATATGGAGCTTGTGCGGTTCATACTTTCCTCCATGCCCAGAATCGGCCTGCACGCTTCTTGGCGTGAGTCACGCAGCAAGAAAGGGACGATCAACCCTCAGTCGTAATTTTGCAGGGCTTGCCTTGAATGTGTGACTTTTCGGCGGCAACCGCAATCTCCAGCGCTCGCAGCCCGTCTGCGCCGGTCACCAGCGGCGGACGATCATGCAGCATGTTGTGTACGAAATCGATAACCTCGGCAAGGTAAGCATCTGCAAAACGCGATAGAAAATGATCCGCCAGGATGTGTGCGCCTCCGGCGGCGCTCAGAAAAGTAGCCGGCGTTTTTTCCAGACTGCCGACAAAGATAGATCCTTTTGACCCCACGATTTCGGTCCGAACGTCGTAGCCGTAAATTGCCTGGACGTATGATTCCACGTTGCCGATGGCTCCGTGAGCGTACTTCAGGTTCACAACGCTGGCAACCACGTCTCCGAACTGGGCGATCGCAGGACGAATCGCGACCGTGGTGTAAGAGTGCACTTCCGTGACTTCGTCGCGCATCAACCAGCGAGCCAGGTCAAAATCGTGAATCGTATTGTTGTAAAAAACCATGCCATTGATGCCCGACTTGTAGGCTGCGATTGGAGGAGCATCCTTGTCGCGTCCGACAGATTTAAAAACCACCGGATCGCCAATCTCCCCGGCCTCAATCCTCTTCATGGCGGCGGCATAAGCCGGGTCATAGTGGCGCATGAATCCGATCTGAAGGCGGACTCCCGCTTTCGCAACGCCCGCCAAGGCTTGATGCGCATCTGCCAGATTAAGAGCGATCGGCTTTTCGCAGAGAATGTCCTTTCCGGCGGCGGCGGCGAGTTCAATCGCCTTGGCGTGAAACTTATCGGGAGTCGAAATCAATACTGCGTCGATTTCTCTGCACTCGAGCATTTGCTCGAGGTTCTGGAAAGAATGGTCGATTTCAAGTTCAGCGGCGACTTGGCGGGCACGATCGGCAGCCGCGTCCGCGACGGCGACGAGGCGAGCTTCAGGCACCAGACGGCGGACATTGTCGGCATGGCGCCTGCCCATTTCACCGACTCCGAGAACGCCAACTCCTAGTTTTGCCGGCACACTTCCTCCAAATATCTTACCGCTTTGACAGAGAACACATCGCGCTGGCCGCTACCCGAATCTCCGTGCCGTCCGGGCTGGCGACCCAGAAGATTGTATCAACAGCATCGTCTCCGTGCCAGAGGAAAATCCAATAAAAACGATACTTAATCGATAATATGAATGTTGATCCAAGGCCGCCACTGCCGGGGATATCGGAGAATACTGTACTTCCGTCGCGCCCGGTGAAAAGCACAAAGCACCTGGCGTGATACACAAACGTCTAACCGATTAGATAAGGCGCGGCCTTCGCCAGAAACGGCCATTCCCGCTTCTTCCATGCCATCAACAAGTAGGCTGCAAAACCAATGCCGAGGGTTCCGAAGGCATACGCCAGGAATATCCATCCGCCGGGTTGCAGTCCCGGCGTCACAAATACCCCCAGCCATCCCACCAGCGCGAACAGGGCGGGAAGGGGGTATAGCCACATTCGAAAGGGGCGCGGCCGATCCGGTTGGTTGCGGCGGTAAATCAGCAAGCCGATGATTTGGGCAACGAACATCGACAGGATGCGTGCCATCATCAGGGCGGTAATGATCTGCACCAGATCAAAGAAGCACGCCGCGATTACCAGAAAGCCGACTAGCAACAACGACCGGTGTGGGAATCGCTTGGTGGGATGCACTCCTCCAAACCATCGGAAGAATGCTCCATCGAGCGCTGCCGCATACGGAATACGCGAGTACCCCAGCAGCATCGCGTAGGTCGCCGCAAATGCTGTCACCTCCACCATCACGGTCATCAGCACCGAAGCCCAATGCCCGCTCACTTTTTCCATATACACGGAGCCGATGGCGTTAAAGGCCTGCGATCCCGGTTGCACCATCTCCCGCCACTGTACAACTCCGGTGAAGCTCACCGAAATCAGAAAGTCGATCACCATTACAATCAAGATCGAAATGATCACACCCCGCGGCACGACGCGTTCCGGTTCTTTCACTTCGTCGCCCAGATAACAAATCTGGTAGTAGCCCAGGAAATTAAACATCACCAGCATGGTTCCATTGCCGAGGCCCAGCATGAACGGCAGGGTGATGTTCCACGCTCCCGGCGGAAAATCGAACAGGAGCTTACTGTTCATGTGTGTCATCCCGGTGACGATCACCCACGCCGCCGTCAGCAACATGCCGACCCAAAGCACCAGCATCAAGCGTGCGATGTCCTGAATCTTGCGGTACAGCGCTAGCACGGCGAGCCCCGTGATGCTGGCGGCCAGCAGTTTGATCCCCCACCGGTAGGCGAGCAGTTTCGGCCAGAGAAAGCCGGTGTACTCCGCCATGCCGATACTGCTGGTGGCAATCTCCAGCGTTCCGCTGAATAGAAATTGCCAGACAAAAATCCATGCCATCATGTGGCCCCAGCGGTCGCGGCCAAGGCACTCGCGGAGGAAGATATAGGATCCGCCGGAGGCTGGAATCGCGGCACCCAATTCCGCGAACACCAGTCCGTCGGCAATTGCCAGTGCCGCTCCCACTCCCCAGGCGATCAGTGACTGCGGACCACCCAGCGTGGCCAGAATCGCGGGCACCGTAATGAACGGCCCGGTCCCCACCATGTTCGACATGTTGATGGACAGGGCATTCAACAGGCCCAGCCGCCGCGGCAACTTCGCGTGTGCGACTCCCGGTTGCGAGGCAGCCGTGGCGGCGTCAATACTCAAGCGGAAACCATCCTGCCTCCAAATGCTTGGCCAACCTTTTACTGACGACTAACGCGCGGGCGCGACCGACATATCCGCGACAATTCCGTGAAGATATCGCAAACTAGCGGCAACACTTTCCGCGGGCGGAACTACGGCGGCTCCGAACTTTACGTCTTGTTCGATCACCATCCAGCCGGAATAATTGTTCTTCTCCAGCAGGCGGAACAGCTTTGGAAAGTCGATGGAACCCTGCCCGATGATGGTGAACACCTTTTCTTCGATGGCCTGCTCGAAGTTGAGCTTCTTGCGCCGCGCTTCCTCTAACACTTTCAGATCCACGTCCTTGATATGGAGAAAACGTAGAACGCTGGCGAACTTGGCGGCTTCGGTGATCGTGTCTCCACCGCCGTAGTCGCAGTGGCCGGTGTCGAGGCACAGCCCGATTCCGGTGTGCGAGGTTACGTCGAAGAATCGCTCACACTCTTCCGGAGTCTCGACGTATGTTGCCACGTGGGGATGAAAGACCAGATCGAGTCCGAATTCGGCTGAGACCTTCGCAGCTTCTTCGACAACATGCGCGACATTCTTCCACTGCGCCGCAGAAAGTCCGGCACTGCCATCTTTCGGGACGCGCCCGGAAATGCTGTTACGTTCATCGGACTGCGCATCCGCCAATACGAGGAAAGGCGCTTTCAATGCCGCCAGCAGATCGCCGACTTTGCGAATGTGCTCGACCGCAATTCCCGCCGACGCCGGGTCACTGAGAACCACAGGTACAAACGACCCGAGCAACTTGAGCTTTCGCTGGTCGAGTCGCGGTTTGAGTATGGCCGGATCGGTGGGAAAAAATCCGTATGGCCCCAGTTCGGTACCGCTGTATCCCGCCCACACCATTTCGTCCAGCATCTTCTCGTAAGACTGGTTCCACGATGGCCCGGGATAATCGAGCACGCCCCAGCTATCGGGCGCGCAGGCAAAATGAAAGCGTGACTTCACATCTGTCATAGAAACCTCAATTGGTATAGTGTGCAAATCTAACTCAAATTGCGGTCGTTGATTCCGGCGATTACGACCATGCTTCATGCAGTTTTCTTACGACCAAGGATTGATGACAACCTTCATCGAATCCGCGTCCATCGACTTCTTCATCGCCGCATCAACCTGCCTGAGGCCGAAGCGGTGGGTGACAAATTCCGCGAGCGGGTATTGCCGCATGTAGCGCACCATCTGCCGCATGCTTGGCCCATACGCAGCCGGTTCTTCTCCGCCGATACCGAGAATCCGCACGTTCTTCGCGCACAAATGTCGGTGAGGACTGATGGAAATTTCTCCCATATCGGAAAAGTTGCCCGCCTCGACCAGCAAGCCGCCGATTCGCAGCATCTCGAGCGATTCGCGTACTGCTTGCGGAACACCCGCGCACTCGGCAACCACGTCGGCGCCGCGACCGTGTGTCAGATCGCGAATCATCGTCAAGCGCTCGGCTTCGGACGTGAGCGACGCATTAATTACATGATCGGCACCCAGCTTTTTCGCAAAGTTCAGTCGGTAGTCCGACAGATCGACCGCGATGATGGTTCCCGCCCCCAGCATGCGAGCCTTCATCACAAAGCACATGCCCAGCGGCCCCGTTCCCAGCACGACCACCGAGTCATCGAAGCGGAACGACTCGCTCGGAAACGCGGAAATCTGCTTGGCGCGATCTAAGCCGACGGTGACGGCCATGATTTCCGTGAGCACCGCGATTTCGGACGGCAGATCATCGGGCACCTTCACCAGAAAGCTGCCGGGAAGTACATAAAGGTACTGCGACCATCCACCAAACAAGTGCGGAGGATTTTTTGCGCTGATGTTGTTGCCATAGTCGACAGTTTTTTCACAGCAGTAGTAAGGAAAATCGTGCCGGCAGCAATAGCACTCTCCACAACTGACGTTCGGCCCGACTATGACGCGGTCACCAACCCGCAGCGGTATGCCTTCAAAGTCTGTGTAAAGCCCGTTGCCGCCGATTGCGGCAATGGTTCCGACATTCTCATGTCCCTGAATGATGGGAAAGGGAACCGGCCGCGATGCGCCTGCTCCGCCATACTGCCCGACATAGCCTTGATAAGTGTGCTTGTCGGTCCCACAAACTCCCGAAACCTCCATCTTGACCAGCAGGCATCCCGGCACCGGATCGGGCAAAGGATACTCGCGGATTTCGTAGCGTCCGGGTTCGACTAGGGTTGCTGCGAGAACGGGCTGGGCCGACATTTTCAGAATCCTGATCTACCAACTAAGAACTAGCACAGCGATGCTTCAGACAAGTTCGGGGGACCGTAGTCCCCCGAGTTGTGTTTCGTTTTTTCTGCAGCTCCCTAGAAGCTCAACTTCAGGGAAAGCTGGCCGGTACGGTTCAGCAGCGACGTCTGGGTCACTTGCCCCACAGCGCCGCCCAGGATCCCAAGCGGTGTGGCGAATTGGGCGTGATTGAACATGTTGAAGAAGTCAGCGCGGAACTGGAGGTTCACCCGTTCGGTCAGCCGTGTGTCCTTGTGAAATGCCATATTCCAGTTGTTGATTCCCGGGCCGTGGAAGAAACGCCGAGTCGTATTCCCTTCCGAGCCGATTGCCGACGGCGCGAACGCTGTCGGGTCGAAATAAAAGTGCGCCTGAACCCCGCCGAGGGTCTGCACCGTCCTCGGGTCAAACTTGTGCAACGGTGCGACCTGGTCCGGAGTATCGACCGCGAGTGTAATCGGACCGCCGAACGCCGTACCGAGTAAAGAATGATCGTCTGTTTCCACCATCGTAACCGGCAGGCCTGTAGAGAAGGTTGTGACGCCACTGATCGACCATCCGTTCGTCAGGCGCTTCGGCCCCTTCAGCCGATCGATGGGGAGCACATAGGTATAGCTCGTGACAAAATTGTGCGTCTGATCCCAGGCCGAGAGGCCACGACTCAAATTAGGGTTCACCGGATTAATTTGCTCGCCATACCCGGAAGCAATATCGAGTGACTTGCTGTATGTGTAACCGAGAAGCATCTGTAGACGGCCGGAAGTGTGCCGGTAATCCACCTGCAATGAGTTATACGACGATTTTCCAGCGGTGATGAAATAGGAGTCGTTGGCGAAGGGGATAACTCCATAGTTTCCGTCAGGAAGCAAGGTTCCAATCGGAGCCGACAGACCGGCCGAGGCCTGGGCCGGTGTCAGTTCGAGACCCGGAAGTCGAGGGCGGGTTCCCAGAGTAACAGACGTGCCGTTGATGTAGATGTTGCTTTCTCCGGTCGGACCGCAACCCGGAGTCGCCAGGCACAACGCTGGGTCACCCGGATTGGCAGACCTGGAGGAAAGCAACCTGTGTCCCTGCGTTCCAACATAGCTCAAGGTCAGCAAATCCGCCCGTGTGAGCTGCCGTTGGAACGAAAGCTCATAATTCTCCGCGTAGGGCAGGCGGTTCCCATAGTAGAACGCCGGCGAACTGCCGATCGTGCCGAAAGCGTTTAAGAACTCCGCCAGCGTGTCGTATGGTGGACCGCTAGCCGGATGGCTCGGTGAAACCCCTTTGGGCGGGGGAGCCACCGGGTAGAAGTTCGAAATCGAATTTCCCGTTGCGCGATTAGTGAACGGAGCCGCGAATGTTGGCTCATTCTGACCCGTGAAATCTCCGAAAGGAGCGTCGCCGATCTCATTAAAGTCAGTTGCGCCCTCGAATGAAGCGTACGACAGTGTGTAGCCCGCGCGAATGCTCGACGCGCCTGCCTTGCCGAGCATCTTGCCCATCACTCCCTCGTGATCGCCAAATGAATAGGCCAAACCGAGACGCGGGGCAAAATTGTTCCAGCGAGTGGGGGCTAGGCTGCGGGGAACGCCCTTGTCACCCGGAAATACCCAACCGGCCGGTGCCCCGGGATAGACTTGCGACTGCTCGCCCGGAATAATCGATTGAATTTCGTTGAACTTCTCGTAAAACGGACGGCTGACGTCGTAGCGCAATCCGAAGTTTACAGTGAGGTTCGGACGGGCGCGCCAACTGTCCTGACCATACAAACCGAAATAAAAGCTGCGGCCATAGGAGGGGAAGGCTTGACCTTGGATATAGCCACTAGGCGCACCGAGAAGGAAGTCCAGGAAGTCAATGCCCGTTTCGCTCGCTTGACCGTTGAAGCTGGAGCCGAAGCCGAAATTGCCATTGGCAACGTTCGACAGGTTCTCTTCCAGTTGGTTGAAGTGATATTGACCGCCGAATTTTATGGTGTGGGTACCAATTACCTTGCTGAAGTTGTCGGATACGGAATAGATATTCGTGATCAGCTGATTTGGACGGCTGGGCACGCCGATGACGAAGTTATTGAAGTCGATTTCAGGAATCCCCTCGACACTGGGTGTACCTGGAAAGATGCCGGGCCCCCGATTGGCTCCTGAAGCAAATCCCAGATCGGATAGTGACTGTGAAGTTCCGCCGAGTGGCAGATTAAATCTGGTGTTCAGCCGGAAATACCCGAGACGAAATTCGTTGACCGAGGCGGAACTGAGAGTCTTGACGTCGCTGAGCTGGATTGTGTGGGTTTGGCCCTTGCTGTCGACTGCAAATCCTGGATAAAGCGGGAAATTGCTGGGCCAATAAGGATCATCGCGATCGAAGCGGTCAAAGTAATAGTAGGCGGTCAGCAAACCGAAGCGTGAGTTGCCATCCACGCGGCCGCTGAACTTGTTGTCGTGCAGATCCACTTTCCCCGAGCTAGTCGAAAATGTCCCGGTTCCGTTGGCGCCAACCGTCGATGGAGCCGCTGGCTGAATATAGTGGAGAAGGTTAGCGGCAATCGGCGAAAGCAAACTGTTCGCCCCACTGAGTGGAATGTTACCGGGGTTCGGAAAGACGCATTGCGCTGTACTCGTGCAGTTCACTCCATACTGTGCGGTGCCATTGCTGCCGGGAACATAGTCCGTGCCTAAGAAGTAGTAAGGTTCTCCGTAGGTAACCGGATATCCCAACGTGCTGGACAGGTAGTTCGTCCAGGCAGTTCCAGGGTTCGGGCTGGTGGGGAGAGTGTTATCAACAATCGCCGGCACGAATCCCTTGTTGTTATTCGAGAAGGTTTGAAGCGTCGCAAACGAATCGGAAGCCGCAGCGAGGGAGAAATCCCCCGACTCCATCTCGGAACTTGGGGCATTGGGAATGGTTTGCGCTTTGCCTTGGATCAGGCGGTTGCCTTGATAATCGGCGAAGAAGAAAATCTTGTCGCGAACAATCGGCCCGCCGAATGTTCCGCCGAACTGGTTTTGGTGATAAGCGCCTTTGCCGTCTACGGGGTCGAAGTAGTTTCGGGCGTTCAAACTGGTATTGCGCACAAATTCGAAGGCATTTCCGTGCCACTGGTTTGTCCCGGATTTGGTTACGACATTGATTTGCGCGCCAGCATAATTTCCAAATTCGGCATCCACGTTGTTGGTCAGAATGCGGAATTCTTCAATCGAATCGAGATTGGGAACAGCTCCAGCGCCAGAATATCCGAGTTCTTGAGTCAGCATCCCATTCAGGATGAAGCCATTCGCGGCTTCCCGCATACCGTTAACCGAGTACGCGCCTGCATTCAAATCTCCAGAGACCAGAGGAGGGGCGAAGCCCGCTGAAATAAAAGGGCCGGCATAGGCGCCGGTCATAGGAGACTGAGCGGATGCGACGCCTGGCTGCAGGGACAAGAGGTCGGTGTAACTCCTTGAGATCAGTGGCACATCGGTCATCCGCTTGCTTTCGATCACCTCACCCATCTGCGAGCTGATTGTCTCGACGTGCAGAGCGTCGGCGGCAACCTCGACCTTTTCTGTGGTTTGCCCGACCTGCAGTGTCGCGTCCACGGTCAGGGCGCTACTTACCTCCAGCACGAGGCCAGTCTGACGGTAGGTCTTGAAGCCTTTTTGCTCCACGTCGACCGTGTATTTTCCCAAGGGCAAAGATTGGAAGGAATAGAATCCTTGGCCGTTGGAGGTCTGGGTCACCGCAATTGCTGTGTCTACGTTCGTGGCGGTCACGGTCGCTCCGGCGATCGCAGCCCCACTCGGATCTTTCACTGTGCCCGAAATGCTGGCGGTGACGCCAGCAAACATCTGCCCGCAGACGAGCAGAACCAGTGCGAACACCAGAAGACTCTGACGGCGATTCCATCCCTGCATATTCCCTCCGCGATGAACCGTGGGGAGCCTGAACTGACGAACAGCGCAGGAGCCGAAGGTTCTCGTGATTTGGCCCGCTCGAATTTTGATTGCGGCCGACGCTCCGGCCGACCCCTCGTTTGCAATCTAACCGCTTATTACCTTTCCCACGGCTTATAGTTTAGCCTTCGACCTTTGTCAAGAGATTTTCAGAAAGGAGCGGGCAGGCAGCTCGATTTGTAAGGCGTGGCGGCAGATATATGTAAAACAATATTTGGTGCTATTGAAAGCTTTTAATAGATACAAAACTCCATGGAGTGTGGTGTGCAGACTGGATTCCGGCACAGCGCCGGCGATTTGGACGATCAGGAATTTTCATGCGTCAAACCGCTCTGATGAATGTTCGAGAATGCGGCTCAGGTTGTGGGTCCGACAACAAAATCATGGGCGACTGCCCCGATCGTGCCGACTGCCTCGTCTTGAACGTTAAACGGAACTAGTAGGCACTCTTCGACCGGAGGAGCAACCGGTTGAAAATAGGGATAACGCCGTTCAATGTGTCGCATCAAGAGCGCACATTTGCGATCGAGCATATCGCCACACGGGCCAAAATTCGAGAGTTTACTTGACTGAAGAACGTCATCTGCGTGCCCCGCAAACCGCACTCGAAGCATCGAGCGCGGCGGTAAGAACAGCACTAAAAGAAAAAAGCCTTCCCTTTCCTCAACACTGGAGCGCCGCCAGGGTGCAGTAAATCCGCAGGTCTATGAGTAGTTTCTCGCCTCTGGGTAGGTGTTTCCTTGTATTGTTTCAAGCGGCAAATGCCAAGTAGCATCTGCTCTGCCCTGAAATATCGGGACGGTGACAGGAGGGGACACAGGTCTTTAGTATCGTCCCTCTTGCGTGTCTACATTCGTATTTTCGAGAGAGGTCTCGTTTATGCTGCGAGAGTTCTTTGTGCGCCCAACAACCGGCAAAATCGACTGGTGGCTGATCGCGCTAATGTTGGTTTCGGTGCTTAGCTTTGTCGGAGTTATGATGAAGATGTATCCCGTCGTAGTAAGGTAAGCTAAATCAACTCCGGAATCCCCAGTATCCCCAACATCGCATCTGCGAAGTGGCCCGGGCGATTCTTCTGCTGCGCGATCAGGAGTTCATTGCCAGCAGGATGCAAAACGTCCTGTCAGCGATCGGGACAAGCGGCGCCGTTCGAGGCCCAGTCCTTTATATTGGCAAGGAATTCGCGCTGTGGCATGGCGATTGGAGTACGGCCCTCGCCCGGATTCCAGCCCCATCTTACAAGGGGAGTATCCATGTGCTCCACGATTTCATCGACATTGCGGTCTCCATTGTGCGTCGGATCCTTGAATAGCTCGCACAGTTCCCGATCGCTGAGTCCCTCCCAGATCATCGGCATGCCAGGCGGAGGCAAATGCCAACCAGGAGCGCCCGGAGGCATATGTGGCCCGGAGAGATTATGGTCTTGATGGCAGCTACTACACTTCACTCCCGCAACGCCTTCTCCATCATTGCCGCGTCGAACGTTCATGGAGTGCCGAATGTGGTCATCTCCCTGCCTTGGAAAATCTCCGGTCGAATGGCAGTTGAGGCAACGTGGATTTCGTAACACGGGCACAATCGATTCAAAAGCACGGGCCGAGGCCGAGGTGTCCTGCCGATTCGCTGCGACACTTGCATTGTTCTTGAGGGGGAAATCTTGTGCGGTCGCTCCGCTCAGCCAAAAAAAGAGACTCAAGCCAATCGGCAGTGTGATCGTCATCCTCATAGCGGCTCCCATGCGTTTCCCAATGGGAAGTGACATATCGAAGCTGAGCAAAGAGCGGGCATTACGCCTAGCCACGCTCCGACGCCGTCGATCTCAATCCCAAGATGGCGGCCCTGACTCGCTCAGCGGTGAAAGGAACCTCACGGAGACGTATTCCTGTGGCGTCGAAGACGGCATTGCCGACTGCCGCGGCAACCAGCGTGATTGCGGTTTCGCCTGCGCCCGTGGCGGGCTGATGCAGGCTTTCGACAAGCACGACCTCAATGATCGGCAGCTCGAAATCGAGATAGAGGCTCTTGTATGTCTGCCAATCGATAGACGTAATCTTCCGGTCATCCCAGGTAACACGTTCTCCCAATGCCCGGCTCAAGCCTTGCAAGATGCCTCCCTCGGTCTGGTTCCGCAGCCCGTCGGGATTGGAGACCGGACCGGAATCGATCGCCACGGTGAACTTACGTGGATGGATACTTCCCTTAGTTGCATCCACTTGAACTTCGGCGATTAATGCCGCATAGCCATTGTCGCCTTCGTATGCCACGCACGCGATCCCGCGCCCGGTAGCTTTGTCCGAGGCAAGAGTTTTGTGGTTGGGAATACGACTCTCCCAATTGGCGGCCTTTGCCGCTGCCTTCACAACCGCGATCATTCGTTCATTGCGCAGATGCTTCAAGCGGAAGGCGACCGGATCAGCATGAACGCTCGCGGCGACCTCATCCATGAAACACTCATGCGCAAAGGTGTTCTGAAGACGTAATGGCGAGCGCAGCGGACCGGTAAAGAACGGGGACTCCACAGTATGTGTGAGAACGCGTTCGCTGCGGATGTTTCCCGCGCCTTGGCAACTGCTTCCGATACAGCCCAAAAAATACGATGGAACGGCATTGTTCCGGTTGCGAAGTTGTTCAGTCGGTTGTGAAGCAGCACGCGGAGTGATTTTTTCGGGCTCATATCCGATCAACGTCCCGGTAATCACATTGCCGGGACGATCGTAGCCAGGTCTTCCGCCGAGAGATGTCTCCCAACTCTCACAATCCCAGGCCATGATCGCGCCCTGGTCGTCCACCGCTGCGCGCTGATCAATAACGCACGCGGCACCGTAGTTCTCCCATGCCATTTCATCCTGACGCGAAAGCTGCACCCTGACTGGCCTACCAACGGCCTGTGACATCAGCGCCGCATCGAAGGAAACCGCGTCCGCCCCGTTGAGGCCGTAGCATCCTGAACCGCGAACATAGATGACGCGTACGTTATCCAGCGGCAGATCTAATATCTGGGCAATGACGCTGCGCGTGGGATATACGGACTGCGTCGCCGACCATACCGTCGCTCGATCTGTTTTGACATCAGCGACGGCACATGATGAGCCGACCGAGCCGTGCATCTGGTAGGGATGAACATAGGTCGCCGTCAACGTCTTCGTAGCTCTTGCGATCCGCTGCCCCACATCTTTAGAGTCGACGATCAGAGCATCTTGCGACGGCTGCTTGCGCATGGTTTCATAAAACTGCTCCTGCTTTGTCAACACTGGGCCCGGATTCCATGCCACTTTCAACTGTCGTGCGGCCTGAATTGCTTGCCACTGATTTTCCGCGACGATCGCAACGAAGTTCTTTCGGACTACCACCTTCACAATTCCCGCAAGCTGCCGAATCGAATTCTCGTCGACTCTGATTAGCGTCGCGCCAGCCTCCGCGGGCCGAACCACACGTCCGTGGAGCATCTCGTCGACTCGTACATTGTGCACAAATTCAAAGCGCCCAGTCACGAGAGCAACTCTGTCGAATGACGGAACTGGCTTGCCAAGAACCGTCCATTGCTCCGGCGAGCGCCTTTTAGCTGCAGCACTGAGAGGAACGTTGAACCTTCTGCTCCCGATTAGTTGCTCGAATGTACGCCGCTGACCGCTGCTGGATGTTATGACGCCTGCCGTCAGAGTGAGTTCCGTAACTGGCGCCCCCAATTCACTGGCTGCCATCGCTAGCAGTGCCTCTCTCGCTGTCGCTGCTGCCTGTGCGAGGTTGCGCAAGTTGAAGTTCGTGGGCGTCGACTGACTTCCGGAGGTCGTGCCCTGATCCGGAGTTAGCGCGGTGTCACACTGCACCAGCTTTACCCGACCAATGGGAATGCATAGTTCTTCCGCGACCAGTTGCGCTTGCACAGTCGACATCCCCTGGCCGAAATCGCACTTTCCTGTGTATGCCGTCACGGTGCCATCCCCCGCAACTGCGATCCAAGAGTCGAGTTTCCCAGGATCGATATGAGAGGCATGTGTATCGAACGGGCCTTGGCCAAGTGCGAATGGACTTCGTACCGACCCGCTAAAAGTCACAATCAGGGCGCCCGTACCCTTTAAAAACGCGCGACGAGAGATTGTCATGCTCTCCTCTCGTCGGCATACTTACGAATCGCGCGAAGCATGCGAGTATGGGTAAAGCAGCGGCACAGTACGCCTCCCAACGCCTGGCGAATCTCCTCATCGGAGGCCTTAGGATTCTCGTCGAGAACTGCCTTCGCCGTCAGGATTACACCGCTCAGGCAGAAGCCGCATTGGGATGCGCCCTCGTTGATAAATGACTGCTGTAGGGGGTGCGGCTTTTCGGGCGTTCCGAGTCCCTCCAACGTCGTAACCTCGTCTTCTTCCTTCATGGAGCCGATGGGCAGAACACAAGAGCGCACGGCTCGACCGCCGATGATCACCGTGCAGGCTCCGCACTGCGCGATTCCGCAGCCGAACTTAGGCCCTCGCAAACCGAGCTCGTCACTCAGGACAAAAAGCAGGGGCGTCGAAGGGTCCACTTCAACGGTGTGCAGTCGACCGTCAACTTTGATTGAGATCGTTCGCATAGATGATGTGATGAGAACAACTCCACCGGCGGCCGCAGTCCGCAACGTATTTTTTGATGCAAATTCTGCGCCAGTGGCCAGAAAGCAAACCGGGTTGGAAGCACCGGCCCGGCGGCGCTGCCTTGGCAAATATACCCTCGTTAGCAACCAATCTAGCGGCAACCGCCAACGGACTCTGGGCATCTCACTCGGCCAGTCACTGTAGAACTGCTTAAGCTACCCCGACATAATGGTGCTACCCACCCACTACTATGTATAAGCTGAGCCTGTTTTCATCATTGGTTCTATGTGGTGCTTTGGTATGTCTTGCGCAAGTCCCCGATGACTCGCCGCTAACCGGTACGGGAACCAATTGCTCTGATCCATCGCGTGCCGGTAGCGCAGAGTGCAGCGCTGCGACTCAAAGAACAGCCGGATCTCAGGGACGCGACTATTCGTCTCCAGTCACGGTTCCGGTTTTGAGATCTTCCCCAGACTCCACTCCCGATCAATCGGTCAAGAGCCCTCCTCCGCTCAATCCTTCGCAGATCCCACAACGCAATGCCCCGATTCGTCCAGAAACAGAGTTCCAGCAGATGGTGGCCGACTCGGTGGGCCGCGTCTTGCCGTTGTTTGGCCAGTCATTGTTCGCTCAGCCCCCAAGCACGTTTGCACCGATCGATCGTTTGCAGGTTCCGGACGACTACATCATCGGGCCTGGGGACGAACTTCAGATTAGGATATGGGGCCAGGTGGAAGCGGATCTACGGACCGTTGTGGATCGTGCCGGCCAAGTCTACATCCCACAAGTCGGCGAGATTTCCGTCGCAGGCATCCACTACTCAGATTTGGAGCAGCACCTGAAGGCTAATATTTCGAAAGTGTTCAAGAACTTCAATATTACTGCAGCCGTGGGACGGCTTCGCTCAATCCAGGTGATCGTTGTTGGGGATGCACGCTATCCCGGTACCTACACTGTTGGTTCGCTGAGCACGTTGGTCAATGTAATTTTCGCTTCGGGTGGACCGGCTCCACAAGGATCCTTGAGACACATCCAAGTGCGGCGCGATGGCGTCGTCATCAGCGATTTCGATTTTTATGACTTGTTGTTGAAGGGTGACAAATCCAAGGATGTGCGTCTTCAGCCCGGCGATGTGTTGTTCATTCCCCACGTGGGTCCGCAGGCTGCGATCGCGGGTTCGGTGAACATGCCGGCCATCTACGAAATGAAGGACAACTCCACTGTTGATGACCTATTTCAAATGGCTGGTGATCTAACCAATGTTGCCGACAGCACCAGGATCACGATCGATCGTTTCGCAGACCAATCGCGCAAGACGCTGGAGTTTCCACTGGACGCTCAATCTCGCGCTCTTCCACTCAAGGATGGGGACATTGTTCGCGTATTCTCCATCGTTCCGCGCTTCGAGGACACCGTTACACTGCGGGGCCACGTCGCAAACCCAGGCCGTTATGCATGGAAGCCGGGTATGCGAGTCCGCGATCTGATTCCCAATGCGGACGCTTTGCTGACTCGCCGCTATTGGCGGGAACGGGCAGCCATTGTGAATGGCCGCGCTACGGAGTATCCCGTGGCTGCGGAGTCGTCACAGTCTGTGCGGGCGGGCGAGGTTGGGCACCAGGTTTCTGACACGATCGCATCTCCGGCGAATTCATCCGGTGGGAACACTTTCGCGGACGATGCCGCACGACCGACGAACACAGCTTCCGCGGTTGAAGCAGACTCAATGGAAAACGCCGCTTTGAAGCGGGGGGACCAAGCGTCGTTGGGTGCCCAACAACGGCCCCAGGTCGCCGGAGATCGTTCCGCTAGTAGCACCGTCGACCGGAATGTGGCCGACGATGTTCGTCGCTATGCACCCGAAATCAACTGGGACTATGCAATCATCCAGCGGGTCAACCCCGTGGACCTCTCTTCCAAGTTGATTTGGATGAGTCCACGCAAAGCAATTCTGGAACACGATGAAGCCAGCAATCTGGAATTGCAGCCTGGCGACATCGTCACAATATTCTCCCAGCGGGATGTCAGCGTTCCGCAGGCTAGCCGCGCGCAGTATGTGATTCTAGAGGGTGAGGTCATGCGTCCCGGAGTTTACAAACTCGAGACCAACGAGACTCTCCGCTCCGTGCTGCAACGTGCAGGTGGTCTCTCTCCCAATTCCTATGTCTACGGCACTCAATTGATTCGGGAATCCGCCCGGATCAAAGAGCAGAAAAGCCTGGACGAACTTGCCCGCGCAATGGAAGTGCAGATCCGGCAGTCGGCGGTGTCGGTTGCCGCTTCCACTCAATCTGGCGAGTTGCCGCAACTGCTTGCTGCCCAGGAAGCGATCCTGGCGCAGTTGCACAATGCGCGAGCCAGCGGACGGGTCGCGCTCCCGGTTCGACCTGCCGATCATCTCCTGACCGACTTTCCTGATATTACGATGGAAGATAACGACCGGGTAACGATTCCCATTATCCCCTCGACCGTGTCGGTCGTGGGGAGTGTTTACAATGCGGGGTCATTCATTTTCCAACCTCGCAATACAACGGGAGAGTATCTGGAAATGGCGGGCAAAGGGAAACCACAATCCGATCTGCGTCACGCCTTTGTTTTGCGCGCAAATGGTGTGGTGGTCGCCGCGAATAACGTGAACGGTGTTTTCGTCGGAGGGAGATTCGACCGACTCCGACTCTATCCGGGCGACCAGATCGTGGTGCCCTATAAACTTCCGACTGGAGCATTTGTTCGCGGACTCCGCGATTGGTCACAGATCGTCTCGCAGCTTGCGGTAACCGGAGTCGTGTTGTCTACCGTGCTCCCGTGATTCACTGCTGCAACTGTTGACGACTCTCGGTTCAAGGTCTCCAGCTGGATTCCATTGCTGGAGGCGGCTAGAACAGTCTGCTTCTTGTCTGCTCTTACAGACGCCCAAAAGAACAACCGGTAGAGAATTCCCGGCAGAGGAATGGACGAATCCAGAAGAAGTCGAAATGGTGAGAGCGCCGCTGCCGCCCACATGGCAAGACGAGTCACGATCTTGTAACGGAAATTGGATTCTTTTCTTTGAATTTCCTTCAGGACTGCCCGGCCAGCTTCCTTCCGAAAAAATAGTTGTGTGGCGCCGGCATTGGCTCGCGCTTTGCGGCAGGCATCTTCAAAGGAAAAGAACTGGTGGTGATACCCGATCGCCTCGGAATTGTAGAGTAGACGCATTCCTTGCAGGCTCAGGCGATATCCGAGTTCGCTATCCTCATAGGCAGCGCTCTTGAATTCTTCGTCAAACTGACCGCAGCATCGAAGGAATTCGGTCTTCAAGCTCACATTGCAGGTGTAGAACGAACGGAAATCAACCTCTCGTTTGTTTCGAGTCTTGCCAAAGCTGAACAGGCTGTGTTCGCCATACCACCGCATGAATGGCGTTGCGCCCACTGCTGGGGACCATTCGAGGTAGCCCTGTACCGCGGCTTGGATCTGAGGATTTTCCCGATGCCACGCGATGTGCTGTTCAACCAAATCACTCTCCGGAATAACGTCGCTGTCGGTGAAGAGCACCAGTTCCGACCGGGCTTGCTGAATCCCGAGATTGCGCGCGGCCGCTGGGCCCTTGTTGCGCTGCCGCTTGTAACGGATTGGAAACACCGATCGCTTGCCGCAGTCACGCACGACTGATTCCGTGTCATCGGTCGAGCCATCGTCTATAACAAGGATTTCGCAAATCAGATGAGGGGAGGACTGGGCGAGATATCCTTCCAGTGCGTGGGCTAGAAGCTGCTGGCGATTGTAGGTTGGAATAATTACGCTCAGGGAAGGAAACAAACGTCGCTCAAGCATACTGTTCCTCAGTTTCGCGGGACAGGACAAAAATCTTCCGGTACGAGGGCTCTCGGTCCGCGCGTTGCAAGAGACGTTCCACGAGTGCCGGCAGAGTTCGCAACGCGAGACGGAAGGAGTAGTTTGACAGCGGAGACATTTCCGCTTTCATCATCCAATAGTGAAACTGCAAGCTCTCGTTTGGGATTACGTCGCTCTTCCATCCCACGGGCAGTTTCACCAGCAGGTTCTCATCGGGAAAGGGATGAAGCATGTGCTCTTCAAGCCACAACGGAGGGACTAAGTCCCGCGCCTGGTATTCACGAAACAGTTTCTGGTCAAGGTCGAAAGCAGCTGGCCCGCAAGGGTAGCCGATGATCACCAGCTTGCGAGCAACTCGCACTGCTTCGGCAAGGACGTCCGTTCGCTGGGCAGGCGGCACGTGCTCCATGACGTCGGATACTACGACCGCGTCAAAACTCCGGTCCTGGAATGGCAATCGGTGCCCGGAACAGCAAACGGCTCGCATATTTTTTACCGGATGCGCCGCGAAAGCGACGTCACATCCGACGAAGACACCAGGCCAATACTCCCCGAGCCCAAGGGATCCCGAGCCTATTTCCAGCAGTGAGCCGCCTGTTGCAAGCACGGACCTCAATGCCCGGAGAATCGGGAAGAACCGCGAAGCACGATTAAGCAATGCGGAATATCCTCCTCGCGTGCCTCGCCCCTGGAATAACGCTTTCCAGTTTGCTCCAGTCGTAGTCGTCAAAGAAATTGCTCAGGAGAATGGCGGCAGAATACAACAGCCCAAAGGCGATTCCCATGCTGCCTAGCCCGACCCAGGAAAGATCGTTAGGGGAGCGAATTGCCGTGAGCACGGATATCAACAGTGCGGAGCATATGATCGGCTTCAGGTAACTCTCTTGTAGCACACGCGACAGCGAATATCCGGTACGAGCATGAAACATCGAGACGAAGTAACCCGACGCGAGAATCAGCGATAGGGATGTTCCGACTACGGCTCCCGGGAAGCCGAACTTGTAGATCAATACCAGGCTCAATAGGAAATTGAGGATCAAGCCGAACCCGGCGGATTTAATGCCAGGCTTAAGGTATCCTCTGCCCGCGAAAATCAGGAACCCCGGGCCGGTAGTGAGATTGACGAAGTTTGTTATGAGCAGAGCATTTAAGGGAAGGACAACCATACTCATTCCCGGTCCAAGCCAAAGCTCGACGAAGCGATTCGAGACCGAGACCGCGTAGCAAACCGCGGGGACGCCGCAGAGCGCCAGATATTTGTGGGCGCGAAAGTAGAGCTCTTTCATTCTGGATTCGTCAGCCAAGGCATTTAATTCCGAAGCCGCCGGCAGGACTGGGCTCAGGACGACTCCAATGCAACCGCGTATCTTCAATGCAAGATCGCTGCCAATGTCATACCAGCCAGCCGCGGACACTCCGACCATCGTGGCCAGGAAGACCTTCTCCACTTGGCTATGCACGACGACCGCAGCCTGGGTGACATATAGGCGGAGGCCGTAACCGAACATCTTCCTGGCCTCGGCCGCGTCAAACAAGAGAGGATTCAGCGCGACCTTGGGCAATAGCCTCCGAACCAGGATGAGATGCATGGTTACAGTAATGAGTCCGGAAGCGATGTAGCCGTAGACCAGGCCGCGCAAGCCCCATCCCCGGAGCAGCAGAACTCCGCCGAAGACCGCGCTGAGCAGGGCGTTGGCGGTGCTGACAAGGTTCGTCAAATCCAGGCGCTGTAAGCCGGCAGTTATGGACGAGAAAAGCTGGGTCAAGATGTTAGCGGCGACCACCAGCACGAAGCAGTGCAACAGGAAAATCACCTCCGAGTTCGCCGCTGCGCTGCCGTGAAAGAGCCGTTTCGCCAGGACGGATGCCCCACACCAAAGCACGGCGGCTATCACGCAATCCAGCAAGAGAAAAAGTGTGAGTCCCGAATTCAACAACCTGGATAATGCGGAAAAGTCCCGCCGGGCATGGTGGTCAGCGACGAATTTGCTGAGTGTGCCCACTAGGCCGAGATCTGCCAATGATGTGAGCCCGTTGATCGCCAGGAAGACAGCCCATGTGCCATATCCGGCGACCCCAATGCGATGAACTATGAGTGGAGTCATAACAAACGGAATAGGAGCGATCAGCACGTAACGCAGACCACCAAATAGCACGCTGCGCATGATCTTGACGCCCAATGGCACGGCTGCAGTGGCGACTGAGCCGGGATTCACTTCAAAGCAATTGTCTCGGATCGACATGTCTAGCTTTGGCGGTTAGATGGGGTCGCTGGGGAAAGTGTTGTCGGCATTACGAAGAGAATTTCTAGAGGCGAGGCGCGCAGAAATATCGGAACACCCAAATATCAAAACATTGGTCGATTCTGAAAACCGCCGAGCTGGATTTGGCATCCATTAGTTGGCTCAGCGTCAATGAACATGCTGCCGGGCTCGCCGGGTGCTGAACATGGCCGTTACCGCTGATCAAGGCTGAGACGCTGCTTCTTTTGTCAATGACACTCTCCGCTTCCTCAACGACTCTCGATAAGCTGCAAGCGCTATTTCTGTGCAGTTTGTTCCTATATCCCTTTAGCGCGGCGGGGCATACGCTCTACATGATTCCTCAGGTTCTTCTACTAGCTCTGGGACTCGTTCTTCTCCCGCAATCCGCAGCGGCGACCGACGTATCGATTAAAGTTGGCGTGTTCGCCCTCGCCATCGTGACCAGCTTCACCGCGATATTCAGGGAAGTAGTTGCCGAACAGCCTGATTTTCTGGAACCAGCCAAGCTCTTCATCAATCTGTCCACCGTGTTGCTGCTTCTCTTTCTTGCACCAGTATTCGATCCTCTCACCTGTGCAAAATGGCTGAAACGATTCGGTATGATCTGGCTCGTCGTAGTTATAGCTGCCTACGTCTATGCCCACACATCCACATGGGAGATGCTGCTTTTACTTCTCCAGCCAGAAGGGCTGACCAGCACGCGCCTTTACGAGATTGCAGAGCCACTCGCACCAATATTCCTGACGAAAAATATCGTGGCGATGTACATCGTGGCCGTTTTTGGAGGCTTTCTCTACTTTCGGCGAAGCTCCGGCAAATCGGTCACGCTGGCGGAGAAGACCGCCTTCACCCTGCTCGTGGTGTTGCTCTTTTCGAGACAGGCAATCCTCTCACTGGCGCTTTTACTCTCCCTAGATTATTTCCTGGGGCGCAAGAAGAAGATGCAATGGAGCGCAGTGGCCGTGATCGCCGTCACCGCTCTTGTTGTGGGAAGCTTTCTGGCCTTGGCGTTCGATTTCAGCAGTCCCGAAGACGGTGCCGCAACCCGCTTGGATCTCTGGAGAACATTCTTCACGCATTGGACTCATTACGGCTTCACCGGACTCGGGGTCCATCAGTTAAATGCATCGTTGGATCACCTGGACATCGATAACTATCACATGTTCTTCATGAACCAGATCGCAGCCTATGGAATCATCCACACCGTAGCCTTCAATTTGCTGACCACTTTCATCGCTTTGTGGTCCCTGCCCAAGAAAATCTGCTGGCTCCTCATCGCTCCCTATTGGTTAAATGTCGCATTTCAGACATACGGCTACGAATACGGCAACTTGTTTCTTTTCTGCATCGCTGCGAATAGCTGCAATCTCAACCTGAACCAGACAACACAATTGTCGTTTTCGCATGGAGTCCCGGCACCGAGCTCCATTCAGGCGTTTTGAGCCAAATCATGCAGACCGTCGCCGTAAACATTGTCAGATACAACCACCGTTTGGCGGAGTTGCAGGAATGTATTCGATCTGTGCTTGCCCAGGAAATGGAGAGTTTTACAGTCACCGTAACGGAGAACGGCTCCGGGGATACCATTAAAGACGAACTCTTCACTCTATTTGGCGACGCCCCCCGTTTCCGTTATGAAGACAATGGCGCGAACCTGGGTTTTTCAGGGGCACAAAACCGTTTCATCCTTCATGCCGAAGCAGACATCGTAGTTCCGCTCAATCCCGACACCATCATGACGCCGGGCTATCTGCAGGCGTTAACCAGCGTATTTGCCGATGCTCGAGTAGGAGCTGCGACCGGCAAAATGCTCCGGCCTCCAGAATCGAAGGATGGATCTCCAATTCTGGACGGAACCGGCATTGTGATGTCGCGTGGACGGCGTGGCCGTGAAAGAGGTCAGAGCCAGCCAGACACTGGACAATTCGACAATTCACGACGCGTGTTCGGCGTTTCTGGGACAGCATCCGCATATAGAAAGAGTGCGCTCGATCATGTGCGGATTGGGGAGCACGAGTATTTCGACGAGGACTTCTTCGCCTATTGGGAGGATCTGGATTTGTCGTGGAGGCTGAGATTGGCAGGGTACGAATGTGTCTATGTTCCAGAGGCGGTGATCTATCATTCACGCCTCGCCCGGCAGAGTAAACATGGGTATCGGCGTCCCGTCGAATTCATAAGGCATCACAAGAAACTTCCGGGCAGGATTGTCCGGTTGAACTGGAAGAACCAACTGTTCTGCATCATCAAAAGCGATTTCGGCTGGAGTTTCTGGCGTGACTGTCCATTCATCATTTGTCGCCAGATATTCATGCTTGCCTACATCGTGGTTTTCGAGCCACGAACGCTTGGAGCAGCGGCAGACCTGATCCGAGGTTTCCCGAAAATGCTTCAAAAGAGAAGAGTGATCCGTGGGATGAGAAACGTCAATTCGAAGGAAATAGGACAGTGGTTTCTGCAAACGTAGAAGCGAACGTTACGGTGTGTATACCGACTCTGGAAGCAGCCGGTCTTTGGAAAGATCTGTGGTCGAGCATCGAGAAGCAGACGCTGCAGCCATCGGAGGTAATCGTCGTTGATTCCGCTTCCACGGATGGCACAGCGGAGCTGGCCCGCGAAAGTGGCTGCCGGGTGGTCACTATTCCGCGCGAAGATTTCCGCCATGGCGGAACGCGACAACAGGCGGCGGATCTTGCCCTAAACTCGGATCTCATTGTCTATCTCACGCAAGATCTGATCCTGGCCGATGGGGACGCGCTGGCTCGTTTGGTAGATGTGTTTGCCGATCCAAGGGTCGGAGCGGCCTACGGGCGGCAGTTGCCTCGGCCTGGCGCGAAGCCGATTGAAGCGCACGCACGGTTGTTCAATTATCCCGAGATGTCCGCTGTACGTTCCCTCAAGAGCAGCGATGCATTGGGTTTTAAAGCGATTTTCTTTTCGAATTCTTTTGGCGCATACCGTAAGGATTCATTGAGGCAGGCGGGCGGCTTTCCCAAGGCCTCGAATTTCGGGGAGGATACGGTGGTGGCAGCGCGAGTATTGCAAAGGGGATGGCATATCGCGTATGTTGCCAGCGCTCGCGCTTACCACTCCCATGCGTACAGCTACAGAGAAGAATTCAAACGTTATTACAAGATTGGCCAGCTTCACGGAAGTGAGCCCTGGTTGCTGCGAGATTTTGGCAAAGTGTCTGGAGAAGGACGGCGTTTCGCAATGTCTGAAATTCGTTACCTGTCGAGGTATGCGCCTTGGAAGATTCCGGACGCGATACTCCGGACGAGTATGAAATACATGGCATATCAGTGCGGACGACGCAATCCCCATCACTGATTCGGACCATTGGTTGTTTCTACCCAAAAGCACCATTGCGTCGAGTATGCGCAGATGTGCGCTTCCAGCCTTCTCTGATTGCATTCAAGCGTCGCTGATTCTCCGGCTCTTCGGAGGCACGCGACCATCGTTGCCTTAGCACTATCCAGAATGCCGCCACAAAAAAGGCAGTCACTGAAACCAAGACCACGATTAAAAGTCGATGCGGAGACGACCGCTTGTCTGGAGGAACGGCAGCATCCACCACTTGAATGATCGACCCTTCGCGGGCCTCATCGAGTTTGGCGATTTCAAACTGCTTGGCCAACAACTCAAACACAGTTTCGTTGTATTTCAGATCTCGAAGCCGCCGCACATATTCCAGACCCGCTCCGGTCACTCTACCCTTCGAGAGGATGATGTCGGAACCAGCGTCCTGCTCAGAACCGGCTAGTTTGTCGAGTTGCGCTTGCAGGGCCGCCAGTTCCTGCTTTGCCAGGACGAGGCGTGGATTGTCCTCCGCAGCGAAGGAACGCATGCTTTGAACCTGCACCTGCTTGGCGACAACTTGTCCACGCAAAACGGCGGCAGATTCAATCAGAGAACGCGCCTGACTTTCGATTTGCAGAACTCCGGTGGATTGCTCAGTCTCTTTCATCGCCAATTCGGCGGCGCTCAGATTGTCCTTGGCTTGCTGCAACTGTCCCTCGAAGAACAAGCGTCGACGCGCAGCTTCGGTAATTGCCAGGGAGGCGGAGAGCTTTCGAAATTCCTCGACATAACCGTTGGCCAAGTCGGCCGCGCGCCTGGGATCTCGATCTTCGACCGTGATGCGGATCAGGCCGTCCTTGGTTCCGGCAACAGCGGTGGTGCGGGACTCCAGTTCTTTGCGCGCGTCGGACACCCGCTTTTCTCGATACTCCGCCATCAGTTGGAAACGCTGAACCAGGGCATCTTCTATGGTCCGGCTCGTTAGCAACGAAACGTACATGTCGGCTGGGTTCTTGAGACCAAGAGTCCCTCCCGCCAGCGAGGCCAGCGGCGCTAGCGCTCCCAGAGATCCCCCATTCCCCATCTGTCCAATCAAGGCCGACCCCACCGACGAGTTCTGTTGAGGGGGAAGCATCACGATGTTCGCCTCGTACCGGACCGGCAAAAGGAAGACAACTATCGTCGACAATAGCGCCGCGCCGATGAAAAATCGCAGGAGAAAACGCTTCTGAGCCGCCAGAAGCGCGAGGACGTCAAGCACTGACAGGTCACTTCCCGCAATATTCTCTGCAGCCGGTTCAACTTGAACCATCGAATCTGTGAAAGTTGTCATCTTAGCTTCGATCACTCACACAGCAGGTTCTGGTCATGCTCACTAAGGTCAAAACGCGTGCTTCGCTGCCCGGCTCGGGCTGTGGGCAAGAAAAGAAAGGATGTCTTCCCACGAGCGAGAGATACCCAAGTCCACTTAGACGCAATAAAGGGTGATTCGGTTTACTAGATGCCGGACGATTACAGCGCAAAGATCACTGGGGTGGTTGCCAGCCTATTGAACAAGGCGGCGCAGTGGATTTACCGCGCTCCCACAATCGGGCTTTCTGTTTCCTTATTCGTGGGCTGCACTTTGATAGCGGCCGCACAAACTCCGCCGGGTGACGACGCTGGACCGCCTTCGCCGCAAGTCCTGACTCTCGACGTGCAGCGACCGATTAACCTGCGATCGTTGCCGCGCAATCTCTTTCAGGATCAGAAGGATTTCTGGCTGACCCCAGTTCACATGACCGGGAAACAATGGCAGTGGACTGTCCCTTTGGCCTTTGTTGGGGCGGCCTTGCTGGCGAGCGACACCGCGATAGAAAAACACGCGCCCATGAGTCCGAGCACGGTGTCTCATGCCGTAACTGCTTCGAATGCCGGCCTCGCAGTGTTTGCCGGGGCGGGCGCCGGAATGTTTGTGTGGGGGAACCTCACCCACAACCAAGATCAACACGAGACTGGATTGCTCGCGGGAGAAGCTGCCATCGATGCACTCCTGGAGACTGAAGTTCTGAAATACGCCACAGCACGTGCTCGCCCCTTCACGGGCGACGGACGCGGGCTCTTCTTTCACGGTGGCGACTCGTTTCCATCCGACCATGCCGCGGTGAGTTGGGCGATTGCCAGCGTGATTGCTCATCAGTATCCAGGGCCCGTGACCCAGGGCCTGGTTTATGGACTGGCTGGAGGAGTCGACATTGCGAGGTTTGCCGGCCATAAGCATTTCGCGACGGACCTGCTGGTCGGCAGCGCTCTCGGCTGGTACACGGGCCGGCAGGTGTTCCGTTCTCACTCCCGCTACAGCTCTGCCGAGATTCGCAAGTGGGGCACATTCAGCAAGGCAGAAGAGGGAGACGATGATCGGCGCGACCCGAAGAATATGGGCTCGAGTTACGTTCCAGTAGATAGCTGGGTTTACCCAGCCTTCGATCGTCTGATTGCATCCGGGTATGTAGATGACCGGACGGGTTCACTTCGGCCCTGGTCGCGGCTGGAGTGTGCACGAATTCTGGCGGAAGTGCATCGGCGTTTGGCCGACGATCCGGATTCCACGGACCAGTATATTTTGTCGTTACTTCACGATCTCGACACAGAATTTGCACCGGAGGCGCAGCTACGAAGCGGTGAGACGCCGAATCTCAATGCCAATCTCGAATCCATTTACAGTCGTTATACAAACATCAGCGGTCCTCCATTGCGGGACTCCTTTCACTTTGCCCAAACTATTTACGATGATTTCGGACGTCCCTATGGGCGTGGCTCCAACAACATCACGGGGGGTTCCAGCCAAGCCGCGGCCGGCCCGTTTACGATTTACGTTCGTGGGGAATATCAATACGGTTCTTCCAGCCAGGAATACACGCCGGCGCAGGCCCAATACATCGCCGATTTCGATCAGTTGCCACTCAACTCCGTGCCTACCTTCGGGCAGACTTCGCATTTCCGTACCGTGGAAGCATATGCCGGTCTCAATTTAGCCGATTGGCAGTTCACTTTCGGACAACAGAGTCTTTGGTGGGGGGCGAATCGAAGCACAAGTATCTTGCTCTCAAATAATGCTGAAGCCATTCCGATGTTGCGGGTTGATCGAGTAAGCCCGATGCGTCTGCCCGGTCCCCTCGGTCTGCTTGGCCCGATCAGCGTGTCCGGATTTCTTGGGCGGATGGGAGGAACCAAGTACCTGCGTCTTGGTCCCGATTTCGAGCTCTACGGTGACGGAGTTCACAATGTAGACCCGCAGCCTTTTCTCTGGGGCGCAAACATTGCGTTTAAACCTACCATCAATCTGGAATTGGGATTCTCCATCACTACGGTGTTCGCCGGACATGGCCGTCCACTCACCCTCGAGACTTTCGTGCACACCTTCTCGCAGCATGGCAATCTGCAACCGGTAGACCCAGGCGGACGTCGCCCGACCATGAGCGCCCTGTATAGGCTTCCGGGGCTTCGCAATTCCGTCCAGGTATACGCGGACTGGCTCGCCGAAGCGCAGCCTCTCCCTTTGCTTTACCCTACCCAGTCGGGCCTGAGTGCGGGTATGTACATATCGCACTTGCCTCATCTCGCGCACGTCGATTTGAGGTGCGAAGGAATTTACTCAAACATTCCGGGTAACTCGACCAACAATCTTTTCTATGTGAATTTTCACTATCCGAATGGTTATCGCAACTATGGGCAGCTTATGGGAAGCTGGATAGGACGGGGCGGAAACGGTGGAGAGGCTTCGGCGTCTTACTGGTTTTCGGCTCGCGATAAAGCGACTATAACTTACCGTCGCATGGTCACGACCCCAAGCTTATTTGGCGGAGGTAATCTTCATGACTTTTCCGGCGCCGTCAATTGGATGCTGCGGCCTGGCATCGAGGTTGCAGCATCCGTGCAATACGAACGGTGGAATTTTGCTTTGCTGAACTCGGGTCCACGCTCCAATGTCTCAAGCACGCTGGAAATTCGGGTTTGGCCGAAATTGCGTGCTGCGGGTGGCCCGACTCCCTGACTTTTTGTTGTGATTCACCAGTGATTTCCACCGCAACCCTGTCCCTTGGCTCGGCATCGTAAGGCGGTGCTTTACCGAGTATCGTATTACGGTTGGCTGCTGGGAGTGGTTGTCTACTCGCTACCGTTGCTTGCTTTTGGAAGCGCAGCCTTTCTTCGATTCGGAAACATAATACTTCTGCGAGTGTCCCCAGTCAGGCCACAGTATTATCTCGCGTTATTGTTTTTCACTATCCTGATTTGGGCGCTGGCCGCGCACCACTACAAGCTAGCGTCCGTAACAAATTTGTTTCAGGAATATACGGGAATTCGAACCGCCTTTCGAGCCTGCCTGGTCACACTTCTTTTGCAAGCAGTGCTGCTTGTGTTTGTGAAGCAACTGAATGTGTCCAGAGTGTTTATCGTCCTTTTCGACATGCTTTTGTTTCTGGGCGTGGTGGCGGCGAGAAATGCGATTCGCTTCACTTCGGAGTCTGCGGCGTGGCCCCGCAAGTCCGCCAAACTTCTGTTTGTTGGGACCGACGAGTATTCCCAGCGAAGCGTTGACGCACTTCACCGGATGCCATTTGTGCGCTGCGAAATTCAGGCCTATATCCAACTGCCGGGACAAATGATTGCAGTCGACAATGCGCCGGTGATCGCCATGCAGGAACTGTCACGGGTTGAGTCGCTCACTTTCGACGAGGTCGTTGTCGCTATACCAAGCGAAGGCTATCTTCAGCTTTCTGCCGTACTCGACAGCTTGCAGAATTTTGGAAAGCCCATCCGCGCCATTTTGGACCTGGGCCCCCGCCTCTCGCTGCGCGAGAAGATCGTTCAGGTCGGGCGATTGCAAATGATGAACCTGGGCATTTCTCCGGCGGAAAGCTTTGCCTATACGGTGTTGAAAAGGACTTTTGATTTGGTTGCCGCAAGCCTCGGAATCGTGATTCTTAGCCCGCTCCTGCTGGCGCTGGCTGTCCTCATAAAATTGACTTCGCCGGGGCCCGTTCTCTTTCGCCAGGAGCGCGTGGGCCGAAACGGTCAGTTTTTCAAATTGCTGAAGTTCCGTACCATGCGCTGCAGCAGCAAGTCCGAAAGCGACACGATCTGGACCGTCCAGAACGATCCGCGCTGCACTCGAATAGGCGCCGTGCTCCGCCGGTTCAGCATGGATGAACTGCCGCAGCTGATTAATGTCATTCGCGGAGAGATGAGTTTGGTGGGACCCCGGCCCGAGCGTCCCTATTTTGTAGAGAAGTTCCGGACTAACATCCAGAAATACAATTTGCGACACTGCTGCCAAGTCGGCATGACGGGATGGGCTCAGATTCACGGTCTGCGAGGCAATAGCTCCATCCCCGATCGTCTGCAATACGATCTACACTACATTCATAATTGGAGTTTCGGTCTCGACCTTCACATCCTGGCTCGCACTCTTTTCACCGCACTCAAGGGCGAAAACGGATATTAGAAGCAGCCGATGGATGGAACAACTAGCGCAGGCACTGGGTCCGGCCCAGGCATCTCTTCGGTCTCTTACCGCGATCATGATCACTACTTCGAACTCCTCGGTGAAGAGGAGCGGGATGCCCAATCAATTACTCGGTGTTGGACTGCAAACCATCGCGACGTCCGGCTGTCCGCGTGCGAACCGAACTTTTTCACCTGCTGATGATATGCACTTCTCATGGCGTCATCAGGGCTTTTACCTGAGTTTCGTTGTCGGTCGCACCGTTGCCATTCCTCCCGTAAATCACTGCCACGCAATCTCCGGAATTTACGGTCACAGGAACGGAGAAAAGTGTCTCGACCCGCTGCTCGAGCGTTGCCTTACCCGTTGTCCCCGCGGCAGTCTGATATTCGAGTGGCACACTCTCCAAAAGTACGGCGTTCGCCGGAAGCCAGCTGCGGAGAGTCGTCATTGGCATTGGCTTCGAGAACCCCCGGCTGTTGAGGTTCTGGCCAAATTTTCCGCAGCCCCCGGGCAGAAAGTAAAATTCGTTGACAGCGCCCCAGGCGGCGCCCGTCGGAAGCGGTCCGAAGTTATTTGTGCCATCAAAGGTGCTGTCGCTGATGTTGCCAAACAGCTCCACCAAATGCCCGGCCGGCAACGTAATGGGACGTGCGAATCCTTGATCGTTCTCGATTGTCGCATTCTGGCAGCCCCAATTCTGGCCAAAACAATATTCTCCGCCCAGATCGACCACCGTGTTTGGGGCTGAGCTCGACGGCTGGTAAGTCAGGTTGAGATCAGCCGACATCGTCACCTCGCCCTTAACCGCGGCCGAGCCGCCGCCAAAAACAAAACCCACGCAGCCCGTCATCGGCAAGGGTTGCGGGAAGTGAAGGTCCACCGGAAAACTGGACTTCGACAGCGAAGGATTTTTCAGAATGTCGCTCCAGATAATTGTTGCATTTTTCAAATGCTGGTCGTCTGCAGGGCACTCTCCCTGCCAGTACGCCAACATCCATAGCACTTCACTGAAATTCGAACTGTGATTCTCAAGCGACAGCGTCCCCGAGAGGGCCTGTAACTGCGTTACCGACGCAGCACCGTCGAGCACGTGATACATGTAAAGAGACTGTGGGAAGCCAGTGTTGAAAGTCGTCACAGAGTGCAGAATATGGGGGAGATCGGAATCCGCGGCGTTTGCCTGTTGTTCGTGCGCTCCACATCCCGCAGTGCCGATAATCGCTGCAAATAGAAACATTTTCTGAAAGGCGCGCAAGAACTCTCCCGTGGTGCACCAAGATTGTCGAAGCCAAGACGTTTGTCACTGGCACGAAAAGGGGAGGAAGAACCGAAACAAGATTGCCAGGCAAGCTTAAAGATGAGGCGCTGACGTTAGCACTATCGGATGAATGCGAGTATGGTGCGAGCTGGTATGCGGTGGGTAGATTACGAAAGATACCTTCCGTTACAAACGATCACTTCCGGGACCAATATGCTCCAGGTTTCCGCAAACCGGAAACTACCCGTCAACTGATGAAAAATCGCGATTTTACTCATTGACGCTGAATCGTGGCTGCCTACACCTTTGCACGCACTCGGCAAGGAGGATGCACGAGTCCCGCCGTGCTTGCACACCCACTTTTGAAGCCATGTGGCTGCATTTTGACCTAGCCGAAAGTGGTATCCCACTCCTGCCCCGCAGCGGTAGCTAAAAAACTTCTTATTGCGAGATGTTCTTTTTTTCCTCAAACCGCATAGTGCTTGCAACGAACATTCAGTGTTCGATCTGAGGAGGAGAAATGCAGGAATACGCACTCAAACAAATAGAAGTAGCTGAGGAACACAACTCTGGTTCGCAGATTGCGCCATCGGCCTCGAGCGAAACAGGCAAGCAAATTGGCCGCACAGTCACGTGCGGAGATGTCATCAATAAGATCAGCGCCGCGCTGACCTGGGCACTGGTTGCCACGCTGTCGCTAATTTTCTGCGGCACGGTGTCTGCGGAAATGCCACCGGACAACGTCGAGGGCAGCTGGACCATTTACTCGACCAACATCGGCAACGGCAAGTCAGAGATCAAGCATATCCAAATCCAACAATACGGGAACCGGATCACCGGCTATTTCGAAGGTCCAAACCAGGCAGGTCCGATTCAAGGACGGATGGATGTTCATCACATCATGTTCAACACCCTGACCCGCAACATTCTTACGTTCCGCGGAGAAGTTTACGGCGATCAGATTCAGGGACTTTACGTACTCCACGGCAAGCGCGGTCCGTGGCAAGCGGTGAGAACGAGTGGGGGTCCGGCCGTTGCGCCAACCGGGGTCAGCTACACGGAACCGGTAGTGAATCCGCCGGCACCCGAGTATGAGCCAGTATCGCAGCCCATGCCCGCGCCGCAGGTTGCTTCACAGACGTTTGCTCCACAGGCTTCTACTGCACAGGCTTCTGCTCCACAGCAGACGACGGCCAGCGTGGCGCAGACGACATCGGGGCCAGTCCCAACGCCGTTGACGCCGGAACAACTCGACGCGATGGTTGCTCCGATCGCGCTCTACCCCGATGCGCTAGTGGCGCAGGTGCTCGCAGCTTCTCAAAATCCAGATCAGATCACCTACGCGGACGACTGGCTGGCTCAAAACAAAGAATTGACGGGCACGGCGCTTGCACAGGATGTTGATCAACAGTCCTGGGATCCGAGCGTTAAGGCTTTGACGCAGTTTCCTTCGGTGTTGGACAACATGGCGCACAACCTCTCATGGACGTCGAGCCTTGGGCAGGCGTTTGCGAATCAGCAGTCCGACGTGATGGTCGCGGTGCAAGTGATGCGCGCCAAGGCACAAGCTGCGGGAACGTTGCAGTCCACAAGTCAGATTACCGTCACTCAACCATCAGCCAGCACGATTGTGATTCAACCTGCGAATCCTCAGGTTGTCTACGTTCCGCAGTACAACCCGACCGTGGTTTACGGCGCGCCGGTGGTGGTTCCTTATTACGTAGCCCCGCCAGTGCCTGTGACTGGGTTCGGTCTCTACTTTGGAACGGGCATCACGATCGGGGCTTCGTTCGGAGGTGGCGGTTGGGGCGGAGGTTTCGGCTGGGGCTGGCACGCCTGGAATGTGAACTGGGGATGCTGCGGCGGCGGTGGTAATACGACCATCATCTATAACCACAACACCTATATCAACAACAGGACTTGGAACAACACGAACTACAACGGATACCATCCCTGGAGACCGGGCGATCCGGGCTACCGCCCTGGAACTGACACTCACTATGGTCCGAACGGGGCGTATCACCCGAATGGCTACTACGGACCGAATGGCGCGTTTCACCACGACGTTCCTGGCACGGGTCCTCATGATCAGCCCAACGGCGGGAACAACGGAAACCATGGTTTGATCGGCGGGAACGGTGGCGAGCAACACGCTTCCGGCTATGTACCGACTCACGATCAACCGAATGGCGGACGAAACGGCGATCACGGTTTGATCGGCGGGAACGGTGGCGTCCAGCACACGGCCGCAAACGAGCCGGCACGTTCACCCGGCGATCGGAATGGCTTTAGCAATGGCTTCAACAACGCCAATGATCGAAGCCGCTTTGATGGTGGTCAGAACCGTTCACGCATGAGCGGCAACGGCGCTGCCAACCGCGCCGAGAGCAACCGCGGCCGCAACAGCATGGGCGGCGGGCGACGCCCCCAAATGCACGAGGCTCGGGAGCACGCTTCCGCGCCACATCGTTCTGGTGGCGGGGGCGGCGGACGACGTCGCTAAGGTTAGGCGCAGCCAACCAAAGAAGCAGCAACGGATAATGTGGAACTAAGACTTTATAACTTCATAAAAGGAGATTGAAAATGACATCGAATGGGAACAAGGTAACGAAATGGAAGCTGGTCACGATCGTGGGAGTACTGGCGCTCGCGGCTCTGATTGTTAGACTCGAAACACAGAAATCTGTGCTGGCCGAAGGGGCGCAGATCACGTTCCAGTCGCCGGCCGAGGCCGGCACTGCGCTGGCGAAGGCGGCGCAGAGCAAGAATCAACCGACTTTATCGCGAATCCTTGGGCCGGAGGCAAAGGGCATCGTAACGGGAGATACGGAGTCGGATCAGGCGGCGATGGATTCCTTCGCCGCTAAGTACGCGAAGATGAATCGCTGGGTAGATATGACCGACGGCAGCCGCGTTCTCTATATTGGAGCTGACAACTTTGCCTTCCCCGTACCCCTCGCGAGGAATTCCAACGGGCGATGGTATTTCGACGGCGTTGCCGGTTCCGAGGAAATCAGGGCACGCGACATCGGCCGCAACGAACTGTTGACGATCGACGCCTGCACAGCGATTGCCGCGGCACAGGAGCTTTACTTTGATGACGGTGGAGCGTCGCCTCAGTATGCACAGCGCATCGTCACCGCGGCGGGCGATCGGGACGGACTCTATTGGGCCGTATCGGAAGAACAGGGCTCAACCCCACGCGGGAACCTCAGCGAATTCCCTAAGTCCTCGCTGGCCTCCGCGTCGCCAGACAAACCGTTGGTCATCGACGGCTACAACGTGCGAATCCTGACGGCTCAGGGTGCCGACGCCCCCGGCGGAGCTAAGAGTTACATCGTCAACGGAAAGATGTCCGATGGCTTTGCGATTCTGGCGACTCCAGTTAAATACGGCGAGACCGGTATCACGACATTCATGGCCGGTCGTGATGGCGTCATTTACGAGCGAGATCTGGGTCCGGATACGAACACAATCGCGGCGTCGATTCAGGAATTTAATCCGACTGCCGACTGGTCTCCGGTTGAGTAGGCCTGGCGCGAATTGAGAACGGGAAACGCAAGGACGAAAGGAAGTCGCGTTTCCCGTTCGGATTTTTCCATCTATACTTAGCGGCTTCAAAGGCGAATAGCCAGGTTCCCGCGTATGTTGAAACTGATTGGCCAACTGATCCGACCCTACCGCGGCACCCTCCTCATTATTCTGTGCGCGATGATAGTGGAGACGGCGATGAGCCTGGCCGCTCCCTGGCCCTTGAAGATCATCATCGATAACGTGGCGGGGAGCCACAAGCTGCCGGAGTGGCTCCATCGCATGCTGGGGCCAGTCGTTGACAATGGCAACCCGATGCATGTCGCCCTGCTAGCGGCAATGGCAGTGGTCTTCATCGCAGGCCTCGGTGCGATCGCGAGTTATGTGGACAACTATTTCACCGAGAGTGTCGGGCAATATGTAGCGCACGACCTCCGTTTGCGGACGTTCCATCATCTGCAACGCCTGTCGCTCGGCTACTACAATACCCACCAGCTCGGCACTCTACTGAGTACGATCACCACTGACATACAGACAATCCAGGCGTTCGCGTCCTCGTCAACGTTGAACATCGTTATCGATCTGCTCACCATCGCCGGCATGTTGGTTCTGATGTTCTGGATCAACTGGGATTTCACTCTCATCGCGCTGGCAGTGACGCCCTTCATTCTGTTTTTTGTTTCTCGCTTCAAGAAAGCGGTAAAAGACGCCACACACACGGTGCGTAAGGAACAGGCGGAAATCGTTTCCGTGGTGCAGCAGGGGCTGGAGTCAATGCAGGTCATTAAGGCGTTCGAGGGGCAGAAAGCACAAGAAACACAACTTGCCGCCGTGAGCTTTGCGACTGTCAATGCAGCCCTGGCAGCACGCAAGGTGAAATCATTGCTCTCGCCCGTAGTCGGAATTATCGTGGCGTTGTGCACTGCCGCGGTTTTATGGAGAGGAGCGCATCTGATTCTCGCGGGCGCCATGACGGTTGGCGCGTTGACGGTCTATCTTGCCTACCTCACCAAATTCTTTAAGCCGGTGAAAGATCTGGCCACGACGACCAACGCCATCGCCCAGGCAGCCGTGGGAGTCGAGCGCGTCCGCGCGATCCTCGAGACGGACGAGATCATCCCCGAACGCGCCGACGCGGTTGAGCCTAGGAACGTCAAGGGCGAGATCATTTTTGAACGCGTCGCTTTTGCCTACGTGAACAATCCGGCCGTGCTTTCCGACATCAGCTTCCACATCAAGCCAGGACAACTGGTCGGGATCGTCGGGCCCACTGGGAGCGGAAAGTCGACAGTAGCCAGCCTGATTCCACGCTTCTATGACGTCACCTCGGGCCGAGTTGTCGTCGATGGCCATGACGTCCGCGATTACAAGATTCACCCTTTGCGGGATCAAATCGGTTTTGTTTTGCAGGATACGGTGCTCTTCCGGGGGACGGTCCTCGAAAATATCGCTTTTGGCCGGCCCAGCGCCACGCGCGACGAAATTGTCGAAGCCGCTCGCCTGGCGAACGCGGATGAGTTCATCGCTCGAATGCCGAACGGCTACGATACGCCGGTAGGCGAACGCGGTGTGACACTCTCCGGGGGCCAGCGGCAGCGAATCGGCATCGCGCGGGTAATGGTGCGGAATAGCCCGATCCTGCTTTTGGATGAGCCGACAGCGGCCCTCGACAGCGAGTCGGAAAAGTTGGTGATCGACGCGCTGGAAAAGCTGATGAAAGGCCGCACGGTGATCATGATTGCGCACCGCCTGACCACAATTCGAGATGCCGATCAGATCATTGTGATCGACGGTGGAATGGTGGCTGAAAACGGTACGCACGATGAGCTGATTGCTCTCAACGGAATCTACTCCGGTCTGCATCGCGCGCAGTACGAGGAAACGGCCGCGAAAACGCACTCATAGCACCTGTCGAGCACTTAGCCGAGTTGAGGAGAAACTTCCATGTCCCGATACCTTGTGGTTCTACCCGACGATTCCGCGCAGCCGATTATCGACGCCATCCATCAGGCCGGAAAGTCCATCCGGATCAAGATGTTCGTTTTTAGTGATGCTCATATTTTATCTGCCGTCATTCAGGCACAGCGGCGCGGAGTCAAAGTTCGCGTGATGCTCAATCCGACGCGCCGCAGCGGCGAAAAAGAGAACGACGAAACCAGAGAACAGCTGGCTAGCGCCGGGATCGAGGTAATCGACAGCACGCCGACCTTCGACCTTACGCACGAGAAATCCATGGTCGTCGACGACAAATTCGCCTGGATCATGTCTCTCAACTGGCAGCAGAAGAACCTGATTGAAACTCGTGACTATGCAGTGGTGACCTCGCACGCCCACGAAGTCAAAGAGATCACGGAGTGCTTCGAAGCAGATTGGGCGCGGCACCCTTTTACACCGGGAGAGCATTCGCACATGATCTGGTGCGTGGGAAACGGCAGGCAGCGGATCGCGCAATTTATCGATAACAGCACTCATTCCCTCTGGGTGCAAAACGAGCGCTATCAGGACCCTGTGATTATCGAACGGCTGGTGCGAGCCAGCCAGCGAGGCGTGAAAGTGCACATTATGGCGCGTCCGCCGCATACCCTTAAGACCGAGAAACTTGTCGAGGGCGTAGCCGGTCTGCGCATCCTGGATGATGTCGGCGTCAAAGTCCACAAGGTCCGGGGACTGAGGTTGCACGCCAAGCTGCTACTCGCTGATGGGGCTCGAGCCATTGTCGGCTCCATCAATTTTGCGCCCGGCAGCTTCGACAGCCGCCGCGAACTCGCGATCGAAGTACGCGACGCGGATGTAATTGAGCGGGTGGAGAAGACTGTTCATCATGACTGGAAAAACTCTCACCCCATTGATCTGACCGATGAAGGACTGATCGCCGATCTTGGCGAAGAGCGTGGGGGCGCGATTGTGCCCACCTCGTAGGCCAGGGCGGCGGGTCTTGCCCTCAGCACCTCAGCGCAACGATTCTTAGACTTGGACTTGGACATGGTTTCGAGTGAGTAGTCGAACTCGCTGCCGCAATCGCAGCATACTTGATACGTGCGGCCGGCGAGTGTGAAGGCTCGGCTCATGTTCGAGTGCCGGCATCCGAAGACACGGCTACACAAGTCGGATAGGGTTTTCATCGCGCGCTCTCCTTTCGGAGATTCGCAACGCTGACGACAGTTTTTGCGCTGACTTCGGAACTCGCCTGCGCATCCAGTGCCGCGATCCGGGCGTCGTAGACCGCGGAAATCGTCTCTAAGCGCGCGATCAGGTCTCGCGTCGCGGCGAGTTTAAGATCCCGAGCCTGTTCTGGAGTCAGATCACCGGACTCCATGCGTTCCGAAATCCGCTGTAGAGTCGCGTGGACGTTTCGAAGCAGGCCGTTGACCTGATCGGCATAGTCCTGCGCTAGAGTTGTGCTGGTTTCACCAAGAGCACGATTCTGGACCGCAACAGTTTGCGCATGAACCTGAATCGTTGCCAAGGTTATGAGGACGATGTATATCGAGTTTTTCACGCTGTTCCCTTCTAAGAAATTGATTGAGCGAACCGTTGTTCCCCGGGCACGAAAGCCTTGGCCATTGATTCGGCGATCGACATTGATAGACATACTTTGCCTTTTCTGCGCTCAGCGCACATCACGAGATATGCAGTTTTTTCGATACCACTTTCGGATGTTGACGGTCGAACACCACGGAAAAGTGCAGAGACGACTAGGGATTTGTGGTCCGGGGAATGATGATTTTGCGCCGACCAAAGAAGTGAGCATCCAGAGAGAGAGCACCCGGCCCCAGCAAAACAATCGCGACAGCAATCACGACAAAATTGAGAGTCGACAGGTCTACGGTGAAAAGATCTGCTCCCGGCATTGAGTGCCAGAAGAGATTAGCGATACCGGCCAGCGCGGAAAGCGCCCCCACCACCGGCGTTAACAAGCCCAAAACAAGCGCAGCGCCCGCCGCCAGAGCCATTGCAACCAGAATCCACGCGCACCTCAGGCCGTGTAGCTCGATCGCGCAAGCGGAAGCCCTCATCAACAGGTGCACCCCGATTGTTCCTCGCAACAGCAGCAGGCCGACGGCCGGGAGCCCGCCGGGGAAGGTGGAATACAGCCGTCGCAAATCCTGCCTCCTGGGCAGGGAATTTCCTCACTGCCCAGAACAAGACTATGCAGCTCTGGTCCGCCGCGAATCTACAGAACTTGAAATTCTGCAGTACCACTTTCGAGGTATCACGTTCCGAGGTACTACGCTTCGAGGTATTCCGGCCGGTCTGAGACGGTTACAGATGGATGATGCCTCGCCGAACCGCGATCGTGATCGCCTGGGTGCGATCATTGGCTCCCAGTTTCTCCATAATGTGCTTAATGTGAACTTTTACCGTTCCTTCGGAGATAAAAAGCTTATCCGCAATGTCGCGGTTCCGGTTGCCCTCGGCAATTTGCTGAAGCACCTCGATTTCGCGAGCTGAGAGTGTTTCGTCGCTGAGATGGTCTGCCAAATGAGCGGCAATTTCGGGCGGAATACTCTTCTTGCCGGCATGAACCTTGCGGATGGCATCAAGCAGATCCTTCGAAGCCATACTTTTGAGCAGATAGCCTCTGGCTCCCGACGCGAGCGCCCGCTGCATCTCGACGTTGCCCTCGGAGGAGGTCAGCATAATGACCCGGGCTTCGGGAGAATCTCCCCGGATCGCGATCATGGCATCGATTCCATTCATGTCGGGAAGACGCACATCCATGAGGACAACTTCCGGCCGATGTTGACGAAATTGCCGGATCGCTTCCTCGCCCGTCGAGGCCTGGGCCACGAGTTGCATGTCGGCCTGATCGTTGATGAGCGTGGCAATTCCCTCGCGCACCAGAGGGTGGTCGTCGACGGTGAGAACGCGAATTCGCGTTGATTCGTTCACTTCTTTTGATCCTTGTCCGGTACTCGCAGTGCGCTCTGTCGCTTCGCAGGATACAGCCTGACAAGCCAACTCCAAAATCGGCCTTGCGAGCCCGACTCGAAAGCCTGATCACCGGGGACCCACAGCTTGACTTCGGTTCCAGCCTTGTCGCGGCTCATTACTTTCATTCTTGCGCCAATCATTTCTGCCCGCTCGCGCATCCCGGGCAGACCCCAATGACCATCGCGTCCCGCCCGGATCATCTGGCTATCCATGCCGCGACCATTATCCCGCACTGTGATACGCAAATTGCCCGAAACATAATCCACCACGACTTCAATCTTGCGGGCATTGGAGTGGCGAAATGCATTGATGATCGCCTCGCGCACAATCCTGTACACCTCGCCTTGAATGACCGGGCGCATCGGCCTGGGCTCGCCTTGGGCGATCACTCGAAAATCGACGTTCTCGGGGAGGGTAAATTCCTTTCGGATCCGCGAGAGTGCCTGTTCCAGGTCGTCGGAATCGGGCATGGGCGAACGAAGAGATCGCAGGGCGTTGCGCCCCTCTTCACCCACCTGCTTCATCAGACCGATGACTCTTTGGACGAGCGGCTTGGCGGGCGAGTCCTCGGGTAAGCGGTTGTTCGCAACATCGAGCTGCATCGATGCGCTAAAAATGCCCTGCAGGAGTGTGTCGTGCAAGTCACGGGCGATCCTTTCCCGTTCTTCCAGGCGCTCCTCGAACCGGGTCTGCATGTGCCGGGCAAGTTGACGAAGGCGAAGGACGTAAAGCAGCCATAGCATGGCTCCGGCGGTGACAAAGCAGAGCAACCGAAACCACGCGGTTTGAAAAAATGCGGGCAGCACCGTGAAATCCTGTGTCGCTCCGCTGTTGTTCCAAACCCCGTCGTTGTTGCTGGCGATGACACGGAAGCGATAGTTTCCAGGGGAAAGGTCTGAGTAGAAAGCTTGCCGGCGAGCCTCCGGGTCTTGCCAGTCGGCATCATGACCTTCGAGCTTATAGCGGAAGCGTACCTTTTCAGGGGTGACAAGACTTAGAGCGGTATAGTCAATCTCAATGTCGCGCGAGAGCGCCGGCAGGTGAAGATTCTCGCTGGGAACATATGCCTTTCGATCGACAATAATCTGCTCGACATGAACCGGGGGAGGCACAGTGTTCGATTGAAGACTGGCGGGATCGACGACTTGAAGAGCATTTTGGTTGGCAAACCATAACTTTCCATCGGGAGACTTCGACGCCTCCGGCCGAAAGTTGGTCATCCCGGGTTGAGCACCGTCGAAGGCATCCAAATTTGTTACGCGCAATCGAACATCGGGCTGGGTCCACCACCGGTCGAGTTCCGAGGGATCGATGATGACAAACCCGCACTGCGTGTCGAGCCAAAGAGAGCCGCGATTATCACGGAGCAAGGTCGAAACATCGTCACATGGAAGACCATTCACAGAGGTCAGTGTTTTTTCGTGGCCTTCTTTCCAGCGGAAAGCACCGTCTTGTGTCGCGCCCCACACCGAACCGTCGGATTCGACCAGCAGGTTGCGAATCGAAACGTTGGCTCGGCGATTCGTCGGCAGTACCTCCAGTTGGCCCCGACGGTATCGAGCCAGGCTTCCATTCATCAGTCCCAACCAGATGCCGTCTTTCGAGTCGGCGGCCAGTGACTGCACGCGGGGAACCGTCGGCGGCTGAATTTCTTCGCGGACCTGGTCATCTTGAATGCGAATCAAGGCTGGCCGCGTCACCGCCGCCCAAATATTGTGATCGACATCTTCGGCAATCGCGGTAACGACTCCGACGGGCTTACCGCCGGGGTCGTTGATGGCGCGGAATCGTCCCTTCTCATAGATCGTCAAACCGTCGTCCACCCCGACCCAAAGTCGCCCCTGGTGGTCTTCAAAGAGAGACGTGACCACCGCGCCCGGCAGCCCGTTTTGAACAGCGATCGCCGAAAATTTGTCCTGGCGAAGAACGTCCAGTGCCGGGGAGTTGCCCATCCAGACTGCGCCATCGCGGGTAGCCAGCACTGAGTCGACGCCCTCTGATGTCAGTCCTTCTTGAATCGAGTAGCTGATCACACGTGTGTGGTGAAAGCGATCAACGCCCTTCGCCGTGGCTACCCACAGATCGCCCTCCTTGTCTTCGTAGAAACCTTGCACCGAATCACTCGATAAACCATCGGCGCTGCCGAAGTGATCGGCTCGACCACCATAGACTCGATAAATTCCCTGGTTGACCGTGCCAATCCAAACCCCGTTGTCGCGGTCGGTCAACAGAGCGGCGACACCAAGCTTGGAACCATCCAGCCCTGGGATGACGTAGTCCTTCCAGACACCGCCCACCAGTTGCTCCAGGCCCAGCCCTTTTCCCGATTGTCTGAATCCAACCAAGACGGCTCCGTCTGCGCCCGCGATTGCACTGACTCCTACCAGCCCCTTATTTCGCCCAAGCTCTGGGTTGTTGTAAGTCTTCGAAGCGCCGGGCTCCCAGCGGCAAATACCAAGCGAACTCCCCATCCATAGGCTGCCGCTGGTGTCTTTGAATAGCGGCTGGGCATAGGGAAAGGAGATACCGTCCTGCGCGCCATGACAGTGGAGTGCGTCGGCGACAGCTTCGCACAAGGGACCATCCCGATCGTGAATCTGGCTGCGCGTGATCCAAATCGTGCTTTTGTCGTCTTGAACAATCGCCTCGATGAACGCCGGCGAGGCTGCAAGGTTGGTCAGTGCCACATTGTTCCAACGTGCGAGTCCTCTGGAAGTCCCAATCCACAAACTACCATCGTCTGCGCCGAGCAGAGTGTGAATGCTGTTACTTGGGAGTTTCTGGCCGTTCGGCGATGTCCAGGGGACAAATCGCACACCGTCGAAGCGCACCAGTCCACCTTCGCTGCCAATCCACAAATATCCATCTTTAGTTTGAGTGATCGCCTGGGGAGTGCCACGAAAGAACCCGTCCTGGGTTCGCCATGCCGTGTGCGCATATTGCGAAATGCGTGGCGTCAGATCAGCCGCCGCACAGGGTCGGCAAACCATCACGGAACAGAGCAGAAAGAAAAACCCGTTGACCCAACCGCGTTTTATCGCGCATCGGATTGGTGCCGGAGAATTGTTTCTCACTGGAGCCTGATTCGTGGGCATTGAGAATCACTCCCCACGGCGATTGCAGAGCAATTTTACTAGATGGGCGGTGCGAGCATCGTGATCGGCATCAAAATCCGGGCTAACATGACTCAGCAAACCGGCAAGATTCGACACTTGCTATATCGGCCACCAGCGCATCACTCTGAAGCGCAACCCTGAATTGCAAACTCGTGAGCCAGGCCACGGGAGACGTAGTCGTACTTCAGAAAGACGTGCGTGGGCGAACTTATTTCGCCTGGACGAAAGTCGATATGAGCTGCGGATCGTAACAAAAGCCGTCGATGAGAACTAAGCTGGCTGCGGCAGCTACTCTGCGAATTCTATGGAAGAATTTTGGGTCCGCGATCTTCAGACGTTGCTACAGCGGTGATAGTTCGTCGTGGTTTTCCTCCTCTTTCCGGCGAATGATTTTCTTCTCTAAGAAACGCCGGGCCAAGTCTTGCCCTCCCATGCCAAATGCGATTGCCAATCCGAACATCAAGGCCCCGAAGGCGATTCCGAAGGCCACTAGCATCGTCTCCTCGGCCAGACCGAGTTCTTCAAAAACAATCGATAATACAAAAACAATGATGACGCTTCGGACAGCGAGGCTCAAAATTCGAGGCGAGGGCACATTGGCATTCACCGCGGCCAACAGAGCGGCGCGAGAAAAGAAGCTTGCTGCCAGCAGCCCGAAAAACATGATGAACACGGCTACGAATAGCCGCGGCAAAAAAAGAAAGAATCTTGCGACTTGCTCTTGCAGGCCCAGGATCCCGAGCACACTCACACCCAGCAGAATGAAGCCTAGCCACGACACCCAAAAGACAAACCGGCTCAACATTTCCGTCGCTGACGGCAGCGCGGCCTTAGTCAATAATTGGGAGGCACCAGCGTTTTCTGAAAGTTTGTCGAACTTGACGAGCCTCAGAACACTACGCAGGGCTACTTTTAATACGTACGCGATCACCCAGCCCACGGCCGCAAGAATCAGCATCACGATGAGACGAGGTAGGAAGTGCGCGAAACCTCTGGCGATATCGTGCAGCGCCTGACTTAGTTCGCTGATAATCATTTCCCGCATATTTGCCTCACTCTCCTGATTTCCACATCTCCAACAGATACGGTTTCAATCGCTCGAACTCAAGGCACAAACTTTCAATATTGTTCTCGACGTCGCGCGCAGAGGCGGTACGGTTCTCCATCAGAAACGTGAGCACTCTCCCGCGGAAAAGCGGCGCTAAAGCCTGGATAATATGGTCCCGGCTGATCACAGACTTCTGATACGAGGCGGCGAACTCGTAGACCGTTCTGACCCACAATTCGGCGGGGTAATGAAAATCCTCTTCTCCCAGAAGAGCGATGCGCTGGAGTTCTGCCTGAGTGGAGGGGGAAAGAATTGCCTGAAAGACGGATCCCAATTCGACGACTCCTGTCGAAAACATATTGCGTAATCGCTTGCGATTCACCCGTAGCGGCTCAAGAAGTACTTCCTGATCGGCTCCAGTTGTTGGAGTTGGTTCGGAACCGGTTATCGCACTCCAGGCAGGAAAGGCCGGCTCCATTGTCGAGAATAACGCGCCAACCGTTTGCCGCAGGGCCGGCACCAGGTCAGCGCCGCGCCGCTCGACGGAATCCTTTTCTCCAAGGAAGGATTGGCAGATGCGAGATCGTCCCGTGATCGCAGCCAGAGTGAAGAGGAGTTCGACGCCGGCACCTTCAGTGCCATCATTCCAGGCATTCTGCGCAAGGAATTGACTCCCAAGTCGGCTGGAGAATCCGAACTCCGGCGAGTATGCCTCGCGGATTCTCAACCCGTACAGTGCGCGAGTCATCGGATATACCAAATTTGTTATCAGTTGGCCTTCAAACTTATGCCGGCGATACGTGGGCGTCACTAAATCGAAACCGTCGTCGTAAATCGGGCGCAAAAGTTTGGGGAGCCATTCGGGTTCGATGTTCGCTGACTCGGGTGACATCACTACACAGGCCTTGGCACGCAGCAGTTCGGCGGCAGCCAGAATCGTCCGCAGCGCGGCCCCGCTCGCCGGACTATTTCCATACGTTGTGCTTATTGAGTGCAGTGTCCGGAGCGAGTTCAGATTGGAGGCCGGTCGCATGTCGTCGATAGAGATGCCTGTCACCAACTCGGGAGTGCCATCTCGCGATCCCCCGTCTGCGTTGATGATTACGGCTCTCTCCCGGGGAAATCCATGTAGGATGCCGCTCTGAATTGTTTGGACGACTGACCCAACAGTCTTGGCGTTATTGTGAGTGGGTAGGCCCACCAGGATGTCTACTTCGCCGACGTTCATCAATTGGCGAAGAAAATCATCCGTTAGAAAATTCTCCTCTGCCAATTTAGTCTCCGTTCGAAATATTCTGGGCGTCGCGAGAAAAAGTCTTAATTCGCCGCACCAGCTAGATTCTTCTTAGTCGAAACCAGTAAAACTGATAGGGCCCCAAGGTTAGCAAATAAGGCAGGTCCCCCACACGAGGAAACAAGTTCTTGCCAAACATCTCGATCAGAATATTTCCCTTATAGCGCCGAAGATCCAGTTCAACGGCTTGCGCGGTGCTCGAAAGATTATTAACGGCCAAGACCATTTCGTTCCCTAGTTGCCGCACATAGGCCAGTATCCGATGATTGGCTGGGTACAGGAACTCGATCGAGCCCCTGCCGAACACTGCGGTCGATCTGCGGACCGCGATAATGCTTCGCATCCAATTTAGCAGCGAATGTTCACTCGCTCTTTGTCTGAAAGCGTTCACGGCAGGATAACCGTACACAGGATCCTGGATAAGAGGCGCGTATAGACGCTCCGGGGCCGCGGTTGAAAACCCCGCATTGCTCTCCCCATTCCACTGCATCGGAGTTCTGACGCCATTACGGTCGCCTAAATTGATGTTGTCACCCATTCCGATTTCATCACCGTAATAAACAATTGGAGTGCCGGGCAACGACATCAGCATTCCATTCATCAACTCCATGCGCCTGCGATCATTCGCCAGCAAAGGAGCCAGACGCCTCCGAATCCCGAGATTCAACCGCATGGTCTTGTTTGCGGCGTACGTGTCATACATGTAGTCACGTTCCACGTTCGTTACCATCTCCAGCGTCAACTCGTCATGATTGCGCAGGAACAAGGACCACTGGCACGAAGGCGGAATTTCCGGAGTTTGCTGAAGGATTTCCGTGATGGGCTTGCGATCTTCCAGCTTGAGCCCCATGAACATCCTCGGCATCAACGGAAAATGAAATGCCATGTGGAATTCATCGCCGTTACCGAAATAGGGTCGAAGATCAGCGGGCCACTGATTAGCCTCTGCCAATAGCATCCTCCCGGGGAAATTTTCATCGAGTTTTCGGCGCAACTCCTTTAAGACATCGTGAGTTTCCGGCAGGTTCTCGCAATTGGTGCCCTCCCGCTCCACCAGGTATGGCACAGCGTCGAGACGGAAAGCGTCGACACCGATTTCCAGCCAGAACTTCATCACATTCCACATTTGTTCTCGAACAGCAGGATTGTCGTAATTGAGATCGGGCTGGTGGCTGAAGAAGCGGTGCCAGTAGAAGGATTTTGAAATAGGATCCCATGCCCAGTTGGACTTTTCAGTATCAAGAAAGATGATGCGAGCGCCCTTGTACCGTGTGTCGGTGTCGCTCCAGACATACCAATCGCGGCGTGGATTATCGCGCGAACTTCGCGACTCTTGAAACCACGGGTGCTGATCGGATGTGTGATTCGACACCAATTCGATGATGACCCGAATCCCTCGGTCGTGGGCCGATTCCAGAAACTTCCTGAAATCCTCCAATGTTCCGTAGCTCGGATGGACTGCGTTGTAGTCCGCGATGTCGTACCCATCGTCGCGCAAGGGCGAGGGGAAGAATGGCATGAGCCATATCGCATTGATCCCCAGTTCCTGAAGGTAGTCGAGCTTTTCCTCAAGCCCCTGAAAATCTCCGATGCCATCCCCATTGCTGTCGTGGAAAGTGCGGACGTGGACCTGATAAATGATCGCGTCCTTGTACCAGAGAGGATCCGAATTCAGTGGCATTTAAAATGTCCTAGTCTTCATGATGCCACGAACGGCAGCATCGTCATCCACAATCAAATGGTGTTCTCAATTCTGGTTTCAACCGCCGGGTGGTAGCCGTCGATGATTATGCCTTGAGCCGTGATCAGAATAGGGTCCCTGAAGGCAAAGTCGCCGAAAATCCTCAGGATGGCGATTTGCGCGGGTACCACCGCAAGTTGGAGTTCCGCATAGGCTGGGCTCGCGTAGGACTTTTGTATTTCGCGTAACCAGCCTCTGTGCAGAGGGTAAGCCGAGACGGCAGGACGGTTCTGGCTGTCTCGTCGAAAACGTTGCATGAAAAAAGCTCGCTCTGCTCGCGGCTCTGGCAGAGATATTCGGGTTAATTAGACTCTGGGAAAGGAATCGGAGAACAGGTTCGACGCCGCAAACGCATCATCAATCTAAAGGAATGTGCGCTCGGGGCCCAATGACACGCCACCACTCGAAGATAGTTCGTGCAAGGGGAACAGCCGCAGAAAATTTGACCGCCCCTAATCAGTGCCAGCTCAGCGCCTGCAAACGACCTCCTCATTGAGTCGGTACATCCGTGGCAAGAGACGGTCCGACGGATGAGGAACATCGGTGAAGGCTGCGGTGGTCGGAATCTTGCTAAATTCATGCTCTCGGAGAAAGAGAGAGGGAGAGAACTCCAAGGACTTACACCTGAGCCCTGGGGTTTGTCTTGAGGGAAGGACGACGGGAGCTCTAACGAGCTGCCGTCGCCGAGTCGGAATGGTTAACGGAGGACGCAATGCTGAGGCGGGTGCAAAGTTATTTCAAGCTGTACGACTTGTTGCGATTACTGCGACGCAATTCATGGCTGCATCGCAGGCTTTGCAGTGAAGATGCTGTTGAAGCTTTGGCGGTACTGAAGGAAGACCAGGAGCCACAGTACAGCCGCCACGAGAGCCGGAGGAATGCTCGCCGGTGCAAGCGTCAGGTGGAACGCAAGGATGTTATAAAGCTCGGCCGCCAACACTGTCAGTGCAAGTGGCACGAAGTAGCCGGAGAGCAGCAGTAGGCCGCCGACAACCTGCATGGCGAAAAAGAACGCGGCAAAGTGTGATGCGCTGACGGCAACAAAGAACTGCATTGCCAGTGGATTTGCCGGGGGCGGCTGGTGGATGAAGTTGAGAAATCCGTTCAGCCCAAACACCGTAAAGATCAGCCCGAGCAGGTAACGAGCAATAATTGAAGCGATTTTCATGGGTGTGTCCTTTCTAAATGGTCTATGCGTGCGTCTGCACGGATTGCTGTACAGACTGAAGATGCGGTGCGAGAAACGCGTTCCGGTCACGTCCTTGGTTCAGTACAGCTGTCCCGCCTGCGGTGAGGAAGGTCGCGTCCGTCACGCCAAGAAAACCAAATACGGATCGGAGATACGGCTCAACGAAATTGAATGACGCCATCTGCGTCTGGGCGTCATAGATCCCGCCCGTCGCGATGATGAAGGTTGCCTTCTTCCCGACAATCAGACCCTTCGGTCCTTTCTCCCCGTAGGAAAAGGTTCGGCCGACCCGCGCAATCTGGTCGATCCAGAGCTTGAGCACGGAAGGCACACCGAAGTTATGCATCGGCACTCCGATGACGTACTCATCAGCCTGCTCCAACTCGGCGAGCAGAGAGTCGGAGAGCGAAAGCAATTCCTTCTGTTGTGGAGAGCGGGACTGTTCCGTCGTATAGACAGCACCGACCCATTCCGCATTGACTGGCGGCATGGAAGTTGCGTTCAGGTCCCGGTAGATGACCCGTCCATCCGGATGCGCAGCCTTCCATTGGGTCACGAACGCAGCAGTCAGCTCGCGAGAAACTGACCGACCGTAAAGTGGGCTTGAATCGATATGGAGCAGCGTCGACATTGAGAATTCCTCCTACACGACAATTGATTAGTAATAGACATATGTCGATTCAGAAAATAAACAAGTGTCGTTTTAGCCTCGAGGGGTATCCTTAATACTAGGAATGGTTCAACTTCTCCAACCCGAGACCGCAACCACGGATCCACGCATTCTGCGCAGCCGCCGCATGCTCATGGATTCACTAGTGAGGCTGTTGAAAAAGAAGGAGTTCGACGACATTTCCGTCCAGGAAATAGCCGATGAAGCGACCCTGAACCGGGCCACCTTTTACCTGCACTATCCGGACAAGAACGCGCTGCTGCAGGCCATGACGGAATCCCGCTTCCGCGCTCTGATCGAGCGCCGCGCCATCACCTTTACCGATTGCCATGGAGCGCTGCGCGCCGTGGCACTCGGCGTCTGCGACTATCTCTCTGAGAGCACAGGCTGTCCCCGTCAGTTAGTTCGGATGTCGCTCGAAGGCTCAATCATCCCCGTCGTCGAGGGAATGTTCAGGGAGGGCCTTGCCCTTCACGGGACTGCAACCGGTGTCGATGCGGCGCTGCTGGCGACGACTGCCGCCTGGGCCGTTTTTGGAGCCGCGCGCAGCTGGTTTCAGACTCCCAACCGTATCCCCGCCGAGGACATGGCAGCCCGGATTGAAACGATGTTGAGTCCGATCCTTTTCGCCGCATCTCAATAGCTCGTTTCTCAATGGCAATCTCCGGTCGAATGGTGTGCAGTTCGTTCGGCTTGAGCCTGATCTGTATCTCGACCTCTATCGCTGCCTGGCGAATCGGCGAGCCCTCAATCGTGTTGCGCACATTCGTCGACTTTCTGAGTGCCAATGCGGATGCGATTCGCGCAAAAGCCGAACATGCACTTTCATCGATCGGCCGGATCAAGTCATAGCGCTCTCGACAGCGTGTGATGTGGCGAGGTGACCGCGACGCCTCTGCACTTCTTTTGGGGAAGGGCCAAAAGGCATTGTCGCGGTCTACCTCATAAGCAATGGCCGATCATCATCAAGACGAATTGTGTGGCACGGGTGTTTGTCTGAGCACCCGCACCACACCTTCGGTCGCGGCTATTAAAAGCGGAAGACGATGCCGGCCGATGGTTGGGCAATCTGCGTCCAGCTGTCGGTATTCAGGCCACCAAGGTTGAAGTTCGGTGCCTTATATACCAAACCTCGATATTCGGCTCGCAATGAGAAGTGCCTTGACAACGGATATTGTGCGCCTACCCCGTACACGAACGCTGCTTTCGTTTCTGACGTTGCACCGGCGAAAGAACCACCGGAGTTGCCGGTTGGATCAAACACCAGTGCTCCCGCTCCGGCTAGAGCATACGGATGTAGCCTGGCAAAGCTAGGCAATTTGACTACAGCTGAGCCAGTGATTTGGTTGATGTTAGCCTGGACGCGGGCCTGGGTGCCGCCGAAATAGAATTGTGTGTTGCGGTCGTAGCCGTAGTTCGCCTCGGCTGAGAGCCAGCGATTGAAGTTGTAACGATAGCCAACCAGAAATCCGCCTGTGTCGTTAGCGTGTTGCTGAATCCCGTTTCCGTCGGTGTCCTTCGTGAAAAACCCCGTGCCCTGAACGCTGATTTCTGATCGGTTCTCCTGTGCCACTGCAGTGACGGATGCCAGTGCCAGAATGCCCACAACCATTCCTGTTCGTTTTATCGAGTACTTCAACTCCATGCTCGGTCTCCTTTTGATATATCTGCGACTGGATGTCTGCGACGCTCGTTTCCCACATGACCCGCCTCAGAATTGATTCGAAGCATCGCACCCGTCTCAGAGGCAAAAGCCGTGCCAAACTCGCGACACACGCAAGTGTTGGAAAAGTGCAGGGGTTAGCAGAAAGTCGATGGGCACGAAAATGTTGAAAGGGTCGAAACTGTCGATTGTGTTGGAAACTATCCTGAAAAGGCAGCCGCACAATACGTGAAACTTTCACCCGTCTTCAGTCATCGCTACTTGCGAAGTAAGCTGTGACCGCGATTTTGCGACCGTTAGAGGAAATGAGTCATCACTTACATCTATATGGATATCTGGCGGGAATTAAAGACGGCCGTTCAGCGAGTGTGTGGATTGTAAGGCTATGAGTACCGACCTGATCATTGCGCCACAAAGCGACAGCCGCCGCTATGAGGCCGTTCTGCGCATCAGTGAAGCGATCGCTGCGAGCAGCGAACCTGAGGAACTCGCTGGCGCCCTTGCAGATGAGATTGGCAACTTCCTGCACTTCGACCATCTCTACTTCACTGTATTAAAAGAGAACTCCAAAGAAATTGAATATCTGGTTTGGGGTAAAGGCGCCTTACCTTTCCCGGACCTGCCTATTGAAGAGTTGCCGACGTGGCAAGCTATGGCGAGCGGCGATCCACAACAGACCGCCGATTGGGACACCGAAGATCGGTATCCGCGATTCAAGCCGTGGGCCAAGAAACTGGGCCTCGGCTCCAGTGTCCGCGTACCGCTGACGACGCCAAATCGTCGATTGGGTGTGTTCGGAATTGTTCGCAACTCAGTGAACCCATTCAGCGCGGACGAGATAGGCTTTCTGCGCTTAGTCGGGCATGTCGTCGCGTTCGCGCTCGATGACGGGTTGAATCTCAGGCGCGCACAGAAAGCTCAGGCGTGCTTACAAACTCAAAACGACCGCCTTCAGTTGCTTTTGAATCTAACGAACCAAATCACATCGAACCTGAACTTTCGGGAACTGTTGCGCCAGATCGCTGCCAACATTCGCGAGGTCATGCAGTGTGATGCCGTTGCAGTCTCACTCGTAGATTCCGCGGCAGGCACCTCTAGGCTATACGTCCTTGATTTTCCTCAGGGCAAGGGCTTCATTAAGGAGGAGCGGATCCTCACAATAGCCGGCGCCTCCAAACGCGTTCTGGAGTCATTGAAACCAGCAGTGGTCAACAGGGCCGATCCCTCCGAAGTCCCCGCTGAAGTCTACGATGAAGTGGTCGCCGAAGGCCTCAAGAGTACCTGTCTGATTCCTCTGATTAATCGTGGTCGAGCACTCGGAATCCTGACCATTGCGCGGACCACTGAAACTCCTTTCACCCCATACGACATCGATTTTCTGACACAAGCTGCGGGCCAGATCGCCATCGCCATTGAAAATGCGCTGGCATACCGCGAGATTTCGCAACTCAAAGACAAGCTCGCCCAGGAGAAGCTCTATCTCGAAGAAGAAATCCGCAGCGAGATGAACTTCGAAAACATCATCGGAAACAGCCCCGCGTTGAAAAATGTTCTGGAGCTCGTTGAAACGGTCGCCGCCAGCGACTCTACCGTCCTGCTGCTTGGGGAGACAGGGACAGGCAAGGAGTTGATCGCCCGCGCCATTCACGACCGCAGCAGACGCAAAGATCGCACGTTTGTGAAGCTGAATTGTGCCGCGATCCCTACCGGTCTGCTGGAGAGTGAACTGTTTGGACATGAAAAGGGAGCTTTTACGGGTGCGATTATTCAGAAAGTCGGCCGAATGGAGTTGGCAGATCAAGGCACCTTGTTCCTGGACGAGGTGGGAGACATTCCCATTGAGATTCAGCCGAAGCTATTGCGTGCATTACAAGAACGCGAATTTGAACGACTGGGAAGCACTCACACGCGAAGAGCCAATATTCGGCTCGTCGCAGCAACCAATCGCGATCTCGAGCAGATGATTGCGGCCCGCGAATTCCGAAGTGATTTGTACTACCGCTTGCATGTTTTTCCGATCCGAATACCGCCTCTGCGGGAACGTAAGGAAGACATTCCACAACTGGTGAGTTACTTTGTCCAGAAGTTTGCCAAGCAGATGCAGAAGAAGATTGAAGCCATTTCTCCAACTGTCATGAGGGGGCTTACGGCTTGGGACTGGCCTGGCAACATTCGCGAGTTGGAGAATTTCATCGAGCGGGCGGTGATCGTCACACGCGGCAAATCGCTTGAGGCGCCGGTCGGAGAACTTCGGAAGACAAATGCGGTAGCGTTCCCGCATGCCGACGCGCAGAACGTCGAGCAAGCCGCAGTGAGAACAGACTCGCAAAGCGACCAAACCAGCGTTGCGGACGAATATGAAAGAAGGCAGCGTGATGAGATCGTACGGGCGCTAACTGCGTGCAAAGGGCGCGTCGGCGGCATCGATGGTGCTGCCGCACGCCTTGGAATCCAGCGTACGACTTTCGTATCTCGAATGAAGAAGTTCGGCATCTATGCCAAGCAGTATGCTTGATCAGTAGCCCCGACTCTTTTTCTTAACTCTCCTCGTAATCCAGCCCTTCTCCGCAGCTTCGACAGTTTCGACCTTTTAGACATCTTCATCTTCGTCCTCTGCGACTGCTGATGTTTCTCTCCTGACAATTCAGCAAGTTACGGCGCTCAACCGTTTGGTGCGCGCCTTGCCTTATCGAAAATCGTGAGAAAGCAATGATGAAGATCTCGCTTGTTGATGCTCCCACCCAGCGTCGGTTGATTGTAGAGGGCAAGCTTATTACGCCCTGGGCAGCCGAGCTTAGGGGTGCATGCGAGGACGCAAGAGTAGACCTCGGTGGTCGCGAACTTGTCGTCGAGATGAAACACGTAACCACAATCAGCCAGGAGGGCGAGAGGGTAATTGTTGGGTTGATAAACGCGGGGGTGAGGTTCCGCTGCCGGGGTGTCTTCACAAGGCACGTGTTGAGACAACTGTCCCGCCGCGCAACCAGAGAGCTTCGGGAAACAGAGCAATGACTTAACACGCTCCTAAATTCAAGTCGCACAGAGGACAAAAGTATGACCAACCCGAATTCATACGTCGAGACGCACGAACGGCTGGAAATTCCGAATAAAGAGAAAACAACTCAAGCATGGGAGCAAGTACTGACAAGTCGCCGACCATTGTTCTACAGACAAGCATATCGACTCCTCGGCAACGCCGCCGACGCGGAGGACGCGGTGCAAGATGCCCTTCTGGCCGCCTATACCCATTTAGATGAGTTCAAGGGACAGTCCCAAATCACCACATGGTTGATGTCCATCTTGCTCAACTGTGCTCGAATGCAGCTACGCCGGCGCCACCGCTACACCCATGTCCCTTTGGACGAGCCAATTGGAGAAATCAAGACACTTTCATTGTCCGAACAATTGCCAGATCTGCGGCCTAATCCCGAGGATGAATGTCGACGTTTCGAGCTGAGCACTCACTTGTCTCATTTCCAGCGACAGCTATCCCCCGCCCTACACAGGACCTTTCAGTTGCGCGACGTTGAAGGTTTATCGATCCGCGAAACCGCGCGGATTTTAGGAGTACCTACCGGCACAGTGAAAGCTCGGTCAGCACGGGCGCGGAAAAGGGTCAAAGAGTTGATGCGGTGCGCGCTCAAGCCGCGATCTCATAGTCTGCCAGACCGATTGTTCCGCTTCGCAAATTCTGCTAGCCCAGTGAGTGCGGAATGAGGGGTGCGCGATGAGTACCGCTTTACAGCAATACAAATTCGAGTCTGAACGTCGCCAGCAGCATCTGAGAGAACTACAGGAAAATGACAAGGTTGTGATCCTCTCTTGGCTAGGCGCATTGCTGTCTTGGGGGTTTTTCTGGTGGGCGGTGTACAGAGTCTTTTTCTGTGTCGTCCAACTGATTCAGTACGTTCCGGGGTTACAGCCATAGGCGGAATCTTGGAGTTGAACCGATCCAGAGTAATGACGGTTCTTAGCTTTACACAACCTGCGAACGAAGGCATGGGTTCACAGAGTGGCCGTGTCAATGAACGACACACCGCCGCAGAATTAGAGACGAAGATGATGAGTGACTGGGCCTCCATTAAAGGTCACGAGCAGGAAGCAATTCTCTACGCGAGTTCCGAGGATTTTCGCAGGATCTTCAGTGAAGATCTGGATGGACTATATCGGCTTTCGCTTCTACTCACGCGCGACTCCGTAAAGGCGGAGCACTGCTTTGTCAGCGGCCTTGACGATTGTGTTGCCGGAAATCCAGTCTTTCGCGAATGGGCGCATTCCTGGGCGAAGCGCGCCATCATCCAGAGCGCAATTCGTGAATTGAAGCCGCGACCTAGCCGGCCCAGTCCGGCATCCCCAACCGTCTTCGGTGATATTGACCAACTGTCGAGCGGTCGAGGTCAACACTTCGAATTCGATTCCGTGTTGAGGCTTGAAGATCATGAGCGTTTTGTCTTCGTCATGTCGTTCCTGGAACATTACTCCGAGCACGACTGTGCACTGCTTCTAAGGTGGTCGGTTCGAGACGTTCGGGACGTTCGTACTCGGGCTCTTGAGAAAGTGATCGGCTCTTGCAACACGACTCTTTCCCAAGAAGAAATGTGTCATGCATGGGAAAAAGCGAAGTGAGCATCTCTTATGCTGGCAAATCACGAACCCGATCGAAATGTCGAAGACCTCACGAATCCAGAGATTTACGCAGCGATTCGCTATCTCGATGCGGCGGAAACAAGCGCGGAAGTGCAGAACAGGGAAGCGCGGAATAGGGAAGAGCTGCGTGACGATAACGCTGTCGTCATCTGCGTCTGTTTGTACGTCGCACTCCTGGGGTGCCTCGCGTTCGTCTGGCTCTATTTGAGATGATCCCGTCTTTAGTGACGCCTGAAAATGAGTGTGCTCAACATCAGGCCAGCCGCCTTCTCAACACTTTCAACAGATTCGTCACCGACGTCTCGCGTGATCGTGGTGGGACTCCCTGAAACTCAATCAGTTAATCATGGAGACATTTGGCATGAGCCTTGCCTTCTCCATGCGCGAATGGCACGGAAATTCCAACTGGAGATTGCTCCGATGGCTCACACTCAGTCTCTTTCGCCTCTGCCACGAAATGGTCATTCTGTTCCCTTCGCAGAGCTGCGACAGTCCTTGACCAGTAAAGTCGCGGCTATCTCTCCTTTTGTAGATCAGCTAATGCGGTTCGTCCTCTACTTTCGGGGCACGGATGGAAGCGAGATCGACATCGAGATGGCCCTGCGTGAAGCACTGGCGAATGCCGTGATCCACGGTAATGGCGATGACTCCTGCAAGAGCGTTTACGTCACGTGCCGCTGCTACCTGGATGGAGAAGTTTCAATTACGGTTCGTGACCAGGGAAAAGGCTTTGACAGCAACGCAATACCGGATCCCACCTTCCTGGAGAACCTGCTCTTCACCCACGGTCGCGGAATCTACCTCATGAAGACACTGATGGACGAAGTCGCGTTCGAAGAGGGCGGGTCTGTTGTGAGGATGCGCAAGAACTCCAACTCGGTGCAACACCGCAGAGGAGATCAGAATGACAAGCACCCAGATTCCATTCAATATTCTTTCGACTAGATGATTTATTGGCGCAGCGGAGGCAATCCTGACGGCCTTCTCTTCGACACTTTCGACCCCTTCGACAGCTCCCGTACTGCACTACCTGAAAACTTCCTTCAATTGCCATTACTTAGCTTCGTGTCGATTTTGGTACGCGATTTGCCTTTGCAGAAGAGTGCAATCGCGTGACTGACGCGCCTGAATCGACAAGACGACTCGCGGGCCACATTTCCCCCCAACCGAGCAGCGTCCCGATTCAGGCGCGCCAGTGACGCGATTGAAGCGGAAGTTAAGCAACCACGGGAGGGGGAAGAGATGATGAAGCAAATATTTACAGGCTTAGTTAGCGCACTGCTCCTACTGAATGCCCTTGGCTGCAGCAATGGCAACGTGAGGGCTGCGGCCCCGCCGCCACCACCGGTCGTCGAAGTCGCGCCGGTCATTCAAAAGGATGTGCCGGTTCAGGGCGAATGGGTAGGAACGCTCGAAGGCTACGTCAATGCGCAGATTCAGCCCCAGGTGAGCGGTTACCTGATTCGCCAGGATTATCACGAGGGCGCAGTTGTCAAAAAGGGTCAGCTCCTATTTGAAATCGATCCCCGTCCCTTTCAAGCCGTGCTTGATCAAGCCAAAGGACAGCTTGCCCAGGCCGAGGCTCAGATGGCGAATGCTGAGCTGAACGTGAAGCGTGACATTCCCGAAGCGGACGCTCACGCCATTCCTCAAAGTCAGTTGGACACTGACACGCAGTCGCTCCGTGGGACGAAGGCAGCAGTTGAGGCCGCGCGGGCGTCGGTCGAACAAGCCAAGCTGAATTTGGGTTACACGAGAGTCGTGTCGCTAGTCGACGGAATCGCCGGCATCAACACGGTGCAGGTGGGCAACCTGGTGGGGCCGTCCACGGTCCTCACCGCCGTTTCGCAGGTGAGTCCGATCAAAGTTTATTTCCCCATCAGTGAACAGGAATACCTGCGCATGGCGGACGGCGGCGGTCCGGGGAGCGTGGACTTCTTGACGCACGCCTCACGAATCCCGTTGCAGTTAACTTTGGCCGATGGGAGTGCTTACCCGCATCCGGGCAGAATCATCTTCGCGGACCGCCAGGTAAACACGCAGACCGGAACCATCCAGATCGTGGGCGAGTTTCCCAACTCCAGGAATCTGTTGCGGCCGGGCCAATATGCACGGATTAAGACGCCCACCGGAAACATCACGGGAGCGCTCCTCGCGCCGCAGGCTGCAGTTACTCAGCAGCAAGGAACGTACCAGGTCACCGTGGTCGGCGCAGATAACCGCGCGCAGCTCCGTACCGTAGAGGTCGGGCCGAGAGTGGGCACGCTCTGGGTGATCACGACGGGCCTGAAGCCGGGAGAACGCGTCGTGGCGGTTGGCTCTGATAAAGCAAAAGAAGGCGAACTCGTGAATCCCACGCCGTACAAAGAAACAGAGGAGCGCTAATCATGGCGAACTTTTTCATTCGACGGCCCATCGTCGCGATCGTGATTGCGATCCTTACAGTCATCGTTGGCGGAGTCACAATCGCAACCCTGCCGATAGCGCAGTTCCCGCAGATCGCTCCGCCTGAGATCAGGCTGCAAGCCACCTATCCTGGCGCAGACGCACAGACTCTCGAGCAAGCGGTTGACACCCCTATCGAACAGCAAGTCAGTGGCGTGGACAACATGAGCTATATGTATTCGCTGAACGCCACCGCGAACCAGCAAACAACCTTGCTCGTCGACTTCGATGTCAAGACTGATCCCAACACAGATCTGCTGCTCACGCAGTCGCGCCAGCAGTTGGCCAACGGTCAGTTGCCTCCCGAGGTGAACAATTACGGAATCACTCTAAAGAAGTCAACCACCGCGCCACTCATGCTGATTGCGCTGTATTCGCCGCGCGGCACCCATGATTCGAACTATCTAGCTAATTACGCTTACATCAACCTCAACGATCCGATTGCACGCTCATACGGCGTTGGCCAGACCCAGGTCTTTGGCTCAGGGCAGTATGCAATGCGGCTATGGGTGAAGCCCGATCAGATGGCCAAGCTTGGCATCACTGTCACGGACATTGCCAAGGCGCTTCAGGCCCAGAACACTGTCAATCCGGCGGGCCAAGTCGGTGGCGAGCCGGCTCAGAGCAACCAGCAATTCACCTATGCCGTGCTGGCGCAAGGCCGCCTGACTTCGCCGGAACAGTTCGGCAACGTGATCGTGCGCGAAGCACCGAACGGTGGGACCGTACGCGTCAGAGATGTCGCTCGGGTCGAGCTGGGAACGCAGGATTACAGCCTGATGAGCCGACTCAACGGTAAGCCCAGCGCCGCCGTTGCCGTCTACCAGCTTCCCGGAAGCAATGCTGTTCAAACCGTCGCGGGCGTCCGGAAGCTCATGGCTCAGATGAAGCAACGCTTCCCGCAGGACATCGATTACACCGTTTCACTCGACCAGACACTCCCGGTCAGAGAGGGCATGCGAGAGATCTTTTGGACTCTCGGAATTGCCATTGTTCTCGTCATTCTTGTGGTCTATCTCTTCTTACAAGACTGGCGCGCGACCCTGATCCCGATGTTGGCAGTGCCCGTCTCCCTGATCGGAACGTTCATCATCTTTCCGCTGTTCGGCTTCTCGATCAATACGCTTTCGATGTTCGGATTGGTGCTCGCGATTGGACTCGTGGTCGATGACGCGATCGTGGTTGTCGAGGGGGTGCAGCACCACATCGAGGAAGGACTGAGTCCGAAAGATGCCTCCATCAAGGCGATGCAAGAACTATCCGGTCCCGTGGTCGGTATTGCTCTTGTGTTGGCGTCCGTGTTCGTGCCCACCGCTTTCATTCCAGGCATCACTGGCCGTTTGTATCAGCAATTTGCCATCACGATCGCCATCTCGGTAATGCTGTCAGCGTTTAATGCTCTTACCTTGAGCCCTGCACTTTCAGCATTGCTGCTCAAACCCAAAAAGCCTGCTCGCGGACCGCTGGGAAAGTTCTTCGGCGTGTTCAACACATATTGGGAGCGATCTACCGACAGCTTCGTCCGCTGGTCGGGCGACCTGATTCGCAAGGCCAGCGTAGTAATGGTGCTGCTTGTAGTGGCCGGCGGGGCGGCATGGTTCCTTAGCAAACATCTGCCCACCAGCTTCTTGCCCGACGAAGACCAGGGCTACCTCTACATCAACATGCAACTGCCCAAGTCGGCGTCGCTCGAGCGGACAAGTGCAGCCGCAAAACAGGTCGAACAAGTTCTCGCAAACACTCCGGGAGTTCAGTACACGACCAGCGTCATCGGTTTCAGTTTGCTCAGCTATGTCCGCACTTCCTATAACGCGTTCTTCTGGGTATCTCTCAAACCCTGGGATGAGCGCCAAAGCCGGAGCGAACAATTTCAAGCTATTAAGACACGTTTGAACCAGGAACTGAAGCAGATGCCGGAAGGGACGGCCTTCAGTTTTTCGCCACCTGCCATCCCCGGCGTCGGTACTGCCGGTGGTGTGACGTTTGTCCTCGAGGATCGTGCCGGCAAGGATGTTAAGTTTCTTGCAGACAATCTGTCCAAATTCATGGCAGCCGCCCGCAAGCGACCTGAACTCGCCAACGTCAGCACCACATTTCTGCCGAGTGTTCCACAGGAATTCATCAATGTGGACCGGGACAAGGTGTTGAAGCAGGGCGTGAATTTGACGGATGTATACAACACCATTCAGGCATACATGGGCGGTTTGTTCGTCAACTACTACAACGACTTTGGCCGTACCTGGCAAGTGTATGTCGAGGCCGAAGCACCTTACCGCTCTACAACCGATGATCTCGGCCAATTCTACGTTCGGAACGAACAGGGCCAGACCGTACCGCTTTCGGCACTGGCAAAGTTCGAGACCCGTTCCGGTCCCGAGTTCACCATGCGCTACAACGAGTACCGGTCCGCACAGATCAATGCTGCTGCTGCGCCCGGATACAGCTCTGATCAGGCATCGGCCGCCCTGGAAGATGTTTTCAAGCAAACCATGCCGCGCGAAATGGGCTTCGACTACATCGGCATGTCTTACCAGGAACAAAGAGCGCGGCAGGGGGTACCGCCATCCGTCATCTTCGGATTCTCACTGCTCTTCGTTTTCCTGATTCTGGCGGCTCTTTACGAAAGCTGGACAGTACCTTTCAGCGTGCTGCTTAGCACGCCAGTCGCAGTCTTCGGCGCTCTCGCTGCACTCTGGCTGCGTCGCGTCGTAATCGGCCTTTACCTGCCGCAATACATGGTTCAAATCGAGAACGATGTGTACGCGCAGATCGGCCTCGTGATGCTCATCGGCCTGGCTGCGAAAAACTCGATCCTGATCGTCGCATTCGCCAAGGAAGACTATGAAAAACGCGGTATGTCCCTGGTAGACGCCGCACTCTCCGCAGCGAGACTTCGCTTCCGGCCGCTCATGATGACCGCGCTCGCCTTCATTCTCGGCTGTGTGCCGCTCTGGACAGCCTCCGGAGCAGGCTCTGTAGCACGCCAAATCATGGGCACGGCGGTAATTGGAGGAATGGTTGCCGAGACCTTTATCGGCAGATTCTTTGTTCCCGCGATCTTCTACGTGGTTGAGAAATTATCAGGCGCCGAGCGACGGAGAGCATTGCCGCTCATGGCCGCCGAGGCGCCAGGTCAGGGAGACTAAATGATGAAGAACACTACACTCCTGGGAATTCTAGCCTTACTGGTTCTCGAAGCCGGCTGCATGATGGGTCCCAAATACAACCGGCCGACCTTGAACGTTCCGCAGGAATACCGCGCACCCGCTCCAGAACAGGCCTCCCAAGCCTCGTCGTTAAGTAATGAACGGCTGGGAAACGAGCGATGGTGGCAGGTCTATCAGGATCCTGTACTCACGCAGCTGATCCATACCGCCATCGCCCAAAACTATGATGTGCGCATCGCCGCCACTCGCGTTCTTGAAGCCCAGGCGCAAGTTGGCGTTACTCGCGCCAATCAGCTTCCCTCGGCGAGCGTAGGTGCGGACGTTTTCAGCCAGCAAAACGCCAAGGTTTCAAATCTGTTTCCTGCCTACCAGGTCAACGGCGGCGAGCTGAATCTCTCGGTCATCTGGAATCTGGACTTCTGGGGAAAATACCGCAGGCAAACCGAGGCCGCTCGTGCTCAGTTACTCGCAACCGAGTGGGGACAGCGCGCGGTAATTTCATCGCTGGTCGCTAATGTCGCCACCGCTTATTTCCAGCTTCGCGCGCTCGACAACGAACTCGAAATCTCGAACCGCACGCTGGCATCCCGACAACAATCTCTGCAGCTAACCCAGGTGCTTGAGAAGCATGGCTCGGGCTCCGGACTGGACGTGAGTCAAGCAGAACAACTCGTCTACACCGCCTCGGAGACAATTCCGGATCTCGAGCGCCAAATTCAGCAGCAGGAGAACGTGCTCAGTGTTCTGCTCGGCGAAAATCCCCAATCCATTCCTCGCGGACGCGCGCTTACCGAACAGCCCGTCCCCCAGAACGTTCCGGCCGGCCTTCCCTCGGAATTACTCGAGCGCCGGCCGGACGTCCGCCAGGAGGAAGAAAACGTGGTCGCGGCCAACGCACAAATCGGCGCCGCCAAGGCTGCGTTTTTTCCAAACCTGTCGCTCACCGGACTAGGAGGGCTGGAGAGCAACGCCTTGCACCAGTTCATCACTGCGCCCTCGGAGATGTGGTACGGGGCTTTCAGCGTGAGTCAGCCCGTGTTCCAGGGCGGAGCGCTCCGCTCTCAACTCCGGCTCGCACGCGCCAACTGGCAAGAAACAGTGTTCTCTTATCAGCAAACCGTCCAGAACGCCCTTGAACAGGTTTCCAATTCGGTGGTTGCTTCTCAAAAAGATCGTGAGTTCCGCGAGCAACAGGAACTGCTCACACAAGCAGCCCAGCAGACCGACCAACTGTCCGAGATTCTCTATAAGAACGGTGGCGCCAGTTACCTCCAGGTGCTGACCAGCGAGACGAATTACTTTTCAGCGCAGGTCAACCTGGTGCAAGCCCAACTCAACGAGCGATTAGCGCTCGTGCAGCTTTACCAGGCCCTCGGCGGCGGTTGGCAACAATAAGGGAACAAAGATTACGGGTCGCGAACGACAGATTTCATGAATCTGGACGTGCATGATGAAACGGATAGGGAGAGAATCGTAATTATTGGTAGCGAGGTTTGCTGGCGTCGTGCAGCGACGTATGCACCGCCAGGACGTCTGCATCTTCTTGATATGGCGTTCATCCAAAGCAGAGTGCATCTGCGCTACAGTCGCAGTCCAGTCCAGCGGAAGGCAAGGAGTTGATGGATGTTTGAGAGCATTCTCTGCCAGGTAACGGAATATGATCCTGACGTCCTTGAGTCCCTGATTGGGCTAGCAGTCGAAATTGCTCGCGAGGGGCGAGAGGGAAGACGCGTTGGCACCCTATTTACACTTGGCGATGAGAATGCCGTGCTCGCAAGATCCAGACCGTTGATTTTGGATCCGTTGTCGGGGCATCCCGAGTCGTCGCTCCAAGTCACCAATCTCAATCTCCGCGGAACCATCAAAGAATTGGCGCAGCTGGACGGCGGCTTCGTGGTAAGTCGCGACGGAATTGTTCTTTCCGCATGCCGCTATCTCGATGCCGTGGCCGCAGAGGTGGACGTGCCGCTAGGACTCGGCAGCCGTCACATTGCCGCTGCTAACATGAGTGCCGTCACCAAGGCGGTGGGTATTGTGGTCTCCGAGAGTTCAGTCGTACGCCTTTTCTGTCATGGACAGCTCGTTGGCGAAATCATTCCCGAGGTCTGGATGATGAATCATGCCCAACTCGGGGGTGCCGTTAAGAGGGAGCAAGTCGGCGAACTGACGATTCTGACACCGAATCTGCGACGAGCCCAGATCACGAAGTGAGCCTCACTGAATTTACGGAACACGGTCAGGGGGAGCCTACCTGGTGCAACAGCTTTGCCTATTGCACGGCGCCTTGATTTGGTCGAGGGATACTGTCGCTATCGAGCTTGATTAGCGTTGCTTTCTGATGCTCACTGTCGATCCTCGATTGCGCGCTCGCGGGTGCCGCTTTTTCTGGATCGACATAAGATCACAATCGATCTTGGAGCCAGTAAGTACCTTGTCCGCTCTATTGGGATTCCGTCGTCCGAGAAATCATCTGGACTGCTCAAAGCGGTGTCCACGATTCTCTTCCAGTCCTGTGCTGTTCCCTCCTGCACATTGAACTCTAACTCTCCCCAGTAGGCGTTAATCATCACGTAGATGTCGTCATCATCTTGAGAAACGCCGTGGAGGCAGAATGCCAGGCTGTGAGAGTCGGAGGACAAATCGACCGTCGGTCCCACACCGTACCAGGCGATGTCCTCCCGCCAAAATCTGCTCCGGCTCAGCGACGGGTGATTTTTCCGGAACGCAATCATTTTCTTGAAAAACCGAAAAATGTCACCGTTCGTCCGAAGTTGACTCCAATCCAGCCAACCGATTTCGTTGTCCTGGTTATAGGGATTGTTATTGCCAAATTGGGTATTCAGGAACTCGTCGCCGGCGCGAAACATCGGTGTACCGTTGGATAAGAAGAGAAGACAGCAGAAATTCTTTACCTGTTGGCGGCGCAATGCGCGAACTGCCGCGGGGACGACGCCTTCATCCCCCTCCTGCCCACAATTCCAACTGTAGTTCGCGTCGGTGCCGTCCTGATTATTATTTCCGTTCTGCCAATTGTGCTTGCGGTCATACGAGACAAGATCGTAGAGCGTAAACCCATCGTGCGACGTTACATAATTCACGCTCTGATATGGGTGATAAGCATCGGCACGGTTGTCGGGAAACAAATCATCGCTGCCGTAGATACGTCGCATCACCTCGGGAACCATTCCCGCATCGCCCTTTACAAAGCGGCGAACGTCATCACGAAACCGTCCGTTCCATTGCAGCCAGGTCAGGCCCGGGAATCCGCGCCCGAGCTGATAAGCGGCTGTGTCCCAAGGCTCCGCGATCAAACGCACGCGTCCTAATTCCGGGTCCGCGGCAATTTCACTGAAAATGGGCGCTTCTCCCCAATTGAGCGACCCGTCCGCGTTGCGGCTGAATACCGACGCCAGATCAAAGCGAAATCCGTCGATGTGCATCCCTCGCTTCCAATAGCGCAAGCTGTCAATCACCATTTTGCGCACATGAGCCTGGCCGAAATTCAGGGTATTTCCCGTACCCGAGTAGTTGGCATACGGGTTTGCCGGATCGGAGGACATCATGTAGTAGCTAGCGCTGTCGAGTCCCTTGAAGCTGTAGATCGGCCCTTTGTAGTCGCCCTCGCAGGTGTGGTTATATACGACGTCCAGCACCACTCCGATATCGGCATCATGAAAAGCTTTCACCATTCTCTTGAATTCAAGACGCTGCTCATGAGCAAGGTGCGTGCTCGCGTACTGGGCATGCGGCGCGAAGAAATTCAAAGGCATATAGCCCCAGTAGTCGCCTTCTTGCGGATCACGCTGAAAAATTGGCATCAGTTCGACCACTGTGATCCCGAGTTCCTTCAAATATGGAATCTTCTCCACCAGACCGGCATACGTGCCGGCGAGCGACGGGTCGACTCCCGAGTTTGGATTCTTGGTGAACCCTTTCACGTGAAGTTCATAGATGACTGCGTCCGATTCATGATACGGAGATCGATGCCCCGACCAGTCAAATGTCGATCGGTGGTCGATCAGTACTCCCAAAGGCGCATGGCCTGCGTTTGATCCTTCTCGCATGGCCAAGCTGCGATCGAAACCTGGGGGAAAGAAAATGGATTTCGCGTAAGGGTCGAGGAGAATCTTCTGCGGGTCAAAACTATGGAGTTGAGGAATGGTTTGTCCCGAGACGGAGTATGCGTAATAACGAACGTCAGGAATCTTTGTAACGGGGACGCGGCAGTGCCAGACCCGCCCCGTCTTATGGTGCAAAAAATCCAATTGAACGCTCAGAAAGGGATTGACCAGATCGGCCGGAGAATAGAGCAATAGAGTGACGCTCTCTGCATGTTCCGAGTGAACGGCAAAATTGAATGCCTGCTCCTCTTCGATCCACCTCACACCGAGTGGCAACGGGCTGCCCTCAGCCTGCTCCCAAGTCGGTCGTTTCGTCGGCGATGGATTGGCAGAGCGCGGTGGAGAGTCCCCAGAGGGGAACGCATCAGAATTTGAATTGTTCACGCTGTCTCTTTCCGTTGAACAGGATGTCCTTCGCCATTGCCGTCATTTGCCGACCCTTAGTCCAGCCTCAATGAGCTGCCAGACTGGCGGCTTGCGGTAACGAAATAAGCAGCTTGCTCGCTCCGTTCCAGAAGATCTGCACACCGATGCACACAAGCAAGAACGCGGAGAGCTTTAGAATTACGTTCGTCCCCGTGGGGCCCAGCTTGCTCGCGAGCCGATCGGCGTAGCCATAGCAAAGATAGATGGTTATTGCGATGAACGCGGAACCGATCGCCGCCGCGATAATTACTAGCAGGTTTGAGCCCAGGTGCTGCGGCGCATTCGCGCCCAAAGTGATCGCAACCGAGATGGAGCCGGGACCAACTGTCAAAGGAAGCGTCAGCGGGTAAAATGCCTGGCTCAGAGCATCAGCGCAAGTGACGGTTCGTCTGGGTGAGGCTTGATCGCTCGCGTCTTTCTGATTCAGCATCGCCCAGCCCGTTGAAATCACGATCAGCCCGCCGCCGACCTGCACAACCGGGAGCGAAATCCCAAAGAACAAGAGCACATGCGCCCCGAGTGTAAAGGAGGCGATCAGCAGTATGAAACTATCCATCGCAATGCGGCGAGCCAGCACTCGTCGTGTTTCGGCCGCGTAATCTCTCGTGAGGAGCAGAAAGACCGGAGCGCCTCCGATCGGATCCACAATCGGAAAGAGCGCGCTCACGATCAGGAGAATATTCTTGGCAACTTGAAGTATTACCAGGTCAACCTCCCGTCTGTTTCTGGATTTTGCGCGGCTGCCTTGCGCCCTCGCGGAGTTGCAGGACTGCTCGAGTGGTTAAAGGCAGAACCGTAGCAATCATGAGCCGCCATTCGCCGGTCATGTACGGGCTCCGCTGCTCACGATCCGCTTGCTGCCGAACCCAGCGCATTATTCACCATCTCTTGCGCTTCACTCAAAATTGCGTTCAGATGGGTTTGGCTCTTGAAACTCTCGGCATAGATCTTATAGATGTTCTCGGTACCAGAGGGTCGCGCCGCAAACCAACCGCTCTCAGCCACAACTTTCAGCCCGCCGATTGGAGCATCGTTGCCAGGGGCTTTGGTTAGCTTGGCGGTGATTGGCTCACCCGCCAGATCTTTCTCCTTTACTGCGTCCGGGGTGAGTTTCCCCAACTTCGCTTTCTGCTCAGGCGTGGCGGGCGCGTCGATGCGGGTGTAGTACGGGACGCCGAACTCCGCCGTCAGTTCGCGGTAATGCTCTCCGGGATTCTTGCCGGTGCGCGCGGTAATCTCCGCCGCCAGCAAGTCCATGATCGGCCCGTCCTTGTCGGTCGTCCATACGGTGCCGTCAAGACGCAGAAAACTCGCTCCAGCGCTTTCTTCCCCGCCGAAACAATACGAGCCATCGACCAGCCCCGGCACAAACCACTTGAACCCCACCGGCACTTCGCTGAGCTTGCGGCCAAGCTTTTTGACCACCCGGTCAATCATGCTGCTGCTCACCAGCGTCTTTCCTACCGCGACTTCCTTGCGCCACTGCGGGCGGTGCGCAAGCAAATATTCGATGGCAACGGCAAGGTAATGATTCGGGTTCATCAACCCAGAAGTCGGGGTCACGATGCCGTGCCGATCAGCGTCGGTATCGTTCCCGAAAGCCACCTGGTACTGATCTTTCAAACCGACCAGCCTGGCCATCGCATAGGGACTCGAACAGTCCATGCGAATTTTGCCATCGTGGTCAACTGTCATGAACGAAAATGTGGGGTCGATTATTGGATTGGTGACGACGATGTCCAGCCCGTAAACAGAATTGATCGGTTCCCAGTAAGGCAATGAAGCCCCGCCCAGAGGGTCCACGCCAAGTTTGAGGTGGGCGCTGCGAATCGCATCCATGTCGACGACATTTTTGAGATCGCGAACATACGGCAGGATGAAATCTTCCTGGTGAGTGGTCGCGGACTTGATGGCTTTTTCGAACGGAATGCGCTTGACCCCTACATTCTTCGCTCGCAACAATTCGTTCGCGCGATTTTGTACCCAGCCGGTTACGTCGGTGTCAGCCGGGCCGCCGTTGGGCGGGTTGTATTTGAAGCCTCCGTCCTCTGGCGGATTGTGCGATGGCGTGATCACGATACCGTCGGCTAGATGGTCTTCCTTCTTGCGACCTCGGTTGTAAACCAGAATCGCTCGCGAGATGACCGGCGTCGGAGTTATCCCATCGCCTTGCTGAATGATTGTTTCCACGTTGTTTGCAGCCAGCACCTCGAGGGCGCTGCGCTGCGCGGGCTCAGAGACGGCATGAGTGTCTTTTCCCATGTAGAGCGGGCCGTCGATTCCCTGACCGTGCCGGTATTCGCAGATCGCCTGGGTGATTGCGAGGATGTGTGCTTCGTTAAATGTGCCGCGCAGAGGCGAGCCACGGTGTCCGCTCGTACCGAAGCTAACGAGCTGGGTTGGATCATCCAAGTCAGGACGCCGCTCGTAATATTCCTTCACCAGTCGAGCCACATCCACCAGCAACTCCTTGGGCGCCGGTTTGCCCGCCAGCGGCGAAATGTTTTCACCAGTCATCGATTGTGTTTCTAGAGTACTGGGCATGGTTGCACCTTCCAAATCTCGCTAGCGTATTCCGCAATCGAGCGATCACTTGAAAACTTCCCAGAGCTGGCGACGTTCAAGATTGCTTTCTGCGCCCATGCGCCGGGGTCCGAGTAGAGCGTGCCGAGCCGATCTTGTGCATTGCAATACGAGGTCAGGTCGGCCAGGTTCATGTAGTGATCGCCCTGGGTCAGAAGCGTATCGCACAAGGGAGCGAACACTCCTGGTTCGTTGCGGCTGAAGTGGTCAGAGAAGATCAGGTCCAGAGCGGCTCGCGTCTCCGGCTCGTGCTCGTAGTGCCAGTGCGGGTCGTACCAGGCACGGCTCGCCTCGACTTGGTCTACGGTCAGCCCGAACAAAAACATATTCTCTTCTCCGGCTTCCTCCGCCATTTCGATGGTCGCACCGTCGCGGGTTCCGACGGTTAAGGCTCCGTTCATCATAAATTTCATGTTACTGGTTCCGCTCGCCTCGTAGCCGGCGGTCGAGATCTGGTTAGAGACATCGCTCGCGGGAATCAGCCGTTCCGCCAGCGAAACGTTGTACTCAGGGAGAAAGACGACGTTAAGCCGGCCGCGCGCCACCGGGTCGCCATCAATCGTGCCCGCCAGGTTGTTGATGAACTTTATGATGAGTTTGGCCAGCGTATAAGCTGGCGCCGCTTTACCCGCGAAGAAGAATGTCCGCGGCACCATCCTCATGCCGGGATTTTGCCGCAGCCGGTTGTAAACGATCACAATCCGTAGCGCATTCATCAATTGTCTTTTGTATTCGTGAATACGTTTGATGTGGCAGTCGAAGATGGTATCCGGGTCCACGACAACCCCCGACGTCGATTTGAGCCAATTGGCAAACTGCACTTTGGACTCTCGCTTTGACTTGAGGAAGCGTTCACGAACATTGGAGTCTTCCGCGAACGGCTTGAGCTGTTTAAGTTGGCTAAGATCCCTAATCCAGCGATCTCCGATGACCTCCGTGATTTCGCGGGCCAGCGCGGGATTGGCCTCGAGCAACCAGCGCCGGGGCGTCACTCCGTTTGTCTTGTTGCTAAAACGCTCGGGAAACATTTCCGCAAGATCCTTCACCGTCGTAGTTCGCAATAACTTGGAGTGGACAGCGGACACTCCGTTGGTGCTATGCGAGCCGACAATGGCAAGATTAGCCATCCGGATTTTGCGCCGGCCCTCTTCCTCCACTAGGCTTATGCGCTGCACGCGCCCCTCATCGCCCGGGAAGCGCAGCCGAACTTCATCGAGCAACCGGCGGTTGATCTCATAGATAATCTCAAGATGACGGGGAATTAATCGCTGAAACCACCTCACCGGCCATTTCTCCAGAGCCTCAGGCAGCAAGGTGTGATTTGTGTACCCCAGCGTCCTCTTCGTCAGGTCCCAAGCCTGATCCCATCCCAAGTGCGCATCGTCAAGCAGGATTCGCATCAGTTCAGGAACTGACATGGAAGGATGTGTGTCATTGAGTTGAATTGCAGCTTTCTCCGGGAACTTTTCCCAATCCGAGTTGTGGCGCTTGAAACGGCGCACCAGATCGGCCATGGAACACGCGACCAGGAAATACTCCTGCAGAAAGCGCAGCCCTTGCCCCTTCTCCGTAGAGTCGTCGGGATACAGCACTCGCGTAAGCGATTCCGCCTGCAGAGTTTCGCCGAGGGCGCCTACGAAGTCTCCGGTGCCAAACTTCTCGAAATCGAAATAATCGGGCGCCGCCGCGGCCCAGAGACGGAGCGTGTTGATCGTCTTTCCACCATAGCCCACCACAGGACGGTCAAAAGGGATACCGATCAGGCTCGACGGCCGGTCGGGGATCAATTGAAAATTGCCGTCTTGCATCTTGAATGATACGTTCAGCCCGATTTCCACCTTTTCGTGAAGCCGGGCAATCTCCCAGGGATCGCCATCGCGGAGCCAGTTGTCTGGATTCTCCTTTTGCCAGCCATCCACGACCGACTGCTTGAACATGCCGTATTCATAGCGGAGACCATAGCCGGTGCCCGGAAGTTGCATGGTCGCCATCGAGTCAAGAAAGCACGCCGCGAGCCGACCCAAGCCTCCATTGCCAAGGCCAGCATCTGGTTCCTGCTCGACCAGTTCAAGCCAGTCGATACCGTTCTCTCTGGCTGCATCCGGCAATAGCGGATCGAGCAATAGGTTGGTGATGTTGTTGGCCAACGAACGTCCGATCAGAAACTCCATGGACAGGTAATAGATCCGTTTGGCGTTTTCTCGCTCATAGGTGTTCTTGGTCAGCACCCAACGCTCTGTGAGAATTTGTCGCACGGAGTGGGAGAACGCCTCAAAGCGCTCACGCGCACTCGCTGCTTTGGGATCGATCGCCCTGTCATAAACCAGGTGTCTTTCATAAAGGCCATTTTCAGTCCCGATAAATGGCATCGCGCCGTACCCATACTGTTGCAGAACATCTGAAACGTTGGTTGCGCTGGAGGTCATGGGAACGACTTCTGCGGAGCTTGGGCGCACGGCGCGATTGGTGCTCATGAGATGGTCCTTAAGTTTTCCTTAGTTTTCCTGGTTGTGGAACCGTTCGTGTTCAATTTTCAAAGCTATGCCGCTCAAGAGTACAGATCCTGGTCTGGCCCCAGTTCGATTCCTGACGCTAAAAGATACGTTCGCACGGCCTTTTCCGCCGCGAACCAATCAGTTTCCGGCGATCCAATTGGACTGCCTCTTTTTTCCCATTGTTGGTAGGCGAGTTTTTGAACCAGCTCATGACGACCCTCGCCGTAAAAGTCGGTCAGTGGCTTGGGCCGCCCTACGGGGGCTTCGCTTCTGGGCTGTTCAGTCATGGAACCTTAGTTTGCTCTTCGGCCCAAAACCGGCATTAGGATGCCCCATAGCATTACGCGGTGATGAATCGACGGTCATACTCTCACATGCTTCCTCTCACATGCTTCGATTTATGGTTTGATTTAACCGACTGCCTTCAGGTTGCTGCTTTTGTTGAGCGACACCATTTTTAGAAGAATCCCGGTTACTCTTTTCGATGCCGAAGATCACACGGTCTTGGGCCATGTGATCGGCCAAGGCGCAAGAACCCTCCGTTCCCATAGGTCGTGTCGGCCGCTACCGGCCATCCGCTCCAGTGCATTCCGTTGGGTTATGCGAATGAAAAGCGATCACATACGGAAATCGCGGCGACTGAGAAGTTGATTTTATTTGCCTACCGGTCAACCTTTGGGGGAATCACCCACCGGTTCTTGGTAGTTATTGTTGCGATGCGTTTTACCAGAAGTATTCGGCTTCCATCTTTGGAGTACCCGGTTGGCCGTCGATGATCTCTGTACTCAGCACGATCTCCATGTTCTGCTTGCCCGCTGCGTGCGCGGCGCGGATCGCTTCCGCAAGATGTGAAGGGTCGATGAGAAACTCACCTGCGACATTCGTGCCCCCACGGCCCACGCCTGCTGCAACAATCGCGATTTTCCCTGTGTTGGTATCTGTGAAGCGGGTGACGATGGCGTAGTCGCGGTAGTTGTTGGTGGCTTGTTGCTTTGCTCGATCGATCGCCCAATCGGTGCGCTTAGGATCGTTGCTGTCTGCGATCCAAAAGCGCGTCATATCGGCATTATTCGCAAAGTGGTAGCGGAGAGATTTAGTCAGTCGAAGCGTCCACGCGTTGTCGAATGCGCCGACGAACACGGTTGGACCGCTCCGCAAATCCGTCAAAGTGGTTGAACCTTCACCCTTAAGACTGTATTTCGTTCCGTGCGCCTGCAAGACACCAGCGATCTTTACCACAGTGCTTAAGTCATCGATGACGACAGCCGTCAAGTTGTCTTTGAGGATGGTCTGATGTGCCGGATCGTCAGCGTCTCGCAAGGCTATGGCTGTGTATTGGTTTTGATCCGCGATACAAAAAAGAACTGGATCGCCGGAGTTGAGAATGGGCTCCCAGAAAACATCAAAGGCAGAGCGCTGGAGCGACCTGTACCATAGAATTCCGGAAAACGCTGCGCAGATACCCAGTAGAGCGACGCCAAAACCCATCCAAAAATTCCAGCCAAAATTGTGAGATTGTCTCGTCGGACGGACGACCTGACCCGAGAGCGGCAAAACGGCAAGTGCTCCCGTCTCCGCTGCGCTTGTTTGTTCGTGAGCCAAAACCGGAAAAGAATCGGCAGAGGTCTGGACTTGAGGGCCGTGAAATTGTGGAACATAAGACCCAGCGGGCAGCGAGATTCGAATCTCCTGCTCGTGTCCCGGCTCTTGATAATACTGTGCGATGCGCTTGCGAATCTCCGCAGCCGTTACACGGACAATTGGGTCAGAGGAAGTGTCGTAGGTCGCGCTGCGACCAAAAATCTCGATTCCGAGGGTTCGCTCTTTTACAAGGTCTGCCTGACCAGCCAAGGTATGACGCACGACGAAGCGCAAGAATGTGGGGAAGCGTCGGCTGTTACTGAAATGCGGGTTCTGCAGGAGGCGTTCGACCTGTTCCTCGATCGACGCTTTCTCGACTTCAGTAAAGTCTGCGGGATTAGCCGCCGACAATTCAACCTGCATGGGATTCCTAGAAAATCCTCAGTGATTATACAACGATTTATGAAACGATAAAGTAGCTCGAATTGGCCGGGGAGCAGCGGTAAGCTATTGATAACATGAAGGCATACAAAGAATTTACCTGTTAAGAGCCGTACGGCTAACCGCAAAGACCTTATCTGTAATCTGTCATTCACCCTATAAACCCTGCGGATCGAAAAGTCTGCCGAGAAGCAGGCAATTCCTCGCCAACTCAAGCGATTGGGTCGATCCGGGTAACACATCGAGGCTCAACGTGGAGGCTCAATTGACTACCAATATTCAACAGCGCTCTCAGAAGGGACTTCGGTCCCGCGGTCACCACCTTTTTTCTTCCGTCCTTTCTCTACTGGCGCTCGGGATCGTCTTTCTTTCCGGGAACGTCTCAGCGCAGGTAGGCAGCGCGAGTCTGAACGGAGTCGTACTTGATTCCTCGGGCGCTGCCGTCCCCGGCGCTCCCGTCGTTCTCGAAAATGCGCTGAGCGGAAGCCAGCGCACGGTGACTGCAAACGGCGTTGGAGCTTTCTCGTTCGCGGCGCTTCCGAGCGGTGACTATACGCTGAAAGTTGACATGAAGGGCTTCTCGAGCTTCGTGCAGACGGGGATTCATCTCGATCCGGGCGACAGTCGCACCCTCACTGATGTTCGACTGGCCGTGGGAGGGCAATCGCAGACGGTGACCGTGGACGCCGTGGTTGCTGGGATTCCACTGGATAGCGGTCAGCTCAGCTCGACCATTACCGCTGCCAATCTGGAGCAACTCTCCATCGTCGGACGAGACGCTACCGAGCTGCAAAGAACTCTTCCCGGCTTCGCCATCCGCAATCTCGGTCCAACCAACACAGCGCCCGACTTCTCCGATATTCAGATTGGCCAGGAAACTCCATACGCTTCAAACGGCGCGCCCATCGCCGGCGTCACCTTGAAACTGGATGGCGCAAACTTGACAGACGCCGGCAATTTCGGCGCGAACCTGCAGAACATTAATGATGCGATGGTTTCCGAAGTGCAGGTTCAAACCTCGAACTTTGGCGCCGACCAGTCGAACGGCCCAGTCGTCATCACCGGCGTGACCAAGGCTGGCGCCTCGCAGTATCACGGTTCACTTTACACATTTGCTCGTGCGCCGCAACTAAACTCAAATGACTGGTTGGCGAACTTCAATGGCATCGCGCGACCTGGAGATCACTACGTTTATCCTGGCGTTACTTTCGGAGGTCCGGTACCGCATTTAAAGAAACTTACTTTCTTCTTTGGTGCTGAGTACGACGCGCAGCGCGATGTCTATGCCTACGGGACGGCAGGTAGTGCAATCATCCACGCTTTGGTTCCGACTCAGAATATGCGCAACGGAGACTTCAGTGCCGCTGAACTTTCCAACTACCTCGGTCCGAACTACCTGGGCGGTGCTTACGGCAATCTGACGAATGCCCCCACGTTCGCTTCGGACGGGACGCCGCTCACCAATGGTCAAATCCCCACGCAATATCTGGATCCCGGCGCGATGGCTTTGATCAATCATGTTTTACCGTTGCCTAGCAAACCCACGGGCACAGACGGCTACAACTACACCACAGAAAACCTGGTCGACAACAACATCTTTCAAACGACCGGGCGCGTGGATTACGCACTCAACGACAACAATCACATCTTCGGCCGTTACACATACGAAAAGGAAAAGCAGGGCCAACCTCAGGTTCCTTACTACTCCCCAGGAGCGGTCATGGGATCGGTAAATACACCGGGCGGCGGTGTGTTGAATGACATCAAGGTACACACGGCATCTGCGAACTATGCGCGCGTTTTCTCGCCAACCCTGACCAACGAACTCTTTGCAACGCTGGTGTATTTCACGCAAGCCTTCGACGCGAAGACGCCGTCCGCTTTGACGAGAGCGGCGATCGGTTATCCCTATAACGGAACGTATGACAACAACAGCATCGACTTCCCGATGTTCCAGGACTACGGCTTCGATGGTCTGCCATTGGCGATCCAGCCCGACTTCTCGTTTGGATCACCCTCGTTGAAGAAGTTCCAGCCGAGTGTCGGAGACAACGTCACTAAAGTCTGGAACCATCACACCATAAAGGGTGGCGTCTTTCTGCAACGTGTCACGAACAACCAGACCATCACGAATGGCACTACCAATGGAAACATTCGCGATTACTTTTTCCCAGGCGCGGGATCACCTTTCCATACCTATGCCGGAACGAACCCTGACGGCACGCCCGCCTTCGGACCGCAGTTCTTTACCAGCGGCAACTACCTCGCGAATTTCATGGAAGGTGAAATTCAGAGTTTCGATCAGCAGAACATCCTCCCCCGAACGAATCTCTACTTCTGGAACATTGGTTTCTACGGCGAAGACAGCTGGCGCGTTCGTAAGAACCTAGTTGTCACGCTGGGCCTGCGATTGGAACACCTCGGGGCCTGGCAGGATGCGCACAATCTCGGCGCCGCGGTCTGGGATCCGGCGACGATCGGACTTCCGGTTTCGTCTACGAACCCGCTGCCAGGATTTACCTGGCATGCTCTAGATCCTTCGGTGCCGAATTCTGGAACAGGCTCGACGCCGATATTCTGGGAACCTCGTGTTGGTGTGGCGTGGGACATCCGCGGAGATGGCCGGACGGTGCTACGTGGCGGCTATGGTTCTTACCGGGAGCACGACTCTGTCGTGGATGTAACCAACGCGTTCGCAAATTCCGGAGGTCTACGAGAGCCTAATCTGTTTGGCTTCGGCGCGGTAACTCTGGCTGGAATTGATAGCCTGCACTTCCCAATCACCAACGGCCCGCTGAGCACGAGCGCTTTTGGCCTTCAGCCCGGAGACGACAAACAGCCGGTCACCAACAGCTATAGCGTGAGCCTGGCGCAGAAGATGCCCAAGAATTCTGTTTTCCAGCTTACGTACGCCGGCAACAACAGCAATTCGCTGATGAATAACGGTTCTACACAAGCAGTCGTACTCAACAACCTGAATGCGATTCCGATCGGCACGCTGTATCAGGCAAACGGAATCGGCCATACCGAGGGAGTGTGCGCGGCTGCCACATGTACTCCTCAAGAAGTGGCGGCAATGAATTCAAGCAACATTCAACAATTCCGCCCCTATCCGATCTATAGCTCAATCATCGTGCCCCGTCACAATACATATGCCAACTACAACGCTTTGCAAGCGGTGTGGCAGAAGCAGAGCGGGCGACTCAATTACGGCTTCAACTACACGTGGTCGAAGGCGCTCGGAATTCTGGGCTCTGCCGCAAACTTTAACTGGACCGGCGCGATCGATCCGTTCAACATCCGCAGTAACTATGGTCCTATGAATTTTGACCATACGCACATTTTCAACGCCACCTACTCTTATTCGCTCGGCAAGTACGCGACCGGCCGAACCATGGGCGCGTTTGTGAATGACTGGCTTATCTCCGGCATCACCAGCGTCCAGAGTGGGGGAAATATGCAGACTGGAATCAGCGCCAGTCCGAACTTCAACCTCAGTGGATTCGTCGGGCTTCCGGGCGGCACGGTTCCGGTCAACAGTCAGGTGTTCCTCGGAACGCCGGATGTGAGCTTGCAGCCGGTACTGAAGTGCAATCCTTCGTTGGCACTAACATCACACCAATACATCAACGGAGCATGCTTCGGACTGCCGAATATCGGAACCAACGGACAATACATCTTTCCATACGCTCAGGCTCCGACCTACTTCAACACCGATCTCACTGCGGAGAAGGGGTTCAGCTTGGGAGGAGAGAGGAATTTGCGCTTCCGCATCGCGGCGTTCAATTTCCTCAACCATCCGCTGAATAGTTTCGGCACGGGATATGCCCAGCAAACAAACCTGTCGCTCAATGGCAGCAGCATCGCCAGTGCAGCCTATGATCCCTCGTCTGGCTTCGGGTTCGCTCCGCAAAAGCTAGGTCGCCGTCTCTTGGAGGTCTCCGCGAAGTTCTCCTTCTAGTAACGTCCCGCAGAGGAGTACCTTATGACTCTTCCGCTGCCGCGCTCTCACGCCTCGTTCCCCCGAGCCCGTGAGAGCGTTGTGAAGGCGGTTCTCGAAATGTGAATCTGCGCGTGATCGGTCAAAATTAGCTGCAAATGAGTGGAATACGCCCGATCAGTAGAAGATTTTCCGAAAACTCATTTTTCTAAACTCAAAAGGCCCGCGATCATGAGGATGTCTAAGTTCTGCTTCAGCTCAGCGCTCTTGGCATCGTTTGTTTTGTGCTCGCTTGCGGATGCTCCACTACTCCGCGCACAGAGTGGATCAGCGAAACGTGTGGCCTTCCAGTTGGATCACGTAACTTCTTTTTCCGTACCACCGACCAGTGACGGAATTGATCTGCGTGATGGTGATGCGCGGATGCAAATCCTCGCTCTCCGGGAAGACGTACTTCGTATCCGCGTGTCGCGATCCGGCGAGCTTCCCGAAGACGCTTCGTGGGCAGTCCTCAAAAATGCCCGCGGAAGTCGCGTACCGGTGACGCCAACCGAAAGCAAAGACACCGTCGGTTTTCGGACAAAACTTCTGCGCGTTTCAGTTAACCGGGAGAACTTCGCGCTAACGATTTCCGATTTGAATGGCAACACCCTGCAACAGGATGCGCGCCCAATCGAATTTCATGGTGATGAATTTCGCATCTACAAAACGATGCCGATCGACGAGCACTACTTTGGCCTTGGCGATAAGACTGGGCCATTGGATCGACGGAATCAGGCGTTCACGATGTGGAATACCGATGCTTATAGTTTCCAGGAGTCCACCGACCCGCTTTACAAAAGCATTCCCTATTTCATGGCGTTTCGCGCCGGGCTGGCGGTCGGAGTTTTCTTCGACAACACGTGGCGCAGCAGCTTCGACTTCGGCAAGCAATCGCCGAACACCTATTCTTTCGGTGCAGTGAACGGTTCTCTCGATTACTACGTGTTTTACGGGCCCACTCCAAAACAGGTGACCGAGACATATGCCTGGCTGACCGGAACGGCGCAACTGCCTCCGCTCTGGAGCCTTGGCTATCAACAGTCGCGATATACCTACACGCCACAATCGCGAGTGATGGAAATAGCTGATCGATTGCGAGCCGATCACATCCCGTCCGACGCGATCTATCTGGATATCGAATTTCAGGAACAGAATCGTCCTTTTACCGTCGACAAAGTTCATTTTCCCGACCTTCCGGGACTGGTCTCTCAACTCGCGGCTAAGAATTTTCACGTCGTCGCCATTACAGACTTGCATATCGCTAAGTTCCCGGACCACGGCTACCTGCCTTACGACACAGGCTTGACGGGCGATCATTTTGTGAAGAATGCTGACGGCACTGTGTACTCCGGCGAGGTGTGGCCCGGGCCTAGCGTTTTTCCGGATTTCACTCGGCGACAGACTCGCGATTGGTGGGGCACGCTTTATCGCAGTTTCTCGAAGATGGGCATAGCAGGATTTTGGAACGACATGAACGAGCCGTCCGTCTTCAAAACTCCATTGATGACAATGCCCGACGATGTAGTGCACCGCATCGACCAACCTGGATTTGTGAAGCGGACGGCAAGCCATGCAGAAATTCATAACGTTTACGGGATGGAAAACTCGCAGGCGACTTTCGATGGGTTGCGAGAGATTAATCCCGATCTGCGACCGTTCGTGTTGACACGCGCGACGTATGCCGGTGGACAGCGTTACGCCGCCACCTGGACCGGCGACAACAGCAGCACCTGGAACCATCTTCGGATGACCACTCCCATGCTCGAAAATTTAGGTCTCAGCGGCTTCGCGATGAGTGGCGCCGACGTTGGCGGTTTTGCCGGAACGCCACAGCAAGACTTATTGACGAAATGGTTCGAGATCGCAGCTTTTCAGCCGATCGATCGTGACCATACAGAGAAATGGACCGGGGATCAGGAGCCATGGGTTGGCGGTGCCGAGGCTGAGGCAATCCGTCGCCGATTTATTGAAGAACGCTATCGTCTGATGCCATATCTATACACGGTCGCCGAAGAAGCGTCCCGGACGGGTCTACCCATCGAACGTCCGCTGTTTTTAGAATTCCCCGATGCCGCGCGTGATCATCATCCGATCGACATCGATCTTCAGGCGTCTGGAGAATTTCTTCTTGGCCCTGACATCTTGGTTGCCGCACCACCGTATCCCGACAAACTCGACAATTACGGTGTCGAGTTTCCGTCAGAAGATTGGTACGACTACTGGACTGGGCTGCCCGTCAAAAAGCCGGCAGCGGCAGTGTCGACCCCAAACGCGCCGGTAAGTCCCGGCGATCTGGTACCGCTAACGATCTGGATGCATCCGGAACTCAACTCTCTGCCAATATTCGTGCACGCCGGAGCGATTCTGCCGATTGCACCCCTTGTGCAGAGCACAAACGAAACACCTCAAGGTCCCCTTACCCTGCGCGTATATGCGGGCGATTCGTGTGCGGGACATCTCTACACGGACGACGGACGGACCTATGCTTATAAAAATGGTGCAAGCTTGCAAATGGATTTCAGATGTCAGATAACAGGCGATGGCCTACGGTTGGACCTCGGAGAACATAAAGGTTCGTATCCGGCATGGTGGAGGGAGATTCAAGTCGAGATCTATGGTTGGTCGCCACAACAACGGACGGCCAGCCTCAATGATCGGATCATTGACCGGCAGATCGACTCATCCCCTGGAAAACTCACAATAACAATTCCCGATAATGGTAAAGCCGCAGTGTTAGAGATTAGGTAAGCCGGGTTCGATTCGGGCGATGTTGAGTTCGAGAATTCGGAAGCTAGAGGATTACGAGCAGAAGCTGGGCAATGACCAAAATACTTCTTCATGATGGTCTTAATTGCGCGTAAGTGGCGCGCGAGGTTGAATTTACACTGGTGTCACCCTGACGTTTACCAATTCGTAATAAAGTGCTTACCTGATGGTCGAGATCGATCCGTTTTGTCAATCTAGCAGTGGGGTTCCCTTGAAAATCTGTCGGCGGACCCTGCGTGGTCTGGCTTGGGAGACATCGTGAACAACAATCGACCGTCGTCGGGAAACCCATCATCTTCAATGGCTCCGCGTTCAATTGCCCCATGGAAAGAGCTCTACCTTGAGGCACTCTTCGAAACCGATAAATCCAAAATTGCGATGAAGATCGTTGAGGCACAACTTTCTATCGTTGCTCAAAGGCGAAAAATATTCGCGGCGGGAGCCATTCCAAAAGAAAGACAAGCTCTTGATGCGGCGCTGCTCTCTCTTCAGGCACTGGCTAGCTGCCTCGGAATTGGACCCGGTTCGGCTTCAGCGATTCGCGCTGCAAACAAGCGCTCCAAGGCCGCTCTCGCCGCCTGAGCCAACACTCCCTTCGTCGGCATTCGAGTACGGCGTTAAAAGAGTTTTTGGTTGCGGCCTTGGGTTTTGCCCGTTTACAGACAATCGTTTTACAGACAATCATGTATGTACTTGATCAACCGGGCTTTGTATGGTTTCCGCGACTGGGAAGCGTTCGCCATCGGCGCTTCCTGCGAAGATCACGACAATAAATGTCCAATCAATCCCAGCCTATTTTGTGGCCTGGCCGCCCCTATCCGTTGGGGTCAACTTGGGACGGCGAGGGTGTTAACTTCGCTCTCTACTCCGAACATGCCGAGAAAGTAGAGCTCTGCCTGTTCGATGGTTCCGGACGACGCGAAACGCTTCGCGTCGCTCTCCCTGAGCAGACCGATATGGTCTGGCACGGCTATCTGCCCGAAGTTCGCCCCGGTCAACTGTACGGGTACCGCGTTTACGGCCCCTACGCCCCTGAGGAAGGCCACCGCTTCAATCACCACAAACTACTCCTCGATCCTTACGGCAAGCAGATTCAGGGGTCGATCAACTGGACCGACTCCAACTTTGGGTACCGCGTCGGCCACAAGAACGAAGACTTATCTTTCGATCGGCGAGACAACGCCGCGAGCATGCCCAAGAATCGCGTCATCGATTCTGCGTTCACGTGGGGAAACGACGCGCCGCCTCGCATTCCCTGGCATGAGACTGTGATTTATGAACTTCACGTCAAGGGATTTACCAAGTGTCATCCCGAAGTTCCATCGCACTTGCGAGGAACCTACGCCGGCCTCGCCACGGCGCCTGTGATTGATTACCTGACTCGGTTGGGAGTTACCTCCATCGAACTGATGCCAGTACACGGTTTTGTCGACGATCGCCAGCTGGTCGAGCGCGGTCTGCGCAATTACTGGGGCTACAATTCCATCGCCTTCCTTGCGCCCGAACCGCGTTACATGTCGTTGAACTCGGTGCGCGAGTTTAAAACCATGGTCAAGACCTTTCATTCGGCTGGGCTGGAAGTGATTCTCGACGTCGTCTATAACCACACCGCCGAAGGCAATCATCTCGGACCCACGCTGTCACTGAAAGGAATCGACAACCGCAATTACTACCGTCTCGTGCCTGACAATCCCCGCTACTACATGGACTACACCGGGACGGGGAACACTCTGAATATGCGTCATCCGCGTGTTCTGCAGTTGATCATGGATAGTCTGCGTTACTGGGTGCTCGATATGCACGTGGATGGGTTCCGCTTCGATCTGGCCGCCACGCTCGCTCGCGAATTGCATGCCGTCGATCGCCTGGGCGCGTTTCTCGACATCATCCACCAGGACCCCGTGCTCTCACAGGTCAAGCTGATTGCCGAACCGTGGGACGTCGGCGAGGGAGGCTATCAGGTTGGCAATTTCCCCGTAGGCTGGGCTGAGTGGAACGATCGCTATCGCGACACGGTTCGTTCTTTTTGGAAGGGTGATGAAGGAGTTGTCGGCGACCTCGCCTACCGCGTCACGGGCTCGAGCGATCTTTACGCTCACAGCGGCCGCCGTCCCTATGCGAGTATCAATTTTGTTACGGCTCACGACGGTTTCACTTTGCAGGATCTGGTCAGCTACAACGAAAAGCACAACGAAGCGAACGGGGAGAACAATCGGGACGGCAACAACAACAATCTCAGTTGGAATTGTGGAATCGAGGGACCGACCGACGATCATGACATTCAGGCGCTGCGAGCCAAACAGAAGCGGAATTTTATCGCCACTCAGTTGTTGTCGCAGGGTGTCCCGATGCTCTCTCAGGGAGACGCCATCGGCCACACGCAACTGGGCAACAACAACGCGTATTGCCAGGACAATCCAACCAGCTGGCTCAACTGGGAACTGACGTCCCGCGACCGCGATCTGTTTGCCTTCGTACAGCGCATGATCAATCTCCGCAAGCGTCATCCGATATTCCGCAGGAGACGCTTCTTTCAGGGGCGGCCGATCAAAGGCGCAAACGTGAAAGATGTATTGTGGCTGAATTCGGCTGGGAACGAAATGAGCGAAGACGAGTGGCGCAACTCTTCGGTTCGGTGCCTGGGAATGTTTCTTTCCGGCCAGGGACTGGACGAGACCGATGATCGTGGCCGCAAAATCATCGACGAAAGTTTTCTCGTCCTCTTTAACGCGCATCACGACGACGTAGAATTTACGCTACCGTCTTTTCGTTCCGGCTCATGGTGGGCCGCGTGGATGGACACGTCTCGCGACGATGGGCTCCGAACGGCTGACAACCATGACGCCGGCACAGGTTATCCCTTGCAGGCGCGCTCCCTGGTGATTTTGATGGAGCGCAAGAAGTGCGGCAAGCAAGAAGTGCGGCAAGAAGGATGAGTCGCATGAAGCGCAGCCATAACATGCCATTTGGCGCCGAATGCCGTGACGACGGAAGCGTGCGTTTCCGCCTGTGGGCTCCGGCTGCGCGGCAGGTGGAGCTTTCTCTAGCCGGTGGACATCGAGCCAGTGAATGTCGATGTCTGCAAATTCCACTCTCCAAGGGGGACGATGGCTGGTTTGAACTCGTCACCGATGCGGCGGCCGCGGGCAGTCAATACCGATTCAGAATCGATGAACGGCAAGAAGTCCCCGATCCAGCCTCGCGCTTTCAGCCACAAGATGTGCACGGACCGAGTCAGGTTATTTCGCCGATCGAGTTCGAATGGAATGATGGCGCATGGCGCGGGCGACGATGGGAAGAGGCCATCATCTATGAGTTGCATGTCGGCGCATTCACTCCGGCCGGGACATTCGCGGGGGCCAGCGAGAAGCTACGGTACATTGCCGATCTTGGAGTCACCGCTATCGAGTTGATGCCACTCGGCGACTTCCCCGGACGACGCAACTGGGGCTACGACGGCGTTTTGCCATTCGCCCCCGATAACACGTACGGTGGCCCCGACGATCTCAAAACTTTCATTCAAGCCGCGCACAACCTCGGCATCATGGTGTTTCTCGACGTTGTCTACAACCATTTCGGTCCCGAGGGAAACTACCTCGGTCTTTATGCGCCGCAATTCTTTACTAGCCGGCATTGCACCCCCTGGGGAGATGCAATTAACTTCGACGGCGTCGGCAGCCGCGCCGTTCGGGACTTCTTCATTCATAACGCGCTTTACTGGCTGCACGAATTTCACTTTGACGGATTGCGGCTGGACGCCGTACACGAGATTGCGGACGACTCCACGCCTCACATACTGACGGAATTGGCCGATGCGGTTTGGAAATCCGTTCCGCCCGATCGTAATGTTCATCTCATTCTTGAGAACGATCGCAATCAGTCTCGCTATCTTCGACGCGGCGCCAACTCCCGCCCGTTGGCTTACACAGCGCAATGGAACGACGACATTCACCATGCCTTGCATACCTTGGTGACGGGCGAGGGAGAAGGCTATTACCGGGACTACGCGGAGCTGCCGCTCGATCAACTTGGCCGCAGCCTGGTCAGTGGATTCGCCTATCAGGGCGAGGCGTCCATTCATAGGAACGGCAAGCCCCGTGGAGAATCAACACAAGGTTTGCCGCCGACTGCGTTTATTTCGTTCCTGCAAAATCACGACCAGGTCGGTAATCGCGCCTTTGGAGAGCGAATCGCTTCCCTGGCCGATTGTCATGCGGTTCGCGCCGCGGTTGCCATACTCATGCTCGCTCCATCTCCGCCGATGCTCTTCATGGGCGAAGAGTTTGGCGCGAAGACACCATTTCTCTTTTTCTGCGATTTCAAGGGAGACTTGGCCGCTGCGGTCACGGCTGGACGACGAAACGAGTTCGCGGATTTTGCCGCATTTAAAAATCCAGCCGTGCGAGAAACTATCCCGGATCCCAACGCTGTTTCAACTTTTGAACGTTCCCGACTCGATTGGAACTCGACTGCGCAATCGCCACATCGAACCTGGGCCGATTTCTATCGCCAGCTGCTTGCTCTTCGGAGTGAATCCATTGTTCCGCTGATATCGATATCGATATCAAAGCGCGGCAATCCGACGGCTGATTACCAGATTCACGATGATCACGGCCTCACCGTTCGCTGGAGCTTCCCCGACAATCGTGAGCTCACGCTCGCCGCAAATCTCGGACCTGCTCCGCTGTCGAATGTTCCCATCCCGACTGCGCCGATTCTTTATTCCACTGACTCGGGAGCTCTTAGTCCGGGTAGCCGACAAACACTCCGACAGACTCTCCCACCATGGACTGTGAGCTGGTTTCTGCAATCATGAATTCGCCTTCGCCCATTCCGCGCGCCACGTATCGCCTGCAGATGAATCGCGATTTCAATTTTCACCAGGCGGCTGCCGTGGTTCCCTATCTGAGCGCTCTCGGCATCAGCCACTACTATCTCTCGCCAATTCTCAAGGCGCGTCCGGGCAGCATGCATGGATACGACATCGTCGATCACAACTCCTTCAATCCGGAGATCGGTTCTGCCGAAGAATTCGATTCGCTCGTGTCCATTCTCCGCCAGCACGGCATGGGACTGATCATGGACATCGTCCCCAATCACATGGGTGTGATGGGAAGCGACAATGCCTGGTGGCTCGATGTACTGGAGAACGGAGAGTCTTCAGTTTATGCCAGTTTTTTCGACATCGACTGGCAACCGCTCAAAGCGGAGCTGCACGGAAAAGTTTTGATCCCGATTCTTCATGACCATTACGGCGCGGTGCTTGAAAGTGGAGAGCTCAAGCTGGTTTTTGACAGTGCCCGCGGCGAATTCAGCATCGTATATCGAGGCCACCGGTTTCCCATCGACCCGAAAGAGTATCCCCGTATCCTGCAACATTGCATGAAACATCTCCTCGATAAGCTCGAGCAGAACCCGGATGTATTGGAGTTCCAAAGCCTGGTCACGGCATTGGGTCACCTGCCGGCAAGATACGAAATTGCATCCGATCGCGTGGCCGAGCGCAATCGCGACAAGGAGATCCTCAAACGCCGGCTAGCCGAAGTTAGTGCAAAGTGTCCCGAAGTCTCCAAGTGCATCGCGCAAGCCGTCGTTGCCATCAACGGCAATGTCGACAACCCGGCAAGCTTCGAAGACATCCACGAACTGATTAAAGCGCAAGCCTTCCGGCTCGCCAGTTGGACCGTTGCTGCCGATGACATCAACTACAGGCGATTCTTCGACACCAACGATCTAGCTGGAATCTCTATGGAGAGCGAGCAGGTCTTCGAAGCAACGCATCGATTGATTCTCAAGCTGATGGCCGAGGGCAAAGTAGATGGGCTGCGAATCGACCATCCTGACGGTCTCTACGATCCCGCGGGCTACTTCGAACGCTTGCGCCGAAGCACCCCGCCGGACGCATATCTGGTGATCGAAAAAATTCTCGTCGGCTCCGAACAGCTTCCCGAAAGCTGGGCGGTCTCGGGTACCACGGGATACGATTTTCTAAATCTGGTGAACGGTTTGTTCGTTGATGGGGCCTCGGCGATGCGGGTTGAGAGAGTCTATCGAAACTTTGTCGGCCGGCAGATCGACTTCGAAGAGCTCTCCTACCGCTGCCGTAAGCTCATCATGCGCGTTGCTCTGGCCAGCGAACTAAATGTGCTCGCCAGCCACCTGGCACGAATCGCGCTCTCCAAGCGCCGCACATGCGATTTCACGCTCAATAGCCTTCGTGATGCGCTCACGGAGATCGTCGCGTGTTTCCAGGTCTATCGCACTTACGTCAGTGCTGCCGGCATTTCCGAGAAAGACATCCACTACATCCGACTCGCGATTGCAGCCGCCAAATGGCGAAGTCCGGCTACGGATACCAGCATCCTTGATTTCATCGAAAATGTGCTTCTCACGCGGATTACCGACGGGCAAGACGCCGCGTACCGGGCAGCCGTAACCAGATTCGCGATGAAATTTCAGCAGTTCACCAGTCCAGTGATGGCCAAGGGAATCGAAGACACCGCCTTCTATCGTTACAACCGCCTGGTCTCATTGAACGACGTGGGAAGTGATCTCTATCGCTTCGGACTGGCGCCAGCCGAGTTTCATTCGGCGAACCGCGAACGTCTTCGCAGCTGGCCGAACACAATGCTCACGACGAGCACTCACGACTCGAAGCGATCCGAGGACGTTCGCGTCCGCATCGATGTGCTCTCTGAGCTATCGGGACTGTGGCGGCTGCGAGTACGAGACTGGCGCCGCTTCAATCGCGTTCACAAACGAGTTGTGAAAGATCGGCCCGCCCCTTATCCGAGTGACGAATATCTGCTCTATCAGACCTTGGTTGGGGCGTGGCCGCCGGAGTTGATGGCGGATACGCCGAGCCCAGGCGACAATGATAATTGGGATAGTTTTTCCGGACGCATCGAAGCCTACATGCTTAAGGCTATCCGCGAAGCGAAAGAGAATACGAGCTGGATCAATCGAAACGCTGAATACGAGTCCGCCCTGTCTTCTTTCGTAAAGCGATTGCTCACACCCGGTGCACGGAACAAATTCCTCACGGATTTTATTCCATTCGAGCGGCTCGTCGCTCGCCTGGGTATCTGGAACAGCCTCTCGCAGACTTTACTCAAACTGACCTGTCCCGGCGTTCCCGATATCTATCAAGGCAACGAAGTGTTGGATTTTAGCCTGGTCGATCCCGATAGCCGACGTACCGTCGACTACGGCCGCCGCCAGCGCCTGTTCGACTGTCTTCGCGGTTGCTCAGACACAGCGGGCCCATCGTCATCATTATCATTGCTGGCTAGTATGCTCAACACTCCCGAAGATGGTCGCCTGAAGATGTATGCTATCTGGAAAGCCCTCGGCTTCCGTAAGGAGTTTCCGTTTCTCTTTGAGCGAGGAGACTATCAGCCACTCACCGTGGCCGGGGCCAGAGCCGATCATGTGGTCGCTTTCAGCCGGACCGTGAACTCCAAAAGCTTTGTTGTGATCGTTCCCCGCATGGTCGCCGGCTTGCTGGGCGACGATGTAAATGTCCCCCCGATCGGACAGCAAATCTGGTTAGACACTCATGTACTGTTGAGCGACGGTGGCGGAGAGCGAAGCCAGAGCTGCCGAAACGTTCTCACAGGCGAGGTGTTCGCGGTCGAGGATAAGCTTGACCTTTCGCGTTTACTGAAAGATTTCCCAGCTGCGCTCTGTAGTTTTGTGTGATTGCCAATCGTCCCTCCCAGTCAGCTGGTTCCTTGCTGATTTGGGCAACGCGCTGGCCCCAGACAGAATCTACAGCCGGGAGAGATTTTCGTGATCCAGAAAAAGGCTCTTGCGGCCGGCAGTGCAATCCTGATATCGCTGTTACTTTGCTGCATGTGCACTGACGCCGAACCCGTCGCTTATTCGCCACCCGATCGTCCTGCAATTGACGGAGACGGGCTCGGTGCCATTCTGACCTACATTTCTGCAAGCTGGGTAAACTTGAAGCGCTCCACGACGACGTGTGTTGGCGTAGCGGACAGCAAGCTCACCGAGACATCGATTCTCTATCTGCCGGCGGATTTTCCGACCCCGGCTGCAATCGGCGCAATGTCACCAACATGCCGGATCACCGTCGAACGTCTTCCCTCTGTGCTTCACAAATTGGGTGAGGTGCAGACAAATGGCATTGAACCGCCCGGCTTGCTCTACCTGGAAAATCCGTATGTCGTGCCCGGTGGGCGCTTCAACGAAATGTACGGATGGGACAGTTATTTCATCATTCGGGGGCTTCTGCGCTCGGGAGAGATCGACCTGGCGCGCGGAATGGTCGAGAATTTCTTCTTCGAGATCGAGCATTATGGCGGCGTCCTCAACGCCAATCGAACCTACTATCTGACTCGTTCTCAGCCACCCTTTCTCAGTTCTATGGTCGTCGCGGTGTACGAGGCCGAAAAAGCGAGCGGACGGCCCGATCGAGCGTGGCTTTCGAGAGCCGCTCACTACATCGCAGAGGACTACACGTTGTGGACGCAAGCTCCACATTTGGCCGGAGACACAGGCCTGTCGCGCTATTACGACTTCGGCGACGGGCCGGTTCCTGAAGGATTGCACGATGAAGTCGATTACTACCACGACGTCCTTGCCTACTTCGTCCGCCAAAATAGGGAAAGCCCTTATCTGGTCGAATCGAACACGGCGGATTCTTTGAGGCATCCCGAATATTCGCTGAAGCTCTGCGAAGATAATTCTTCGGCAGCGAATCCAAAGTGTGACGTGGTCAAGCATGTTGCCCTAAGCTCGGAATACTACAAAGGCGACCGCAGCATGCGTGAGTCCGGCTTCGATATCACGTTTCGTTTTGGCCCTTACGGCGCTGACACTCTCCATTACGCTCCCGTCTGCCTGAACAGCCTGCTCTACAAAACGGAAACCGACATGGAGAAGATCAGCGAGTGGCTGGGAGACGGCCGCGCTGTCAAGGAATGGCACGATCGTGGGGAGAAACGACGGAAGATCATCCAGACGTTACTCTGGAACGATCAAGACGGATTGTTCTTCGACTACGACTTCAGTACGAAGAAGCTGTCGTCCTATGAATACGCCTCGACGTTCTATCCTTTATGGACGGGCGCGGCGACGTCTGAACAGGCGCGTGCTGTGGTTCACAACCTGCGAAAGTTCGAACAACCCGGCGGGTTGGCCATGAGCACCCGTGCAACCGGTGTGCAATGGGATTATCCCTACGGCTGGGCTCCAATCCAGTTGATCGGCGTCGAGGGACTGCGGCGGTATGGTTACAACGAAGATGCCAACCGTATTTCCTTGAAGTTTCTTTCTTTGGTGCTCTCCAATTTCGAACGCGATGGCAATATCCGCGAAAAGTACAACGTGGTGAACGACTCGTCCAACGTCGAATTGACCGAGGGGTACCGCAATAATGTCATCGGCTTCGGCTGGACCAATGCGGTCTTCCTGGAATTGCTGGCGCACCTGCCCCCAGACCTGGCCGGTCGGCTGCGGAATCCACCGAAGCACGATCGACAGGACTGAGTCAGGAGCGCTGGCCGATGCGTTTATGCCGCCTTGTCGGTCTTTGGCCGATCAAGCCCGGGACGATCAAGCCCGGGACGATCAAGCTTCTGGCGATCGAGCTCGGAGCGATTGAGCCTCGCCTCATCCAGTTTCGAAGTTCCGACTTTCGAATCTTCGAGCTTCGAATGATCGACCTTTAACCGATTTTGTATTTCCGTCTCAGCCTTCAGCCAATCTTCGACTTCAAAACCATCCAGCCTGCCCCGCTCCTCATACAGCTCGTATGCGCGGCGTCGTACTGCTGCTTCCGTATCAATAAAAGCTTTGCCCTGAGGTTGTTTCTGGTCTATCTCAATTTCAATGCCTTTCACTCCGAACCCCCTTTCATATTGTTTCTGGCCTGACCAATCGCTGGTTGTTGACATCGGTCCGGTTAGAAAAAATCTCCAGAACCGATCTATGATTTGCATCTTGAATTCACCCTACACCGGCGAACGCCAAACGGAACTACGGTGGTTGCTGTATCTTTTCGGCATTCAACGTCTCGGCGTTCGACGGCGTCTACTGAAGTGTCGCACCTTGATCCCGTTGGCAAGTGCCGTCTGAAAAATCCGCACTGCCTACTCCGTGAAGGGAACTAAACGGCCGTCCCCTACGGTGAATTGCCGATTGTCTTGAATGACTGCCGACTGCAGAGTGGAATTGTGCGATCGGTTTCAGCGATCGTTGCAGACGTTTGCGAAGTCAGGAGGATCCAATTCGATGCCCGAACGAGAGACGTTGGAACGAGCCAGGCAGGATGCACGCGAGGGGAAGTCACCTTCGACACAAGCCGGAGAATTTGTGCGCGAAGAGATTCATCATCTTCGCGAGGGGAAACATGGAACGGAATCGAAGCAACAGGCCGTCGCAATCGGGTTGTCCAAAGCGCGACGAGCCGGCGTGAAGTTAGGTGCTCCGAAGGGCTCGGCGGCTCTGCGAAAGAAAGCCGCGCAGGATTCCAAGGCCGGCGCGCGCAAGTCCCATAAACCTTCATCGAAACGCTCTCGTGCGGCCTGAACTGTCATGCTGAGCCTTTTCTTCTCATTTCTCGTCCCCGCGAGAGTTCTCCTCGTCATTGTCATGGTCATTCTCCGAGAGACCTCTCCTTGGCCCCGGCCTTCCTGCGAGCCCGTCTTGAGATGATCGAATTCTTCGCACGAAACTGGCACAACCTGTTGCTGTCCGCCATCCTTCTGGTTGCGGCCATCGCCGTCTCGCTCGTCGTTCATCTCATCGCGTTCTGGATGCTTCGGCGATTCGCCGCTCGCAAATCCACACTGCTCGATCAATCGCTCATTGCTCACGGCCAGGGACCGACTCGTTGGATATTCCCGCTGCTCGCCGTGCTGGCGGTTCTGCCGGGCCTTCCCTTGCCGCCCACTTTGATGGCAGCGCTTCAGCATATTGCAGGGCTCGGCTTGATTGCCGCCGTGGCGTGGCTCGCCACGCTGCTCATCGATGTCACGTCCGATGTCATCGCCGGCCACTACCGGATCGACGTTGCCGACAACCTCGTCGCGCGACGGATTCGCACCCAATTCCAGATGCTGCGCCGAATCGTCGGCGTCTTGGTCGTCACCATCACCCTGTCCATCATGCTGATGACATTCCCCGCGATCAAGCACATCGGCATGAGCCTCCTTGCCTCCGCCGGACTCGCCACGCTGGTCGTCGGTATCGCCATGAAAGGCACTCTGGCAAACCTTGTCGCCGGTGTCCAGATCGCTTTCGCTCAACCCTTCCGCCTCGAGGACGCCGTAGTTGTCGAGGGGGAATGGGGATGGATCGAAGAAATCGGCGCCATGTATGTGGTGGTCCGCCTTTGGGATCTGCGCCGCCTCGTTGTGCCTCTCTCCTATTTTCTCGAACACTCTTTCCAAAATTGGACTCACACCAGCGCTCATCTGCTCGCCAATACCCTGATCTATGCTGACTACAGCGTCCCCGTCGATGAACTGCGCCGACAACTCCGCCGTATCTGCGAATCCACTCCCCTCTGGAGAGGTCAGGTTTGCATTCTTCAGACTACCGATGCCACCGAGCATACCGTCCAGCTTCGCGCGCTCATGGACGCGCGCAACTCCAGTGATGCCTGGGATCTCCGTTGCCTGGTCCGGGAAGGGCTGATCGAATATCTGAAGCAGAACCACCCCGAGAGTCTGCCGCGTTACCGCGGAGAGTGGGAGCACAGCGGCTCACAGCAGCGCAGCCAGCCCGCCGAAGTGAATTCGCAAGCAGAGCTTCCTCGCTCGGGCGCAACCTCCGAAAAAGTCTCTTCGCCGTCCCGCGGTAATGACTCGCGACGGAGTGCATAGTGTTGTCATCGTTTCGATAACGAGAGATGTATACTCAAACTCTGAAAATGACGAGGGTGACGCAGGGGCAATCAGGATTCCGAACCGTGCTTCCTTCGCTCTCGGCAAAAAAGTGGTGCGGGCGGAGGGACTTGAACCCTCATGGGCCGTTTAAGCCCTGCGGATTTTCATACCGTCTACGGCTTTCGCCGCCCCGAACATGACGCTTCAGAAAGCCCACGCCGGGTTTGTGGTCTGGACTATCCCTTCACCCTCCTCCGGAAAAAATTCCGGAGCTTAGGTGCTGCCCGTCTAGTCTCTACACCTTCCCGGCTGAGTCTCTCCGGGCTTGGCTCGGGATTGCCATTTCAGGGTTCCCCGAATTTGAGCAGTTCTGCATCGCCGGTTTCCCAGACGAGCACTCAAGTTTTCCTTAAGTCCGCTGCGTATGCCATTCCGCCACGCCCGCGCGCGGCTGCCTGACTGCATTTCTATCATAGGGCAGATTCGCCGGGATTGACACGTCCGTCAACACTAGAGATCAAGCATGATCCAGGTTGGTGCGTGGTCGCTCGCGTTTTCCTGGCCACGAGCCCATCGATCAACACCGCCGTCTACGAGGCGGGCCGACAAATTCGGGGAGAGCAGAAAGTGATCGAGTCGCATGCCTTTATCTTTCTGCCATCGTTCAAATTTGTAATCCCAGAATGTCCAGAGCGGCCCTTCCGGATGCAACTTCCGCATGGCGTCGGTCCAACCTTGAGCCAGCAAACGCGCAAAGGCTTTTCGACTCTCGGGTTGGATCAACGCATTGTTATCCAACGACCGAGTCGGATAGATGTCCTGCGGAGTCGGCACGACATTGTAGTCACCAGCCAGAACCACGGGAGCTCCGCTTGCCATGAGTTCGGCGGCGTGGGCGATGAGGCGCTCAAACCAGGCCAACTTGTAATCGAATTTTGGTCCCGGCTGCGGATTCCCATTGGGGAGATAAATGGAAGTGATCAGAACTCCCTGAACTGCCGCTTCAATGTAACGAGCTTGCTGATCTTTTTTATGATCTTCCTTATGATCTGCGGAATTTCCCGGCAAGCTTGTGCGAGTCACCACGGGAGCGTGGTTTCGCGCGAGAATGGCCACGCCGTTCCATGAACGCTCCCCTTGCCAGACCGCTTCGTAACCGAGAGCCCGAAGCGCTTTCACGGGAAAAGCTTGCTGCTCTGCCTTCAGCTCTTGGAGACTCACCACGTCCGGCTCAGCTTTCGCTAACCAATCCAGGAGATTGTCGAGCCGCTTATTGATGTTGTTGATGTTGAAGGTGGCGACTTTCACCAAGTGATTTTCAGTGGTGCAGGGGGCAGCGTCAAGATTGCCGTGACGGATGGAACACGGATGGAACTAGGAGTAGACCGACGCGCGCACGCTGAAACCTATCCTCATCCTTAATAAGACACCGAATTTGATTTTGT
>Ga0070731_10000162_pt1 | contig 120676 bp, 90 predicted proteins | sample Coa_R1_2_FD_66448 | JGI IMG/M metagenome (GOLD analysis project Ga0070731, IMG submission 66448) | Surface soil microbial communities from Centralia Pennsylvania, which are recovering from an underground coalmine fire - Coalmine... | ecosystem: Environmental > Terrestrial > Soil > Unclassified... | reverse complement strand
CTATCTTGAATGGAAATGTTTCCAAATGTAATGGGCGGCGATCGTACTCGGGCCGGCCACGATTGCTCCAATCGCCAGGCCACGTCCTCCTGCCGCTATCGCACCGATGCCCATGGGCATTGCGGCAACGGTGGCCAGCGTCAGCACTTCACCCTTGGTGATGTGATAATGATGACGCGTGGTCGTCTCACGTTCATAGGACCGCCTCTCCCGCGCCGATTGATACTGCGGTGGAGGTGCAGCCTGGTTCTGGGCGACAGTGGGTTGGGGAGCTGATGGACCCGGATTGTCCTGGGCCAGCATTCTCTGGCTGATGGGCAAAACGCTCGGAGTCATCAAGGCTAAGATGGTTACGAGTACAAGTATTCTTTGCTTCATGAGTTTTCCTCCCTACATTCCAAAATAAGCCTGCATGTAATTGGTACCGCGTATTCGAATGTATTGTCTCTATCCCTGGGAACCCCCGCTTCTACTGTTCGTCGGGGGTTCGATGAGGCAGAGCTGTCTTGGCGTCTGGCGCAGTTTGGTCGCTGGGAGCGGCAGCGGCTGCCGATTGCGCTTCCTTGTACTTGGGAGCGCTCACATAGCCTTGCACCTTATCTTTGCCGATTCGATTCACGACTAACTCCAGCGGTTGGTGGCTGTCCGAAGGATAGAAGAGTACCGGCTCAAAAAGATTGATATGTTTCTTGTTGAGCCGCGAGTCTTCGACGATGACCGCCATATCATAGAAACCGTTCTTCTCGTTGGTCTTGCGCAGCGAAAGGCTGACCGGGCCGACGCGATCAAACCCTTTGGCCTTGCTCAAACTGAATTCGAAATAGGCGCGTTCGCCCTTCTTCTCGAGCGCCACCAGTTCGTCATGAGACTTGGCAATCGACCCATTCAGATCGTCTCGGGTTGAATTCAGATTGCCCTCCAACTCTTCCTTGGCGCTGTCCACTTTTTGATTGGTGGCGTCAATTTGCTCCTTGTTTTCCGCGAGCTGATCCTGCATCTGTTTCCAACGGGGATCGTCTTTGGCCCGCTTTTTGCCCGTATGCCTTACGGTTGGAGTTTGCGCCGTTTGCGATCCAGAGGCTTGGGCCGCACCATTAACGCCAGGTTGGGCCTGAGCGGCTTGAGCAGACTGTGCCGCCGACAGCGCGTTAATCTTCGAGTTCAAGTCTGAGACTTGGTCGTGCATCTGGCTCAGATCCGAGGTCATCTGAGCATTGGCGGACTGAAGCTGCCGCCGCGAGTCTTGCTCGCGGAAGAACATCACCAGGGCTATTACCACGGCGCAGGCGAGGACCAGCGCCGCCGCCCACGGCCACGCACTCGGCTTGGAAGATGCCGGCTCTTCCTCTGAAAATTTCTCTTGCTCGTAATTAGGTTTCTCTTCCATCGGATTCTCCTCCGAAGACTCGATTCCTTATGCGGACAGAATTAAGGTACGCCTCCGATTGTAAGCAATTGAAATTCCATACCGAAATGCCATTAACTTAATCAATTTCAAATACTTGAGGCATACAGAGGCGATTTCAAAACTGGGGTTTCGAGTGTAAATTCCGCCTGGCGGGAAAATTTTGCCCGGTGGCAGAATCATTCAAGTGAGAAATCGGTTTAGGCGTGAACTGCGTAGGGGACATTGATGGGAACCGGCCGGTTTTCCCGGACCGACCGGTAGATGGCCTGCATCACCACCACATCGCGCATGCCTTCATTGCCGTCGGGGGCGGGATCGCACTTGCGGCGGATGCAATCGGCAAAAGCGTCGAGTTCCAGGGCAAACTCGTCCATCACTTTGAATTTCTTTTCGAACCAGCGTCCTCTAATCTTTCCGAACAAACGGCGTTCCTCGTCATAGGCGAATGCGGGGTCAAGAGCTGCCCAGCCGCGTTCCCCGTGTACGTGCAGGAATGAAGCTTGCGCGGCCCCGTAACTGGCCGTGGCTTGGAGGACGAATCCCTCGGGAAACGTCAGCCGAAACGTGATGTTCTCTTCCACATCGTCGAACCGTTCCGGGTCCACGGTCCATACGTGGGCGCTCGCCTCCACGGGTTCCCTTGCCGTCAGCCAGCGGGTTGTGTTGACGCAATAAACGCCTACGTCAACCAGGGCTCCGCCACCCGCCATTTTCCGATCCAGATGCCAGGGCGTTACCTTCCTGCCGGGGGGCAGAAAAATGGTAAACGCGGAATGGATCACTTTGAGGCGGCCAAGTTCTCCTCCCGTCATTATTTTTTTCAAGGCAAGGCTGGCGGGGTCAAAATACTTGCGGTAGGCAATCATCAGCCGGACCCGATGGGTCCTGCAAGCTTCGATCATCCGCTGGCAATCCTCCACCGAATTGGCCATGGGTTTTTCGCACAAGACGTGCTTGCCCGCCGCCGCGGCGCGCTCCGAGTATTCGGCGTGGGTGCCGTTGGATGTGGCGATAAAAACCGCATCGACGTGAGGATGGCTCAGGCAAAGCGAATAATCTTCGTAGGAATAGTAGTCGCTGGCCCCAAACTTTGCTGCCAGTCGCGCCGCCTTCTTCTCATCCCCGCTCACCAGGGCCACCAATTTGGCCCTTCGGCTGTGGCGAAAAGCAGGCAATACCGCCCTCTCGGCAATGCGGCCCAAGCCCACCACCGCGTAGCCGACTCGCTTCGGCGTCCCCATTCAGCCGTTCCCCTCGATTAGATTTTCCCTGGGATCTACTACTACTGTAAGTATTATGCGCCCTCTGTCAAGCGGCACATGCTGCTGCAAAATGGCGCGCCCGCAGTCCGTGGAAGCGCCTGGCAGCGCAAACTCGGGGGCCAAGCCGGCTTGGAATTAATCTTCGGATGCGCGGGTGAGGTCACAAGCGCGACAAGAAGACCTTGCGTGTGCACTTCGCCTCTTACTCGCCCCCCGGCACTCTCGGTCATCGTATAAGCCCTGTTTTTTCACCTACACTATGGCGAGGCCCTGCTATTTATATGTGTAAGGGATTCACCTGATTGCTTCCCTCAATTTTGAATCGCACAATGCTCGTTTATGAAAGGAAACAATCTATGGAGACAGAGGCGCCCAAAGTCGGCGGCACATGGATGGATTTCCGGCAGCGCGTGATCGGCGTTTTCCGCGGCATGCCCTGGTGGGTAGCTGCTCTGCTCACTGTTACCCTGGCCACATTCATTCTCGCCATCTCAATTCTCTTCCACGTCACCCGGGAGATCAATCGGCTAATGGCCACCCAGTTGGAGGGTGGCGGCGCGGGTGGGGCCGCGGTAATTTTCGCTTCTCCCGAGCAAGTTTATTTGGGGCAGGAGGCCACTCCGGCCATGCTCGCGCAGCGGTTGCGGGCAGCCCTTTACGTTGAAGGCGAGGGCGGTTCAGATGTTGGGACCTTCAAGGTGGGGCCGGACCGGTTGGAAATCCATCCCGGGAGCGCATCCTATTTCCGCCACGCCCAGACCGAAGAAGACTCTGCGGAACTGAAGTTCCGCAATGGCCACATTACCGAAATTCGATCACTCAAGGACAACAGCGCTCTTCAGGACTACAGGCTCGAACCGGAAGTGATGACCACGCTGAGCGGCTATTCGCGTTCCGAGCAGCACTTGCTGCATTACGCCGATATGCCGAAAGATTTGGTGGACGCAGTCATCGCCGTGGAAGACCATGACTTTTTTTCGCATCACGGCGTCAATCCAGTTCGCCTGGCGGGGGCGGCCCTGGCCGACATTCGAGGCGCCGGGACGCTGCAAGGCGGCAGCACCTTAACCATGCAGTTGGCGCGGAACTTGTTCCTAACTCCCCGCCGCACCTTCAGCCGCAAGGTGGAGGAGATATTCCTGGCAGAACTCCTCGAACATCGCCTGAGCAAGCAACAGATTTTTGAGCTTTATGCGAACCGCATTTATCTTGGTCAACAAGGCAACTTCGGAATATTCGGATTCAGTGACGCTGCCCAGGCTTATTTCAATAAAGACCTCAGCAAACTCAACCTGCCCGAAGCCGCATTCCTGGCCGGCCTGATCCGAGGGCCCAATCTCTATTCACCCTACAAGTATCATGAGCGGGCGCAGGAACGGCGCGACTCCGTGCTGCGCCAGATGGTGCAGACGGGCTCCATCAAGCAGGCGGATGCCGAGTGGGCGCTGGCCTCCCCTCTGAAGACTACCAAACCCGCTCCCGTCGAAGGGAACCAAGAAGCATTTTTCGAGGATATGGTCGCGGCCCAGTTGCGCACCCGGTTCAGTGAACGCGAACTGCGTTTCGAAGGGTTGAAGGTCTATACCACTTTCGATAGCGATCTCCAGCGGGCGGCTTTGGAGGGTGCGCGCGTCGGACTGTCGGAACTCGACCGGGAAGTGAAATACCGGGGACAGCCCAAGGACGCGCCTCCGCTCGGACTCAACCAGCCCCAAATCTCGCTGGTGGCTCTCGACCCGCATACCGGCTACGTGAGGGCTTTGATCGGAGGGCGTGACTACGGGACCAGCCAGTTGAACCACGCTCTGGCCCGAAGACAACCCGGGTCATCATTCAAACCCTTTGTCTATGCTGCTGCCCTGAGCTCGGGCGTGGATGGTTCAACGCCGGTCATCACGCCCGCGACTCTGCTGAACGACCAACCCACCCAATTCGAAACTGGCAATGATGAGGATGGACCTTACGCGCCCCGCGACTACGACCGGGAATACCGTGGCATGGTAACCGTCCACCAGGCGCTGGTGTCTTCCCTTAACGTTCCCACCGTGAGCCTGGCGGAGATGGTGGGCTACGATAAAGTACGCAACTTGGCCATGGCAGCGGGATTCAATTCTCAACTGGGAGCGACTCCTTCGATTGCGCTCGGGGCCTACGTGGCAACTCCCATGGAAGTGGCGGGCGGCTACACGATTTTTGCCAACCAAGGCCAGTACGTCTCGCCTCGCTGCATCGAGGAGGTGGATGATCCTTCCGGCGCCCAAGTATGGCTCGGCCCCGTCACCACGCGGCGCGTGCTTGATCCGCGCGTTAGTTTCCTGATGGTAAACCTGCTCGAAAGCGTAATTAACTATGGGACCGGGGCGGGCGTCCGGGACCGTGGCTTCTCGAAGCCGGCGGCGGGAAAGACCGGGAGCTCTCATGACGGCTGGTTCGCCGGGTTCACTTCAAACCTGCTCACCGTGGCCTGGGTGGGTTACGACGACGACAGGGACCTTAACCTGACCGGGTCGCAATCCGCATTGCCGGTTTGGACGGAGTTTATGAAGCGAGCCGTGGGCCTGCCCTCCTACCGTGACGCGGAGCAATTTACCGCCCCGCCCGGAGTTGTGATGGCTCAATACCAGAGTCACAGCATTTCGCAAGACACCGGCGAAGAGGAGGTCGCCACTCGAGTTGAAGCATTCATCCAGGGGACTGAACCGCACGGCGTGCGACAAGAGGAACCTCCGGACGGAATGGTGCTGGCGCAGGAGGAATCGGTTCCCGAACTTCCTCGCACTGACGAGCCTCCCGTTCAGAATGCGGCGGCGCCTCAAAGTGTGAATCAATCCGTGAAACCACAAAATGATGGGTCGTCGCCTTTTGATAAGGCTACAAGTGTGAAATCTTCGGACGCGGCAAAAGCGCCGCTCGCCGACTCGAAGGAAGCCAATGATTTATCGGATGAGAAAGCCAACGAGGGGCGGTTGTTTGTGCAGAGCGACCCGCCCGCCCTCGAAGTTTTTGTCGACGGCAAGTCGGCGGGTGTGAGCCCGCTGACTGTGCGGTTGCCGGTCGGCGAACATACTTATAAAGTCACTCCGCCGCCTGGCAAAACGCCCGTCGAGAGCAAGGTTCAGATTAAGGCCTCCGCGGTCGCCAGAATTAAGGTCCAATATTAAGTTCATTCCTCCCGCTACTTGGTTGTGCGGGCAAGCGTTTGACAGCCCCAGCGCGCTGTGGTGTAATTCCGTAATCAAGATGTGGTTTGTCAGGAATTACGGGCCCAGCAGAATGTTACATGCTTCTCAGGACTCCGACAGTCATCCTCCAGATTCATTAAGGTTCTCCCTGACTTCTGGCCGTATCAGCGGAATCTCTCTGGTGGGAGTTGCCCTCGTAGGAATTTGTTTCCTTTTTCCCAGTGTTTTGCAGGCGCAAACCCCGGATCAAGCTGAGTTTTTCGAGGCTAAAATCCGGCCGGTGCTGGCGAGCAAATGTAATGCATGCCACACCGGGCTCAAGAGCGGCGGCCTGCAACTCGACTCGCGCCGAAACATCCTGAAGGGTGGCAACGATGGGCCGGTGATTGTCCTGGGCAAGCCGGACGATAGCCTGCTAATCGCAGCCATCAGCCACACTCACGAGCGCATTAAAATGCCGCTCAACGGGCCCAAGCTCGATGATGAGACCATTGAAAATTTCAAGAAGTGGATCCAGAACGGCGCCGTGTGGCCTGAGTCGCCGGAAGAGTTTTTCGATGGGCAAGTCCGGCCCGTACTGGCCGCCAACTGTCTACCCTGCCATGGCGCGACGCCCATGGGAGGCTTTCGTCTCGATACCAGGGAATCCCTTCTGAAAGGCGGCCCACTGGGCGCTGCCCTGGTGCCCGGCGATGCGGACAAAAGTCTCTTGATTCAGGCCGTGCAGCAAACGCATGACAAACTGAAAATGCCGCCGGGGAAAAAACTATCTGAAGCGGAAATTGCCGACCTCGTGGCATGGGTAAAAAATGGAGCGGTTTGGGCGGGCGGAGCGCTTACCGCATCGCCTGACGATTACCAAATCACCCCGGAGCAGAAAGCCTTCTGGTCATTCCAGCCCATAAAAAAACCAACGGTCCCAAGAATTAAAAATGCCGCGCGCGCAAAAACGCCCGTGGACAATTTCATTCTGGCCCAGCTTGAAGCAAAGGGACTGAAGCTCGCGCCCGCAGCCGGCAAGCGCGCCTTGATCCGCCGCGCTACGTATGATCTGACCGGCCTTCCGCCCACGCCTCAGGAAGTCGACGCGTTTCTGGCCGACCGCTCGCCGCAGGCTTTCGCCAAAGTGGTGGACCGACTGCTGGCCTCGCCTCATTATGGCGAACGCTGGGGGCGGCACTGGCTGGACGTGGCGCGCTATGCCGATACGGCGGGCGACAGCGCGGATTATCCCATTCCCCAGGCGTATCTTTACCGGAATTACGTGATTTATTCCTTCAACCGCGACAAACCTTATGATGAATTTATCCGCGAGCAAATTGCCGGTGACCTGATGCCGGCCAAATCCGAACCTGAAAAATGGGAACACTCGGTGGCCACCGGCTACCTGGCCATCGCCAAGCGGTTTAGCGTGAAGCCCGAGAACTATAAGTATCTGACCATTGACGACACTATCGACAACCTGGGTAAAACCTTCCTGGGCATGAGCGTGGCCTGCGCGCGCTGCCACAACCACAAGTACGATCCCATCCCGTCCAAAGACTATTACGCGCTCTACGGCATCCTGGACAGCACGAGGTTTCCATTTGCCGGATCGGAAAACATCAACGAGCAGAGAGACCTTGTTTACCGCCTGCCGCCGGAAAAAGTGGAAGCCGCGCTCAAGCCATTCAACGACCAGCTCAAGCCGCTGGACGAGCAATTGAAGAAACTTGAGGAAGAAAAGAAGGTGCTCGATAAGGCGGGCAATGGAGCGGGCGCGGACGACACGCCTCATCCCGTCGCCGCACATGGCACCCGAACGGTGCAGGATATTGACAAGGACATCCGGGAGGTCAAGAAGCAGCGCCAGAAAGTCCGCGCCGATATGCCCACCCTCGAAACCGCCTACGCCGTGGCGGAGGAGACTGCGCACGATTCTCCGGTACTCTTACGCGGCGACCCGGCGAAAAAGGGCGACGTAGTTCCGCGGCATTTCCTGCAAATCCTGGGCGGCCAGGCGCTGCCCACAGATTGCAAAGCAAGCGGCCGATTGCAACTCGCGCAATGGCTTGCCGACCCGAAAAATCCCCTCACTGCCCGGGTGATGGTAAACCGGATTTGGGAATACCATTTTGGCAAGGGCATCGTCGCCACACCCAGCGACTTTGGAAAACGCGGGAAAGCGCCAAGCCATCCCGAATTGCTTGACTATCTCGCCAGTCGATTTATCGAGAGCGGCTGGTCTATTAAGGCCATGCACCGGCTCATCATGCTTTCCCAAACCTATCAACTCTCGAGTAACGGACCGCATGAGGATGCCGCCATGGATCCGGGAAATGATTTGTATTGGAAATTCAACCGGCAGCGGCTGGACGCGGAATCCATTCGCGACGCCATCCTTAAAGTGAGTGGAGACCTGGATTCAACCGTCGGCACCGGGCATCCGTTCCCGCCTCCGGTCGCCTGGAACTGGACGCAGCACAAGCCATTCGCGGCCGTTTATGAAACCGATCGTCGCAGTGTTTACCTGATGGTGCAGCGCAGCCAGCGGCATCCTTATCTTTCCGTGTTCGACGGAGCTGACCCGAATGTCAGCACGCCCGGGAGGGACAGCAGCATCACCCCGCTGCAAGCGCTGTTTGCGATGAACAGCGAATTCATACACGACTGTTCGGAGCATTGGGCGGCGCGGCTGATGGATGAGGCTCCAGATAACGCGCGCCGGCTGGACATGGTTTTTGAGTTGGCATTCGCGCGCCCTCCCACCGCGCTGGAAAAAAAGAAGGCGCTTGCTTACCTGGATCAAAGCCGGCAAAAGATGGGAGCGGCGGATGTAGGTCCTGATCTGCTAACCCAGGAATCGTGGGCCAGTTTTCTGCGCGCCGTGCTGGCCACGAACGAGTTTATGTATATCGATTGAGGTGCAATCATGGGCGATCATTCAAATTGCGGATGCACGCGGAGGCAAAGCCTGCGTTCGATTCTGGGGGCCTCGCTGGTTATTCCGGCAATCCTATCCGACCTCATGGCGGCGGATGTTTCCGCCCCGAGTGATGCCAATCCACTGGCGCCCAAGGCGCCCCAATTCCCGGCCAGGGCCAAGCGGGTGATTTTCCTCCACATGAGCGGCGGGGTCTCGCACGTTGATACTTTTGACCCCAAACCGAAATTATTCGCCGACAACGGGAAGACGATTCAAGGCGGAAAATACCTTACCCAACCCAAGTGGAAATTCCAGCACTATGGAAAGTCGGGCACGGAAGTCAGCGACCTGCTGCCCCACATGGCCGAGTGCGTGGACGACATGTGCGTGATTCGCACCATGAAGAATGACCACAACGATCACTTTGAAGCCACCCTCGGCATTCACACCGGTTCGGTGACGTTCACGCGGCCCAGCATCGGCTCCTGGACGAGTTATGGCTTGGGAACTTTCAATCAGAACCTGCCTTCCTTCCTGGTCCTTGCTCCTCAGCTTCCCTACGCCGGCAGCCAGGTGTGGGGATCGGATTTTCTGCCCGCCATTCACCAGGGAACTCGGATTGTGCCCGGGCCGGAGCCTATCCCGAATTTGAAACCGCGCACGCCTTCGCCGGAAATCCAGGAGATGGAGCTGGGGTTGATCGATTTCTTCAACACCGAGCACCTGCGCGGGCGCGATTCCGATCCCGCCCTGGCGGCGCGCATCAAGTCATTCGAGACCGCCTTTCACATGCAAAAGGAAGCGCCGGAAGCCTTCGACCTCTCCAAAGAAACTGATGCCACCCTGAAGCTTTACGGACTCGAGCGCGGCAGCACGGAAGGATTCGCCTGGCAGTGCCTGGTGGCCCGGCGGCTGGCCGAACGCGGCGTGCGTTTTATCGAGCTCATTGATACAGGTTCCAACACCAACTGGGACGCGCATGGCGACATGCAAACCTGCGTGCCGCTGGCGAAAAATATCGACCAGCCGATCGCCGGGCTTTTGAAAGATTTGAAGTCGCGGGGATTGCTTCAGGATACGTTGGTGGTGTGGACCACCGAATTCGGCCGAACCCCGTTCAGCGCCATGCAGGATGCCAAGGGCCGCGAGCACCACGCCCGCGCTTATAGCTCCTGGCTCGCCGGCGGCGGAGTGAAGGGCGGCATCACCTATGGTCAGACCGATGATTATGGAATCGAAGTCGCCTCAAACCAGATGCACATTCACGATTTCCACGCCACCATCCTTTACCTGCTGGGCATGGATCACACCAAACTCACCTTCCGGCACGCAGGCCGCGACTATCGGCTCACCGATGTGGCCGGGCAAGTAATCAAAGAAATTGTCGCGTAACCCGCAGCAATGCCAAAACTCGTTAGTGGTGTCATTTGGAATTGGATTCCTTTCGAGGAATTGGTCATCCCCGCGAAGGCGAATCCAATCTTTCTTCCCCGCATTTCTGAAGATTTAGTGAAATGGATTCGCTAAGTTCGCGCCGCCAACGTGGATAGCCGTGCCGATACCGGCCTGGTGACGGTGGAAAAAATGATTGCCTTGCGCGCGGTTCCCCTCTTCGTCCGGCTCGCCCCGGAAGACCTTGGCCAGCCTGGCCCGCGCCAGCAGTGAGAAAGTGTTTGCGCCCGGCCAGCCCTTATGTGTTGAAGGGAAACCCGGCGACGAGGTGTTTGTGCTCTTGTCGGGTGAAGTTAAAGTTCACCGCCAGAACGGCGACCGGCAAAAATTGGTGGGGAGCGAACAGGCGGGTGGATTTATCGGCGAGATGGCGGTGCTGGACCCGGCGCCGCGGGCCGCCACCGTGCTCTCTGGAACGGAAGACACGCGAGTCTTGTCCCTCGACGGCAGGACATTCCGCGAGGCCTTGAACGGGAATCCATCCGTGGCCCATGGCGTGATTCGGGCCCTGGCTACGCGGCTACGCAAGTCCCAATCGGGCGGCTCGCCTCCGACTAAATCTCAGACGGTGGGCACGTCCGCCCAGAAGAACCCCTAGCAGTTTGTTGAAAAACGTTTTCCACGCATGTCATTCCGAGCGTAGCGAGGAATCTCGCCCTGAAAAGCCAAGCAATGCGAGATTCCTCGTCGCAAAGGGCTCCTCGGAATGACAATTTTAGGAGTTGCTCAAAAAACTGCTAGGAAAACTCTTCGCGCGGCCCTCGCATTTCTCAGGACAAGAACCAACCCTTCGCCTCAGATCGATTGACTCGTAATAATGCCCCGGTCAATCAAGAGTGGAACCCCGCAATCGGATTCACAATTTCTTAACCTGGACTTCATCCCAATTTAACCGATTACCTGTTTAATAATCTTCTTCACTTGAAGTCCGGATAGAAATCGGCACAGGAACCGATAAATATTACTGATACATTTTCTGGTCAGGCCGGGAAGGACCTGTTTTATAATGTGCCGTCCTTCTCATACGCGTGCTTAACTTGCAAGATTGCCCGTCGGGAGTTGAGGTCTTAACGTCCATGAATTCCTTGTGAGGAGGTTTCCTAATGACGACTGCTGTGAAAAGGCTCATGGGCCTTTGCTTATGTTCATCCATCCTTCTAGCCCTGCCCCTGACTGCCCCCGCACAACAACTATTGGGTTCGATCACGGGGACTGTAACCGACAGCAGCGGTGCTGTGGCGCCTCAGACGCAGGTCAAGATCCACAGCGCCGCGACCGGACTTGAGCGCACCAAGCAATCTAACAGCGCAGGGGCATACCAATTCGTTGACTTACCTCCTGACACTTACAGCGTTACCTTTACCAAGGAAGGGTTCAAAAGCGGCGTCCACACGGAAGTGCTCGTTCAAGCCAACCGGACCGTCACGGTGGACGAAGTGCTACAGCCAGGCACGGTGAGCACTACCGTTGAGGTGACCGCAACGCCCCTCATGAACCAGACCGATGCCACCAACGGCTACGTTGTGGACCAACTCACAATTCAAGATACACCCCTGGGCACGGGGAGCTTCACCCAACTGGCGATTCTGACACCGGGCGTGCATTCGGATTTCCTGGCGGGCGCGGGCGCCAACGCCGGCCTGGGCAACCAAGCCATCTTCGCCAACGGCAACCGGGATTCGAGCAACAGCTTCTCCATGGACGGCGTGAGCACCAACAACTTGTTCAATGGAAACTCCACCAGTCAAGTGGGGGAGAACCGCTTTGTGCTGAACACGGGTGAGAACTTCGGCGCCGGCGGCGATATTCAAACCAGTACTTCCGTATACGGCGCCATTGGGCAGTCACTGCCAACGCCTCCGCCCGATGCGATCCAGGAGATCGCTGTGAACGCCGCCATGTTTGACGCAACCCAAGGCAACAACAGTGGCGCGCACATCAGCGTGCTCACCAAGTCCGGAACCAATAAGATTCACGGATCGGGATGGGAAGAATGGCAGAACAGCGATATGAACGCCGCACCATTCTTCTACAATGCGAACAACCTCCCCACTCCATTCTTGAACCGCAATATGTTCGGCGGCACGATTGGCGGGCCTATCAAGAAGGATAAACTATTCTACTTCGGCTCATACCAGGGCATTCGCGTCTCTGATCAGCAAGAATCCCTCAGAGATGTCACGGTGCCGCTGGGTCTGACGGATGATCGCAGCCCGGCTGGCATCATCAACGCCATGAAATCGAGCTTTGGAAAAACGATCACCGCCAACCAGATCAATCCGGCTGCCTTGAGTATGCTTCAGGTCAAGCTTCCCAACGGACAATATCTTATTCCGAGCGCGCAAATCACCGATCCAACAATGGCTGCAGACCTCGGATACGACGTGGTAGTTCAGGGGAGGAACTCGCTGGCGCCCGTCAATCAGGGCATAGGGAATGTGGACTATGTGGTCAACGAAAAGGATCGCCTGGCGGGGAAGTTCTACATCCAGAACAATCCCACCACCAATCCGTTTGGCGCCGTCGGTTCACTACTCGGCTTCGGTCAACAGCTTTCGGCCGGCAGTGTGGTGGGCACCCTCAGCAATAACATGATCCTGTCTCCCACGATCACCTGGGAGCAGCACGTCGGCTTCACGCGCCTGCGAGCCTACGCGCACACGAGCTCAGCTTTCAGTGCCAGTGCGCTCGGCATCAGTTTCCCCACTACCAACAATTTTCCCCAGTTCGAGATCGGCACTTCAGATCCGACGATTCAGAATGGCCTGGAATTCGGCCCCAGCGTCAGCTTCGGCAATGCCGGAATGTACCAAAATCAATGGGAGTACGAATCCTCATTGAACATGGTGAAAGGGCGGCACACGATCGCGGTGGGCGGACTACTGGACCACACTCAGTTGAACATCATTAACAACAATACGGGTACGGACAGTGTGATCTTCTCAAGCTTCCTGACCTTTGTGGAAGGGAGTGTCCGCAGCGGCCAGGAGTTCGCGGGCGCGGCCAGCCGGTATTACCGGTCGAATACGGCGGGCTTGTACGTGAACGACAACTTCAAGTTGCGCAGCAATCTGACCGTTACCGCCGGCTTGCGCTGGGATTACGACGGGCCCCTCTCGGAGAAATATGGGAAGTTGACCTCATTTAATCCCGCCGCATACTCCTACGATGTGGCCTCGGACACCATCACCAGTTCCGGCCTGGTCTTCGCCAAGAACGGCAGCGATTCCCTGATGCAGCAACATCAGTGGGGCTTCGCTCCGCGGGTCGCTATCGCCTGGTCACCGCGCCCGAAGATGACCGTGCGGGCGGGCTACGGCATTTACTACGATCGCGGCGAGTTGTTCAGCTATTTCTCTCCCAGCGCCGGCTCTGGCTTTAACGGACCGTTCGGCGTAACATTGGCGCCTCCGTTCGTCGAGCCGGCTTCCGTCCCGAGGGGAGCGACGCTTTCCGCGCCATTCGGCGCCACTCCGCCGCCCGCACCATCAGGCAACGCCGCCGGTTTTCTTTCTTATTTGCCGAACTTCGCGCAAACCGCCTGCGGGTTTTCCGGATGCTTTCCGGCGGGCAACCTGTTTGGACCTTTCCTCTTCGGCGGCTATGACATCAGCAACAAATTGCCCTACACCGAGAACTGGACCTTCGACTTTCAATACCAACCCTCCAACAGTTGGCTGATTAACGTCGCCTATGTCGGCAACCGGGGTGTGCATGAGGTGTTGCCGATTCCCTTCAACCAGGGGACCATCGCCACACCGCAGAATCCGTTGTGGGCGCAGAACCCGGCCAACGAACAGATATATTCTTACGGAGGCGCGACGCCGCTGGAACTCGACACTGAGCCGATCTTCACGAGCGAGTTTTCCGGCAACGCGCCGGTCCGCGTCCCCTACATTGGCTATGACATGAATTCGGTGCTCTACGAGGCGGAGGGCACGTCCAACTACGATGCCCTTCAGGCTCAATTGCGCAAGCGCCTGTCTAACGGGCTGCAATTCACCGCCTCTTACACGTGGTCGCACGCTCTCGACGAGCAGAGCGGATTGGGCCTGTTCTTTACCGGGAACAATCCGCTGACTCCGAAAGGCAGCTATGCGTCGGCGGACTTCGACCAGACGCACGTGTTCCTGATCAATTACAGTTACACAACCCCCAGCCGGCCTCAGAACAAGGTTTGGAACAACCTGATCGGCAATTGGATTATCGGTGGACAGACTGTAGCCGAGAGCGGCCAACCCTACAGCGTCTACGACTTTTCCGGTTCCGTCGCCAGCCAGTACCTCGGCACCTCCGACTACATCGGAAACCCCATCGTGCCGCTCGCGCCCGGCGCAACTTCTGCCCAGGCGCAACTACAGGGCACCACGGGCGTGAATCCCGGCAAGCCGGTGCTCAATGCCAACGCTTTTCTCCCGCAGTTTCTGGCCCCCGGCCAGGATGGCGTGCCTCCCTGCGACGCCTCCGGGTGCGACATCTACGAATCCCTCTATGGGAACACAGGCCGCAACTTGTTCCGGGGACCTTTCCAGGTCCGCTTCGATATGAGCCTGGCCAAGGAGGTCCCGTTCCACGAGGGTCGTTACCGCCTGCGCTTCGAGGCCGACGCGTTTAACATTTTCAATCATCCCGATTTTGACGCGCCCAACAACAATGTAGTGTTCTTCCCCAACTTTAGCGGGCCGCCCTCAATTCCTCCTCAGGGCAGCCTTGGGGTTATTCAACACACCGTGGGGAGTTCGCGCTTTATGCAATTGTCGCTGCACGTGAACTTCTAAGTCCGGGGCGAGAATCAGTGCAGGCAACACAGAACGCGGCGGCTTCGGCCGCCGCGTTCTTTTTTTCGGTTGGGGTCAAGAGGCAAGTTTCTTTCCCGAATAGACCGCCACGCTCGATCCATCGGCCAAAAAAGCGGAATCGGGCGGGCGATTCAGATATTGTGCGAACTCAGGGCCATAGAACTCGGTCATATTCCCCTCCAGGCTGGCCTCGGCCGCCTGCCATATTCGCCAATTCGGATGTGACACATGATACTCAACGCATCCGCCGTCCGGCTGCGCGCAGTAGCCCCAGTAATGCTCTGAAATGAATTGCTCCTCCGATCCTTCTGTGGCCAGGCGCGGCTCGCCAGTGGCGACGACTTTCAAGCGGTACCGAGCGGATTTCAGCCGCCACGAATATTCAACCGACAGTTGGGGGATTGGCGATTCGCCCGATTGAACGATTCGGTGCGCCATGGGGAGCGACCTGTAGTTCTCGTTATAGGCCAGCCGGGCCACAGTCGCAATGGCGAACCGCGGAACTATTTCCTGAATAAATACCACGCCGCGTTTGACCGCGCCATTTTCCCGCCGCCGCACGTAAAACCTCAAATTGACCTCTTCGAAATCGCGGTGGAAAGGAATAGGCACTCCTTTTAATTTCGCGGCCAGAAAACGGAATCCGACCACGCTCACAAAAGTTTTTCCGTTGAATTCGTCCAGCTCCGTCCCTCGCGGAACGCGCGGCAGCAATAGGGCGGGATCGACGGGGTAGTTCAGCAAGGCGAGGTAACGCCACTCGGCGGTCAGGAAAACCCGCTCCTTGTCTTGTTCCGGCTTGGATTTAGGTTTCATTTGGACGGCGCGCGTGCGTTGGCATGGTTACCCGCAAAATCAGTATGTGAGCCGCTCGGATTGAAATCAAGCCGTCATCCGTGGGATGAGAGCCGCGCACGTTTACGATGACGCCGGCGGCGATAGCCGAGCACTCCACTCCCCCGAATTCTTCATGCTAGGAATCCGGTTTTACACCGCGCCCGGGATTGAGTAATATGCAGGGCACTTTGCGATTCCAAAAAAGAGAATGCGTGAAGGACTAATCTTGTGCAACGAAAATTTAAGCCGAACTAACTTCTGGAGGACGTTTATGAAAACGCGTTGTGCCGCCGCGGCGATCATCTTGCTTGCCACCTGTGCCCAGTGTTACGCCCAACTCGGATTATTTTCAAAGGAGCAGCGCGTGGGGCTGACGCGCCAGTGGCAAGGCGAGCGTTTTCCCGACGGGCGGCCCAAAGTCCCGGACTCGCTCCTGGCGGAATTGAAAACGGTGGACGCCGAGGAAGCCTGGGGCGTGCTCAGAGGCGAAGGATTCCCCAACCAGTTTGAGGGAGGGTGGAAGGTCATCAACTCCGGAGAGCGCATGACGGGTCGCGTGGTGACGGCGGTTTTTATGCCGCTCCGTCCCGACGTCAATGCCTCTATCAACGAACATGGACAACATGAGGGCCGGGTGGGCGCGCAGAATTCCTGGGTGATTGATACCCTGGAACCGGGAGACGTTCTGGTGGTGGACCTTTTCGGCAAAATTCAGGACGGAACTTTCGCCGGAGACAATCTGGGCACCGCCATCTACACCAAGAGCCACAACGGGCTGGTGGTGGATGGTTCCATCCGCGACGTCACCGGCATGTCGGAGATTAAGGGATTTCAAGTTTATGTTCGCGACTTCGATCCGTCGGCGTTGCGCAACGTGATGCTGATGGGTATCAACGTTCCCATTCGCATCGGACATGCCACCGTGATGCCGGGCGACGTGGCGGTGAGCGACCCGGAAGGCATCACTTTTATTCCGCCCCAGCTCGCGGAAAAGGTTGTGACGAGCGCGCAGATGACGCACCTGGTGGATGAGTGGGGACACCAAATGTTGCGCGAAGGAAAATACACGCCGGGTGAGATCGACAAAAAGTGGACGAAGCCCATGATCGAGGAATTCAACAAGTGGTTGGAGCAGAAGGGAGCGAAGCAACGCATGAAGGTGGAATAGAGAAACAGACCGAATAAGGAACATAAGTCTCAAAGGAGCTCGTATGGATCGACGCAACGTTTTAAAAAGTTCGGCGGCAGCAATCGGCGGCGCCTTCCTGGCCGAGGATGGTCCCGGGCAGGCGGTCAAGAACGTCAACACCAATTCCAGCCCGTCAGGACTGAAGATCACGGACCTGCGCGTGGCGGTGGTGGTGAAAGCTCCCATGACCTGCCCCATTATTCGCATTGACACTAACCAGGGCGTCTACGGCCTGGGCGAGGTCCGCGATGGCGCCAGCCCGACCTATGCTCTGATGCTCAAGAGCCGGTTGCTCGGCGAGAACCCCTGCCAGGTGGACAAGTTGTTCCGCAAGATCAAGCAATTCGGCGGACCGGCGCGCCAGGCTGGCGGCGTCTGCGGAATTGAAATGGCGCTGTGGGACATTGCCGGAAAAGTTTGGGGCGTTCCGATCTACCAGATGCTGGGAGGAAAATTTCGCGACAAGATCCGGATCTATGCCGACACCACTGAATCCCGCGACCCTTTGGTCTACGCCCAACGAATGAAAGCCCGCAAGGAGGAGATTGGTCTCACCTGGCTCAAGATGGACCTTGGCATCGACGTGGTGGCGGACAAGCCCGGCACCGTGACTCACCCTTCGGGTTTGAGTAAGGAGGAAGATGCCCTAATCCCCCACCCTTTCATCGCCACCGAGGTCACCGACAAGGGAATCGAGCTGATGTCCACTTACGTGGCCGCGGTACGCGAGGCCGTAGGCATGGAAATCCCTCTCTCCATGGACCACCTCGGACACATCGGAGTGAATTCCTGCATCCGCCTGGGCCGCGCGTTTGAGAAATATAATCTCGCCTGGATGGAGGATCTGATTCCGTGGCAATACACCGATCTGTGGAAGCGCATCACGGATTCCATCCCCACACCCACCCTGACCGGCGAAGATATCTACCTGAAAGAGGACTTTATCAAGCTGTGCTCGAATCATGCCATCTGCAAAATCCATCCTGACCTCGCCACCTCGGGAGGCATTCTGGAGACGAAGAAAATCGGCGATGCGGCCATGGAATATGGCGTCCCCATGGCCATGCACTTTGCCGGCTCGCCCGTGAGTTGCATGGCCAACGTCCATTGCGCGGCGGCCACGCAGAATTTTCTGGCCCTTGAAAATCACTCGCTGGACGTGCCTTGGTGGGCCGACTTGGTAGAGGGCGTGGAAAAGCCTATCGTCAATAAAGGCTATGTCGCGGTGCCGGATAAACCGGGCCTGGGCATAACGCTCAATGAGGACGCCGTCCGCCAGCACCTGATGCCGGGCACCGGCTACTTTGAGCCCACCCCGCAGTGGGACCACGAACGCTCGTGGGACCGGACGTGGAGCTAGCGAGCTCGAAAGCGCCGCCACGAAGCTTCGCTCGCGCGGGACACGTACATTTGCAAAGCCGGTACCGTTATGGATGCGCTACCCGGTCATTATCAAGGTGTTGCCTGAGGCGGCGTTGAAGCGGCTGGACGTTTTCGGTTTCGCTTTCGCCAAGCCCTGGCTAATAGCCAGATGATAGACGCGATCACAAACAGCCATGGAATGACAGACACAATTGCCGTGATGAGAAAGGCTGTACTATCCGCAAAATCCGAACCCGCCTCCCCCAAAGCATCCCAGATCGCACCAAGCCCCCTCACGGTTCGTCTGGATTCCTTAATACGAAAGGAGAGCTGCACTGCGACTTTCTCTGTTTCGTTAGCCAGAATTTTCCGATTACGTGTCTCACTATCCAATTCCGACTGCGTTTGAGTTAGTTGCTCCTGTATTTCGATGAGATCTTTGACGGTCGCGGAAGGCTTGGCCAGCATGACCCTCAGGTTATCTCGAAAGGCTGTGAGATTCTTGATTTTGGCCTCAGTATCCACGACTGCGGTTGTCTTATCTTCCCGCTCTGTCGAATGTTGTGCGATTCTCCCTAGCTTCTGGATTTGGATAAGTAGTTTCGTCAGATCTTCCGGGGCCACTCGCAATGTCACGGTGCCTGACGGAACCGAATCGTCCGTCCTCGACGTTACGCTGGAAGAAATGACTTCACACTGGATCGTGGCGCAAAAATCAATCACTGACTGCCAGGATTTTTGGAGTTCTGATTCCGGCGCGATGATTTCAACCTCATGGCGTTCCGCAATGTAACGCTTTAGTGGTTCCGCTCGGGATGCGACGGGGTCCACTCGCATTTCCGAAACGGTACGGACGGTACCGAAATCCCTACTGCCGCCACCTCCACGACTGCTCGCACCGCCGAACGAGGCTGCGGTCCTGCTGTGACAACCCGTCATAGATAGCAGCACGCTGCCAAGGATGATTGGAAGAAGGTCGCGAATCATGGCTTTTCTCACAGAGAACCTACCCGTTGGATGCAGTATACCGCCCATCGATGCCGGAACAGTAAATAAAATAGCTAGATTGTCAATGAGCGGGTAAGTTTTGTTTGGATGGATTACATTCGCGTAAATTCATCGGTATGGGTCACAAACTCCGGGTAGGCGCCGGCGCCGAGTTCGGACAAGTCCATTCCCTGCCGCTCGCCCTCCGGCGCCGCACGTTGTGGATAAGAACGATTCAGGATCCAGTTGAGGCCATAGGTTAAGGGCAGAACAAATCCAATTAAAGTTGCAATCCCGACAACCTGGGCCAGCCATTGGCCCGCATCGCCCAACAGAGGCGGAGCCGAGGGCCCGGCAGCGACATTGAGAACAGGACTCGGGAAGCGGCCAAAGACGCCGAGGGCGAAGACTCCCCAGATGCCACACACGGCATGCACGGAAATGGCGCCGCCGGGATCATCGACGGTCAAATGCAATTCAAGCCACTCCACGGAAAAAGTGACCAGCGCTCCGGCCACCAATCCGATGAGGATCGCGAGAGGGGGATTGATGAAAGCGCAGGCCGCGCTGCCCGCGACCAGGCCGCCAACCCAGCCGTTGGCGCTCAATGAGGCGTCGGGCTTGCCAAACCGGAGGCGAGTGATGACCACAGCGGCTAACAGGGCTGACGCCGCGGCCAGGATGGTATTGATCGCAACCAACGGTACAACACCCGCTTCTGTGCCGGTAAAAAGGATAGCACCCGCCCCGTTTAATCCCAACCATCCCACCAGCGCCAGCATGCAGCCGAACAAAACGAAGGCAAGGTTGTGGCCGGGGATAGCAGCGGGCATTCCTTCGCGGGAATACTTGCCCCGCCGGGGTCCGAGAATCCAGGCAATGGCCAGTGCCGTGAGACCGCCGACGGCTTGAATGGAGCTCGAACCTCCGGCATCCACAAATCCATGGCCGAGGCCATAATTTATGCCGAGCTGCGCCAACCAACCTCCGGCCCAGACCCAATGAGCGAATAAGGGATAGGTGATTCCAGCCATAAGAGCCGTTGAGGCGCAGATCGCCCCCAGCCGCCAGCGGTCCAAACCGGAACCCAAAGGAATGAGCGCCGCCAACCCCACGCTGAAGATTTGAAGCAATAAAACCAGGGAGCCGGATAAATCTCCGCGTCTTACCCCGCGGGCAAAGAGCGGCTCTTGTGCAATCCAATTCCATGTGGAGTTGCCAATAGTCAAGGTGTGCGCCGGCCGGCCGATGAATCCTTGGGCGGCAAACCCAAAGATGACATACACCAACGCCGCAATCGCCAGCACGCAAAGCGAGGCCAACATGGAGTGGGCCACGCCTCGCGAGCGCCCTAACCCCGTGTTGAGGAGGGTGAGTCCGGCCAATGCCAACGGAACCAGCAGGATGCAGAGAATGCAAATGGCCACCGATGCGTCCGAGAGCGGCTGCGATAAAAGCAAGATTATCCTCTTCCCTGGCGCGAAATAAGATGGGAGCGGAATGCAAGGCCCAACCCCAAAATCTCCACGGCCATCCCGGCCAAAGCAAAGACCGTTCGCGGCACTTCCGCCTTTAGAAGGATGAGCGCGCTTAAAACAAGCGCCCAACCTGCCAGGAGTAATGCAAAGCCGGTCAATCTCATGCCAAAATTCCCCTGCCGCAGAGTCGATGGCGCATCACGGCCCATCGTTTCGGAGTTACGATATCACATTTGATGCTGAGCTAACCTAGTGCCCCCGCCGAAGGGCGTCTAATCGATTTTTTTTATAGCGGGCAGAAGCTGAAATACAACTTCGGGCTTTTCTGCACCGATACAAAGATTTCAAAAAGCCTCATGAAGCTTCAATAGTTGCGATGGATAGGGCAGTTGGAGGCCTCCCCGAGCCTGCGACCTTCTCTCAGAGCTTATCTCCACCAAAAGAAAAACTTAGGTAAGGCATTTTTATCCTCGCTAAAAAAACTATTTGTTTGACGCAAAGTTTTGCACCCCGTAACTTCAAATCATAAGTTCAAACGGGCACGGCATTGAGTGGGGGGAGAGGTTCAGTCTTAGGCAAGCCCTGGCGGTCCTCTCCAAGGTTAAATACCAAACCAAATTTGCAAAAGGAGAATTACCATGGCGGAGAACTCGCCAGCTGAAATGAAAAAGACCCTGGGCTTGACCGGTTTGACGATGAACGCGATGGCGCTCATCGCACCCGGCGCCTTCTTGTGGCTGACCTTCGTCACACAAGCCACCGAAGGAACAACGTCTCCGGCGATGTGGGCGGGCATCGTGCTCGCCCTGCTGCTCTGCCTGGCTACAGCGGTATGCTACGCGGAAATGGCTAAGTTGTATCCGGGGACCGGCAGTTCGTATTACTTTGCCGAACAAGCTTTCCTGAATCACGATAAGGCCTGGAAATACGCCCGACTTTCCAAGTTCATAGTCGGCTGGGCGTCCCATCTCTACTACTGGATCTACCCGGGTGTAATGGTCGGCGTTACCGGTGTTATTTGCGGATACCTGGTGGGCACGCTTTGGCCGAGCTTCATGAACGCCACCAATCCCGGCCCTGCGTTTATGATGCTGGTCGCCATCGTGATGTCATTCGGAGTGGCCTATATCGCCTATCGAGGTGTTAATGGATCCACTTCGGTCAACATCGCCATCAATGTAATTCAAATCTCCGCCCTGGTGTTGTTCTCGGTGCTGGCGCTCGGTTATCGGATGAACCATCCTCCGGGCAGCGTGGCACTGCAGTTTGACGCCCAGACAAGCGCTGCTTTTAGCTGTGAGTTTGCCACCACCAAAACTGTGGTGAATGGGCAATCCACCGACACCATCACGCGGGACGCGGACGGCACTCCACAGTGCGCGAAGGACGCATCAGGCGCCCCCGTTCCTTATCACGTCAGCTACCCGACGACGGACTCGACCGGGGCCTTTGTTTCCCATCCCAACGCTCGTTCGGTAGTTTCCATGCATAATTTTGGCTGGATGTTCGTTCAAGCTACGGTCGCCATCCTGATTCTGGTGGGGTTCGAATCGGTAACCTCCATGGGTGGTGAGGCGAAGAACGCCAAGCGCGACGTGCCGATAGCAGTCATCGTTTCCTTGCTGGTTCAGGGGGCATTCTGCTATCTCTTCGAATACTTTGCCGCCAACTACTTCCTTAATAGCGGCTATCCCATGGGAACCGCGGCAGGATCGGCGGCGCCCATCGGCGACATGATGATCATGGTGGGCGACGCCCTTCTCGGCCCGGGGCGCGGGCGCATATTCATGCTGTGCGAAGCAACCACAGTGTTTCTGGCGCTGATCGGCACTACGCTCTCCTGCATGAATACAGCGGCGCGGGTCACCTATGCCATGGGCAAGGACAATGAGGTGCCCAGCCACTTGGGCATATTGCATTCAAAAAACCTCACCCCGCATCGAGCCATCTGGACACTGGCCGTCATTTCCGCGGTCGTCGGCTGCCTGACCGTAGTGATGTATTTCGGCGACGGTAGCGCGCCGGCCGATGCTGCTATCCAGGCGTTGCCTCACGGCTTTTGGTCAAGTTGGGGATACACGACGCATGACAAGATGGCTGCACTCCCCAATTCATTTCTCACCATGGGGTTGGCTTCGAATTTCGGCACGTTCTTGCTTTACGGCCTGAGTTGCATAACCTGCCTGGTTTGCTTCCATGGCCACCCGAAGTTCAAGTTCATCCGCCACGCTGTCATTCCCGCGTTCGGACTGGTGGCAAACATCGCCTGCATGGCCTTTTATCTGATCGGGCCATTCATGGGTTACGGCACTAAGATGGAACCGCTGCTGGCCCTTGGATTTGCCTTAGTTTGGGCCGTTTACGGCGGTATCTACTTTATGCGCGCCAGCAAGAAAACAGGCCGTTCAACGTTGGTGGAAACCCGCGTCCAGGCGGAAGCCTGATCCTGAGCGCGAGAACCATCCTAAGAACCGGGCGGGCCTAGGTCCGCCCGGTTTTTTTTGGATTGATAGATCATAATGTATTGGAGCCCTCGAAGGCCGATGATGGAAGGAGCAGGAGGCGTTGCTTACCGATACCGCCCCACTCAAAGCTCTATGCTCGACTTGGAATTCGCTCAGCTATCCGATCCGGGGAAGGTTCGCACCCAGAACGAAGATTACCTTGGCCACGTGATTCCCGATTCGCCAGCCCAGGTGCGCAGTCACGGCTGGTTATTTGCGTTGGCCGACGGGGTGGGAGGACACGCGGAGGGTGAAGTTGCCTCTCGGATGGCGGTGGAGAGCGTGATGGGCGGCTTCCGGGCGGCAGCGGGCGGTGACTTGCACACAACGCTTCTGGCGCGCCTGGTGCAGGCAGCCAATGCGCAGGTCTTTGAAGCGGGCTTGAAGTCAACCCAGCGTGGCCACGCCATGGCAACAACCATTGTGCTATGCGCACTCCGCTTCGATCGAGCAGCCGTGGCCCACGTGGGTGACTCACGCTGCTATCTCATCAGGCGCGGGCATGCAACAACCCTCACAAAGGATCATACCGTCGCCAACGAACAAGTTCGTTTGGGAGCACTATCCGGCCTCGAAGCCGCCGGGGCGCCATCGCGCCACATGCTGAGCCGTTCGGTGGGCAATGAGATGTTTGTGAGCGTGGAAATCAGCGATCATCAGGTGGAAGCCGGGGACGTATTATTGCTCTGCTCCGACGGGTTTCATGGTGCGGTGGCGGCACGGGAAATACCTCCCATGATCACTCCAACAACTGACCTGAGTGCTGCGGCCAGAGACTTGGTGTCGGTTGCAAAAGACCGGGATGGAAGCGATAATGTCAGTGTCCAACTCGTTCGCATTCGAGCGGTCGAGCGGGTGGGTATGTACCGCGGCCGTCCGTATAAGCTTCACTAACCCTCGGATGCGCTGATACTTGCTGCATAGTTCCCGCCACCTTCAGATTCCGGTCATGGCTCCCACTTCTCAACTAACGCGAATTCCTTGCCGGATTTATAAATTCCTTATGCGGTCTTTATGGCTTTTTTACGAAGATGCGGGCATGATGATGGCAGCAAATGGAAGCCGCGCCGCCGGCGAGCCTTCTTGGCAGAACTAAGCATGCGATGACTCCAATCCATCCGGGGGACCAACTCGATCACTACCGCATTGAGGGCGTCGTGGCGCGCAGTGGAATGGCCTCAATTTTTCGCGGCATAGATTCGCGCACGGGCCGTCCGGTAGCCATCAAAGTTCCCCATCCGGAAATGGAATGTGATCCGGTCTTCTTCGAGCGATTCAAGCGGGAGGAGGAAATCGGGAAAAAACTGGACCATCCGGGCGTCATGAAGGTGATGGCGGATGATGACCGCAGCCAGGTCTACATGGTCATGGAGTGGGTGGATGGGCGGCTGCTGCGGGAAGTCCTCAATGAACAGAGAAAGCTTCCCGTCGATCGGACGATCCGTATCGCCCTGGGCATCCTGGATGCGCTGCAATACATTCATTCCAACGGCGTGGTCCATCGGGATTTAAAACCGGAAAACATCATGGTTGATAGTGAGGACCACATCAAGCTGATTGACTTCGGCATTGCGGCCAACGTCGGAGCGCGGCGGCTGACCTTTGCCAAGCTTTCACGGACCATGGGAACACCCGACTACATTTCCCCCGAACAGGTCAAGGGCAAACGAGGCGATGCCCGCAGTGACTTGTATGCGATGGGAGTTATGTTATATGAAATGCTGACCAGAAAAGTGCCGTTTCCCGGACCTAATCCTTTTGTGATTATGAATGACCGTTTGCTGAACAATCCCGTCCCTCCGCGCGAAATCGATCCCACCATTTCTCCGCAACTACAGGAAATTATCTACCGCGCCATGGAACGCGAGCCCGCCAAGCGATATGCCAACGCGCGCGAGTTTGCCGGGGATCTTCAACATCCAGATCAGGTCGGCGTGGCCGATAGGGACGAGCTGAAAAACTGGAAACAGAGACGATCCTCCCGGGTGAGAAGCATTCTGTTCTATTTGATGCTCGTCCTGATTCCTGTGGTCATATTCTCCCTTCTACTTTGGGTGGCGCGGCACACTTGATTTCGGAGGTAAATCACGAAGGCCGGTAAACTTCTCCCCATTGGGAGCCGGATTCCGCTGGAATAATTTCGAAGATTAATTTTGCCGCGAGCCGGGAATGGAGTCTCCGATCGCAAGTCCAAAGTTGCTGAGAGCTGAAATTAAGGTCTTTCTATACGTAATGTTTGTATCCGACGATGAAATCATCCACGTTTTTCCCATTTCCCCGGGGCGTGCGGACAAAAAAAGTGAGGACCTATGAAAAAGTTGGAGGCTGTAATACAACCGTCAAAGCTGGACGCCGTTCGGGAAGCATTGTACCAGGCCGGCGTGCAAGGCATGACCATCAGCGAGGTCCGCGGTCACGGACGACAGAAGGGACACACCGAAGTCTACCGCGGGAACGAATATACGGTTGATTTCATTCCCAAAATCAAATTGGAGGCGGTCCTTCCCGATGCGCTGGCCGAGCCCGCCGTTGAAGCGATCTTGAAGGCCGCGCGCAGCGGGAGGATTGGCGACGGCAAAGTATTCCTCTCCGACATTGCGGAAGCCGTGCGCATCCGCGACAGCCAACGGGGTGACCAGGCTCTATAATTCACACTGAAGCTAAAGTGATTTGAAAGTCGGCGGGCGGGCGTTTGTTCCTGAAACCAATCTGGGAAATCCACCCCTGGCTTGCGCGGCAAGAAACTATTGGCGGCCAAATCGCGAAGGCAGGTAGGGTTCAATCGACCTGGAAGGCGAGCCTTTCAGGATGACTTCGGAAATCAACTGGGCCGTCACCGGCGCCAAGAGAATGCCATTGCGAAAGTGTCCTGAAGCAAACACCAGATTCTCCAGTTCACCGTGACCGAGAACGGGCAAGTGGTCAGGAGTGTCCGGCCTCAAGCCGGCCCAGGCGCGGCGGAAGCGCAAATCTCGAAGCAAGGGGGCGAACCGCAATACACCTTCAATAATGGATCGAAGCCCCTCGGCGGTCACCGCTTTATTAAACCCGGCATATTCTGACGTCGTCCCCGCAAGAATACGACGCCCTGAACGCGGCACAATATAATGATGCCCGGCCCGAACCGGCATGGGCAACTCATCGGCCGCTTCGAATTCCAGCATTTGGCCGCGGCAGGGATCAATAGGCAATGAAATTCCGTGCGGCGCGACCAGTTCGCGGGACCAGCAGCCGGCCGACAACACGTATTGGCCACCGCTCAATTTCGATTGGTTAATCCCGGAGTTTGGGGCCGCCTCGACACTTTCCACGCGGCCGTCACAAACATTGATTCTTTTCACGCTAGTGCCGCTCGAGAATCTTACGCCCAGCCGGCGGCAGGCGCACTCCAGCGCCCGTGCCAATTGCTCGTTATCAACCCAATGGTCGCCGGCCACGTACAACCCACAAGCGATATCGGGAGAAAGGCCGTTGACGCGTTCGTGAACCGAGCTCGCCGATAATTTCTCCAGCGGCAAGCCCTTCGAGGTTTGACCTGCAAAAACCTTTTCCAGTTCGCTTGTTTCTTCATCGCCCACGGCCACCAGCAACATTCCGTCACGCCGGTAGCCGACTTTGATCCCCGACAAATCTTCAATCTCGGCCACAAAGCTCGGGTAAAGATCGCGGCTGGCGGCGCAGAGTTCAAAAAACTGGTCGGGATCGGAGATTTCGCCCTGAGGTGCAATCATGCCGGCCGCAGCCGAGGTCGCTTCCGCGCCCGGCTCGCCCCGGTCCAGGACCCACACTTTCAACCGAGCTTGGGCCAGGCGAAGCGCGATCGAACAGCCGATGATCCCCCCGCCGATGACAATGACATCGCTTGCTTCCGTAGAGATCCTGTCTTCTGCCATATCTGCCAGTTTACCCATTCACTCGCCGCTTGGCTATTCTGGAAGCACACAGTTGGAGGCCGGAGTTGCGCCGCTGGGAGCGCGGGCGTCCCGCCCGCTCTTTGATTATCAATTGATTGCGGGCGAGCCCCAGAGTAATACGTGGGGCCCCGGCCCGCGCTCCCAGGGAAATCAAGACGTTACTGACATGCGCAGGATTAGTTTCTGCATATGCTGAAGGCGCAATTGCGTCAGCGAAACAAATTGCGCGGCCAGATGGCCGGTGACTCATTCCGCTCTTTCGGTTATATTGGTCTTGTCGCACAAAAATCAATTGGTGAGAGAAACTTGCCCTGCCCCATTTGCAAGAAACGCAAAGCGCAACGGTACTGCCCGGCGAAAGGAGAGAATATCTGCTCCGTCTGCTGCGGGACCGAACGGGAGGTGACCATCGATTGTCCCTCCGACTGCGCTTACCTGATCGCCAGCCGTACCTATGGCCTGGAGCGCAAGAAATTTGATTGGTCCAAGCTTCCCTTCGCGGACATCAAAATCCCATCTTCTTTTGCCCAGGGACACGTTCCGCTGCTCAATGCGTTGACTTATACGGTCAGCGCTTTCGCGCGCGACAATGCATCCACCGTGGATACAGATGTGGTGGCCTCTCTCCAGGCTCTCGCCGAATCCTACCGAACTCTCTCGAGCGGCCTCTATTACGAAAAACCTCCCGACCATCGCCTGCAACGCGAGCTTTACGACCGGCTGAAAGGCGGAATCGAAGAATTCAAGAAGGCGGAAGCGCAGAATTCCAATGCGACTGTCGTGCGGGACGGTGACATCCGCGACGCGCTGATCTTCTTCACCCAGTTGGGCGCGACTTACATGAACGGCCGCCCCAAGGGCCGGGCGTATCTCGACATGCTCCGCAGTCAAATCAAGTCGGAAGAATTCGCCAAGCCCGCATCCAATATTGTGCTGCTACCTTAGCTTCGAGCGGCCGGCCTGCCCCACCCTATTGGTTTCCAGTCCAGCCGGTTTCCTAGTCCCGCGACATCTTGTTGAAATGGATCAAGAGTCCATTGCCCTCGAATTTCCCCAGCGCTTCGAGAGCTACGATTTCGTAATCCGGGCCCGAGATTTGCGTCCGGCGATAGGCGTTGGGCTCCTCTTGAACGGTCTCCCGGCCACGGTCTTCAAACAGGAACGCTTGTGCATCTTTGGAAGAGGGCATGCGTTTTGAATTGTAGCCGCGCCCTTCCGCTTCCATCACATAAGACCGCAGCAGTTTGGGCCAGTATTTCCGGAAAAGGTCGGGGGTGGAAAAAACGTCCGACCAAACCAATTCTCCGTCAATGGCAACCACCACTCCAACAGCGCCGCGGTCGCGCAACTGGTCGCGCAACTCGCGCTCGTACTCGGTCTGGATAGATGACGCAACTTCATCCAAATCGCGCTTGACTTTAGGATTGTTCACTACATCCGCGTAGCTTGAGGTTGGGGACGGCGCCCCCGTCACTTCCACAGTTTGCGCTACCGATCCCCAGACCCCACCCTGGCTTTTATTCACCTGAGCTTCCTTGCGTACAGACGGCTGGGCAACAATTCTGGCGGAGCCGAACCCTGCGCTGCCCGATGTCCAGCGGCCATGCTCAACGCAGAAGACGGTTAGAGGCAGTGGCTCGCTTTTGGGGGGAACAACCATATCCGCGCCGATAATACGATTCTGCTTTCCTCCGGACACCACCTCCCCGGCCAACAGGATCAAGGGACGGGAGGAATTGTTCACCAGCACCAGCTCGTTTACGCTGGCGCCATCGTAACCCTGCCGTCGCTCCTCCCAAGGCTGCGAGTCCCGGGGATTGCGCGGACGGTAGAGCGCGTTTTCCAATTGTCCCCGCTCTCCGATTTTGACCGAACCGGAAGCGAGGCCGTCATCCAGGGTGAGATATTCGGATGTATCCACTTTGAGGTTCGAAACGACAGGAAAAACTGTTAGATTGCGCCTTGTGATGGGTTCAAGAACCCTCCAACTATCCCGAAATTGTCCAATGTCATTCCCGTCCGGTGGCCTTACCGGCCGGGAACGGTTGAATTGGGCCGAGAGTGGAACTCCCAGGACCAACAGGGCTAGTGCTCCCAAATATTTCCAAGCTGTTTTCATGCGACGCCTCCATGGACGGCCACTCCCGTGCCGAAATGGCCAGGGTGGGTCCATCTACTTGAACGCGCGGGCGGGAACTCCTTGCAAAAAACTTTGGCCCAACCCAGTCGAGGTGAGCAGCCACGCAAGCCGATGGAGACATAAGGCAGGCAAATCTGGATTCGCCCCTATGTTTTCTTTGCAAGAAGCTGTAGTCTGGGCGTTCTAAAAGGGTGAGAACAAAATCCCAATTGTGAAAGGTGTGCCCATGATAACCCAACTTGTTGGTCGTCGCTGGATGCCGGCTTTGATTGTTACGTTGATTCTGCTGGCGCCGAAATCGATCGCCCAAACTACCCAGACCTCAACTGAGGAACAGCAAAAAGAACTCGCTGTGACTGTCTATAACTCGAACGTCGCCCTGGTGCGGGACGTCCGCCGTGTGAACCTCCCTACGGGAGAGCTCGACTTGCGCTTTGTGGATATCGCCGCCTCCGTGAATCCCGTCACCGTCCATATTGTTTCTCTCAGCGCGCCCAAGGATTTGACCGTACTCGAACAGGATTATGAGTACGATCTGTTGAACCCTGCGAAACTGCTCGATAAATACGTGGGCAAGGAACTTACCTTGGTCCGCTTGGTGGAAGAGAACAATTCCACCAAAGAAGTGCAGGTAAAGGCAACGCTGTTGGCCAACAATCAAGGGCCGGTTTGGAGGGTGGGGAATGAAATTGTCACCGGCATGGGCGCGGACCGTTATGTGTTTCCCGATCTCCCGGCAAACCTTTACATCAAGCCCACGCTGGTCTGGCTGCTCGACAATCGAAAATCCGGCGAGCAAAATGTTGAAGCCTCTTACCTGACGGGTAATATGAATTGGAATTCCGATTACGTTCTCACCGTCGCTGCCGACCAAAAAGCGGCGGATTTGAACGGGTGGGTGACGGTGGTTAACCAGAGCGGGACTGCGTATCGCAATGCCCAACTCCAACTCGTGGCGGGCGAGCTTAACCGGGTTGTACCTCGGCCTCAAGCAGCGGATCGCATGATGGCGATGAAAGCGGCGGCGCCGGCAGCACCTCAATTCGCGCAGGAGGCGATCTCCGAATATCATCTCTATACCCTCGAGCGCCGCACCACTCTTCAAGATAACGAAACCAAACAAATCAGCCTGCTATCCTCGACCGGAGTCCACATCGACAAGACCTTCGAAATCGATGGGCTGGACTATTATTACCGCAGCGCCTACCGGCCCGGGGCGCCCATCAAGGACCCAGTCCAGGTCCACATCAAATTCAAGAATGCCGAAGCCAATTCGCTGGGCATGCCGTTGCCGGCCGGCACGGTTCGGGTTTACCAGGGCGATTCCAAAGGGCGCGTGCAATTCATTGGAGAGGACAACATCTCGCACACGCCCAAAGACGAGACGCTGGACCTGCACATCGGCAACGCCTTCGATGTGGTCGAGGAGAGGAAGCAGACGGATTACCAGGCACTGGGATCCCGCACCTCCGAATTGGCCTACGAAATCTCCATTCGAAATCACAAGCCTGATCCCATCACCGTGGAAGTGAACGAGCCCGTGGGCGGCGATTGGACGATGGTCGATTCCAATTTCAAATATGAAAAGACGGCTGCTTTCGCGGTTCGCTTCACCGTGCCCGTGGGCGCCAATAGCGAGTCAGTTCTGAAATACCGCGTGCGCGTGCGGTGGCAGTAAGGATTGAGGCCACGCCAGGCGAATCCTTAATTTAATGGGCGAGTCCCAAGCCGTGCCATGATGGCGGTAATCAAAAAAGGGAAGTGAACGAAGCGGAGGAACAAAATAGTGAATACAATTCAACAGACTGTTGATTTTCCTGCCACCCCTGCGCAACTGTTCGAAATCTACATGGATTCCAAAAAGCATTCGGAAGCGACGCTGGCCAAAGCCACGTTGAGCAGAAAGGCCGGGGGACGATTCACCGCCTTTGACGGCATGCTGGCGGGCCGCAATTTGATTGTCATTCCCAATCAACTGGTCGTGCAGGCTTGGCGGGCCACCCATTGGAAGAAAACCGATCCCGATTCAATCCTGGTTCTCAAATTCAGCAAGACGAAAAGCGGGGGACGAGTTGAGTTGATGCACACCAACCTGCCCGACCACGATTTCCTTGGGGTCAAAAAAGGCTGGCCTCACTATTATTGGAAGCCCTGGCGGGCGTATCTCAAGAAGGACACTTAAAGCATCAGCATGCAATCGCCGTAGCTGTAGAAGCGATAGCGTTCGGCGACCGCCTGATGGTAGGCGCGCAAAACAAATTCTCTGCCTGCAAGAGCTGAGACAAGCATGAGCAAGGTGGAGCGGGGCAGATGAAAGTTTGTGATCAGGCCGCCCACCGCTTGGAATTTGAATCCGGGTAGGATGAAAAGTTTCGTCTCGCCCCGGCCGGGAACGATCCGCCCGCCGTGCTCGCGCGCCACATGTTCCAAAGTGCGCACGCTGGTGGTGCCCACCGCAATGATGCGGCGCTTATCTTCCAGCGCCCGATTGATGGAGCGCGCGGTTTCCTCCGAAATCTCGAACCTCTCCGCTTCCATCTGGTGCTCTTCCACAATTTCAGTTCTCACCGGCTGAAAAGTTCCCAGGCCCACATGGAGCGTGATTTCGCAAGTCTCGATCTGGCGTGAGCGTAATGCTCCCAAAACGCATTCCGTAAAATGAAGCCCGGCAGTAGGCGCCGCCACCGCTCCGCGAACCTTGGCGAAAACGGTCTGATAGGTTTCGCGATCCGACGGGTTGTCTGGCCGCTGGATATAAGGGGGCAAGGGGACGTGGCCCAGGCGGTCAACAGCATCCTCCACCGATCCGGTCTGGGACCTTAGCCGGACGAGGCGCATGCCGAATTCGCCCCGGCCCGCCACTTCCGCCTCCAGTTCTCCTGCTCCGAATTCAAGAATCTCGCCCGTCCTCACCTTCCGGCCGGGGCGAACCAGTGCCTGCCAACTGCCATCGCTTTCCTGCCGAATGAGGAACAACTCTATTTCCGCGCTCAAAAACTCGCGGACGGCAGGGTTGTGTTTTCCAATTAGTTGAGATTTGGTTCCGCGCCGGCGACCCAGCAATCGCGCCGGAATCACTTTGGTGTTATTAAAAACCAGAAGATCACCGGGCTGGAGGATTTGGGTAATCTCGCGGAAAGATTTGTCCTCGATAGTTCCGGCCTCACGGGTGAGCAGCATCAGGCGCGAAGCATCACGCTCGGCAAGCGGCTCTTGCGCGATCAGTTCTGCAGGGAGGGCATAGTTAAATTCATCAATGTGCATCGGATTGAGATTTTATCCTATTCAATCGGCGAAAAGGGCGGGCGCGGCGTGAGACAAGCCGGAAGCGAATCCGCTGACCGTGATAAGGTATAAGGATGGAATCATCGACAGTAACGATCGGCCAACGCGCCATTGAACGCATTCTATCGGGCCACCCGTGGATTTATCGTACCGATCTCGCCGCCACCCCCGCCGCCGAGCCGGGGGCAATAGTTCGGGTGGTCGACCGAAAGAAACGCTTTTGGGGGCAGGCCCTTTACAGCAGTAAATCGCAAATAGCGTTGCGCTTTTTGACACGCGAGAGTCGTCCCTTTGACCGCGCGTTTCTCGCCGAGCGCATTGTGGCGGCTGAAGCTTTTCGAAAAATAGTCGCCGAAGGGGCGGCGGCCTATCGCCTGGTTTCCGGAGAGGGCGACCAGCTCCCCAGCCTCATCATCGATCGTTATGGCGATTCATTCGTGGTCCAAACCCTGAGCCAGGGCATGGAAATCCTGAAACCAGCGATTGTCGAAATGCTACAAGAACAATTCTCTCCGCGTTCGATTCTCGAGCGCAATGACGTTCCCGTTCGAGAGCTGGAAGGCCTGCCTGAACTGAAAGGGATTCTTGCCGGTGAGATGAACACCGATTTGGTTGTGGAAGAAAACGGATTGAAATTTCGCTTCGACCTTCTGCTCGGCCAAAAGACAGGAGGCTTTCTCGACCAGCGTGAAAATCGGGCCGCGGCAAGAGCCTATGCACGCGGCCGCTGCCTGGACTGCTTTACTTACACGGGTGGATTCGCGCTGACCGTCGCCAACCGCTGTGAGTCCGTCCTGGCCGTGGACAGCTCGGCCGAAGCAATCAAGCAAGCCCAGGGAAATCAGGGACTGAACGCGATAACCAATGTCGAATTCAAGGAAGCCAACTGCTTTGACTTCCTCAAGGCTTCTGACCAGGCCGGAGAACGCTTTGACACCATCGTGCTTGATCCTCCACCCTTCGCGCGGCACAAATCCAATTTGGAATCAGCGCTGCGCGGATACAAGGAACTGAATTTGCGCGCACTCAAAATGTTGAACCCGGGTGGTTACCTGATCACTTGCTCGTGTTCATTTCATGTGAGTGAGGCTGACTTGCTGGACGCCATTGCCGGCGCCGCCCTGGACGCTCATCGCATCGTCTCGGTGGTTGAACGGCGCACCCAATCGCGCGATCATCCCATCCTGCTTACCGTTCCTGAAACTCATTACTTAAAGTGTTTGATCCTGCGGGTGATTTGAGCCATGCCGCCACTTTATTGTGGGTGGCGGCAACCTCGCACCTCGGACTTAATCCATTTTTAGTACAATGTTCGCTGAGAATCCCATGCGATTCCTTTTGCTGGCTTTGATCTCGATTATGGCACAGCCCATTGTGTCACGCGGAGCTGCGCCGCCCGACGGAAATGACTTGAAACTCCTTATCACAGTTGAGCAGCAAGTCCTCACCGCCCCCTTTCCCGCCCGCGTCACGTTGCACCTGCACAATTCCGGCAAAAAGACGCTTTGGCTTTACAGACCTGTAACCGCGTCCAGGCCGGACACCGGTGATAAAGGTTCCGAAACACCTCAGGGGTCTTCGGATAAGGCCTCCCACTCGATCGAAGGTTCGACCTTGGCTGTCCGTCTTGAAGGCGGGGGACAGGGCGCGGAAAATCCGGGCCAGGGAGAGATCCTTGATACGGTTGGCATGCCGCGGCCAAAATTGGTTCGCCTCGACCCCGGTGACGACCTCGAATTGAATACCGCCCTCCACCTCACCCCCGCACAGGCTGGAACCAAGGAAAAAACCCAAGCCTTGTGGGGGCGGTACAAATTGGTGGTGACCTATACAGCCAAATATTCAAATGCGGCTGAACTGGAGAGGATCCTGGGCGCGACGGCTTGGCAGGGCGAAGTGGAAAGCAATTCCGTGGAGCTCGAACTTCAGCCCCCTCTTGCCACAGCCATCGGAAACATCACGGGGACAGTGGTAAACCCAACCAATGTTCCGCTCGACGGCATCCTGGTTTCTTTGAGCGATCGGGAGGAACGGCTTTTGAACCAGGCCGCCACGGATATTGAGGGAAAATATTCTTTTTCCCAACTTCCTCCAGGTGTTTACTGGGTGACCATTCGCCGCAAAGATGCGACGGAGGATACTGCCATTTTCCGGCATATTGTCCTGGCACCCGCCGAACCAGCCGGAAGCATCAACTTTGTGCTCACTGCCCCGGAAGTCTTTGAGCCCAAGCAGATGATGCATAAACCCGTGCTTTTCCTGGTGGTGGACGGTTCCGGCGCGCCAATTGGAAATGTCGGGCTCGAAAGCACATGGTCGAGCGGCACCGTCTTAGACAGCGTAAAAGGCGTTACCTCGGCCGACGGCCTTGTTCCTTTGGAATTAATTCCCGGCGCTAATTATGTAACGCTCAAGCGGCACGGATGTCCCAAATACGACGAGAAGATAAATATCACCGACGGTCGGGGCATCGACGATTCCAAAATAGTGTACGACTGTTCCAAGAAATGAATCCGCCGCCGGGACAGTCGGTTGCACGCGCCCGCAGCGGTGGAGGTTTCAAGCTTTGACAGCCGATCAAGATAAAAGCCCCGGGATATTCGTCCGCCTCGCAACAATTGACGATGCCGCCGCGCTGGCCGGGCTCAGCACGCAGCTCGGGTACCCCACCTCGGAGGACGATGCCCGGCGCCGCATGGCTCAGATTTCGGGAAATCCCGAGAATGTAGTCTTCGTAGTAGCCCTCCCAGACGGAAGAGTGGTCGGATGGCTGCACGCTTACTTGTGCCATTTGGTTGAGAGCGATTTGTACGCGGAAATTGGCGGCTTGGTAGTGGACCAGCAACACCGACGATCAGGCGCGGGGCGCCTTTTGATGCAGCACGCCGAACATTGGGCACGGGGGAAAAGCTGCAAGACTGTGAGCCTGCGCTCCAATGTTATTCGCGAGGGCGCGCACGCCTTCTACCACCGGCTCGGGTACGAGGTCGTGAAAACGCAATCCGCTTTCCGGAAAGTTCTGTGATCGCGAAAATGCCAACCCAGGCCGGCTTCGGCAGGGATAAGATAATCCGGACTTACTGCAACTCCGCCATCACTTCATCCAGCACGCGCTTGGGCGGGCGGACGCTCGACTCCGGCAAGGTGGCCAGGGGTTCATCCACCGTGTTGAGCATGCCCAGAAAATCCTGCCGCTTGGTGTCAACATAGAAGAGTCCGGTAATCACTTCGCCTTCCTCGTGAGAATCGGTGAGCGCGTGCAAAGCCTCACCCCGGTTGGTGGGATCGTAGTCGGTGGAGAGTTTTTTCAGAAGGATGTGCGAACCATCATGAAGGACGATGTCCTTGGTGGTCCCGGGGTCGTAGTCGATGGAAATATCTTCGAAGAACGGCACGAAGCTGACATCTTCAATGGGCTCGTCGTGGTCCTTGACGTAACTGTAGCTCTTGGTCGAGCCCTCGTGATCGTTAAAAGTGACGCACGGAGAAATGACGTCGAGCATCGCCGTGCCCCGGTGGGCGATGGCGCCTTCAAGCAGAGCCAGCAACTGCTTCTTGTCGCCGGAGAATGACCGCCCCACGTAGGTGGCGCCCAGCATGATCGCCAGAGCGCAGGTATCAATGGGAGGCAGGTCGTTGACTACTCCCGTTTTCAATTTCGATCCAAGGTCCGCAGTGGCGGAAAACTGGCCTTTGGTCAGCCCATAGCAGCCGTTGTCCTCGATAATATAAATGATGGGAAGGTTCCTGCGCATCAAGTGCACGAATTGGCCGATGCCGATGGATGCTGTGTCTCCATCTCCCGAAACGCCGATGGCAATCAGGTTTTTGTTGGCCAGCAGTGTGCCTGTGGCCACGGAAGGCATGCGTCCGTGCACCGAATTAAATCCGTGGGAAGAGCTCAGAAAATAAGCCGGGCTCTTCGAAGAACAACCAATGCCCGAGAGTTTCGCCACTCGGTAGGGCTGCACGCCGAGCTCGTAAAACGCCTCGATAATCCGCTCCGTAATTGCGTTGTGCCCGCAACCCGCGCAGAGAGTCGTCTTATTGCCGCGGTATTCCATGACTTCAAGCCCGATGCGATTTACTTTCTTGGGCGGGGATGGTGGGGCAGCGGTGGTAGCCATATTACTTCTCCTCCTGGGAAACGATTGAATCGGTGACCGAACGCGCGTCGATGGGCAACCCGTTATAGTGGAGGACAGTGCGAAGTTTCTTTACGTCCCCGGCCTCAATTTCCATTCGCAACAAGGAATACAATTGCGCATCGCGGTTTTGCTCGACGACGTAAACTCTTTCATGGCGCCGGATGAAATCCTTGATGCTCTCGTGGAAAGGAAATCCGCGCACGCGGCAATAGCCTGCCTCCAGGTCATGCTCCTGTTTCAACTGGTCGAGACTCTCGATGATGGCCCAATGGCTGGTACCGTAGGCAAGAATTCCGAAATCGGGAGAGGAGGGCTCCTGGAAAGCGGGCAGGGGCACATGGTTGCGCGCTGTGTTAAATTTCCTGGCCAGGCGGTCAAGGTTAGCGGTGTAGTCCGCGGCGCGTTCGCTGTAAACGGCCTTTTCGTTATGGCCGCTGCCACGCGCAAAGTATCCTGCTGCGGGGTGATTGGTGCCCGGCAGAGTCCGGTATCCAATTCCGTCGCCATCCACGTCTTTGTAACGATTGAAACCTCCCAACCGGGTCAAGTCGTCGGCGTTCAGGACTTTTCCCCGATTCATGGGTTTCTCGGGGTATTTGAACGGGTCCGCCATCCAATTGTTCATGCCCAAGTCGAGGTCGGTCATCACAAAGACGGGGGTTTGGAAATGTTCCGCCAAATCAAACGCCTCGATGGCCATGCTGAAGCACTCTTCCACTGAACTTGGGAAAAGCATCAAGTGCTTGGTATCGCCGTGCGATAGAACTGCGTTCTTTAAAACATCGCCCTGCGCGGTCCGCGTGGGCAAGCCGGTGGAGGGGCCCACGCGCTGGACATCGAAAATTACGGCGGGGATTTCGGCGTAATAGCCCAACCCCACAAACTCCGCCATCAGCGAAATGCCCGGCCCTGAAGTTGAAGTCATGGCGCGCGCTCCTGCCCAGCCCGCTCCAAGTGCCATCCCGATGGCGGCCAGTTCATCTTCCGCCTGGACGATGGCGAAGGTCGCTTTGCCGGTGGCGGGGTCAATCCGGTACTTCTTCATGTATTCGATGACGGCTTCGGCCAGCGATGATGAAGGCGTGATGGGATACCAGGTGAGCACGGTGCATCCGGCAAACACCGAGCCCAGGGCGGCGGCGGAATTGCCGTCAATGATGATCTTGCCCTGGGTCTCATTCATCCGTTCGAGGGAGAACCGGTCGGCCTTGGTCAGGTTTTTCTCGGCGAAATCGTAACCGGCGCGCGCCGCATTCCAATTAAGTTCCGCCGCTTTCACCTTTTTCTTGAATTGTTTTTTCAGCGCGGTCTGAATTTCTTCCATTTCAACGCCCAGCAAGCGGGCCACCACGCCATCGTAAATCATGTTGCGGACCAGCTTGCGCAAGCGCGCATCCGGGCAGACGGGCGCCACCAACTGGTCAAATGGAACGGGATAAAAAACCAAATCGTCGCGCAAACGCTTCAAGTTCAGGCGCTCGTCGTAAACCACGGCTGCGTCCGGATCGAGGCTCCGAACGTCCTCTTCCGCGGTCTCGGGATTCATCGCCACCAGAAAATCAATCTCCTTGCGACGGGCGATGTATCCATGCTTGGAAGCTCGTATGGTGAACCAGGTCGGAAGGCCGGCAATATTGGAGGGAAATAGGTTCTTGCCCGAGACAGGAATCCCCATCTGAAAGATGGCTTTTAAAAGGACGGAATTTGCGGTCTGACTTCCCGATCCGTTCACCGTGGCCACTTGAATGCTAAGATCGTTTAAGACTCGTTGTGGCCCGGTGGATTTCTCTGCCTCACTGACTTCGATATTTGTGGTCGCCATTTCGTTCCCCTAAATTAGATCTCGTCCAGCGGGACTTGTGCCCCTCTCCCATTCCTTCGAGAACACTTGATGCGAAAATCTCCTCCGCGAAGTATCGTCGTTGACGAACCGAAGGTCCAGAGGGTAAGACCACGGGCGGGGGAAAATGCATCCCGCAACTCAACGCCACGAGCAGGGGATGACTCCCATAAACATTATATCAGAGAATGTCCTTCACAAAGCGTGGGGAATGCATGCAGCCGCACGCAGCCTGCAAATTCACGGGCAGGAATTTTGCCAAGCGCACGCGAATTTCCCTCCCGCGAGCTCTCGAAGCCTTGAGACCGGGTTATTTCTTGAATTCTGCATTACCTTTTTTTGCCCGGGCCGGCTTCCGAGGTCATCTTGAGGAACGGTGAAAGCAGTTCAGTCATTCTTTGGCGCAAGTCCTCTTCCGACTCGGCGGCCACCTGCTTGCTTCGCACGGTAAGCTCCTCCAGGAACTCGCAAAGCAGATGATCGAGAGATTTTTCCGCGTCGCTGCTGGTGGCGTTCGATCCCTGCGCCAATCTGGCCTCGGCGGCGGACTCCAGCGCTTTCAGGTTTCTTTCAAATTCCTTCAACGAATCCTGCATGATCAGCGACGCCTGCCGGCGCATTTCCTGGAGCGCCGATTCCGTGATGTCCGCCGCGCCCCGCTCCAATCCGGCGTTTGAAGTGGCATCGGCTGATAAACCTTTGGCTATGCTTCCGTTTGTGATGTGGAGGACTTCGGCCGAATGCGGCTCAGGTGATTCAGCGACCATCGCGTGCTGCCAGTCCGCGGGCGGGTCTTTCATGCCCCAAACATTTCGCGGGATGACCAACTGGATCGCCACAATCTGCGGATCTTCCGGGTGTTCGGGCGGAGCAACTCGAATGCAAATCGCTCTCTCGGCTATACCCTCCAGCAGGTTGACTACCGTCAACTGCATGCCAATCAGCAAGCGAGCGCGGGTTTTGAAGTTAGCGCCGTGGGCGCTGACCATGATTGTTTCAGTTTCCTCTCGGAAGGGCTGGCCGGTGGCGTCGCGGCCGGAGATGGCGATGGGGGCAACGTATTCGATACGCGTACTGCGACGGCGATTTATGGGGGAGCTGGCCGCATTTAAACTTTTGGCGAATGGGCTTTGACCCACGGCTATCCTCCTCGCCCCCGGAGAAACTCCTCGGGGGCCGGGCGTCCAATCCGCCCCGGGCCGAGCCGTCGCCTCCAGTCCGACGCTTGGCGCGCCATTTCCCAAACATAACTCGAAGGCCGCGTGGCAGCATGCGCTATCAAGCGACCGAAATTCTTTTCTCATTCTATGAGGTTGAGAGGGGCGTGTCAAATAACCTTTGGATGGATGCTGGGGAGGACATATGCCGCTCGGCCCGGAGGGAGGTAGGATTCGGAAACAGCTTGGTTGCATAGCGCCGGTGTCCGAGAACGGCGGGTGCTCCCGGCCTTAATCCTCTACCGTCAAATGCCTTCTCTTTTCCCGTTGAACGAAACTTTTCTCGACAACTTGAATCTGAATGTGCGAATCTGGTGCGCGGAGGAACCAGATGGAAAACAAAAAAGCGTTCAAGACTTTTCGGTATAAGAATGACCTCGCGTGGAAGTCTCCTCATCGCGGGGTATTGTCACAAGCGGGCAAACCTCAAGTGATCGTCGGCAGCCCTCCCGAGTTCAGGGGCTATCCGGATAACTGGTCGCCCGAAGATTTGTTAGTAGGCGCCCTGAACACCTGCCTGATGTTAACTTTCTATGCCCTCGCTCATACCAAGGGCGTGGAGCCGATCTCCTATCAGTCCACGGCCGACGGGTTGCTTGAGAACGTAGACGGCGTTTACCGTATTACTGAGGTGGAGGTTACCCCGACGGTTGTTTTGAAATCCGAGGCGGATAGCGAAATTGCCCGCGATTTGATGGCGAACAAAGTGGAAGCCAATTGCTTTATCACCAATTCAATCTCAGGGAAGGTGAAGCTGAACCCGCAGTTTCAAGTCAACCCGCCCAAGACACAGTGAAAATTACAAGCTCTCCGATATCACGCTTCATGCGGGGTTCAGCTTCGTTGCCTCAGGAGATTTTTGCCGGGTGTCCGCCCCGCAATCATGAAAGAGGTCAAGTGAGACGGGTTGAACCCATCAGGTAACGATCCACGCCCAGCGCCGCGCGGCGGCCTTCCGAAATTGCCCAAACCACCAGCGACTGGCCGCGGCGCATGTCTCCAGCGGCGAATATACCGGGCACTGAAGTCATGGACTGCTCATTGGTTGCCACGTTGCCGCGAGCGTCCAGGCTGATTCCGAGCTGCTCAATCATCCCTTGTTTAACCGGTCCGGCAAAGCCCATCGCCAACAGAACCAAGTCAGCCTCCAGGACAAACTCTGTTCCTGCCATCGGTTCAAACTTCGGTGGGGGCCCCACACGGATGGCGTGCAACTGGCGGACATGGCCGCTCTCGTCACCTGTAAACTTCAGGGTTGAAACCGCCCAATTCCTTACTCCCCCCTCTTCATGCGCGCTTTCCGTCCGCAGTTGAAGGGGCCAGAGCGGCCAGGGTGTGCTGGGGGAGCGCAACTCGGGAGGCATGGGCATAATTTCAAATTGTTGCACCGATTTCGCTTTTTGCCGATGGGTGGTGCCCAGGCAGTCGGCGCCCGTATCGCCGCCGCCGATAATTACCACATTCTTTCCCGTGGCCAGGATTCCGTCGGGCACTTCGTCTCCTGCCACGCGCTTGTTCTGCTGGGGTAGAAATTCCATGGCAAAATGGATTCCAGTAAGTTCGCGCCCGGGCACGCGCAAATCACGCGGACTTTCCGCGCCGCCCGACAGAAGTAAAACTTCAAACTCCTTGAGCAAGTCTTCCGCTGGAATGTTTTGTCCCACGTGGGCGCGCAATGTGAACTTCACGCCTTCTTCTTCCATTTGGGCCAGCCGACGGTCCAACACGTGCTTTTCCAGCTTGAAATCAGGAATGCCGTAGCGCAGGAGTCCGCCCGGACGGTCCGCCTTTTCGAAAACCGTGACGTCGTGCCCGGCCCGATTCAGTTGTTGCGCCGCCGCCAGGCCCGAAGGACCTGACCCGATAACCGCCACCCGTTTCCCCGTGCGTCGTTCAGGTGGCTCGGGAACAATCCAGCCTTCCTTAAACGCGTGCTCGACGATTGTTTTCTCGATGGTCTTGATGGTGACAGGAGGCTCGCTGATTCCCAGCACGCACGCAGCTTCGCAAGGAGCTGGACAAATGCGTCCGGTAAACTCCGGAAAATTATTGGTGGCGTGCAGAACGCGGATGGCATCCTTCCAGCGGTCGCGATAGACCAGGTCATTCCAGTCGGGAATAATATTGTTCACCGGGCAGCCGGTGTGGCAGAAAGGAATACCGCAATCCATGCAGCGCGCGCCCTGATCGCGCACTTTGTCTTCCGCGAAAGGTTGATAGACTTCGAAGTAATCGTTGATGCGTTCCGCTACCGGACGGCGGGTGGGCAACTCGCGCGTGTATTCCATGAAGCCGGTGACCTTACCCATGGAGCACCTGCCCGGCTTTCGCAGATTTGGTTTGCGCAATCAAGTCGGCGGGCTGGGCCAGCAGCAATCCCGCCGGAACTCGCGGAATACCCAGCACGCGTTTGTATTCATGCGGGAAGACCTTAATGAACTTCCGTAGCGTCGCTTCCCAGTTTTCAAGAATCCATTTGGCTTGCGGGCTTCCTGTGTATTCACCGTGCCGCGTGATCAAATTGAAGAGAGTTTCGACATCCTTCGGATCGGTCACCAGTTCGAGGTCCACCTCACGCCGATTACACTTGACGGTTTCGAATTCGCCTCCGGATTGATCCAGCACAAAGGCAATGCCTCCGGTCATTCCGGCGGCGAAATTGCGTCCGGTCTTGCCGAGCACCACCACCAAGCCGCGTGTCATATACTCGCAACCATGATCGCCCACGCCCTCCACCACGGCGGTGGCTCCGGAATTTCGAACCGCAAAACGCTCGCCGGCCATTCCATTGAAGAACACTTCGCCGCTGGTGGCGCCATAGAGACAGACGTTGCCCACCAGAATATTTTCCTCCGCCACAAATTCGGACTTGCGCGGCGGATAAATAATCAGCCTGCCGCCCGAAAGGCCTTTGCCCACGTAATCGTTTGCTTCACCTTCCAGCGTCAGAGTGACGCCGCTGGCCAGAAACGCTCCAAAGCTCTGCCCGGCGGAGCCGGTGAACTGAATCCGAATGGTGTCTTCGGGAAGACCTTTGGCGGCATAGCGCCGGGCGATTTCGCCACTCAGCATCGCGCCCACGGAGCGATGGGTGTTGTTGATGGGCAGGCTAAGATTCACGGGCGTCTGGTTCTCTAGTGCTTCGCGCGAATATTCGATCAAGCTATTGTCCATGGACTTCTCAATGCCATGGTCCTGTGAAATCTTGCAGCGGCGCCCCACGTGGCTGGGAACGGGCGGGTTATAAAGGATCGATGAAAGGTCAAGTCCGCTGGCCTTCCAGTGTGTGATGTCCTGGCGTTGAACCAGGCAGTCCACGCGGCCCACCATTTCGTCCACCGTTCGAAAGCCGAGCCCGGCCATCACCTTCCTCAAATCTTCGGCGACAAAAAAGAGGAAGTTAATCACGTGCTCGGGCTGGCCCTGGAATTTCTTGCGCAGCACAGGATCCTGTGTGGCCACGCCCACCGGACATGTGTTCAAGTGGCACTTGCGCATCATGATGCAACCCATGGCGATCAGCGGAGTGGTTGCGAATCCAAATTCCTCCGCCCCGAGCAGAGCCGCGATGGCCACATCGCGCCCGGTTTGGAGTTTCCCATCCACCTGGAGGCGCACGCGGCTGCGCAGGTCATTCATCACCAGGACTTGTTGGGTTTCAGAGAGTCCAAGTTCCCAGGGAATGCCGGCATGGCGAATGGAACTGATGGGCGACGCGCCGGTTCCTCCATCATAGCCGCTGATCAGGATGACATCGGCATGGGCTTTCGCCACTCCGGCAGCGACGGTGCCCACTCCAACTTCCGCCACGAGCTTTACCGAAATCCGCGCCTGCGAATTGACCATTTTGAGGTCATAAATCAGTTGGGCCAAATCTTCGATGGAATAAATGTCGTGATGCGGCGGCGGAGAAATAAGTCCCACGCCGGGAATGGAGTGGCGAATCCTCGCAATCACTTCGTCCACTTTGTGCCCCGGCAATTGCCCGCCTTCGCCGGGCTTGGCGCCCTGGGCAATTTTGATTTGAAGGTCACCGGCGTTCACCAGGTAATGGGCTGTAACGCCGAACCGCGCCGAGGCCACTTGTTTGATCGCGCTGCGCCGCGAATCTCCGTTGGCGTCCGGCACGTAACGAGCCTCATCCTCGCCGCCCTCGCCGGTATTGGAACGGCCGCCAATCCGGTTCATGGCGATGGCCAGTGTTTCGTGGGCCTCCTTGCTGATAGAGCCGAAAGACATGGCGCCGGTGGCAAAACGCTTCACGATTTCGGACGCGGGCTCCACCTGCTCCAATGGAACCGCAGGCCCGGAGGGTTTGAAATCAAACATGCCGCGCAGCATCAGAAAATCGCGGTTCTGCTGGTTCACAATATTGGCGAACTCAGTAAATGTTTCGGGTTTGGATTCCCGGACGGCGTGTTGAAGCTTGCTTACGGTAAGCGGGTTGATCAGGTGCTTTTCGCCGCGCACTCGGAATTGATAGGTGCCGCCCACTTCCAATTCCGTGTCCGACTCGCTGGGAGGCTGGTTGGCGAATTGGTGCATCATCAGAGCTTCGCGCGCCAGCACTTCCATGGTTACGCCTTCGATGCGGGACGATGTTCCGGTAAAGTAACGATCCACCAGCGCTCGATTCAGTCCAATGGCCTCGAAGATTTGCGCGCCCTGGTAACTCTGCAAGGTGGAGATGCCCATTTTGGAGAAGGTCTTGAGCAATCCCTTGTCCATCGCCTTCATGAAACTTTTCAAGACCTTGTCGAAATTATAGTCAGGCGGGAAATAGCCGCTCTGGAACAGGTCTTCGAGCGTTTCGATGGCGAGATATGGATTCACCGCGCTTGCCCCATAGCCGAGCAACAGGGCAAAATGCATCACCTCGCGGGGCTCGCCGGACTCCACCACCAGCGCGACTTCGTTCCTGGTTTTTTCCCGCACCAAATGGTTGTGCACGGCGGAGAGCGCCAGGAGGCTGGGAATGGGTGCGTATTCGTCATCCACGCCACGATCGGAAAGTATAATCAGCGTATAGCCGGATTTAATGGCCAATGAAGCGCGGCGGCAAAGTCCTTCCACCGCCCTTTCAAGCTCCGTCCCGCCCCCATCTACACGGAAGAGCATGGGCAAAGTAGTGGAAAGAAAATCGCCCTGGCTCACCCGCCGCAGTTTTTCCAGCCGCCAGTTGGTAATGATGGGATGGCGCAGCTTCAGCGTGTGCGCATTCTTGGGAGTCTCTTCCAGGATGTTGCCTTCACATCCGATATAACAATTCAAGGACATCACCAGGTCTTCGCGAATTGAATCGATGGGCGGATTCGTCACCTGGGCAAAAGTCTGCTTGAAGTAATTGAACAGCAATTGCGGCTTGTCGGAAAGGCACGCCAGCGGCGTGTCCACACCCATCGACCCCACCGGTTCCTCAGCCTTGTGGGCCATGGGACCCAGAATCACCTTCAGGTCTTCATCGGTATACCCAAAAGTGCGCTGGCGCATCAGGATGGTTTCATGATCGGTGGCTTGGACGTGCGTCGGCGCAGGTAAATGGTCCAAGGTGATCTGGTTTTCCTTCACCCACTGCGCGTAGGGCTGGCGGGCGGCCAGTTCTTTCTTAATTTCTTCATCGGAGATCAATCGTTTCTTCTCCGTATCCACCAGCAGCATGCGCCCTGGCTCCAGCCGGCCCTTCATCCGAACCTCTTCGGGCTTTACCGGGAGCACGCCGGCTTCCGAGGCCATAATCACCAGACCATCTGAAGTCACCAAATAGCGGCCTGGACGGAGTCCATTCCGATCCAGCTTGGCGCCGATCACGCGACCGTCGGTGAAGGCAACCGCCGCCGGTCCATCCCAGGGTTCCATCAGGGAAGCGTGATATTCGTAGAACGCCTTGATGTCGTCCGGCATGGTGGGATCATTATCCCAAGCCTCCGGAATCAGCATGGACAGCACGTGGGGAAGGCTGCGGCCGGCAAGCGTCAACAACTCCACGGCATTGTCGAGCATCGCGGAGTCGCTTCCCCCCGGCGTAATGATGGGAAACGTTTTCTGTATGTCGGCGCCAAAGAGGGATGACTTCAGGTCGGACTGCCGGGCGTACATCCAGTTGGCATTGCCTCGCAGGGTGTTGATTTCCCCATTGTGGCAAATGTAGCGGTAGGGGTGCGCCAACTGCCAGGTCGGAAAAGTATTGGTGGAAAAGCGCTGGTGCACCAGGCAGAGCGCGCTCATCACCAGCGGGTCAGAAAGTTCCCGGTAGAAATGCGCGATTTGCGGCGCCAGCAGAAGGCCCTTGTAAACGATGGTGCGAGATGAGAGGGAAGGGATGTAGAAGAAATCCTTTTCCTTCATGTCGGACTTCAGGACTTCCGCCACCGCGCGCTTGCGCACCACATAGAGCTTGCGTTCAAGCGCGTCCTGGTCCATGTCCGGGCCGCGACCGATAAATAGCTGCTCGATATAAGGCTGGGTGTTGCGAGCCACGCGTCCAATGGTATTGCCGTCAATGGGCGTATCGCGCCAGCCCAGGAACTTCAAGCCTTCTTCGCGCGCGATTTTCTCCAGAATCCCTTCACACAGAATTCGTTCGTGCCGCTCCACGGGAAGGAAAATCATGCCTACGCCGTATTCACCCGCCCCCGGAATGCTGAATCCCAGGCGAACGCACTCGCGCTCAAAGAAAGCGTGCGGAATTTGAATGAGGATGCCCGCGCCATCGCCCGTTTCCGGGTCGCATCCGCAAGCGCCGCGGTGAGTCAGATTGATGAGGATCTGGATGCCCTTCAGAATAATGTCATGCGACTTGCGGCCTTCAATGTTGGCCACAAAGCCGATGCCGCACGCGTCGTGCTCGTGCTGAGGGTGATAGAGTCCTTGCGGCGCAGGCAGGCCCGAGGATGTGAATTTGTCCTTCATCCCCGCACCGTGCCTTCAATCGTTGAGGTTATTATGGGAGAGGGAAAGCCGGAACTGTCTACGTCGCTTTGTTCAATGCGAAGAAAATTCTCGGTGGAAAGATAGGGCGCGCCGCAGACGCCATCGGCACCATGCAGGTCTCCGCAAGAGACTCCTCCACGCCAATCGCCTTCCGATTTTTCCGCCATGCCGGGTAGCCGCCGTCCATCCTGGATTCAATTGAGCGCAACCGCTATTCTGAAGGCAAACGGCGTGCCAAGTGAAATGAATAGTTTTTATGCTGGCTATAAATTTTTGAAGGATACGTCCAGCCACTCAGCTTTTGGCGTTTTCCTGTTCGAGTTCCTTCGCAGATTTTGCCCCACGGGTGCGAAGGTACTCCTCGATTTCCTTTTGTCCCCCGTGAATTGCCCAGCCCAACGGCGTACCATGGTAGATTGTATCTTGAGTGTTCAATCGCGCACCTCGATCCACCAACAATCGAACGACGGCTTCATGCCCTGCCAGGGCAGCCTGATGTAAAGGCGTAGAGTGAGGGTGGTTTCCGTTCGGGTTATACCGGTTTGGGTCTTCGCCATTATCGAGGAGAAGCTGAACGATCTCCGCGTGCCCGAGCTGCGCTGCCAGCGCCAGGGCGAGATGTTTGCTTTCAGAATCTGCGGTTGGGAGAAATCGAGTTGCTTCGGCCAGCCGACCCAGACCGGCTGCGGCGGCAAGGCTATCGACGCGCGCACCCCTATTGACCAGCGCGCGGGCAGTGCCAAGGTATCCAAACGTCAGAGCCGTCATCAAGGGCGATCCCCACGTATCTGAGCTGCGGGCTTCGAGGGCCGCGCCAAAATCCAGCAAAGTTTCGACCAACGCGATCTGAACCCCAGCCTTTGCCGGGTGGTCGCTCGAAACCAGCATGCTCATGGTCGTGTAATGCCCGCCGTACATATCCGCCAACGCGTCAACCTCGGCACCGGATCTAAGTAATATTTTCGCAATTTCAACGGCATTTCCTGGAGTTTTCTGGCGGTAACCTTCGACGCCGTTGGCAGCCATGTAATGAAGAAGGGTGGCGCGATGGACGGGCGGATCATAATGGGTAATGCGGTTCGAACGGGCCCGCGCCAAATCCGGATTTTGGCGCAGCAACGATTCCAGCGCGGCCAAGTCACCCGTGATGGCGGCCTCCGCGGCAGATTCAAATTTGAAAACGCCAGAATCTTTTTGAGTGACTTCTTCAACATACTGGGCAAGTGCCGGCCAATTCTGAAAACTGTACCAACGGGCGATGGCGAGTTCAGCATCGGCAAGCTCAAGTTGTGTGTTTTGAATTTCCGAATCCGACAGAATTTTGGGCAGCCATACTATTTTGGAGTCCAGGAATCGAGGATGATTCTCGTGCAAGATCCGAATCGCTTGGGGATCACCGGATCGTTGGCTTCCGAGCAATTCCTCAGCTTGTTTTTCGTATTGGTCGAGAGTGGAGCAAAACGGCAATGGTTTGAGATCCAATTCGATCTCCCTTCTTCGCGATTATCCGTAGGGCTCTCCTGCTTGCGGCTATTTCAGTTGACTGTTCGACGGTCCGTTCTCTGAAAGTTGGTTGATGTGGTCCGCGATTTCCTGCGGCCGGTCGATTTCGGGAATGGTGAGCCGACTGGACTCGCCGGCGGTTTCGATGGAGAGATCGCCGACGCCGAAGATTCTTTGCCCCACTCGCTGGTGCACGGTCAGATCTTGAATGCGCGAAACGAGGATGGTGCGGGTAGTCCTGGCGAAGAAACCGGTTTCGTACCTCAGCCTGTCGTCGAGAATAGTGATTTTGGTCATGCGGTTTCGCAAATGGAATCTCAGCGGCCAGAGCAAGAGGAGCATGGGCAACCAGGGAATCCAAGGCTGTAGGGGCAACGGGATCCAAGGGGGCCAGTGCAGGCGGAGCGCAAGAGCGACCGCCGCCGCTGTTATCAAAAGCGCCACCACATACCCAATATAAATGAATTTCATTGTCGGACGGATGACCATTTCGGACATGTTCCGCTCCCTTTTCCTGCAGAAGCTATTCTACCGCGAGGCGGCAGCCCAGGGGTAAGAGGAAAAATGAGGGCGGAGGCAAGGCTCGGTGCAGCGTGCACGGCGGTGAATAAATTACGCCGGAGGGCAAAGAGTGCGGATCACTTTGCCACTGCGTGGTGGTCGTAGCTGATGACCCGGGTAATTTTCCACTTGCCGTCTTTGTACTGCCAAAGGTGAATGAATTTACCTTCGCCCACTGGCTCCGTGTCTTCATGCCCCGGATGGTGGAATCGGTGAACTCCCATCTCCACCGCGCCATAGCCCTTCATATAATGGGCTTCCATCGTCCCGGGAACGATCTCCCTCGTGACCTTGCCGCAGATATTGTTCTTGACGCTTTCGGTCAATTTCTCCTTGCCGAGGGTCACGCCTCCCTGGTCATGATAAAACTCTACATCGTCAGTAAAGAAGGAGCTGAACTTCTCCAGGTCGCAGTGGTTGTAAGAATCGAAAAGTGCGGCATCGAGCGCGGCGATGGCTTTATCCAATCCCTCCTGGTTTTTAATATCTTCCAGCGCAGGGACTTTCTGCGCGTCCGCCCGAACGCCGCACAGGACAAGCAACGGGAAGAATATCAACATTCTTGCGAGCACCAATATTTTTTTCATAAGAATCGTGACCTCCGCAGATTTGTGGACCGCATGGGGGAATACGCCAACGAGACAGGGAAAGTTCAATGCGAATCAAAAGTGGAGGAATGGCAATGCCGCGGTCTCACCTTCGGCAGCTTGTTGGATAAGGGTTTAGTTGGGGCGCCAGGTCATCTCCACTTTCACCGGAATTTCGTTCTTGATGGGTAAAGTCAGGAGTTTGGGAGGGTCGATCTTGAAATCGGATACGGTGGCGGGGATTGTTCCCGTGATGCGGATGTCCTTCCCATCGGTGAAACGTTGAAACGGGACCTGCTTGTAGTGGACGGTCTGGCCGGCAAACTGAATCTCCAAATCCACGTGGATTATCGGCGAAGAGATTTCGGCTTCGGGAAATTTTGTGCGCACAACGACCATGGGAAAATCTCCGCCACGCGTTACCTGAAGCATGTGGAGATCGCGGTTGCTGTCCCCGGAATCAAATGACTTGACTGTCGCGGCAATCAGAAAGTCGCAATCTCCGTCGTGACAGGTGCCCTTGCCTCGCGCGCCGTGGCTGACCCCGTCAAGTTGATGCAATGGATGGGAAACGTGATAAGTGAGCGTGGATTGGGTCAACATCCATTGGCTATCGGGTGGGGCGGGCGACGAAAACGCCGTCAGCAGAAGCGCCAGCAGGAATTTGTTGTTCATATTTCCGCCTAGAATTTGAATGACACGGATATGATGGCGGCGCCATAAGCTGCGGCCGTAATCAAGGCTACGTCCGAGTGGTACTTGGCAATTCCGTGGACCTTTTCGCCCTTGCTCTCCTGACTATAGGCGATTGCCCCGAGGATCGGAGTCAGGATCATGCCCGGTCCGTGTATCCATGCCAAAGCCTTGTGCACTCGGATGGGCCCTTCAACGCGGGTTCCGGGAATCTTGGGCGCGCGGATGGCGTAGTAGGCACTGGTGAAATAAAGGTCGCCCGTGGCCGCGCCCAGAATGGCGTGTAGTTCACGGCCACCAGGGCTGCCAGGAACGCCGTGATGCTCTTTGGCGCCGGAGGATGAGATCAGTGACGCGACCATCGGCGCGACCGCAATCAATCCCAGGCGCTGATGGACCTGGAGCATGTGCGACCGCTTATCAAGCCTTGCTTGATCCTGTTTATTTCCTTTGGTTATATCTGTCGGAAAACCGAGATCCTTAAGCGATGGCTCATTGTTCGTCGGGGGCGTTTGATTCTGGGTTTGGTCTTTCCCCTGGGCTCCCTGCGGCTCCTGGGAATTCTGGTTTTCCTGGTTTTGATCGGAGTTCTGACGCAGACCGGCATTGAGCGAGCAATCCGGCGCAGAGTAATCCACAAAAGCTGGCGAAGCGCTCTCAGAAAACTGCGCAAGCGCGGAACCAGGCATCGCGAGCAGGCAGTATCCGGCCATTCCAATAAGAGCTAGGCGCACTGCCGCGGTGGCGCTTGGTGATTTCCATGGCCGGGCCCTGTTTTTCGAGGCCGAGTGCAAAAGAGCGGTTGTGCCATTACAAACATATTTCATGTGATTCCCTCCTTTGAATGCGCATGCGTCGCCGGGGGTTGCCTCCGCCTAGCCGGCATTCTCTTGCAAGCGTGATGTAAATTCGAATTCGGGAAAGGTAAACGGCACCAATCCTTCAGGTGCAAAAGTAACCGCCGTCACGGCGAAGTTCATGGCGGCAGCGAGCCCACTTTGGACATCCCGGCGCCGGTCCTTTCAGTTAGCCTTTCTGATACAACGCGTGCGTCCACGGATCAACGACGTTCTGCGAAACCACTTTAAGAGCAGGATGTTCGCTCATGAACTGCCGGATCCAAATGCCTCCCACAAGAAGCCGCTTTGCCCACCATGAGTTCTCATACAATTTAAGCCCCAAAGCCTCACCCATAAGAAGATAGCCACCGGGAAGAAGTGCGTCTACGATTTGCGCCCGGACTTTTCGAAACTCGCTGGGAAGATGGAGATGACCAAGTGTGCCGACAACCACAATGAGGTCAAACTTTCCCTGCAAAGGATCGCGCCGCATATCCCACTGATCGAATTGCACGAATTCAAACTGGAGGCAACGCTCACGGGCCCGAGCCAGCGCAATAGGGGAATTGTCCAAGCCCAACAACGACTCACACCGGGGGGCGAGCAGCTCTGTAAACACTCCTTCGGCACAGCCTATCTCCAATGCGTGCTTGAATCTTGCTCCTCCTCGAACTGAATCCACCATCCCGAGTTCATATGTGAATCGCTCCTGGTCTTCCTTTCCGTCGAGGTGATAAGGATCCACTGTCCTTGCAAAGTTGTTTTCGAGTTGCGCGGTCACACGCTCGGGCCTGTAGGTCAAGACCCGATAAATGCTCGCCAGGAACATGTAGGCGCCGTATCTGGGTCCAATCCGGCGTTGTAATCGCCGGAGGCTGCGCCAGATAAATCGAACTATTGTGACTGGGGAGAGAAGGACTTCCCGAGCCAGCATACGTTCTTCTGGACGAGCTCCGCCAAAGTACAACCCCGTCCCATACGCCATCCCACCGGCGAATGAGGCAACCATGATGCCAAGCCATCCTCTGAGCCATCCGAGCGAGAAAACCCCCCAGGCCGCTACCCCGCAGGCGGCCAAAGGAATCAAGATGCTTTTCAGGGAGCTTCGAAGAAGGGTGAAAACTCCTGCCTGGCCCTCGCCGGAGGCGAGAACCAATAGGGCCATCGAGCGGAAAGTCATTGAAGCGAGGAAGCCCCAGGCGGCTCCCTGCAATCCAAATCGGTGCAGAGCGAAAAAAGTGACGGCAAGATTAGCCGCCAGCGCCGCAGTGTTCGCCCAAAAGATTTTGCGAGCTTCTCCGCGGCCCCAGAGGACTTGTTCGGAGCCTCCACCGAGGGCGGCCACCGCCATGCCGGCGCACACCAATCGCAGGACAGCGATTGTGTCCGCGGGCGCCTCGCCCATCCATGCCAGCAAGAGTTTGGGCGCGGAGATTATCAACCCAAGATATAGCGGAAACATTAGGACAACCATCCATCTTGTGCCCACTTCAACCAAATGCCGTGTTGTGGCGGAATCCCTGGATTGGCTGGCAGCAGGAAAGATGACGTCCAATGCACGCCCCTGAAGGCGCGAGACAGCCGTGGGAAATTTCTGCCCTACTGCGAAGGGAGAAATCGCCGATGAGTTCAAAACTGTTCCGATTAATAGCGGCGCCGCCTGTAGGTTGGAGTTCCTGGAGAAATCCGACAGTTGGCTCCAAAGGCCGAAGGAGAGATAGGGACGGAGCCAAGCCCACTTAAATTTGCCCCAGCCAAGTTGCAGTCGGGGTTCAAGCCGGTGCACCACATGGATGGATACGAGCAGAGAACTCCAGTTGATGAGGACTTGCCAAACAGCGACGGCTACCAACGATCCGCCCAGCTTGAGCACGGTGATTACGCCAGCCGCTCCGGCCAGAGTGGTTCCGATGGCGAGGTAATTGGCGACGTCAAATCTACGCAACCCGTTAAAGACGGCGGCGGTAAAAGTTAGAAGTTGACTTCCCCAGTAGGTTAAACCGACGAGAGCGAAAATTATCGGTGCGATGCTGATTGTCGCCGCGGAGAGATGCAACCCCTGGGTCAAAGCCAGGCCAAATACACCGATCAGCAGAGCGACAAGAAATCCCAAAGCCAGATTGGCACTCCACGCTGCCCTCACAAATCGCGGCATTTCATCAGGCGATTCAGCGACACGATCTTCGGCTATCGCCCGGGTTGCGCTGACCTGAGTTCCGAAATCGATCCACAACATGCTTCCCAAGGCTGATGCCGCAACCCATAAACCATACCCCTCGGCGCCGAGTCCCTTCACCATGATGGGGACAAGAATGATGCCCACGGGGGTGGAGATGAAAAGGATGGAGTTGTTAATCAAGCTGTCCCGCATCAGGCGGACACGTTCGGTGAGATCAACGGTATACCCGGCACCTGGCTGACCTGAGGCGGTCCCTTCAGTCATCGACTGTCCTCTATCGCAACCCTTGGTAAAGTGTTAATGATGGAGACCGGCCATCCATCCAGCTCCGCGAACTACGCCCAGAGAGGCCTCTCCCAGGTTGTTGACGCGACCAGAGATAATACACCGAAGTACGAAAGAATCGCGTTTAGAAACAGGCGCCGCATGGTTCAGTTGTCCTCCAGCTTGCATTCCCTGGCACCGGCACGCGACCGGCGTCTTGACTAGAATCACCGGCGAGGTTATTGTATCTGTCTGACCCTATTAACAAATTCAGAGTGGGGAGCAGTGAGATTTGAAACGCACATTTCAACCGAACCGACGGCGTCGGGCTAAGACGCATGGATTCCGCATTCGCATGAGGACCCCGGGGGGACGCAAGACGCTTAAGCGCCGTCGCCAAAAGGGCCGCCATCGTTTGACTCCATGAAAGTTCGTCTTGCGCCGCAGGCTTTTCCCAAAGATTGCCGGCTATTGCGACGGGCCCAGTTCAAGCGGGTTTACGACGAAGGGCAGCGCCGAAGCGCATCAATATGCACGATTTTCTTCCTATCCAACGGCCTTCCCCAAACGCGGCTGGGCGTGACGGCACCCGTACGCTTGGGGAACGCGGTTTTCCGCAACCGGCTCAAGCGGCGGCTGAGGGAGGTCTTTCGTCTGCACCGGTCTACCATTCCCGGGGGATGGGATATTGTGCTGAACCCGCGCCAGGCCGTGGCCAAAGTCGAATTCCCGGTCCTGGAACGGGAAATCTTAAAACTTTTTCCACCAGCCCCGCCAGCCCAAAGCTCGGCCAAGATAACTCACGCGTGAAGTCAGTTGCTCTCGGCCTCATTCGTTTTTACCAGGTAAGCCTTTCACCCCTATTGCCTTCTGCCTGCCGTTTTTACCCAACGTGTTCAGCTTACGCTTATGAAGCCATTGAAAAATGGGGCGTGTGGCAAGGGGGGGGACTCGCTCTGCGAAGGCTGCTACGATGCAGGCCATTTGGGGAGCACGGTGTTGACCCCGTGCCGCTGGATTTGAAAGTTCACAGCGAATAGGATTTCCAGATATACGTAGATTAAGGATGCTGAGGAATGGCGTAGCGCAGGCCCAAACCAGTCGGGCGCGACTTTCGCACCAGCCGCCTGATACCCAAGACCCGAAATTAGAATGGACCAAGACAAGCGAGTTATCGTCGCATTCGCGCTCTCCTTTGTGATGCTGGTGGCGTGGCGCATTCTTTTTGTCAAGCCCGCGCCCCAAGTTGTCAAACCCCCGATTAGCGCGACTGCACCCAAGCAATCACAGCCAGTTTCATCAACCAGTGCTCCCTCGCCGGACAAGAATCAAACCGCCGCCCGTCCCAGCGACCACGGAAAAACGGAAGTGCAAGACAAATCCAGCGCGCCACCTCAGCTTCCCATCCAACAAGGAAGCAAGGCAGAAGATATCGTGGTGGATAACGACCTTTATAGGGTGACGCTTTCCTCGCGGGGCGCCGTGGTGAAGAGCTGGGTGCTAAAGAAATACAAAGACGAAAAAGGCGACTTGCTGGAATTGGTTAACCAGCCGGCATGCGAATCACTCGGCTTTCCCATGACTCTGGTGGTTTCCGATCCCAACCAAACCCTTAAGGCAAACTCCGACCTGAGCCGCAAACTGAACACGGCGTTCTTTGTGACCAAGGCGATGCGGCCCATGCCACCATCCATCGCGAACGAAAAGCATTTGCCCCAGGATCAGATTCTGGTCCCACCTTACTCGGCTCCCCTCAACCTGGATTTCAGTTACAGCGACGGGACTGTGGTGGTTCATAAGAGGTTTTGGTTTGCCCACGGGTATGAAGTCCATGTGGAAGTAAGCGTCTCCGATGGGCAGCACGATTTCCCCACAGGAGTCGAATGGCCGGGCGGCTTCGGAGACAATTCATTGGCGCTCAAAACCAGAGAAGCCTCCCGAGAGGCGTTTTACGGTACGGCCCAGGATATAACTACCGTGGCGCAAACCAAGGTAAAGGAGGATCAGCCCGTCCCGATTCCACTGGGAATCGTGGGACTTGAAGACAAGTTTTTTGCCAACGCTTTTCTTCCCGTTTCGGAAAGCGCGCCATTCACACCCGATGTCGGGTTCAGCTTCGTGCGCCAACAATGGAACCCTCCCGATTGGAAAGAGAAAGAGTTGCCCCAACCTCTTAGAGTCACGCTGGCCGGCACCTCGGCCCAGCCACTTGCTTTCAGGCTCTATGTAGGGCCGAAAGCCCTGGACGATCTCGGCGTGGTCAAACCTTCGCTCGAGGGCCTGGTTAGTTATGGATGGTTCACCATAGTCGCCAAACCGTTGTTCCTGGGATTGCGCTACATCTACGAGAACTGGGTGCATAATTATGGCTGGTCGATTGTCATCCTTACATTGTTGATCAACCTCGCCATGTTTCCCCTGAAGGTGAAAAGCATTCGTTCGGCGCAGAAGATGCAGAAAATCGCGCCCTTGGTCAAAGATATCCAGGACCGCTACAAGCAGTACAAATTCAACGACCCGCGCAAGCAGCGAATGAACGCGGAGGTGATGGACCTTTACAAGAAGCACGGCGTGAATCCGCTGGGGGGGTGCTTGCCCATGGCCTTGCAGATTCCTTTTCTTTATGGTTTTTACCGCGTGCTTGCCAATGCCATCGAGCTTCGCCATGCTCCGTGGATGCTGTGGGTTAAGGACCTTTCCGCGGTTGACTCCTGGCAGGTGTTTGGAATTTCAATACCAGTTCTGACCACGATCATGGTGGTGACCATGTTCATCCTGCAAAGGATGACCCCCACGCCCACCACCGATCCCGGACAGCAACGCATGATGATGATGATGCCTATCATGATGGGCGTGATGTTTTATGTCTATAGTCTTCCGAGTGGCCTCATGCTTTATTACTCGACCGCAAATGTGGTGGGCATCGGCCAGCAGCTTTTTATCAATAAAACCATGCCAATCCAACCCGTCGCTCCGGGTCCGCGAAAGGCTGCGGACGAAAAGGATTAGTCATCCATGGGCAATTCACCCGCAGCTCCGCCGCGCCGTTCCGCTGAAAGCAACATAACTGCCGTCGAGGATTTGCTGCGCCAGATTATCAAGCACGGCGGTTTCAATTTAACCTTCGCGGTCAAGAAAGTCGCAGCGACACCGGACGCGGGCGAGGGGCCGGCATACACGGTGGATTTTTCCGGGACGGACCAGGATCTACTGCTTGAAAAAAACGCCGCCCTTTTGGATGCCTTGGAGTCCGTTGTGTTCAAGGCCGTGCGCCTGGACGAAGACCTTTTCGGAAAAATCACTTTTGACTGCCGGGGCTGGCGGCAACTCCGCATAGATGAGCTGAAGCTCATGGCTCAAGTGGCGGCGGAACGGGTGATCGAATCGGGTGATCCCTTTCCCCTCAATCCCATGGGCGCGCGCGATCGCCGCATCATTCACCTAGCATTGAAAGACCAGCCCAAGGTGCGCACGCAGAGCGAAGGGTTTGGCCCCGAGCGCAGGGTGGTCATTGTTTCCGCTGTAAAGTAATTGCCCTCCATCACCGTATCAACTATAATCCCGCCTGAATGGGATCGCCTGAAACACCTGCGAAGACGGACGCTCAAGGGCTTGCCGGCCGGCGTAGCACGCGGCTGAATCTTTCCGTCCCTATTGTAATTTCCGGAAAAGACACCTACGGACAACCCTTCCGGGAAAACTCCCGCGCCACTGTGATGAATCTCCACGGCGCCAAGATCCTCACTTTCCATCACCTTGCTTTGGGATCAGAATTGATGATTGAAAACCGCGCCCTGGCGGTTACGACGCAAGCTACGGTGGTTTGGCTGGGGGAAAGGAAATTCCCCAAGGACCTGGGCGAAGCAGGAATTCAATTGACGGAGCCGGGCAATATTTGGGGCGTCGATGTCCCACCCGAAGACTGGGCGGAAGGCGCTTGCGGCGGAGAGATCGCCCGCTCGCCGGAAGATCAGGCCGCCATCGCTGCACAACGAAAAGCAACAGCGGAAGTCAAAGCCGGAGGCGAGTCTTCGGTGGAGGAGGGTCACTTGACTTCAGATCAAATTGGGGCGGCGCTGGACGTGGCACTGGACAAATTTTCCAAGCGGGCTCAAGACGCGTCCGATATGCAGGCGGCGCTTTTTGAAGCTCGTGTGGCCAAACTCACTGCCCAGGTTGGTGCTCGAATGCAGACGAGCGCCGAGGCGGCCGCCGCCGTCGCCGAAGAGAGAATGGGGAAGTCGCTGGAAGGACACATCAGCACACTTCTGGACCGCATGCAATCCACGCGCACCGAAACTGAGGGGCTTCTAGCCAAGCTCCAGGAACTCCAGCAAAGTTTGCAATCCGAAGTTGCCAAAGCGAAACAAAGCATCGAGGCTGCAAGCACGCAGGCCGTGAGAGAAACCACAGAGGAGATGGGTGAGAGGCTGCGGAAGGAATCGGAAGCCGCGGCTGGCCGTTTTGTGGACGAAACGCGGAAGAAGCTCCAGGACGACTCCGCCGTCGCCATCGGTGCCCTGACCAACGAGGCCAACAATCGCCTGCCCAAGATCGCCGCCGACTTTCTTGCCAAATCCGAACCCGAAATTCAGGCCCGTCATCATCAGGCCGTAGAGCAGGCCACGAGCCTGGTGAACCAAGCGGCTGAATCCACGTCGGCTAACGCGGTGGACAAACTGCAAAAGCACGCGGAAAATCTGAAGAAGGATTTTGATGCGCACCTGGAAAAATCGGTTCACCACGCCCAGGAAAAGAGCGCCAAGGAAGTTTCTGAGCATATCCGCAAGACGGCGGCGGGTCTGGCGGAGGAATTGTTGGCCTCCTCGGCCAAAGACTTCCATAAGCAGGCAGGCGAATTTAAGGCTGTGGTGGGTGAAGATATCAAGACCACGGTGAAATCCCAGACGGACGACGCCAAAAAACGCCTGACCGCTTTAACTCACACCACCGTGGAATCTCTGAATAAAGAGGGCAACGCCGGCCTGGATGAATTCCGCAAGCACCTGCACAAGACTTTGAAAGATTTTCAAGATACGGAAGCAAAGAATCTGGAAAAACACCTGGAGGCCACGGTTGAAAATCTGCGCGGCGAAATGCAAAAAGCGGCAGGCGAGTTCCAGGAGAAAACGTTGAGCGAATTGCAAAGCAAGATGCAAAGTGCCGTGGACCAGCGATTGGCGGACGCCGGGGCGCAAATGTCAAAACATGGGGAGGAGAGCCTGACCGCAATCTCCGCCCAAATGAACGAGAAGAAACAGCAGATGGTGAATGAAGCGGAAGACGCGTTTCGTAGCAAACTGGCTGAGGTTTTTGCCTCCGTGCTTCAGCCCGGCGCCAGGAAAGCGACTTAGTGGTTTCCTGTCATCGGCAACGATTCTGGATTACCCCATCAACGCATCGAAGTCGTCAGAGTGAATCAGCCAGCGAGTAACCTCCCACGTGGCGTCCCGCGCCGGCATGTTACGATAAGTTGTGCGCAACGCCGTTCCAACCGAACCTGAGAATTCGGAAGACGTGAAATTTATGCGCCAGGCTCTTGGCGAGGCCCGGCGCGGCTTTGATGAGCAGGAAGTCCCCGTCGGCGCGGTCATCGTTCACGGCGGGCGGGCCATTGCGCGCGCCCATAACCGGCCCTTGCACTTGAACGACCCAAGCGCGCATGCGGAGATTCTGGCGCTGCGGCGCGCCGGGCGGAAGCTCAAGAACTACCGGCTTTCGGAGTGCAGCCTCTATGTTACAATTGAATCTTGCGCGATGTGCGCCGGAGCGATTGTTCAGGCCCGCCTCCGGCGCGTGGTTTTTGGGGCGCGTGATCCCAAAGCCGGCGCCGCTGGTTCCGTTCTTGCGGTTCTGAATCATCCGAAGCTCAATCATCAGGCCGAAGTATCCTACGGAGTCCTGGAGGATGATTGCGCTTCAATCCTGCGTGAATTTTTTCGCGCGAGGAGGAAGAAGTAGATTGATTCATTGAACCATTGATTCATTGCACCGTTGAAGAATCGCAGGCGTCTCAGCTGGCGAATGCTCATTCAATGGACCAATGATCCAATGAAACAATCACCCAATTGGCTCGGAGAGGTACCGAAGTGGTCGTAACGGGGGCGCCTCGAAAGCGTCTTGCCCGCAAGGGCACGTGGGTTCGAATCCCACCCTCTCCGCCATCCCCCGTTTGCTTGAGCGCCCCGCCAAGTTTTCTTCTCCAGTGCCACTGGGTAATTCCAGTCCATTTGTTTGTGAACCACTAGAGCTAGCTTGCAAGGGCGTCCAGCACAAGATATACATACCTCTCAATTCCAGAAAGTTGACTCCTACGGACCCCGGACGAATCCACATTAGGTATAAGGCGTTTACCCGATTGATTTGGCAGGGGTTCCTTCTCCATAATTCAGCCGTAGTTCGAAGATATGAAATTTGGGGAGACTCATCGGCGAGGCTCCTGATCTTGAAAGGAAAGAAGGATGAACCAAAACAAGAAGGATATATATCCCTGGTTAAGGGGCGCACGGCTCGGAGTAATGTCCAGGGTGGTTCTGCTTTTGCCGGCACACTAACACTAATTTGTATCCTGGAGGTCCTGACCTTATGCTGCGAATTGAGAACGCAAAATCTACTATCATGCTCTTCGTCGGCGCGTGGGCCATCGGAATTCTTGCCCTGCCGGGAACTTCGAGGGCGATGGTCAGGCTTTCCACAGCACATCGATCCCATTCCTGCATTCAACGGAGAGGAATGGCCGTCGGGGTATTAGACATCCTGGCGCACGAACCTGAGGCTCAGACAAGCGAGAGTCAAGAACCCGCAAAGCCGCCTCAATCGGGCAGCGCAACGCCGGAAGCTTCAGCTTCGCCAAACACTACGGGAAGCCAGGCAGAAATTGATTTGGTGACCTTGCCGCCGGGCACGGTGATTTCCGTCCGCTTGGCAGATACCGTCGACTCAAATCACAGCCAGGCCGGCAAGGAGTTTTCCGGCACGGTGGATCCTTCCGTGCTAATTGGAGATCGCGTGGCCATCCCCCGTGGCACCGAGGCGCATATCCGCATGATGGAGGATAAGAAGGGCGGCCGCGTCCACGGCCATGCCGAAGTTCAACTCGCTCTCGTAGAGATGATCATCAGTGGTCAAAAAGTGGACGTGGAAAGCAATCGATACGACAAAAAGAAAGGCGTGCTGGCCTCCAAGGTGAAGAACGAAGAGACGCCCAGCGCAAATGCTGCAAGTGATACCGCCATAAGCGGACAACCGTCGGGTGTAGCGAATCCCGTGATCGCCGCTTTTCGCGCGGCCAAAGTGGTAAAGCCCGCGGGCAGCAAGGTCGACTTTACACTGACTGCCCCCTTCACTTTCGAGAAGCCGCCAGAGGACGCAAAGCCATAGTCTTCCTGGGAAGGTCGATTCTCTCCCGAATGACGATTCGACGATCTGAGTTCGATTGTCATCGCATTTTTCGAGTCCGCACCATCGGTGAAGAGGAATCATGGTGACTGAAACTCGCGTCTGGATTCCAAAACATGGTCATTCAGAAAATCATTTGTGAAAGAACAAAACTGCTCAAAAGAGCACCTTCTATAACGCTCATAAAGCAGTTTCCCCGGATGCGGTCTTTGGGTCAGAGCAGGAAATGATACAGCTCTCAAACTTTCTTCCGGTTTAATCAAATAATGCAGAAGTAAAGGGGGGAACAACCCTAACCAAGTCTTCCATTGTGATGGATAAAATCGTACGCGACAGGCAATTTTGATACCATCCAGCCTGGAAATCTTTCGAGACAGAGTGCCACTTGCTGTCATTGGATATGCCACTCTAAAAAACTTTCCGTAGGTCCTATATCCATTATATGTAAAGTACTGGAAGCACTCATTGAGCAACGAAAAATGCCGCGCCAACGCAACTCCAAGTAAATGCGAAGCATCGTGATCTTGATGTCCTCCCTCCCAGGCTGGACAATAAATCCGTGAAATACGATGAGACAAGATAGGTATGAGGATACGAAATGTTTCGCTAAGGCGCTCAGGCAAGTGGCCGTCAATCACTCTCAGTTCTTTTCCGATAAAAATGATCTGGCTCTGGTTCCTGATGCCGGACAGAAAAAGACACTTTGTGCTCTCAATCTCACGGATATGGCCACCATCAATCAGGAAAACACAGATCGGTTGGTTGCCTCGTTGAAGCTCAAAATGTAAGCGGCTCAACGCAAAGATCTCGTCGTCGTAATGAGGAAATATGAAAAGTGCGGACTTCATAAATCGTCCGAATCAATCCACATCATTTGGTGAGATATTCTCTTAAGATCGACTTTAAAAGAACTATTGAAAATACGAGTCACACATTTAAAGACCATGGGGCTACGAATAAATCCATAACGCGTAAGATGTAGTTCCTGTGCTGCCGATTTGGGGACTATAGTGGCCAATAGCTCGGCATGCTCTTTAATGGCATGGGCTCGAACGCTGTCTAACAGGAGAACTTGGGCCCCAAATCGCTGTTCGGGTATCATCATGTCGAGTATCGCACAGGAGCGGATCCCTTTAAGGTCTGAAATGCGGGTTACGGCAAGACCTGCCAATCCGCCAACTGTGGTCTTAAGTAAATGGATGAAGTATTTGGACCCTGGCGCACTTAATCTCCACCTATAAAACTTAAGATCTTTTTGAAGAGCGAAATCTAAGCGGGCACGCCATCTTTCAACTAGAGAGTCAAATTCCCCACGCAAGGACGGCTCCTGTGACGCGCGCTCAAAAAAGCTCACATGGGGGAGAACCTCGGTTGTGAAACCTGGAAGTATTCTGGGCCGCACAATGTGCCGATAGGCTTCGAGCGCACCTTTTGCGGCCGGCCCAAAGATGCGGAAATCCCTCAAAAGTCCGCGCCAACTAATAGGAAGTATCCAGACTGGAAGATGACAAATAGTCTCAAGCCCGAGTTTGTTGAGAGCCGAAAGCGATGCGGGGCGGATGGGAAAAGCCATCGCCAAATCAATGCCTTCGTGGGGAAATTCACTTAATGCAATGCTGCCTAGTTCTCCAAAAACGCCTCGCCGACGAACCCTGGAATGAGTCATTATATCGCAAATAATACCAGACATACAATTATTATTAGATAGAATATATGGATAGGTGAGTGCAGCAAAATATGCTACGACTTGATGTTCTTCAACTGCAACAAATTGCTGGGGAGGTGGAGACCTGAAGGGAAAATCTCGGAACTTCCAGTGGTAGTATTCATCGGTTACTAAGGCTGTTCCTTTTTGCTCAGGAAACGCCTCTAAATAGAGCTCCCGCTGCATCGGGACATCGCAGTTATTATCAAGGCGTCGGAAAATCAAATTCAAAACTGCTCCCCCCGCTCAGTACAGCTGGATGGGGGCGGCAGAATATCAGCAGTATTCGCCATGTGTCAATATTGAGCGGGCTGTGGTGCAGTCAACACATTTGGAAAAAGTTGGCGAGGAACTCGTTGGTCCAATCCAGGTTGAGTGACACTGCAATTTCCTGGAATTCCCCAACCGCCTCTCCCTAAGGCGCCTTCCCAAAAGTCCTGCGAAATATCCAAGCGCATAAACCTCCGTCTTCGCCGAAATAAGTTAGAATGCCTTCGTGAATCGTAGAAACTTCCTGGGCGCATCGTTGGGAGCCGCGGGGCTGCTTATGAGCAAGCAATCAGAAAAGATTCCTGTAATTGACACACATATTCATTTGTTCGACCCGACTCGGCCGCAGGGTGTGCCTTGGCCGGAGAAAGATGACGCCGTGCTGTATCACACTGCGCTGCCCGACCGCTACCGGCAGGTCACGAAAGGCCTGGGCATTGTGGGCGCAATTGAAGTTGAGGCCAGCCCGTGGCTCGAGGATAACCAGTGGGTGCTCGACATCGCGGCAAAGGACCCATTGATTCTCGGCACGGTGGGAGACTTGGAGCCGGGCAAGCCGAAATTCCGCGAGCACTTGGAACGATTTCATAAGAACCCGCTGTTTCTCGGAATCCGCTGCGGCAATCTCTGGGGCCGCGATTTGGCCACGCAAGTCTTCCAGCCGGAATTTGTGGCCGACATGAAACTGCTCGCCGACGCCGGCCTGGAGATGGACACCGCCAATCCTGATTCTACTTTAATTGAGGCCGTGGTGCGTCTCACGGACCGGGTTCCAAATTTACGTGTGGTAATCGATCACCTTCCCCAACTCAATCCTCCATCTGATGCCGAGGGCCGCAAAGCGCTCGCAAACTATTTGCGCGAGCTGGGAAAGCGGCCGCAGGTCTACGTGAAAGTTTCCTCCGTGCTGCGCCACGTGGATGGAAAGGTCCCTGACAGCTTGGATTTTTACCGCGACCGGCTCGACGAACTGTGGGGAACATTCGGTGAGGACCGCCTGATTTATGGCAGTGACTGGCCGCACAGCGATCTCTGGGGGCCTTACCCAGAAGTATTCCGGATCGTCCGGGAATATTTTGCGGGCAAGAGCCGCGAGGCGCAAGAAAAGTATTTCTGGAAGAATTCCGTCGCCGCCTACCGCTGGGTGAAGCGGGAGTCAACTCAGCCACAGCTTGGTTAGTTTTAACGTAGGGGTACGGCTTGCCGTACCCTCCGGCGCGCGAGCGCGAGCAAATGAAAAATGTACGGAAAGGCGTACCCCTATGGGCTGCCGCGCGAGATCACGTAAATGGCGGCCAGCAGGACGCCAATCCCCGACCACGAATAGGCGTGAGTGCCGCTGCTCGAGCCTTTCCATTCCCCGGTAAACGCTCCCCAAAGATTGGCGGAGATAATGATCATGGCCATAAACAACGGCCAGCCAATCACTCCGCCGAGGGTTCCCAAGTCGGCCGCACCCACCCCGTAAACGGCTATTCCCGCGAACCAAAGCAATCCCATGACCGTGGCGCCCAGCCAGTACGCGGGCGGCGTGCCCGTTTGAGAGAAATTTCCCCAGGCATGATTTCTCCGCAGTAGATAAATGCAATAGCCGGCATTGGCCAGGAAGCCCGCACTTAGGGCGAGCGCCCAGACCACATTCGAAGCCATGGCGGGATGCGCGCCGAATTTAAGCGTTAACTGTTGGATACTTTTCCCAAAGACGAAGCTGAAGTTGAGCATGGGCGAGAAGACGCCTGACAACAGACAAATCAGAAGACCCAGCCAAAAGCTCCTCTTCCCTTGTTCCTTTGCTCCTTTCGCCAATTCCTTTTCGCGGCGCGAGCCGGCAATTGCGCACAGAAGGATGCCGCCAACTACCAATACCAAACCGGTCATCAGCGCGTAGCCCTGGCGCGTGAAAAGTTGCTGGCGGTCGAGCACCAATATAGGCAGGAGCGACCCGAGAGACGCCGTGATGCCGAGGATGACGGCAATGCCCAGGCCCATTCCCACCATGTCGATCCCTAGCCCAAATAGCGTAGATCCCACGCCCCAGCCAAAACCGAATATCGCCACTTCGGCAAGCGTGCCCGCGTCTGCCATCCTGAATATTTCACCTGCGCTCGGCACCGTGGCCACCAGCAGAAGCCAAGGGAAAACAATCATGCCCGCTATTGAATAAACCAGCCAGGTGTTTTCCCATCGCCACCCTGCCATGCGCTTCATGGGCAGGGCAAAGCTGCCCTGCAACAATCCGCCGAGGAGAACGAACAACAACCCGGCGCCAATGGAGTTCATTGATCGTGCCTTTTGATTTTGATGAACATCCGAGAACTTTATCAAAACCAGATAAAAGTTTGGGACAAAAAGACAAGTTGAAGGGTGGCCGAAATGCCGGAGTCAGAATCGAGTTGTCAATTGCGCCGGGATGGTGGTCGGGAGGAATAATTCAGGGATTGGACGCTTCTTGCGAAAAAGTAAAAGCAGACTTTAAATGTAGGAACAGATGGGATGAATATGCGGTGAGCAACAACTATGCCATGCAAGTTCGGCCCAAGGCCGATGAATTCGTTCCTAACCGCTCAAGCCTGTGAGAGGGGCGAGTGAGGTTTGCCTAGATGCGGTACAAAAGGCAAATGGCGCGGGCCGTTTGTCCCGCGGCGGGCTCAAGAGATATGGAGGAAAACAACCCAGTAAATTTCACTAAAGAGGCAGGCTCCGACGCGACGGCCCCATTCATTAGAGGTTAATCTTCCGGCGAATCACGCCAACCAAACCGAGAAGGCCGGTACCGAAAAGGGCAAGGCTGCCCGGTTCAGGAACCGAAGTTGTGGTCATGCTTTCAACCAGGATATCGTCGGTTGGGGCGAACACGGTAATGTCATTGTACCCATTCCAATTGAGACTAAGGGTTATCGGATCTGTTCCGCTCCCTGTGTAAGTAACACAGCCAGAGTTGTTTAAACCAGTATTGCTATTCCCGAAGCAATATTCCAACTGCTCGCCTACCTGCAAACTGCCGAATGTCCAGGTACCGCTTGTAACTGAAAGGCTGCTAAGGTCAAAGTCGATATAATCTTTGTTGGAAACTTCTTGGTCATTCTGGGGATCCTTGTAGATACCCAACCCAGTCTCAGTGGAGCTTCCGGTCTTGCCATAGAGGTCTACGCCGTGCGTCTTAAACGACCCGCTACAGGCGTGATCCGGCGCGCTGAGGTTAGTGAGTGAGGAGTCCGTGGTATTGAAGCAGCCCCATCCATAGGCGGTAATCGAACCCGCACCCCCCGTAAAAGTCAGGGAAGTCCCCTGAACCCCAGTGAAGCTGCCAAAAGCATATGTGTCAGCCATGAGGGGCGAACTTACGAGAAATGTTGCGCATAGCGCTATCGATGTAACAACAATCTTTCTACCCCAGGTAAGAATGATCCCGTTCATTTATTTCCCCCAAAATATCTCAGGTATTTGCTTTTAGCACCAGACTTTTCAGCTAGGATGCATGCACGCGAGCTTCCAAATTTGAAACTCAGCAACATCAATAGAATGAGCGCATCCGTTCCCGATTGAAACAAAGGGTATGCAATGACTTGCGGATACTGAATAAAGCCATTCAGCTATCTTTCCCACCCTTTCGGAGAGTTCCCGTCGCGAGTCGGCGAGCGATGCCCATTTCTGTGCCCCGACAAACACCGGCATATTGCACATAAATGCGGGTGCCATCTGCCCCTACGACAAACAACCAATATCCCTGTTGAACGTGTTATGTTCTCCGAGTGGCCGGTGCTATCCGGATGCTTCACCTTTTGGAGTTATCAAAATGAAGCGAAGCCTTTTACTGTCCATGCTGTTGTGTGCATTACCTTCATTTCTCTCTGCACAAGACACCCATTATTCGCCGCAGGGTGAGCAGATTCCGGGGCCCGACAACGCCGCTGAAAATGTGGGAATGTGTTGTTACAACCAGTCGCCGCAGGGCGCGTATCGCTCTAACTTTCAGAACTGGCTTGCGGACATCACTCACTGGCGGCACGAAGAATTGATCCGCATGGGCTATGACGGTTCGCAATACGACCGCCGCGAACTGGAGTGGACGCAATCGAGTTTCATCCAGCCCCAGATGATGATCGAGGACCGCTACTTCTACGATCCCGAGGCTGGGCGATACACGGTGGACCGTTATCTCGACGACCTACAAAAGCGCTACGGCGGAATCGACTCCGTGCTGATTTGGCACACTTACACCAACATTGGGATTGATCATCGCAACCAGTACGACCTTCTTGATGACATGCCTGGCGGCGTGCAGGGCCTGAAGCAGATGATTGCGGATTTTCACCGGCGCGGCGTGCGCGTATTGTTCCCCGTGATGTTGTGGGATCAAGGTACGCGCGATGTAGGCGCGCCCAACTGGGTGGCCACGGCGCGCGCCATGGCGGAAATCGGAGCGGACGGAGTGAATGGCGACACGCTGGGCAGCGTTCCGCGCGCATTTCGAGCGGCATCGGACGCCACCGGAAGTCCGTTGGCGCTCGAGCCCGAAGGCGGCCCGCCCGATGAGATGTTGGCTTGGAATAACCTGACTTGGGGCTACTGGAAATATCCGTTTGTGCCCATGGTGAGCAAATATAAATGGCTGGAGCCGCGTCACATGGTCAACGTGTGTGACCGCTGGAATCACGATAAGACCGACAACCTCCAATACGCTTTTTTTAACGGCGTGGGTTATGAAAGCTGGGAAAATATCTGGGGGATTTGGAACCAGATCACTTTGCGCGATGCGGAGGCGCTGCGCCGGGTGGCAAAGATTGAAAGAGCCTTTTCGGATCTTCTCCTCAGTCCCGAGTGGGAGCCCCACACACCGACGCTCGAGTATGGAGCATTCGCCAGTAAATGGCCGGGTGCAAGCGAAACGCTCTGGACTGTCGTAAACCGAAATGAATTTGATTTGAAAGGGCGCCAGATCAGAGTGGCTCACAACGAAGGCACCCATTATTATGACTTTTGGAATGGGGTAGAATTGAAACCGGAATTGGAGGGCGGCCAGGCCACGCTCAGCTTTGACATGGAGGCGCATGGTTTCGGCGCGTTGCTGGCAACGTCGCAAAGTTTGAGCGAAAAAGAGCTGAAGCTGCTGGCTGAAATGCGCGAGCTCGCCCAAACCCCACTCGAAAAGCTCTCGCACCAGTGGCAATTCCTGCCGCAACAACTGATGGAGATTCCCGCCACAAAACCTGCGCCTGATGCGCCCGAGGGCATGGTAAAGATTCCTGCCGGAGAATTCACTTTCGAAGTTTCGGGCATCGAGATTGAAGGCGGGAACAATATTGGGGTGGACGTGCAATATCCGTGGGAGGATTCGCCCCGCCGTCATCACTTGCACCCAATGCACATCAACGCGTTCTACATTGACCGCTATCCTGTGGCCAATGCCGAATTCAAAAAGTTTCTAAACGCCGCGCACTACCGTCCGAAAGATGACCACAACTTTCTCCGCGATTGGAAAAACGGAACCTATCCGGATGGATGGGACAACAAGCCCGTCACTTGGATTTCGCAGGAGGACGCGCGGGCTTATGCGGCCTGGGCCGGCAAGCGGTTGCCGCACGAATGGGAATGGCAATACGCCGCGCAAGGCACCGACGGACGGGCGTATCCGTGGGGGAACGATTGGGACGCGAGCGCCGTGCCCGTTCCGGAAAAGGGCCGCGACATGCGCGAGCCGACCAGCACGAATGCTTTTCCCAAGGGCGCGAGCCCCTTCGGCGTGATGGATATGACGGGCAACGTGTGGCAGTGGACCGACGAGTACCGGGACGAACACACACGCGCCGCCATTCTGCGCGGCGGCAGTTACTACCAGCCGCAAGGGTCCATCTGGTATTTTCCGCAGACTTACAAATTGAACGAGCACGGAAAATATTTGCTGATGGCGCCCGGCAAAGACCGTTCAGCCACGGTGGGATTCCGATGCGTGGTGGACTCGCGGTGATTTACGCGCACAGGTGAAGACCTCGGCCGGCAACGGAGGGGGCGCGACGGTGATGAAGGCCATACGCATTCACGCTTACGGCGGGCCGGAAGTGATGAAGTGGGAAGAACTGCCCAAGCCCGTCCCCGGACCGGGCCAGACGCTGGTGCGGGTTCATGCCGCGAGCGTCAACTTTCTCGACGTCCAGAAGCGCCGCGGTCAGCTGGTAGGGCAGGCTTTCTACATGCGGGCCGGCAGCGGTGAGCCCGAATTTCCCGCCACATTGGGAAGCCAGGGAGTGGGCGTAGTGGAGGCGCTTGGTGCGGATGTCAAGAATGTGCACACGGGCGACCGGGTCAGTTTCGTGGGCGGTTCATACGCAACCCACGCGGTGGTTCCGGCGCCGCGGCTGATCGTTATCCCCGAAGGCATCAGCTTTGAACAAGCGGCGGCCGGAATGAACCAGGGATTCCTTGCCTACGCATTTACGCATTTCACTTATCCCGTCAAGCAGGGAGAATGGTGCCTGGTGCAAGCGGCAGCGGGAGGCGTCGGGCTCTTGCTTTGTCAAATGGCGAAGATGCGCGGAGGCCGCTTGATCGGCGTGACCTCAACCGCCGAGAAGGCGAAATTTGTGCGGGAAGCAGGTGCGGAAGAGGTGATCATTTCCAGGCAATCCGATATTGCCGTGGAAGCGCGGCGCATTACAGACGGCCGGGGCGTCAATGTGGTGTATGACGGTGTGGGGAAAGATACTTTTGAGGCGAGTCTGAATAGTCTTGCTCCGGCCGGATACCTGGTGATTTACGGCCAGTCGAGCGGTTATGTCCCTCCATTCGATTTGATGGCCTTGCAGGAAAAAGGATCGCTCTTCATCACGCGCACCAACGGGCTTCCATACTTGAAAGAGTATCCGGGATACCTGCGTCAGTTTGCAGACTGGATCCGAGAGGGAAAACTCTCTATTAGAATCGATCGCACTCTTCCCCTCGCCGAAGCCGCCAATGCTCACGCAGCGTTCGAAGATCGGAAAATCTGCGGAAGGATTTTACTGATTCCGTGAGTTGAAGGCACCGTGGGAATGATCAGCAAATTCCGCGCGTTGAATTCCCGCCCTCCAAGAAAGGCACTCCCGGCGAGGGCGGCTAGAACTTCGGATGGTAATTCGGATAGGCCGGAACTTTATAAGTCGGCAGCGGGTGTTCTTTGAGGGCTTGCAACACCACCTCCACCGCCTTCTCAAGCTGCGGATCGTGGCCTTGCCGCACCAGCATGGGGTCAAGCTCCACCTCAACGTCCGGAGAGATGCCGTGATTCTCCACTTCCCACTCGCCTTTGGTTCCATAGATGGCCCAACGAGGCGCGGTGACAGATCCGCCGTCCATGAGCGTCGGATAATTTCCGATGCCCACCAAGCCTCCCCAAGTCCGCATGCCGACCAGCGGGCCAATGCCCGCCTTCAGGAAATACCACGGCATGGCGTCGCCGCCCGACCCCGCGAATTCATTGATGATCATTGCTTTGGGCCCATAAATCGCTTCCTGCGGTTCGGTGTAGGTTTCGCCTTCGCGCGTCATCACCAGACTCTGAACGGGGCGGCGCATGTAATCAATGATGTAGTCGGCGAGATCGCCGCCGCCATTAAAGCGCTCGTCCAGCACCGCGCCTTCCTTGCCCACCTGGGCAAAATAATAGCGATTGAAATTGGTGTAGCCGGCCCCCGCGGTGTTGGGCAAATAAACGTAGGCGAGTTTGCCGTGGCTCAGCTCATCTACTTTGCGCCGGTTGCCTTCCATCCAGGCGAGATTCCTAAGGCCGGCTTCGCTCTCCACCGGAACCACGGTCACGTTGCGCGATCCGCTGCCATCTGCGTTGGGCCCGACTCTTAACACCACCTGCACGCCTGCTGTTTCCAGGAAGAAACTGAATATGTTGTCCGAGGCATGCAGTTCGCGCCCTTGAACCGCCAACAGGTATTCACCTTGCCTCACGTTGACACCCGGCTGGGTGAGCGGGGCGCGAAGTTGGGGATTCCAATTTTCGCCGTCGTAAATGCGCTTGAAACGATAGCGGCCGTTTTCAAGCACGTAATCCGCGCCCAGCAATCCCACCTTCACGGTTTTAAGTTCGGGCATCGTACCGCCGCCCACGTACATGTGGAGGACGTTGAGATTGCCCAGCATTTCTGCGAACAGATAGTTAAGGTCGGCGCGGCTCGCCACGGCGGGAAGGAAGGTCGCGTAGAATTTCTCCGCTGCCTCCAGGTTGAGCCCGTGGAAATGCGGATCGTAAAAAAAGTCGCGCTCCATCCGCCAGATTTCGTGGAACATCTGCGCCCACTCGGCGCGCGGATCGACGTACACTTCCATGTCCGCCGTTTTGAGCGCGCCTTCGCCGGGTTTGGGAGGCTTGTCGGCGGCAGCGATGAACCACTTCTCAGCCTGGCGGTACAGCATCTTTTCGCCATTGGCAGATACGGCGAAACGCGTCACGCCATCGACCAGTTTTTCCGTTTTGCGGGTCTTCATATCAAAACGCTGAACAGCCAGCACTGGCGGGCCGTTTTCGCCGTCCACTGGCGGGCCTTCCAGCAGATACACAATGCCTTCCTTACCAACCGACATCCCTTGGTAGTTTTGGGCAGGGATGGGCAGCGCCAATATACGTTGCCCGATATTTTCAAAGTCGATGGAGACCTTCACCGCCTCTTTTTTCTCTTTGTCTTTGTCCTTGTCTTTGTCTTTATCTTTGCTCTGATCGCCAGCTTGATCGGTCTTGGCGTCCTTTTTCTCTCCACTGTTTTCGTCATCGCTTTCAGGAGCAATGGGTGATGGCAAGTCCTTGCGAAGCACAACCACGTAAGCGCTTCGCGTCACCGGGTGATCAATGGAGGTCATGTCGAGCCAGCCCGTGGTCAATCCCAGATTTGTGCTGGCGGTGAAAAAAAGATATTTGCCGCTCTTATCGAAATTGGGATAGAGCGCGTCGCTCATGCCGTCCGTCAGTTGGGTGGCTTTGTGGTCGTCGAGCGAATAAACAAACACACCGCGCTGGTGATTTTGGAGCTGTTTGGTGTAGGCCAGCCAGCGATTGTCGGGCGACCATATGGTGTCAAACTCGTGCAGGGGTGAATCAAACTGGTCCGTATCCACTTTAACCGGCGTGGGATGATCGAGGTCCACGTACCAAAGGTTTAGGCGCTTGTCTTTGTATGAGATTTTCTTGCTGTCCGGCGACCAGGCGGGGGAGTAGAAGAATGAGGCCGGCTGGCCCAGATCAATCTTGCGGATTGCTCCCAAACCGTCTTGCGTGCTGATGTGCAGCGCGTATTCGCCGGACTCGTCCGAAAAGTAGGCGATGGATTTGCCATCCGGCGACCACGCGGGGTCGCGGTCGGCCACAGCCGGACTGTGAGTTAGATTTCGAATGTCGCCTTTCTCAGCCGGGACGGTAAGTATTTCGCCGTGTGCTTCAAAAACCGCGCGCTGGCCGGTGGGAGAAATGTCGAACGCCTGGATTTGTTTCTCAACTTTATCAAAATGCGGCCTCACTTGCGGCATGTCACCTGTCACGCTGATGTTGATGGCTTTTTCTTTGCCCAAGCGAAGGTCAAAGAGATGCAAGGAGCCGAACTGTTCGTAGACAATTCCTCCGGGTCCGGCCGCGGCGTATTTGATGTCGAGTCTTTCGTTTTTCAACAATTCAGCTACTTCTCGGGTCTTGGAGTCGTAGGAAAAGAGCGTGGCAGGGCCATCGCGGTCAGAGATAAAATAAATCTTGTCGCCAACCCACATGGGGTTGGTGTCATTCGAATTGTCGCGTGGGATTTTCACTATGGAAGAGTCCGAAAGCTTGGCGACCCAGATGGGCGCCGTCAATCCTCCCCGGTAGTGCTTGATTGCGATGTAGCTCGAGCTTGCCCCCAGCCTTCGATTCCAGCGTGGGACATAGGCGATCTGAGATTCGTCGGACGAATACGATCCCTGCACGCCCATGGGCAAAGGCAATGGGGTGGGAAATCCACCCTCCACCGGTACGGTGAACAACCGCTCAAAGCGGGTATAACTATTCAGTGTGGAGCGAAACAGGATTCGCTTACCGTCCGGGGTCCATCCCACCGCAACGTCCGTGCTCGGATCGTAGGTGAGGCGGCGCGGCTCGCCTCCGGAAGCGGGCACCACATAAACGTCCTGGTTGCCGTCGTAGTCACCGGTGTAGGCCACCATGGTGCCGTCAGGTGAAAAGACCGGACCGCTCTCAATATCCGTACCCGTCACCAGCCGGCGCGCATCCCCGCCATTGCGATCCACGATCCAGATGTTGCCCCCGTAGGCGAAAGCAATCTGAGTCTTACTTAGAGTAGGGCTTTGAAGAAGTTGCGGCCCGGGCTCCAGGGCCCTGCTGGTTCCAAGCCCCAACACCAAAAGACAAACCACCATGCCGGCACGTTTCATCATTTCCTCCATGACATGCAATCATTTCCTGGGTAAAGAAATCTTAATCGCCTAAATTCATGCCAAAAGGCAACCTATTATCAGGGCAAATTGGATTCGCTCGTGCGATTCACTTTGTGCTTCACCCGCCCGGCACGGGACTAGGGCACCCAATCAGCAATAAAGACGTTGATCTCGTGAGGCGCCTTGGCGTTGCGGTTGGAGGCGAAGACCAGTTTTTTCCCGTCAATTGAGAATTGTGGAAAAGCCGTGAATCCTTCCGCGAAGGTGACTTGCTCCATTTTTTGGCCGTCTCGATTCACGGCGTAAAGCTCGAATTCGCTCGAAGAGGGATGCTGATAATTCGAGGCAAAAATAATCCGATTGTTGTCCGGAAAGAAATACGGGCCAAAACTCGCGCCGGGCAGGCTGGTAATCTGGCGCTGGCCGGAGCCGTCCGAGCGCATCACGTAAAGGTCCATCTGCGTGGGTTCCACCAAATCCTGGGCCAGCAATTCCTTGTATCGCGCCACCTCCGCAGGCTCGGTGGGATGATGGGCGCGGTACACAATCCACTTGCCGTCAGGGGAGAAGAACGGACCGCCATCATAACCCAGTTGGTGAGTAAGCCGTTGGGCGCCAGTACCGTCGGACTTCATGGTATAGATTTCCAGGTCGCCGTCGCGCGAACTGGTGAAGACGATTTTTTTGCCATCGGCGGAGAGCGTTGCTTCGGCGTTGTAGCCCGGCCCGGCGGTGAGCTGCCTTAATATCTTTCCCGAGTCAGTGGCGTACGAAATCTGGTAGGCGGAATAGACGCCCCAAACGTAACCTTTGGAGTAGTCCGGGCGCGGCGGGCAGCCGGGGCTGGCGAGATGGGTGGATGAGTAAAGGATATGCCTGCCGTCTTTGAAAAAGTAACTGCACGTGGTACGGCCCTTGCCGGTGGAGATTAAATGCTGGTTCGAGCCGTCCGCGTTCATCATAAAGATCTGGTCGCACCCGTAGGGCTCGCGCGTGGACTGGAAGATGAGGCGGGTACCGTCAAAGCTAAAATAGGCTTCGGCATTTTGCCCGCCGAAAGTCAACTGCTTGACGTGGCGCAAGTGGGTTTCGCGCGGATCCCGCAATGGATCATCCGCGGTGCCATTCACCGCAGGACCGATGCCGGACGCACCTGTCGATTCCCTCTTTTCCTGCCCGTTTAGATTCGGTCCGAAAAACAGCGGGAAAATCAGAACGAAGAGTGCGACACCGAGTCCATTTGCGGTGCTGAGGTAATTTCTCTTCATAGGATTCATCATTGATTCCATTAGCGGAGGCTTCCACCAACCAACCGACCGGGCATGACCTTCATTTCCTCACTTCGAGCGTGACGTCTTTGGTCAACTTCTCGCCGCCGCGCAGCACCGTGACGCTTACTTTGTCGCCGGGTTTATGGGCGCGCAGGGCGTAGGTGAAATCGTAGAGGTTATCAATCTTTTTCCCGTCAAAGTCGATCAGAATGTCGCCCGCCTTGAATCCGGCATTTCCCGCCGGACTACCATCGCGCACGTCAGCGAACTTCACGCCATGCGGAATCTCGCCAAAGTCAGGGATGGAACCAAAATAGGGACCGTAGCCGCCTCCACCGCCCATTGAAGGCATGGTAGGTTCGGCGACGCGAACAAACTGGGGCTTCTGCTTGAGATCGTCGAGCCCGCCTGCCACATTCGCCACCAGTTGCACTACCCGCGCTCCGTCGGTCGAGTTGATTTTGTCCCATGTGTCGGAGGGCTTGTGGTAATCCGAGTGCAGCCCGGAAAAAAAGAAAAGCACCGGAACGCCGCTTACCGTGAAAGACATGTGGTCGCTGGCCCCGTAGCCCGAAGCCGAGTAGCTTAACTCAAGATTCACCGTCTTATTGGCGCCTTCAACGAGTTCCTTGAAACCCGGTGAGGTGCCCGTGCCGCCGATGTAAAGCTTGTTGTCCTTCACCCTACCCACCATATCCATATTGAGCATGGCCATGGTTTGGGGAAGGGGCACGGCGGGATGGGCGGTGTAGTAAGTGGAGCCGAGCACGCCGGTTTCTTCTGCGGCGAAGGTGATGAAAACGATGGAGTGCCGGAGTTCTTTGCGCTGGCGCGACATGCCATCGGCGAGTTCGAGCACGGCGCTTGTGCCGGAAGCGTTATCGTCCGCGCCGTAGTGAATTTTCCCGATTTGGCTGGGCGCGAGCGAGTGCTGATCGCCGAGTCCCAGGTGATCGTAGTGGGCTCCTATGATGATGAACATCCCATCGGGCCTGGCGCCGGGTGCGGGAAGAATGCCCACCACGTTTGCCACTTGTTTGCGAATGCGTTCCACGTCCACACGGAGCGAAAGTTGGTGGGCGGGATCGAGGGCGAACGAGTGGTTGGAAAGATCCTTGTCGATGGCCTGGCGCAAATCATCCACTGATTTGCCTGAAGTTTTCAGCCACTCGTCCACCACGTCGGCTTTTACCTGAATCGCCGCGATCTTCATCTCTTCGGGGCCCGTGAGCGTCCCGAAAGGGATCAATTGATCAGGCTCGCCCGGATGATTGCCCGCGTCGTTCACCAGAATCATGCCTACGGCGCCGTGGTTACGCGCATTGATTGCCTTATTCACGATTTCGGAGTGGGAGGTGAGTTGCTTTCCCGCGAAGACGCTCTTCTCGTCGTTCTCCTGCGGCTCGTGGCGCAATACAATCACAATTTTGCCCTGGGCGTTGAGGCCCTTGTAGTCGTCGTATTGGAATTCAGGGGCCGTGATTCCGTAGCCGGCAAAAACGAGTGCGGCCTTCGCGTTCAGCGACTCGGAAAAGGTGAAGGGTAAAAAGTCCTCTTTAATCGTCAGACTCTTCGGTTTTCCGTCCTCCTCATAAGAAATGGAATTATTGGGCCCCAGGTTCGCGCCCACGGTAATGGTGAAATGCTGAAGGTAGGTGCCGCGATCCCCGGCGGGGCGGAGCCCATATTTCTTGAAGTGGAGGGCGATGAAGTCAGCCGCTTGGTTGAGCTCCGGAGTGCCGTCGCCGCGGCCTTTCAACGCATCGCTGGCAAGGTATTTGATGGGATCAAGAAATTCCGCCGCTGTGTAAGCTGGGGCCTTCTCTTCGGCTTCCGGACGCTGCGAAGATGGGAGAAAGAACAGTACCGCAGCCATGACTCCGGCCGCCTTCCAAATGCACCGCGACGGTGTTCTCTGCCGCTCCACGGCGGAAGGCGCTTTCAATTCGCTTTCCATGGATCTCCTCGCGAGGCTGGAGCCGCAAGACCAACCAAGCGGCCAGTTGGAACTTGATTCCACCACCCTGCACTTACTTAAGGCTGCGGCCTTCGCCAAAATTGCAATTACCAACATCATAAATGAATTCCTGGTTGGGTGGCAGAAAATCCCAACCGGCAATTCAAAATCCGAAATGGAAAATTTGCATTTGCTTGTGACCCACATTATAATCGCCCGGGATTCAAAACATGGGATTCAAGGAACTTCTCCGGCGCATTTTTCTCGTCGACCTGATCAAAGGGTTGAAGCTGACGTTTTCTTATCAACGGCCCAGCGCCACCTATACCGAGCAGTATCCACGCCAGCGGCCCCCGGTGGCTGAGCGTTACCGTGGCGCTCCACGCCTGAATAACAATCCCGAGACGGGCGAGACACTTTGCATTGCCTGCAACCTGTGTTCGCTGGCCTGCCCGGAAAACTTGATTGTGGTTGGCTGGGAGCGCACGGAAGACCGGCGCAAGAAACTTTCCACCTTCACTTATGACTTGTCCCGCTGCATGTTTTGCGGATTGTGCGAGGATGCCTGCCCGGTGGATGCATTGGAATTGACCCAGGATTTCGAGCTCGCCCAATACACCCGCGAAGGGATGATCTGGGATCGCAAAGCGCTGGAAGAAGGACCCTCGCCCGCCCGCTATACTCGCTAGTCCACCTTTAGCACTATTTCCCTTACAGAACTTCGTGTCAGAATCTGCCGGGGCCGCGAGAGACACTAATAGGTATCACCCACAAAGGTAATGTGGAAGCGAGGCACTAACTGCCGGCGCGGGCGGCGGATCGCGAGGGTCCGCCGCCTTGCCGCGCAAAGTTATTTCTTTTTGGGAGGAACCACGGCGTCTTTGAACGCCTTGGCAAGACGGAACTTGACCACGGTCTTAGCCGGGATCGAAATAGGCTCGCCGGTTTGAGGATTGCGGCCCATGCGGGCCTTACGGTTTGCTTTCACGGCCTTGCCCAGTCCGGGGATTACGAACTGTCCGCCTTTCTTGCATTCTTTTGTCGCCAGATTCGCGATTTCTTCCAGAACCGAAGCCGCGGCTTTCTTTTGAATTCCCGCGTGCTCAGCCAGGTGCGAAACCACTTGGGACTTGGTCATCGCTTTCGCCATTTTTTACTCCTCTCTCGATTTTGGATTTGTGGGGTCCTTGCCATGATGGCAGGGCGACACTCTAATCAATAAACATGGGGCTGTCAAGCGTTATTCCATAGGGGCACTTGAAGCCGACCCGCATGAAATGGGGCTCTGCCCAACGCTTCTCGCCTCTTCCAAGACTAACATAAACGACAGGCTTGAAAGCAATCTTTGATTTCGATATATTGGATTCTTCGCCAAGCTGCTGACGAGGCCCCCTATGCCCATTTTTGAATACCAGTGCCGCGAATGCGGAAACAAGTTTGAAAAGATCGTGGCTTCGTCTTCCACTGCTGTGGCCTGCAAGAAGTGCGAGAGCAGAAAAGTTACGCAACTTCTTTCTGTGTTCGCTGTCTCAGGACCCTCGGCCAAATCCGCTGCATCAGAATCCGGCCCTTGCGCGTGCGGCGCCCCAAGGCGCGGCATGTGCCAGGAGTAGTCGCCACACCCCGCCGCGAGTTCATCCCATGCCGACGTCCAACATTCCTAACCTGCGCCTGGGCACGTCAAGCTGGTCAAGCGAAGATTGGGTGGGCGTGTTTTATCCGCCCGGCACACCGGCCGCGAGTTTTCTGGGCGAATATAGCCAGCATTTTGACACGGTGGAAGTCGATTCCACTTATTATCGTTCTCCCGCTCCCTCCATGGTAAAAAACTGGCGCGAGCGCACTCCCTCTGGCTTTCTCTTTGCGGCCAAATTTCCGGGCGCCATTACTCACGAAAAAGTCCTGGTGGATTGCGAGGATGACGTTGCTGAATTCCTTGGCGCCATGGACCTGCTGGGCGACAAGCAGGGCCCCTTGCTCATGCAGTTTCCATATTTCAATAAAAAAGCATTTGCGCGGCCTGAAGAATTCCTCGCCCGCCTGAAACCTTTTTTGGAGAAGCTCCCGGGCGATCACTCCTACGCGCTTGAAGTCCGCAACAAAGGCTGGATCAGTGAACAGTTTCTGGACTTGCTGCGCAACCATAAGATCGCCCTGGCGCTCATCGACCATCCCTGGATGCCGCCGGTCCAGCAATTGCTTCAGAAATTCGACATGGTCACGGGCGGTTTCACTTACATTCGCTTTCTCGGCGACCGGAAAGGGATCGAGGAGAAGACCGAACACTGGGACCGAATTCTAGTGGACCGCAAGAGCGAGATGGAAGCATGGATTCCGGAGATCCGGCGATTGCTCGCCCGGCGATTGACCGTCTACGCCTACTTCAACAATCACTACGCGGGATTTGCTCCGGGCTCCATTGCGCTGTTTCGCGAAGTGTGGGAACGTCTCAACGCACCGCAACCATAGCCTCTTGCACTGCGGCGTTTTGCGGAGGAAGCCATGAAATTGAATATCACGCGAATGATGGCAATCGTGGGCGCAGTTTTGATCATGGCGGTCACTGCGCGCGATGCGCCCGTTGAAACTCCCGCCCATGTGCGGAAGTTTCATTTCACTTACAACGTCACCGTGAAGGGCCTTTCACCGGAAGACCATCAAGTGCGCATCTGGATTCCCGTCGCCCAGTCCGACTCGAATCAGCAAGTGACTTTAAAAAACATTTCCAGTCTGGTGCCCACCCACATGAGCCGCGACCCGGAATACCACAATCAAATCCTCTACGCCGACATCCGCAACCCCAAGGAAGCTACCGCGACGATTACGCTCGAATACTTGGTGGCGCGAAAGGAATACTCCAAAGGAAGTTATGAGGACCTGATGCGCTACAACGGTGAAACGCAAAAGATTCCCGAAGAGGTCAACCGGTTTCTTCAGCCGGACCGGCTGGTGCCCATTGACGGGAAGATGAGGGAATTGGCCGAGGCCAACACTCAGGGCAAGCAGGGGACTGTGGAAAAGGCGCACGCCCTTTACGACTACGTGTTCAAAACCCTGCGCTATGACAAGTCAGGCACGGGCTGGGGGCGCGGCGACTCCCTGTGGGCGTGCGACGCCAAGCACGGCAACTGCACCGACTTCCATTCGCTCTTTATCTCCATGATGCGCGCGGAAAATATTCCGGCTCGGTTTGAGATTGGCTTCCCGCTGCCTGCGAATTCAAATCAAGGCGACATTGCGGGATACCACTGTTGGGCGGAGTATTACGTCACGGGAACGGGCTGGGTGCCGGTGGATATTTCCGAAGCGTGGAAGGATCCGGCTAAACATGATTTTTTCTTTGGGTCACTCGATTCCAACCGCGTGCAGTTTACCATTGGCCGCGATCTGGAGTTGGCGCCTCGCCAGGATGGGCCACCTTTAAATTACTTTGTGTATCCCTATGTGGAAGTTGACGGGAAACCCTACGACGCACTGGAAAAGAAATTCGCCTTCCGGGAAGACACTGACCCAGGCAGCACCGTGGGCGGAAAGTAGCGAAACCCTCTAACTCGACTTCGTACTTTGAGTGAAATCCTTCAAGGCTGCGAGAGTGCGCCGAGCGGCGCCGGAGTCCAGGGCCGCGGCGGCTATTTCGACTCCTTGCAAAAGGTTTCCGGCCTTTCCCGCCATCACCAAGGCCGCGGAGGCGTTGGCCAGAACGACGTCTCGATAGGGGCCGCGCTCGCCGTCAAATATCCGGCGAAGAATTTCTGCGTTGGTTTTGGCGTCCCCGCCCGTCAATGCGCCCGCGGGAGCGCGGGGCAATTTGAAATCTTCAGGATTAATGTCCCGGGTCTTCACCATGCCGCGGTCAACTTCCGAAACCTGGGTCGGTCCCGTGGTCGAGATTTCATCAATCCCATCATGCGCTGCCACCACCAGAGCCCTTGGCGTGCCCACGGCGGCCGCGGCCTGGGCCACCATTTCTGTGCGCGAGCGGTCAAAGACTCCGAGCAACTGGACGGAAGCTCCCAAAGGATTGGTGAGCGGCCCGAGAAGGTTGAATACGGTCTTGCCCTTCAGACTTCGCCGGGCATTCATCACGTGCCGGGTGGCCAGGTGCAGGTGGGGGGCAAAAAGAAAGACGATGCCGGCATGCTCCAGGCAGGCGGGGATCTGAGCTAGAGGCATGTCAATCACCACGCCCAGAGCTTCAAGCACATCCGCGCTGCCGCAGCGGCTGGAGATCGACCGGTTGCCGTGCTTGGCCACCCGCACTCCGGCAGCGGCGGCGACGAGCGCGGCGGCAGTCGACACATTGAACGTGCCCGCGCCGTCACCTCCCGTTCCGCAGGTGTCGAGCAGCGGCCCGGCGCGATGAAGGGCTTCCTGGTCCACGCCCGCAAGTAGCAGAGTCTCCGTGGCGCGGGCGCGCATCACCTTGGCAAAACCCACCAGCTCGTCGGCCGTTTCGCCTTTATTCCGCATGGCCACCAGGAGGGCCACAATCTCATCATCGGGCACGTTGCCTGAAAACAGCTCTTCACACACGCGTCCCGCTTCCTCGCGGGTGAGGTCTGAACCATCGCTCAGTTTCTGAACCGCCCAGTCTAAGTACATGGTTGTCACAGCAGCCTTCAGCTGCCCAGACGGGAATGCGCGAAGCGCCTTGGAGTGCGGCAGGAAAGCTGCCGCCATGTATCGAGTAAATAGAAAGAAAGGCGGGAGCCTGGCGCTCCCGCATTCCAAGGCGCCTGCGGCGCAATCCGCAGCTTGTTAGACTCTTTCGAGCTCTTCGAGTGTCCTCTCGTTGCGCACATTTCCCGTATTCAAGGTGGACTTAGGCTCGAAAAGTACTACGTGGGCCTCACCAACGGCTTCGGGCTTATGTTCCACTCCTCGGGGAACAACAATGAACTCGCCTTCTTCCACGGCCACATCGCGTTCCTTAAAATGCATTACCAGTTTTCCTTTGACCACCAGGAAAAGTTCGTCCTCGTGATCGTGATGATGCCAGACGAACTCTCCCGAGAATTTCACCAGCTTCACATATTGCCCGTTCAGCTCCGCCACAATCTTTGGGCTCCAATGTTCCTTGAAGAGACTGAATTTCTGCGCGAGGTTAATTTTGTCCATAGATCTGCCGGCTGCGTAGTGCCAATTTACCCTAGGAGCGCGGGCGTCTCGCCCGCAATTTAATGATAAAGAAAGAGCGGGCGAGACGCCCGCGCTCCCACCGGATATAATTCCGGACACCACTACCTCCTGTGGCGCGTTGCAATTTTCCCCCAGTTTGCCTATACTTTTTCATTCCGCAATCAGTTCGATTCCTGATTGTAGCGTGGCTGGCTTCAACTGACCACTGACAACTGACTTCTTTCAAAAATGAAAATCCACGAATATCAGGCCAAGCAGATTTTGTCGCGATACGGAGTGACTGTTCCACGCGGCCAGGTGATCCAGAACCGTGACGAAGCTCGCGCCGTGGCCGCAGACCTGGGTGGCGGCACAGTAGTGGTGAAAGCCCAGATCCACGCCGGTGGGCGCGGCAAGGGCGGCGGCGTGAAGCTTGCCCACAACCCTGAAGAGGCGGAAAAACGGGCGGGTGAAATTCTGGGCATGACGCTGGTGACGCACCAGACCGGGCCGGAAGGGCGGTTGGTGAAGCGTGTTTTGATCGAGGAAGGTCTCGAAGTAACGCGAGAATTATATTTGGGCCTGGTGATGGATCGAGGCACAGGGCAACCGGTCTTCATGGCCTCCACCGAGGGCGGGATGGAAATTGAAGTGGTGGCTGCCGAACATCCGGAAAAAATCCTGAAAGAATTCATTGACCCTGCCGTCGGATTCCAGGCGTTTCAGGCGCGCAAGATCGCTTTCGGCCTGGGGCTGGATAGCGCGCGCGTGAACGATGCGGTGAAATTCCTCTCCAATCTCTACCGGGCTTTCGAAGCCACCGACGCTTCGCTCGCCGAGATCAATCCTTTCGTGGTCACCAAGGACGGCCGTCTGCTGGCGCTCGACGCCAAAATGAATTTTGACGACAACGCGCTCTTCCGACATCAGGACATTCGCGAGTTGCGCGATTTCGACGAAGAAGATCCGCTTGAGGTGAAGGCCACCAATTTCGGGCTGAACTATATCCGTCTGGATGGAAGCGTGGGCTGCATGGTGAACGGCGCCGGACTGGCCATGGCTACCATGGACATTATTCAGTATGCGGGCGGGCGTCCGGCCAATTTCCTGGACGTAGGCGGCGGCGCCAACGAGACCCAGGTGAAACACGGCTTTGAAATTATTTTGAGTGACCCAAACGTGCGCGCCGTGTTTATCAATATATTTGGCGGAATCATGCGCTGCGATATCGTCGCCAACGGCGTGGTTGCCGCCGCCAAGTCGCTTGGCTTCAAAACTCCGGTGGTGGTACGGCTGGAAGGCACGAATGTCGAGTTGGGACAGAAAATTCTGCGCGAGTCAGGGCTGAATTTCACCGTCGCCGCCAACATGAAGGACGGCGCCGAGAAAGTGGTCGCGCTGGCGAGGAATTGAGTCATTGGTTCATTGATTCATTGAATCATTTTTCGGATGGCAGAGACTTACCAATCCGTGGAGCTGAAGAAACGGTCAAAACTATTTGCCATTCGCATCGTCAAGCTGTTTCGGGCACTCCCAAGAACCGACGAATCGCGAATTCTCGGGAAACAAGTCTTGCGATCAGGGACGTCAGTCGCAGCAAATTATCGTGCGGTTTGTAGGGCAAGGTCAAAAGCGGAGTTTATTGCGAAGATAGGGATCGTGGTGGAGGAAATAGATGAAACTATCTTCTGGCTTGAACTCCTAGTGGAAACTGCAATCGTGAAGCAGGACCGGCTGGAGGATCTGCTGAAGGAAGCGAGTGAACTCCTGGCGATCTTTGCCGCCTCGCAACGCACTGCCAGGCGACCGAGGCTTTATTGAATCAATGATTCAATGAACCAATGAATCAATCTTATGCCTATTCTCGTTGACGAAAATACTCGCCTCCTGGTCCAGGGCATTACTGGCCGCGAAGGCGGATTTCATGCCACTCAGGCTATCGCTTATGGCACGAAAGTTGTGGCCGGAGTCACGCCAGGAAAAGGCGGAACGAAAGCTCTGACAGAAACTGGCGCTGGCGTTCCGGTTTTCAACACTGTGCGGGAAGCGGTGGAAGCGACAGGCGCCAATGTTTCCGTGATTTTCGTGCCGCCCCCATTCGCTGCTGACGCCATCATGGAAGCGGCCGACGCTGGATTGCCGCTGATCGTGGCAATTACGGAAGGCATCCCGACGTTCGACATGGTTCGGGTACGCCAGTTTCTTTCCAAAGCAAAATCGCGCCTGATCGGCCCCAATTGTCCCGGAATTATTTCCCCGGGAAAATGCAAGGTGGGCATCATGCCGGGGTCCATCCACCGGGCCGGCCGCGTGGGCGTAATCTCGCGAAGCGGCACCCTGACTTACGAGGCCGTGGGCCAGCTCACCGCTTTAGGAATCGGGCAATCGACCTGCATCGGCATCGGCGGCGACCCTATCATTGGAACGAATTTTGTGGACGCGCTCCGCCTGATGAATGACGACCCTGGAACCGAAGCCATCATCATGATTGGCGAAATCGGCGGCAGTGCGGAAGAAGAAGCGGCCGCGTTCGTAAAAGCGAATGTGAAAAAGCCGGTGGTAGGATTCATCGCCGGACGCACCGCGCCCCCCGGCCGCCGCATGGGACACGCGGGCGCCATCATCTCCGGGGGCAAGGGGACGGCGGCGGACAAAATTCAGGCGCTGGAAGCCGCGGGCATTAAGGTTGCCGCCAGCCCGGCATTGATCGGGGAAACGCTTAAACAAAGTTTAAAGGGTAAAGGCTAAAAAAGAAGACGGACGCATCGACCGTCCCTCCTTTTGCTTTCTCCTTTTACCCTTTAACTTTTACCTTTTAACTTTCGAGAAAGAAGAATTTACATGGCAATTGAAAGAACGCTCACCATCATCAAACCCGACGCGGTAAACAACAAACACATCGGGGAGATCATCAAAATTTTTGAAGACAACCAATTCAGGATTCTCGCCGCTCGCATGGTGAATCTTTCGAGAGCCGAGGCCGAGGGTTTTTATCACGTCCACCGCAGCCGGCCATTTTTTGAAAGCCTCACCGCCTTCATGAGCTCCGGCCCCGCGCTGGCGATGGTGCTTCAGGGCGACAACGTCATCAGCCGGCTGCGTGAAGTGATGGGTGCAACTGATCCTGCCAAAGCGGCGCCCGGCACCATCCGAAAACTCTTTGCCACCGGGATCGAGCACAACGCCGTCCACGGCTCCGACGCCCCCGAGACCGCAGCTTATGAAATCTCTTATTTCTTTCCCGGCGTCGATTTGGTTTGACGCGAATTTCAACGTCGCCGCTCTTCAAGGCAATCATGCCGACCCCGCTCCCTAATCGGACAAGGACCGGTCGGCGCTACTGAGAGAATCCTTCCTGGTATCCTCAATGCCTCCTGCCCCATCCCAAGTCTTGACAATCCATGTTTGCGGGTAAAGGATTACTTGGAGCGAGGCGAAGTTTGCATGAGCGAACCAACGCGGCAGCTCGGAACATTCTTCGTTATTGCCGGTGTGGTGCTCATCGGGATCGGTTTGTTCTTGTTTCTAAGCTCGCGCTTCTCGTTCATGATAAGGCTAGGCAAACTCCCGGGCGACATCGCCTTCAGAGGCAAAAACACCACTTTCTATTTTCCGATCGTCACCTGTTTGCTGATCAGCGCGGTGCTCACGCTAGTCCTGTGGCTGGTTTCTTTTTTCAGCCGCCGGTAAACTGCTTTCTGTCGGCGGCCAATGGTTAAGGAATCGTGGCAAAAGACAAAGGACGTTTTTTAAATTGAGCCAATCCCTTTTCGAGTTCACGACCAAGCGGAAGATCTTAAGCGTCTCTGAGCTCACCCAGCAGGTGAAGGGGCTCTTTGAGAAGAATTTCGCCGAGGTCTGGGTGGAGGGAGAGGTTTCGAATTTCCGTCCAGCGAGTTCCGGACATCTTTACTTCACCTTAAAAGATGCCGGAGCGCAGCTTCGCGCCGTTTGTTTCCGAAACCAGGCACGGTATCTGAAATTCAAACCGCAGGATGGAATTTCCGTTATTGCCCGCGGGCGGCTGAGTGTTTATGAAGCCCGCGGCGAGTATCAACTTTATGTGGAAATGTTGGAGCCGGCCGGTTTGGGTGCGCTGCAATTGGCCTTTGAACAACTGAAGGCCAAGCTGGCTACCGAGGGTTTATTTGATCCGGCCCGCAAAAAACCGCTTCCCGTCCTTCCCCGCACGGTGGGCGTGGTGACATCACCCACCGGCGCGGTGATTCGAGACATCCTTCGCGTCCTCAAGCGGCGGTTTCGAAATATGAATGTGCTCGTCTTCCCGGTGAAAGTTCAAGGCGAGGGCGCGGCCAAAGAAATCGCGGGAGGAATCGAGTACTTCAACCGCCACGCGGCCGTGGATGTGATGATTGTGGCGCGCGGCGGCGGCTCGCTCGAAGATCTCTGGGCGTTCAATGAAGAAGTTGTGGCCCGAGCCATCGCCGGCTCGAAAATCCCTGTGATTTCCGCCGTGGGACACGAGACTGATTTCACCATCTCCGATTTTGTCGCCGACCTGCGCGCTCCCACGCCCTCCGCCGCTGCGGAGTTAGTGGTGCACCGCAAACAGGATTATGTGACCGAACTGGAGAACCGCGCGCGGCGGATGTCGCAGGTCCTCCGGCTAAGACTCTCCGAAGCGGGCGAACGGCTGACCGAATTAAGAATGCATCGTGTGTTTCAAACTCTGGAGGCCAAGCTGGAAGAAGGAGCCCAGCGCGTGGACGACATTGTGGTTTCACTCGACCGATCTTTGCGCGCTCGATTGAACAACGCGCGCGAAGGATGGTTGCGTGCGTCCGCCGGGGTTATACGCTATGACTTTCGGCGGCTCTTGGAATTGAAGCGGGCGAATCTTGGAGAGCGGGACGCGCGTTTTGAGAGTGGGATCAAACGCCTTCTCTTCGACCGGCGAAGCAAATTAAATCAAGTCGAGTCGATCCTTCGAGAGCGAAGTCCGCTCGGGATCTTGAGCCGGGGTTACTCCATCACTCGCGACGCGGCAGGAAATATTGTGCGGGACGCTGCGACGATCCCCATGGGCGGCGATATTTCGGTTCGCCTTGCCCGTGGAGAGGTTGGTGCGACCGTCAAAGAGAGGAAAGCCTGAGCGGTTGCCTCATGAATTCGCGCCACAGACATTTGCATGAGAATAAAACGGCTCAGCCTCGGGCCTAATCAGTCACTTTAAGCACCGCCAGAAACGCCTCCTGAGGGATATCCACGCGGCCGACGCGCTTCATTCGCCGTTTGCCCTCTTTCTGTTTTTCCAGCAACTTGCGTTTGCGCGAGATGTCTCCCCCATAGCATTTGGCGATCACGTTCTTGCGGATGGGGGCCACGTTTTCGCGCGCGATCACTCTGGCGCCAATGGCGGCCTGGATAGCCACTTCAAACATCTGGCGCGGAATCAATTTCTGCATGCGCGAGCACAAAGAGCGGGCGCGGATTTGCGCCAGGTCGCGGTGAATCACAAACGAAAGGGCGTCCACCGGCTCGCCGGCCACCAGCAAATCCACTTTCACAAGGTCTGATTCCCAATATCCCGAAAAATGATAATCGAGCGAGGCATAACCTTTGGAAAGAGATTTCAGCCGATCGTAGAAATCCAGAACGATTTCATTCAGCGGCAATTCGTAAGTCAGGAGGACGCGTTTGGGGGAAACGAATTCGAAGCCTTTCTGCACGCCACGTTTTTCTTCCACCAGTTTCAGGATGCCGCCCAGGTATTCGTCGTGAGTCAGAATCATGGCCGTGATCACCGGTTCTTCGATCTTGGCCACGTCGCCCGGAGGCGGGAATTTCGTGGGGCTTTCGACCTCCATCACTTTTCCCGCCTTGGTCGTCACGCGATAGCGGACGCTGGGCGCGGTGGTGATCAGATCGATTTTGAATTCACGTTCCAGGCGTTCCTGCACAATCTCCATGTGCAATAGCCCCAAAAAACCGCAGCGGAATCCGAAGCCGAGGGCCGCCGAATTCTCCGGCTCGAAAAAGAACGATGAATCGTTCAGCCGCAGTTTTTCCAGTGCGTCGCGAAGAAGCTCATAGGCGCTGGCATCCACAGGATAAAGTCCGGCGAAGACCATGGGTTTGATTTCTTCGAATCCGGGGAGCGGTTCGGATGCCGGCCGGTCGTGCTCCGTCATGGTGTCGCCGATTCGAGTGTCCGTTACACGCTTGATGTTCGCGATGACGTAACCCACTTCGCCGGCGTGAAGCGTTTCCACCCGGACGGGTTTGGGCGTGCGAATTCCCAACTCCTCCACGGTGTACACCTGGTCGTTGGACATCAGCCGTATTTTCATTCCGAGGGCGAGAGTGCCTTGGACGACGCGCGCCAGGACAACTACGCCACGGTAACTATCGAACCAGGAATCGAAAATAAGGGCTTGCAAAGGCGCCTCGGGCGAACCCGCGGGTTGAGGAATGCGGGCCACCACGGCTTCCAGAACTTCCTCGACGCCCAAGCCCTGTTTGGCGCTGATCAATAAAGCGTCGGTCGAATCCAGGGCCAGCGTGTTTTCAATCTGCTGCTTGGTCATGGCCACATCGGCGCCGGGCAAATCAATTTTGTTAATCACCGGAACGATCGCGAGGTTGTTGTTCATCGCCAGGTGAGCATTGGCCAGGGTTTGAGCTTCAACACCCTGCGAGGCGTCAATCACCAGCAGCGCTCCTTCGCAGGCTGACAAGCTGCGCGACACTTCGTAGGAGAAATCAACGTGTCCGGGCGTGTCGATCAGGTTCAATTGATATTCTTTCCCATCGCGAGCCTGGTATAGCAGCCGAACCGCGTGCGCCTTGATGGTGATGCCGCGCTCGCGCTCGAGGTCCATGGAGTCCAGAACCTGTTCGGACATTTCCCTTTTAGAGAGTGCCCCGGTAAATTCGAGCAGACGATCGGCCAGGGTGGATTTGCCATGGTCAATGTGAGCTACAATTGAAAAGTTGCGAATGTATTGAGAGTCTGTCATTTAAAGCGCCGCTTCGCCCGTTCCGGGCGGGGCAGAGGCCAAAGGAGACTTACCGTGCAGTCGAGGCGACGCGCCCCGAAATGTTGTCACCCTGGAAGGCTGAATTCAATTCCTTTGAAAATCTAACAAAATAGCGTTATGCTGTCAATTTCATTGCAGGTTTCCAATTGCTTGATGTGTAGCTCCATCGAGCTATTCCCTAACCATGCCTGACGTTGACAAGCTTTTTGAAAAAGCCGAGAAGTATCTGCAAAAACAGAAGTTCGAGGCCGCCCTCGAGACTTATTTGGAGATCCTCAAGTACGAGCCGGGTGACGAGGAGGTGCTCCTCAACCTGGGTGACTTGTGCCTGAAGCTCAATCGTACTGCCGACGCGCTGCGATATTTGAATCTGTTGGCGGAATACTACGTCAAGCGAAACGAAGGTCCCAAGGCTGTTGTCACCTATCGTAAGATTTTAAAGTTAACGCCGCAGGACGCAGCCGTCCTCTTGAAATTAGGCGGCCTCCTCGAAAAGTCCCAGAAAAACGCGGAAGCTGTGGAGAATTACCGCGCGGCACTCGAAATTTTTCGTAAGGGCGGCGCGATGCCCAAGGCCCTGGAATGCCTGGAGCGAATTACCAGGCTTGATCCCGGTAACATCGTCGCGCAAGTCGAATTGGGCGAAACGGCGGCCAGCGCGCGCATGCCTAAAACAGCTACCCCGGCGTTCCTGAAGGCCGCCCAATTGTCGCGCGAGGCCGGAGATGAAGAACGGTGGGGAGTTCTGGTGGAACGCGCCCACATGCTGGATCCTGCGGACGAGGCAGCGTGCATCGCCGTAGCTGAAAACTACGCTAAAAATAATCGAGCGGCCGATACCGTCGCACTCCTGGAACCCATATACGCAAACAAGCCGGATGATATTCAAATCCTCGAGCTCCTTTCTGGGGCTTATTTGGCCACGGGTAACTTCGAGAAAGCCCAGCCCGTTTGCTGGAAGCTCTATCAAGCGAAGCCCGCAAGCCTGCCCCAACTTCTGAAACTCATCGAAGGCCTGATCCAATCCGGCAGGCTCGAGAAGGCGCTGGCGGTTCTGGCGCAGACCAAGACAACCCTTTTCCAACAAGGGAAGAAGAACGATTATCTCCAGATTGCGGAAAAGGTGTACGCGGCGGACGAATCGAACCTGTCCGTCCTGGAGATGCTGAGCGCCCTCTACAATGAAATGAACAAAGAGGACGGCCTGAGAAAGTCGCTCGTCCGGTTATTCAATCTTTATCTCGCCTCCGAGGACTACAACAAGGCGGCGGACACTTTGGAACGAATTGTTGATGTCGAGCCATACGGGGTCGGCCATTACGACCGCCTGCTGAATCTGGAAGGGCACATTGACAAAATTTGGTATGAAAACATCTCCTCACGAATCCAACCCCCCTCCTCCGCGCATGCATCTCCGGGCTCACCTGCCGGAGGGGGCTCCGCGGCGGCACAGAAGACTGAGGGATTGGATGACCTGATTCTTGAAGGCGAGATGTGCTTTCAGTATCAGCTCACTGCCAAATTGGGGACGACGCTGGAAAAAATCAATCGGCTTTACCCCGGCGTCGAGGTGAAAAACGATCGGCTGCGCGAACTCTATCAGGCTGCCGGTTTTCACCCCACGGGCGGGCCCGATCCGGCAGCCGCACCTGCGGCCACCGCGTCCACTCCGCCTTCGCCGGTCGCGCCCCAACCGCCGTCTCCGTCTGTATCAGCGCTCCAGTCTCTGGACGACCTTCGAAAAATCTCCGAGCTGACGGCTAACATCTATCGAGAGTCGACTCCGCAGGGCGTGATGCAGGTTGCGATAAATGAAATTGGGCGCACGCTTTCCGCCAGTCGCTGTTGGGGCGCGCTGGGGGCGCCCGATCGTTCGCCGGCATTGATGGTTGAATACTGCTCCCCTGCAGCTACGGCTTCCGACGTCCAGTCTGCCCTGAAGCTTTACACGGTGTTGATGCGCCAAGCCGCCAACAAGCCGGATGGCTGGCTGATCGAAGATGTCACCCAATTTCCCACGCTTGCCTCCATCCTGCCGGAGGTTCAAAAACTCGGCATCAAATCGCTGCTCGCCCTGCCCTTGATGGACAAAGACCAGCCTGCCGGCCTGATCCTCACCGAGCAATGCGACCAGCGCCGCGCCTGGACACCCGGTGAAGTCGTCCTGCTCACGACCCTCGCCACCCAAGTGGTGATCGCCGTCAACAATACAAAATTGCGCCGATTGGTGCGCTCGCTGGCCGGATCCGAAGAAGATACTGGCCTTCTTCCACGAAGTTCGTACCTGGACTGCCTGCTATCGGAAGCGGGGCGCGCGAAGCAGCAATCGCAACCTCTCAGTGTTTGCCTGGTTGAACCGGAAGATCCCACCGGCTTGGTCAGAACTTTGGGAGACGCGGGAGTGCAGCGGTACTTTCAACAAATTACGAAAGTTCTGCAATCAAACTTGCGGCAGAATGACATCGCCATTCGCTACAACCCTTGCGCCATCGCGGTGGTATATCCGGACACCGCTCTTCCCCAAGGCGGACTGGCGGTGGAAAAATTGCGGCGGGCTTTCGCTCAAGTCAAGCCGGATGGGAAGACTCCTCCCGAATTTTGCGGGGCAGTCTGCGACGTCCAGTTGGGCGCCGTTTTTGACTCAGTGGATGGCATCACGGAAGTGATCAATCGCCTGGATCGCGCCCTGGAAGAAGCCCACAAGGAAAATGGCCATCGGGTTCACATCTCGAAATTTGAGGAATGATGCGTGGCCGCGTTGCGCGGAGAGATGACTGATATTCAAGACGAATGACCTTCCCGCCGCCGAGTTCACCCATGCATCCACCCGCGTTGGCTCTGATCGAAGACTCAAAAAACAAGGCAATGGCGGCCCAAAACACCCGGCGCCCGATTGCGTGGGTGGTTGACCAGTCCAATTGTTTTTATCGTTAAATACGATCTACGGAGATGAATGATGGAGATTCGAAAGGTGGGCGTGGCCGGATGCGGGCTCATGGGATCAGGGATCGCACAAGTTGCCGCCATGGCCGGCTTCGCCACCGTGGTTCGGGAAGTTTCCGACGAATTACTCCAAAAGGGCCTGGGCATCATGGAGAAATCCCTGGCCAAGCTTGCGGAGAAAGGCCAGATCACGTCCGAAATGAAATCAAGCGCGCTTGGACTTTTGAAGCCCACGACCCGCCTGGAAGATTTTGCCGATTGCGACTTGGTGATCGAAGCGATCGTCGAAAACCTCGACCGTAAAAAGGAACTCTTCGCGCAGATGGATAAGATCGTCAAGCCAGAAGCGATTTTCGCCAGCAACACATCGTCCCTTTCGATAACTGAGATGATGACGGCCACCCGGCGAGCGCCCCGATTCCTGGGCCTGCATTTTTTCAATCCGGTGCCTCTGATGAAACTCGTCGAGGTGGTCAAGACCGTGGTTACCGATCCGGCGGTGGTTGAAACAGGGCTCGCTTATGGGCGCAAAGTCGGCAAGACGCCCATCCTGACCTCGGACCGGGCGGGGTTTATCGTCAATCGCCTGCTGGTGCCGTATCTTTTGGACTCCATTCGCGCGCTCGAGGAAGGTGCAGGCAGCATTGAAGATATCGACAACGGGATGAAGTTGGGGTGCAATCATCCCATGGGCCCGCTTACTTTGAACGATTTTGTGGGCCTGGATACCACTTACTACATCGCCGAAATTATGTTCAACGAGTTTCGTGAAAAACGGTTCGCCCCGCCGCCGCTGATGAAGCGGATGGTGCTCGCCGGAATGTTGGGCAGGAAAAGCGGCAAAGGCTTTTACGATTACACGGACCCCAAGAACCCGAAGCCGAACAAGTTGCTGGTGGGATGAACACTGGAGCAAGCATGTCCTTTGAAACGTTGATCTACGAAAAGCGGGACGGCATCGCCTACGTCACCTTGAATCGTCCGGAAAAATTAAACGCACTCAACCAGAAGGTGATGCAAGAGCTGGGCTCATGCTTTGAGAGCATTCGCGACGACGATCAAGTGGCGATCGCCATCCTCACGGGCGCAGGCGAAAAGGCCTTTGTGGCGGGAGCTGACATCAACGAGCTTGCGGTCCAGACGCCCATGCAGGGGAAGGAAACTTCTCTGGCTGGCCAGCAAGTTCTAAACTCAATTGAAAACCTGGGCAAACCTGTGATTGCGGCTGTGAACGGTTATGCTTTCGGCGGCGGTTGTGAACTGGCCATGGCCTGCACGTTGCGCATCGCGGCGGAGAATGCCCGCCTGGGCCAGCCGGAAGTCAAGCTCGGGATCATACCCGGTTACGCGGGGACGCAGCGGCTTCCGCGGTTGGTGGGCAAAGGGCGGGCGCTCGAAATGATTTTGAGCGGCGAAGCTGTAACCGCGCAGGAAGCGTACCGGATCGGATTGGTGAATCAGGTCGTGGCCCAGAAGGATTTGATGGCCGCGGCGGAATCGCTGGCGCGGAAAATCATGGCGAACGGCCCTTTGGCCGTGAAGCTCGCCATGGAAGCGGTGAATCACGGCATGGAAATGACCCAGGAACAAGGCGAGTTCCTGGAAGCCACGTTGTTCGGACTTTGCTGTACTACGGCTGACATGAAAGAGGGAACCCGCGCGTTCCTGGAAAAACGCCCCGCTAAGTTTGTGGGGAAATAGATTTTGCATCGGACGCGAAAGAGCAAGGTGGGCAACAACAAATCGCCCTATTTCAGATTTTTACCTTTTGACCTTTGACTTTTCAAATGGCTTCTAGACGCAAATCCCGTGAGCTTGCGTTACAAATGCTCTTCCAATGGGAAGTGGGACAACATACCACCGCCCACGTGGTGGCAACATTTCTAAAGCCCAAGGAGGTCGACGCACCGGAGAACACCTTCGCTCGCGAGTTGTTCCAGGGAACGGTCGACGAGGTTCCGAAACTCGACCCGATGTTGCGCCAACATGCCAGCAACTGGAGCCTGGAACGGATGGCGGCCGTTGATCGCAATGTGATTCGGCTCGCCCTTTTTGAGATGCTTCACCATACGGAGACATCACCCTCCGTCATTATCAATGAAGCTCTGGATATTGCCCGCCGATTTTCCGGTGAAAAATCCGCCCACTTTGTCAACGGCGTATTGGATGCCATCCGCAAAACGATCCCCGCTCGGGGCGTCGAGGCGAATTCGGACCCTCACGTCTCTTTAGCTAAGAAATCTCCCTCTAAGAAGCGCCATGATCGGCCTCAAAAAAGCCGGAAAAAGTAAGCCGGGCAAGAGTTCTTGCGACCTCTGTGGATGGGGCTTTGAGAAATGTTACGTGCTTGTCACATTCCCTTAACTTTCATGAAACAGACACACATTACTTTGTGGGACTTGGCTTAATTCCCCACCGAAACCAGGAAGGAACGGACTACACATCAATGGAAGGAACACTTACTGTTACCGATGTCGCCGGAACAAATGAAAACGAGCGCATTCTGAAACTCGTCGGGCCGTTGACCATTACCACCATGTTTGATTTTCGGGACACGTTCCGAGCTGATACCTCGAAAAAATCCGTCTTCGTCGATTTTACCGAGGTCCCTTACCTCGATTCAGCCGGAATGGGCGCCGTCGTCAACGCACACGTCTCCTGCGCCAATACCGGGCGGCATCTTGCCCTGGTAGGTGTGTCGGAGCGCATCATGACGATGCTGAAAATGACTCGAGTCGATTCCGTCCTCGCGATATACCCCACACTCGCGGAAGCGCGGCAAGCTTTGAGCGCAGCTTAAATTTCCCAACATTAGAACAACCCATGTTCAAAGAGTTGCTGTGCTAACTGGCCTCATGCGCCTCATGTAGCGAAGCATAAGAAGGGAGAGCAAGAGCAAAGATGTCCCAACCGCAATAAACAGTAGGGCGCCGAGAAGCCCCAGTCCTGCCCAATCACCCCCTCGCTGGCGGGCGATTATCCACATGGCCACGCCGGTCACCAGCATATATAAATCCGAAACAACGGCGGAAATTCGTGCTTTGCGCAACACGCCGTACGAAACGCTGCGATGGAGCAAGGTCACAATGGCAGCTCCCACACTAACCGTTCCTGTAACCGCCATGGCAGCGAAAGCCAGGTAATCGTCGAGGTGCACGTTGGGTTGTCGAAAGAGTTGCGGAGAAAATAATAAGACGAATATAGCCAATGGACCGCCCGCCAACAAATCAATGGCGGCCACAACATAGGCGCCGGCAAAGTGGCGCTGCATGGATGTTTCCCTCCCCCACGGCGTTCTGGGACTCTTTAGAGGCAGTTGATCCGTCCTGGGTTGTGAGTATATAACGCTCTTCTTGTCCCTGATGTCAGTAATTGTCCCCCGGAATATTTTAGTAGTAAGATGCGCTCACCTCCGCACCACAAGAGGATTTCGGAAGAGATGGATGATGGCGGACTCGCCCGACCGGTATTCAGCCCTTGGCGCCCAGGAAAGTTTAACGGGCACGACGGTGGGCCGCTTCGCCATTGGCGCGCGCCTGGGTGCGGGGGGAATAGGCGAAGTCTACCGCGCCGAAGACACCAAGCTCAAACGCTCGGTGGCCATCAAACGCCTGTCGCCTAAACTCCGCGCCGATGAGCGTTATCGCCGGCGCTTTCTAAAGGAAGCCATTCAGGCTTCCTCGCTCAATCACCCCAACATTGCCGGCCTCTACGACGTGCTCGAAGATGGAGGCGAGATCCTACTGGTGATGGAGCTGGTGGAAGGCGCTACACTTCGCCAGCGCTTGAGGGATTTAACCGGCGTTGAAGTATTTCTTCCCATCGCCCTTCAATGTGTGCAGGGCCTGGCGGCAGCCCATCAAAAGGGCATTGTGCACGGCGACATCAAACCTGAGAACATCATGCTGACCCCCTCCGGCCAGGTCAAAGTGCTCGATTTCGGTTTGGCCAAGCGCATTGTCTCCGGGGAAACGGGCGACACGACTCAGATTTCCGAATCGTTTGGCCCATCGCTTTCAGGAACGCCGGCTTACATGGCGCCCGAAGTTCTGCTGGAGAAAAAGCCTGACGGCCGCGCGGATATTTTTGCTCTGGGCCTGGTTTTTTACGAAATGCTTGGCAGTGGCCGGCATCCATTTCTCGCCAACAGTTTTGCCGGCACCATCAATCGCATCTTGCAAGAGAATCCCACCCCGCTGCACAAGGTTAATCCCCAGGTACCTGAAGATCTGTCCCTGATCGTGATGAAGATGCTGGCCAAAGATCCCGACCGGCGCTATGCCAGCGCCCAGGAACTTTTGGGCGACCTGCAAGCAATCCGGCGTAGCCCGGCGATTCACATTCCGGTTGAGGTCAAAGAAAAATCCCCCCGGCGAGTGCGGACTGGGGTCGGGTTCGGCTTGGGCTTGGCCGCTGTGCTCGCGGCGCTTGTACTGATTGTTGGATCAATCTGGTTGCGCAACAGATCGAATCTCCCTGTGCGGCAACAACAGGTCACGGGCCTATCCCTGCCCAGCCAGATGAATCTGGCCGTCATGCCCTTTACCGGCGCGAGCAATGACGCCAAACTCAGCGCATTGGGCAACGGCTTGGTGGAATCGTTGGCAGACAAGCTTACCCAGTTAACTGGGAATCAATCGCTCCAAGTGATTCCCGCGCGCGATCTGCGTGGCAAAGGCGTCGCCAATTTGCAACAGGCGCGCCAGGAATTCGGCGCCAACCTTGGGTTGAGAATTACTTTGCAAGAGTCTTCCGATCTTATTCGCGCCGGCTACGCTTTGATCGACGCGCACACCGGGCGAGCCCTCGTGGCCAGCCAACTTAATGTGCCCGCTTCCGATCCGTTTGACTTGGAAGATAAGCTGGCCGATGGCGCCATCGCTGCACTGCAAATGTCACTTTCGTCCGAGGACCGGCGCATCCTCGCCTCCCACGGCACCAATGTGCCCGCCGCCTACGTTGCGTTCCTGCAAGCGCGCGGCTATTTGCAAGAGTTCAAAAGCGCCGCCAGTATTGAGAACGCCATCGCTCTCTTCCAGCAGGCGCTGAAGCTCGATTCAAATTACGGATTAGCCCAGGCGGGATTGGGCGAAGCTTATTGGAAGAAGTACCAGTTGACCAAGGACAATCAGTGGTCACAGCTTGCGCAATCGGCCTGCGCCGACGCGGTGGCCGCAAGAAACGCCGGAGCCGAGGGCCATATTTGCCTGGGACAAGTCGCCGATGGAATCGGCAATTACCAGGACGCCGTTGAACAATATCAGCGTGCAATCGAGCTTGAGCCCACCAGCGACGACGCCCTTGCCGGCCTCGCGGAGGCGTACCAGCAATCAGGCAAGCCCGATGACGTGGAGAAGATTTATCGGAGAGCCATCAGCCTGCGCCCGCAATATTCGGAGCCGTACGATCGGTTGGGCGCTTTGTATTTGCACAGATCCGATTACGGTCAGGCGGAGCAAATGTTTCAGAAAGTCGCTGACCTAACTCCAGACAGTTTTCGTGGCTTTGCCAACCTGGGTGCGGCCGACCTGGATCAAGGCCATTATCAGGATGCCATCAAACCGCTCGAACAATCGCTCGCCATGCGCCCCACGGCTGACACCTATTCGAAAATTGCCGCCGCGTACTTCCACCTTCAGAATTATGGCGAGGCGGCCCGAAATTATCTGGAAGCAACCAAACTGAATGACCGGGATTACGCCCTCTGGGGAAATCTCGCCGAGGCGAATTTCTATGCGGGCAAGCGCAGCGAGGCCATGGAGGCCTACCGCAAGGCCATGTCGCTGGCCAACGGGCAGCTCCAGGTGAATTCGCGCGACGCCCAAGTGCTGAGCGCCCTCGCGAATTATTATTCCATGCTGGGCGACCGGAAAGATGCGCTCGCGCGCCTCGACCAGTCTCTGCAATACAGCGGCGGCGACAAGAATCTGCTTTTCAACGCGGCGCTCATCTACAACCAGTTGGGCGAGACTGGCTCGGCGTTGGACTGGCTACAGAAATCGCTGCAAGAGGGCTACTCAAAGGAGCTGATCAAGGGAGCACCCGCGCTGGAAAACCTGCGCAAGAATCCGCGCTACGTGGAACTGATCGGAAATTAGCACAACCAAATCTAGAATCGTTCGACCATTCCTTAGAAAGCTGGGGAAATTCCCGACCGCCGCTCGCCCCGCCGCCCTCAGTCAAGCGGCGGACTACTCACGTTGGCTTCCCACTTTGATTCGTGTCGCACGACTCCCGTTTGGTCCGTGAAGTAATAAGGATGTCCGCCACTCGGGTCGACCGGATCGGCGTGAACGGCATAGGTTAGAACCATGCCCTGGCTGTCCACAGGTCCGGCGACATAATAGAATCGGTACCCTGCTTTTGTCCCCGAGGCCAACATTTCGTCGATTAATCCTGCCGCCTGGTCGTCCTCCTTGGAAGGATCATATCCCAGGTATGAAAGTCTAAGGGGAAAGCCATGGCGGTATTGGGAGGAGTAGGTTATCGCCGCCGTATTGATGGTGTGTAGCGTGCCGACAGGCGAGACACTTTCTCCGATATGAGATTTCTGAAGGGTGATAATCGCGATGAGACAAATCCATATTCCTGCTCCAATCGCTCCCAGAATCATGCCGCGCCTAGTCCGGTCGGCGCCGAATGGCGTTCTCTCAATGCGCCGAAAGCGAACCTTCGCGAGGCCCCCAAGGACCAGCGCAAGGATGCCGGAGAGGATTGCGGACATGCCAAGGACGCCCGCTATCGTGCCGAGCACCCGATTAAGAACCTCGTGCTCCCATGGCTGAGGGGGCACTATGTTAAGAACGGCGAAGACGACCGGCACGGCCGCCAACGAAAACAGGCCGAGGAGGAGGCAAGCGGTCGCGACGCGGCGCTGCAGCGCCATTTTACCGGATGTGCCCAGCGCTGAGCCGCCGCCCGGTGATCCGGCGTCGGTTGAGGGAGGCGCGCCACGCTGGAGGGCCGCCCCGCAGAACCCGCACAGCGCTTCCGTCGCGCCCACGTGTTTGCCACAGCTTGGACAAACCATGCGACCTCCGAATTTCACACTCTCGCTTAGGCGATAGCCCGCTTCATCTGGCCCAGGGTTTTTGCCCAGCCGCTGAATCTCAAGCACCCGTAGACTTCATCAACCGTGGCCGATTTGAATGGGCGCAGGAGCCGTAGCAATACGCCCCCTGATACTTCTTCGACGGCGAATTCCATGCCAGGCCCCCAGCTCCGCGTATCGTGCACTGATTTGGGAAGTACTACTTGTCCTTTGGATGAGAGCCTGGTTTTTTTCATAACATCCTCGCGTATCCATCAAATAAGATTCAAATAAGACATAACGTCATCAGTTCAGGCCGAAATGCAAGTTTCCGCCTATTGGCAGCCCAGAAAGTTTCCCGCCGTGGTTTCAAAAGCTATACGCAATTCCAACATCCACGTGATTGTTCGTCCGCAGCACGCCCGTAAATGGCCGGGTGACAAGATAGCGATACTCAAAAGACGCGGCGACCTCGGGCGTGAACTGAAAAATCGTGTTAGCGAAAACGCTTGTATTCCGATTTAAATCCACTGGGACAATATCGAATTTGGTCAGGTGATCGGTTCCAAATCCAGAGTTGAATTGCAGGCGATTGGTGGCGGCGAACCGGCCTTCAAGATAACCGCCCATGGTCTTGCCGGGCTGGCCGATGCCGCCCCCGAAAGATTGGAGGTTTTGGCCGAGGTACGCCGATCCATCCACGCCGAAGCGGTGTATGTGCGCGTCGAAGTCAATCAAGCCGGCCCAACTGGCGGCCGAGGTGGCGCCAAATCCAACCAATGGACTGAAAGTGGGCACGCCCTTGACAAAATTCATGGTTCCCAGTTGCACCGTCCCGTAGTGGGCGGAAACTCCAAATTCAAATCCACTATTGGCGCTTGATGCTGCCTCGGCGGGACGCCATGCGAGCCGTCCCTGGATGGCGGGACGCTGCCACGCTTCAAGCAATCCCGCCCCGGGGAAATCGAGGCCGGGATAGTTGGCCACCGGCGCCACCAATCCCACGGTGGCGCGCAGGCTGCCGCGCTTGTTGCTGGCCAGCTCGCGCTCCACGCGCACCTGTGGCGCCCGATCGTAAAGATCGCCGGAGCGGAAGAGCTCCGGGAACGACATAGCCACCAAAGAAGTGGGATGACGAGAGGCCAGAATTATTTCGTCCTGTCCGGCTTCAAGCGACGTCTTGGCTCCATCGAGTCGCACGTAACCGTAGACCACGTGGGGCAGGCCGAAGAGCGGGCCGGATTGGAAGTCGGCGGCGCCGCCCAGGAAGTCCACGGCAAAATAGCCGCTGGCGTGCATCGATCCAATTGCGGGACCGTCCACCACCAGCCCGATCCTGCTCTGTCGCATCGAGGAACTGAATGATCCCGTCGAAGACGGCACGGTCGCGGCCCAATTCACGACGCTCGGAATGTCCGCCCAATCCGCAGCGCCGCTATTGAAGAATGTAGTGGACAATATCGTACCGAAAAGTTTTACCCCCATTTTCGTATTGGATTCCACTTTCGTCTGCGCCTGTTCGGCCACCTGCGATTGCAGCATCGAAACTGTGCCTGCCAAGTCGGAGCTTTGTTCATCCGCTGGCTGCTGGGGCGGATTCGCAGGCTTCGAAGGCTCAGCGTATTTTTGTCCAGCGCCGGGATTCGGCGTGATTGAACCCAGTGAGGCGGTTGTGTAGCGACGGACCCCGGCCGCGTCTTTCTGCCACAAACTCTCGTGCTCGCTCGAATCATTTCGCCCCAATAAAACCGCTTCGGGGTTCGAGCTGGCCAGCTCACGCCTTGAAACTGGAATCACTGCCGTCTGCCGTGTCGGGCTTGTTTCGCTTGCCGAGGAGACCCCGTGCACACCGTCATGCAACTCCTGGCGCAGACTGCCTACTTCCTGACGAAGCGCGTGAATTTCTTCGCGCATCGCCCGCAACTCATCTTCAATGCCTGGGGAGGTCACGGTGCGATCCGATGTTGACGAGGCTTGCTGGGCTCCGAGTCTCGGCGCCGCCAGCAGGCAAAACACCAGCAGCGCGCCGGCAAAGCTCAACACCCGGTTCAGCGGCACCCCAAGCCAGCCAGGCGTTTCAGTTATCCTGAAATGTGTGCGATGAGAGATGTTGGATGTCATGGCGTGCCTCCCCGAGAATTGATGGAGATGGATTCTATGCAACTCGAAGGCAGGGTGTCCAGATGTGAATACCACCTGCTCGCGCGGTGCGCGAGTTGGACGTTTATGGCCTGCTCTCAGCTGCCCAAAAGAGGAAATGGAATTCTTATCTTGGTTGACGCTTGGCTCGGCCCGACCTGGTTTTTCGTACAGGTGTCTTGAGCATCGCCGCTTGCATCTTTTTGGGTAGTTTCGCCAACACCAAATCGTGAGCCTGGCGGAGCAATCGTTTGATCTCCGCCTGCGGCAACGCACAATCCGCCGTCAGAGCCACCCACTGGGCGCGCGCCAGGTAGGGGGCGGGAATAACTCCGGGTTGTTCCACCAGTTCGGCAAATTCTTCCGCCGAACTCTTGAATGACATCCAGACCGGTGCGGGTATGAGCACCACCACGGCGTACATCTTGCCACCCACCTTGAACACCAGGTCGTCCTGCCACTGGATTTTTTCCGTGGTGTGAGGAAGAGAAAGGCAGTACTTCCTAATCCATTCGATGTTCATCGTTCGCAGCTTACATTAAGCCATTTCACGAGTCGAGGGAGTTATCAAAAGGAAGGGCGCGCGAGGCCCGCCTCCTCAATTGGAGACTTGCGTCACATAATTTAGCGAGGTGATTTGCTTGGACTCAGTATCGCGCACCACTTCACGAATGCGGTAGGTCCCGGGGGGAACATTAAAACTGGTGTCGGCGTTGATGCCGGTCTGCAAAATCCTTTGCAAGGTCGCGTCCTTCAGGTGAAGTTCGAGCGACCCCTCTTTGCCGGTCACGTACTTCCCATCGTTGTCAAAGAGAGCGGTGTCGAAGATCAGCGTGTTGACGCTACGGTCGCCGTCTTTGCGGAAGGCCAGCGAGCGCACGTCGACGTGAATGTTCACCATCAGCTTGGATTTCTGGTCGGCCAGTTTTTCCACCTTCGTCGTTATATCCACGGGTAGGTTGCGAACTTCATCTTGAGAAAACACAACTTTGTCGACCTCCGTTTGGCTCGCTGCCCGGCCGGCAAGCGCCGTTTCGGTGGCGAAATATCCTCGCCGTGCTTCGACGGTGAAATGCTCGGGAGAGTTTAGCGTGACCTTCAGCGAATGGAACTTTCCATCAGGCTTGAAGTCCGTGGGTGAAAAACTCAGCACGTAATAAGTTTCTGGAACAGCGGCGGTTTGGCGAAAGCCGTCGTCGAAATCGTTACTGTTGTGGAAGAAGGTGCCACCGGTGCGGTCGGCCAGGCTTGCCAAAACATCGCGTGATGCCGTCGAACCTATGTTTTCCAGCAAAGTCTTGCGAGGTTCCAAGTCATTACGGTTAGGGTCAGTTCTCCGATGCGGGACTCGCGCGTAGACCCCGCCAGCATCGACAGCACTGATCACCACGTCCTGGTGCAGCGCCCAGTTGATGATGGCGTCAATTTTCTCATGTAGGGTCTCGGTCAGAAACCCGGTCGAGACCAGCACCAGCGTACGCTGGCCCGGCATGGCAGCCAGGCGGCGAACGGAGATTTCGATTGCCGCCAACGCATACTGTGATCGCATTTCGGCCTCGGACCAAACTTGTGCGGCCTCTGCCGTTGCCCTCCATTTTGAGATGCCACGGCAATCGAGTGCCTTCGGGTCAGTCGTGCTAGTGTTCATTCCGGTCGCCACGCAATCACAATAGTAGGCCTCCGCGTCCGCAATCTCTGTGGCATCGGGGTCGTGGTGTTGGTCCATCAGGTACGCCTGGTATTCGCCAATGTCCAGGCAGGCGTTGGGTGGCTTGGATGACCGCACCCTCGGAGCGATGCGGAGTAATGCTTCATGGAGCTTATCCCTCTCACTTGTGAAATCGAGTTGATCTTTCCCGGTGGCGGTGAAGAGCGCAACCCGGTCCTGAGGGCGGACTTCGGTGAGGATGTATCTCCAGGCGGCGATGCGCGTGCGGCCGATCCCCTCCGGATCCAGATGGAAATCATCAAAATAGAGACCGACGAATCGCTGGGCAGCGGCCGGGACCCGAGCAGGCGGGGCTGGGACAGGTTCGCCCGGCGGCGCGGGCGAAGGTGAAGTTTGAGTCGCGGGCGGATTCAGAAACGCGGTTTCGGCAGTGAGCTGGGAAATTTCCTGCGGCTTGCCATTATCGACCAACCGGAAGTCCTCTTTGTGGAGCCCGCTTACCGTGCGGCCTTTCGGGTCCCGCACCACCACTCTTACGTCCACCAGATTGCTTTCGGCATGAAGCTGGAACGGGGGCGCGGTCGAGCGTCCGCGAATCTCATCTGATGTGCCGGAATTTTGCGGCACGGCGCCCGAGCAGATGGCTAGCGCCAGGATCGAAACCAGCAGCAATCGATGAATGTGCGGAGGGCAATGGTGCTCGTTGACAGTAATGCGAGCTCGACTCACCGAACTCTCCTCCGCTCCGGCGGATTGCTTTCCAATCTCGTCGACGTTAGTACATAGTATACCCCTTTCGGCAGGCATTCAAACTTTGCTCGGTCCCCTCCGGCTCAGGAGGCCGAAACGCGCGGCGCGTCTCCGGTTGAATTGGGTCGCCGCGCTCCCAGCGATACAAATCCGGACACAACCACAGGCAATGTCGCGCTCGAATGACAATGTCTCCTGTTGTATACTCACCCTCCCAGGACTCTCGTAATGTGGGATCGATGGTAGAACCCCTGCGCGTGAAAGGACAAACTCACCTATGACTACCAAGTTTCTATTTTTCACTCCGATTATCCTTGCTGCCGCAGCCGTATCGGGTCTTGCTCAGACTCCGGCGCCGGTTCAGCGCCCGCGACTGCCGCAGCCGGACCAGCCGCCGCCCATTATTTCGCCGGACGTTCACGCGGACAACACCGTCACCTTCCGGTTTCGCGATCCCAATGCTAAAGAGGTTGTTCTCACTCTTGAAAACGGAAAGCATCTGCCTATGGAGAAGGACGAGCAGGGCGTTTGGAGCGTCACCACCGAACCTTTGGAGCCCGATTACTACGGCTATTCCTTTGTAGCCGACGGCGTTGGCCTGTTCGACACTGCGAACTTTCGGCGCAAGCCGAACTTTCTTTTTATCGCCAGCGAAGTGTACGTGCCCGGCCCCACTTCGCTCACTTGGGAAGTGAATCAGGTTCCCCACGGGATCGTTCATCATCACTTTTATCATTCCGGCGTGGTGGGAGACGATCGGGATTTCTATGTTTACACGCCGCCGGGATACGATCCACACGAGAAGAAAGTTTATCCCGTGTTGTATCTGCTTCACGGTTTCAGTGACGACGCCAGCGGATGGACCGCCGTGGGCCGGGCTAACGTGATCATGGACAATCTGATCGCAGAGGGTAAAGCGAAACCCATGTTGGTGGTGATGCCGCTCGGTTATGGAGCGCCGGCGATCCTTAGTCGCGGCTCCTCGTCGTTTGCCAATCTCCGCGCGCAGAACATGACGAAGTTTCGTGAAGCGCTGCTGACCGAAGTTATTCCCCAAGTCGAAAAGGAATACCACGCTTCGAGCGCGCGAGCCTCCCGCGCCATCGCCGGACTTTCGATGGGTGGAGCGGAATCACTCTTTACGGGGCTGAACAATCTCGATCAATTCGCGTGGATCGGCGCTTTCAGCTCGGGCGGCCTCAGTGCTGACTTCAACACGGAATTCCCCGATCTGTCCGCCAAGGCCAACGCCCGCCTGCACCTGCTCTGGATCGCGTGCGGGACAGAAGATGGCCTGATTGGGCCCAATCGCAAATTCCGCGAGTGGCTCGACTCAAAAAACGTGCATCACATTACCATCGAGACTCCGGGCGCGCATACGTGGATGGTCTGGCGGCGAAACCTCTCCAACTTCGCCCCACTCTTATTCCAGAAAGGCTCAGATTAAACGCCGATATTCACATCACCGGGTAGTGGTGTCATTTGCCTGGTGCGAGCTCTGCCGCACAGTCATTCCCGCGAAGGCGGGAAGCCAATTCACTAAGTAAAGACTGGATCCGCTTTCGCGGGAATGACCATTTCCTCGAAAGGAATGCGACTCCAAATGACACCACTACCCACCTCCGACCGCGCTTGCTTTGCGCGAAATCCGGGAGTAGAGTTGCCCCAGGATTATTAGGGCGGCCAGTTCACTCACCTTCTTCCGTTCAAAGGCCAGGCCGCGGAGAAATCCATGAAGCGCGCGACTGAATCGGGATTGCTTTTACTCCTCCTCTTTCTCATGCCCAGCGCGCCATCTCTCGCCCAAGGCAAGGGAAAAAGCAGAAGCGCATTGTTGGGGTTTCCGGTGGTGACTCTCCAAGGCACCGTTCGCATGGACGGAGGAGAGAGGCGGAACAACCACGCGCTGGTTCAGGTCAAGACTACCGAGGGAGAGGTTGTGGAAGAGGACTCCGTGAGTTCGAACGGGGAATTCATGTTCCAGGATCTGCGCAAGCGCAGCTACTTTTTGTTGGTCTCCGCCGATGGCTATGGCACCTCCGTGCAAACACTTGACCTGACCAACGTGGGCAGCTCGTACTTCATCAACGTGACCCTGACCATCCTCGATCCTTCTGAAGTTTCGACCGTAGCCCCCGTTTCGCGGACCGACGCCACTGCGCCCAAGAAAGCGCGCAAGGAGTTTGAAGAGGGCGTCCGGTCGCTCAACCAGAAAAAGTTGGATGAGGCTCACGCCCATTTCCAAAAGGCGGTCGAAATCTACCCCTGCTATGCGCGCGCCCAAACCGACCTGGCCCTGACCATGATGAGGGAGCATAAGGCGCCGGATTCCGAGGCCCCGCTCAAGAAGGCTATTGAGTGCGACCCGGATTACGCGGAAGCTTATTTTCAGCTTGGGCGGCTGCTGAACGCGCAAAGCCGTTTTTCCGAGAGCCATGGCGTGCTCGCCGAAGGTGTTCGCCGCGCGCCCAGCACTTGGCGGCTCTATTTTCAACTCGCGCAGGCCGACGAGGGCTTGAAAAATTATCCTCTCGCCGAGCAGGAATACCTTCAAACGCAATCCTTCGGTCCCACCGCGCCCGCGGTGCACGAGAAATTTGCCAATTTATATTTGAAAGAAAAAGCTTACGAAAAAGCCTATGCCGAAATGCAAGCCTACCTGAGCGCAGATCCGAACGGGAGATACGCTGCCAAGGTTAAGGAAGTGATGGCGCAGTTGGAATCCGCCGGCCTCGTCCACCCGCTTCAGAGCAAGTCCGGCGCCTCCGCACCCTTGAATCCCTAGGAGGAATACGAAAAAAGGAGTTGGTAGCGCAGAGTCTGTGCCTTTCAGACTCTGCGGATTTTCTCACATAAGAACCGGAGAACGTCAGAGGAAGTGGACTCGGCGGATTTTCTGAAGTAAGTGCCGCAGAGTCTCTGAAAAACGAGGCTCTGCGCTGATCGAGACTATCCCCGCCTAACGCTTGCGCACCTCCAGTTGCACTGGTCGCGCCACCGAGCTGACCTCGGGATCGTAATATTCGTAGACTCGCGACTTAAATGTCCGCGCGCGGATGGGATATTTTGCCCGCAACCGGAATTTCACGGTGACGGTGTGCCCTGGGGCGAACGAGTCAAAATAGAGGATGGCCTGCGTCCCCGTGAGGCTGAACTTCGACAAGTGGCCGCTCTTCTGGCTCGCGCTCTTCTCCTGAAAATCCTGCAAATCCTCGCTAAGCAGGTCAAACCCGGGAGGAATGCCCAGATCAACCATCACCATGTTGGCGGTGGTCTCCATGTTATTCCTGATTCTCGCCGTTACCTTGGCAATGTCGTCCTGCGAGAGGCGCGTCCGGTCGTAGGAGACATCAATGGAGAGCTGTTCGCTCTCGGGCCTTTGGTCCCAAGGAACGAAGTAGCTCCCCACCACTTGATAGGCAAGGCCGCCCTTCCCCTCAAAGCGGATTCCGACGTTGTTGTTGCTCTGCAAATCGGCGCCCTTAAACACAAATTGGTGGAGAAGGTCGTTGTTGTCCGGTGTGATCTTTAGTTTTTCCGCGACTTTGCCGTTCAGAAGAACTTCCAATTCGCCCTGAGAATCGCCCGAATTTTTTTCCGTCGCGAGCAGCAATGCCCGCAGCGCCATGATCGTCGCCTGGGTTGTGCCCCAGGTTCCGCCAGCATCTTTCTTCGAGGCGAGGTAGCTCATGGCTTTGCGCGCGGGACCCGGCGCACCGCCCCACTTGAGCAAGGCTTGGGCCGCCAGCCCCGTGGTCTCGACAGTCGCGCTGGCGCCCGTGGAATAAACGGCGGTTTCGTCCGCGCTCCACCAGACTTGCTCGTCTTTTTCGGTCCGCGCTTCAAGCAGAAGCTGCATGGCCCGATGGGTGAATTCGCGGTCATTTCCCTCCCCTCTGTTCCCCAAGTCAGTGGCGAAATTGGCGAGCACCGCCAGGGTGTAGGCGTCCATTTTCTCGCTCATATTGTTCTCGATATAGCGCTTGGCATGTTCCACCGCCGGTCCCTGGTATCCCGTGTTCTCCAGCGACCAGGCAAGGTAAGCGGTGATTCGCACCACGTCGGAGTTGAATCGGTTGGTGGCGCCTTCATTGATGAATGAAGTGTCGGGCTTCCAGCTTCCATCCGCCAACTGCTGGCCGGCAAGCCATTGCTGCGTGCGCAGAATGACTTTGGGATCCACATCGTAAACCTTCGACATGTCGTAGAATTCCATAAGGCCGTAGGCGGTAAGAATTTTGTTTGCCGGAGCGTTGCCGAACCAGGAAAACCCGCCCCCGTGCACCTCGAAAGTAAGCAGGCGTTGATAGCCGTTCGAGATGTATCCCTCAGCCTTGGCGTGTATTTCCGGAGTGAGTTTCCTGGTGCGCTTCATGTAATCGAGCGCCAGCACGTTGGGGTAGGTGCTCGATGAAGTCTGCTCAAAGCAGCCGCCCGGCATGCTCAGGATGCTGTCCATGCCTTCAACCACCTGGCTCATCGGGCCGGGATAGAGCCGGACAAAGAGTTTGCCGGCGTCGGAAATAGCGTCCGCCGGAAAGTCGACTTCGTTCTGTACGGTGTTTTCCAGGCGACCGTTGAACACAATATTCTGCTCGCGGCCATTGGGAATCACTTCGATTTCCCTCACCACGATATCGGCGCGGTTGGCTTTGCCTTTCATGCGCGCGGAAAGCGTCAGCTTGAACTTTCCGATGCGGCGGGCTTCGATGTTGAACTGTGATCCGCCCACGCGCCCGGAATCGACCTCTACGGATTTTTCTGACGTATCGTCCACCAGCCCGAACCAGTCCTCCGGCTGAAGTTTCAGACTGACTTCTCCACGCCCGCCGGCATAGTCATAAATCGCCACCGGAATCGAAACCCGGTCGCCCTGAGTGAGCGTGACCGGAAGGTCGAGATCGACAAAGAAATCCTGAAAGACTTTCAGGCTCGAAGTGGAGGTGCCCAGCGCGCCGTGGGCCGTGGAAGCGATCATAGCCATGCGCCAGGTCGTGATGGAGTCCGCCATGGGAATAGCAATGCTGGCGCGGCCATCTTTGTCGGTGATGATTTCGGGATTGATGTAGAGCGCTTCGGGGAAATAAGACCGCACCCGCGCTTCGCTGGCCTGCGGAGATTGGCCGGTATTCCGTCCATAGACAGGCAGTTTTCTGAGGATGCCCCCCACCATGCCGCCAATCGAAGCACCAGGGATGCCGCCAACGCTGGCATTTTCGGTCATGAGCTCGGGGGCTGCGGCCGAGACCTCAACAGTTTGGGTGACTTGGCCAACCTCGAGCACTACCGAGAGCACGGCACGGTCGCGCGGTAGAAGCGCAAATTGCCACAATGAGGTCCTGAATCCTTGCGAGAAGGTTCGAACTTCATAATTCCCGGCGAGCAAGCCCATCATAGAGAAATGTCCAGAGGCATCCGTCTTCGTATCGCGGGTCTTTCGCTCGGAGAATTCGCGCACCTTGACCTCGGCTCCCGGCACGACCGCACCCGATTGATCGGTAACGGTTCCCACGATCTCCGCCAGACCATTGAACAGTCCGAAATTGTGTTCAATCTTGATCTCTCCAACCCCGCGTGACACTCCCTCACTCACGGGGCGCGAGGTGTGTTCTCCTACATACATCGTCAAATCATCAGCGGTATCGAATTGCCGATCGGGGCCTGCGCTGCGCACAACGAAGAACGTCATAGCCTGATATCCCGGGCTGGGCTCAAAGCGAAGCTCGTTGCCCCACGCGTCACGAAGGTCGGGACCGCCCGAATTCTTCATTCGGGTAAAAGCCTTAATCAGGGCGGCCGTAGCGGAATTCTCGCCAACGTCAATGTTGAAATTCCGCGCCAATCGGCTCACCTGTTCGAAGAATCGCGCCTTGTACCGTCCTTCATATTCCGCTTGTTTCGTCATCGGAACATCCCTGCCGATTTCCGTCTCGAACTTGTTCTGGTTCACGATTTCAGTGGCCGAGAACAAAGCCCGCGCCGCCCGAGCGCGCTGTTCGAATTGTGAATTCTCGACCGGCTCCACGATTTCCGGCATGCCGATCGAGTGAATCTCATAGCGCGGCTTCATCACCTCCTGCTCGAGATAAAAGAAAACTTTGGCAAACCCCGGCTGCTTCTCGGCCAGCGCGAACACAGCTTCATCCACCACTTGCAGTCCGAGCGCGGCGTGAATGCCTGCCCCGTGTGAGTCGGTCACCCGGAACCGGATTTGCGCCTCGCCGCCAGGTTTGTAGACGGCCGCATCCGCCACCGTCTCGATTTTCAAATCTTCCGCCGGCTGCACGAAGATCAGCCGGTGGTCGCCAACCGGGCGCGCATCCCTGCCGAAAAGGTAAGCGTTGATGTCCACGGTTCCCGCCAAATTCGGAGGTGCCGTGAGCAAAAGCTCTGCCTGGCCATTCTCAAGGTCGAGATCGCGCGTTAGCACCGTCTGACCTTCTTTGACGATGTCCACGTACGCGGCCCCGCTCAGCTTTGTGGAAAACACTTTCAGTTGGATGGGATCACCGGCGCGATACATGGCGCGGTCGGTTCGCAGCAAAATCTGTTCATCACCCCCGCGGGACTCAAGTTGAATCTGGCTTGAGGCGTGGTTTCCCTCCTGATCCGCAGCCTCAATCTTCAAGCTCTCCTTGCCTGCTCCCGCTTTGATGTGAGCAATGGCAATGCCACCCCCGTCGGTGGTCAGGTGTTGAACCACTTTCCCGTCCGCGTGAACGATCAGATCCGTCTTTGCCGCGGTTCCGTCGGGATAGGAGGTCAGTATGAACACCTGGTTCTCCAAATTCGGAACCAGCGTTCCGCCCTCGGGAACCGCCGTGATCAACAGCGGCGATTCGCTGACCGTGATCGGTTCGCCGCGACTTTCGGCGTGGCCGGCGGAGTCTTTCACCGTGGCCTCAATCAGCACCGGAGCCGCACCGTGGCTCAGGGGCCGCCCGGCAAAAAAGTTCGGCAGGGGAAGATCAAAGTGATATGTCCCATCCGATTCCATCCACCCCTGCGCGGACGCGACTTCGGCCGCTTTCACATCCATCGCGGTGGCTTTCATGGTGATTTCAGCGCCGCCCACCGGCTTTCCAAAAAAGTAGTTGGCGCGCACCGTGCCGGTAACATGATCTCCGGGCTGGTAGCCGCGCTTCTGCTTCGCGCCCACCGCGCTGAATTCGACCGCCACTTTAAATTTTGGAAGCACGTAGCGCTCGACATTGATGGCAATTTCCGCCGAGTTCACCGGAGCCTCGGCGTCGCCCATCAACGCGCGCAGATGGTAGGCGCCGAGGTTCACCTCATCGGCCAGCCCGAATTCGGCTGAAGCAATTCCGAACTCATCCGTCTCGGTGGCATCCCTGAATACTTTGTTGCCGCGGGAATCTTCGATCTCGAAAGTCAGCTTGTGCCTGGCGGCCGCTTCGTGATCGGAGCGGTCAAGCGCCAGCGCGCGCACGTGGATTGTTTGGCCTGGCTGGTAGATCGGCTTCTCGGTGGTCAGAAGAATGGAAACTTTTTCTTCAAGACGCACGGCTTGGGTAAATTCGGTTGAACCGATCGGAGTGTCCACCAGGTAATGCAATTGGAAATTGCCCACCAGGCCAGTGGGAAAACGGAACTGGGCCTCGGTGGTTCCCCTTTCATTTAATTGGCCTTTAAAAAGCATCCGTGGCTTCTCATCGGCAACCAGAAACTCGATACGCACCGACGCGTCGCCCCCGATCATTTCATTTTTCGAGTCGGTGACGATTACGCGCACGGCCGCCAAACCGCCGGAGAGGTAAGACTGTTGCGCCAGGATGTGCATCACCGGCCTTTGAAGAATTTGCGAAATGGACTCGATGCCTTCCCATCCGGCGGTTTTGTGATCGTCAAATTCGAAGCGATAAAAAACACGATGCCACACCAGGTCGTCCAACGGCAGCTTGCTATCCAGCTTGATTTCGCCTTGCCACCCGCCCTCTCCTTTGGCTGCGTCAACCTCCCGTTCCGCGCGGCCCACCACATTGTCTTCCGGATCCAGGACTTCCAGGGTTAACCGTCCGGCTCCGTCGCGATCGGCGTGATAGGGAATGGTCAGGTGCAGCACACCATCCGCATAGCTTGCCGTTGGGATCGTCGCGCCGCGCGACCACTGGTATCCCTCAAGGACAAGAATTGCGGCGATCGCTGGAACTACCGCGAGGATGGAAATTAAGAATCTTGTTGCCCCTCTACGTGGGTTGCTTTTGTTCATGGCGCCTCCGTGAGGTTGCTTGATCCGCCTTCACCTTCTCGTTCAGCAAAGAGAGTGCGCCCTGCCCGCTCTTGCGCGCCTTTTCCCACACTCAATGACACTCCATAGCGGTGAGCCACGAATTTTCAGTGCTGTAACTGAATCTGATTTGCAAGGCGGCGGAGATTCAAGCTGTTGTTCAGTCAATCCGGGCAGGCGACGCAAAACGCAAACATTTCGGGCCGGCATTTAAAGCCCTCAGGTCAATGCTGTAGCCGCGCGGGGCAACCCTCCACGAATTCTATTGGCGGACTTGTCCAAGTGCCGCCTTTCGACATTCGTGAATTATCTCTTTGTATATCCCCAAGTCTGTCGTTCAACATAATCAGCAAGCCGATTGCCATGGAACTGTGTCTGTTTAAGTTGCATGTTTTCATCGCAAATCAATTTTCCATTCGCAACGGAAGATTTAACCATACTATATTTAGTAGTTAATTTATAATTTGGAAGGATGGAGTCTCGATTTTCTGAACCATTCAATTGCCAATTATAATCGAATTTCAATCTTAACCATGTACTAACAAGGAACCAAATGGAGGCATTATAAGAATCTCGGCGCCAGCCCAATCGTCCCCCTGGCGGGGTGCTGTTCTCTAATGGATTCTTCGCAACACAGTTAAAAATACCAGCCGCAAGGCAGATACGCTTGGGATTCCGCCGCGCAAATGCATTAAGCTATCCTCCATCTTTTTCTTGGGCCAGGTGACGCTAGCGGTCAGCCACTCCGCAAATGAGAAGACTCCCACACAAGACGCGTAGCCGTCCACGAAAGCCGGAGCCTGTTTCAGCCCGGCCCGATTCGCGGCGGCCGAGATTCTCGCGTGAGCTATCCGTGCTATTCGACGACGATGCGGTGGTGGCGCTGGATAAGCCTGCCGGAATGCCGGCGGTGCCTATTGAAGGATCGGAGGCTCCCTCGGCCTGGTCCTTACTTTCCGAACAATTAAGTCTCAAGCTGCAACGAGCGTTTGTGGTGCATCGCATTGACCGTTTCACTTCGGGGATTTTAGTCTTCGCCAAAACTCCGGCGGACCGCGATGCGCTGGTCCGGCAGTTTATCGCTCACACTCCTGTGCGGGAGTATATCGCTGTGCTGCGCGGACGTCCCAAAGCCCGGCAGGGGACGCTTGTTCACTATTTCCGGCGCGAGGGCATGTTTCAAAAGTTGTGCCAAGGGCGGGACCGCGACGCGGCTCGCGCCGAACTTCGTTATGCCGTGCAGCGCATCCTTCGTGGCGCCTCACTTGTCCGCGTCCAACTTGTGACAGGGTTGCAAAACCAAATCCGGGTGCAATTTTCCGCCATCGGCCACCCGGTAATTGGAGACAGGAAATACCACCCAGCGGAATCACAGGAGCGACTGATCGACCGGGTTGCTCTTCATTCGACGAGGCTCGAGTTTCTACATCCGCGCACGGGCGAGAGGGTCTTGATTGAGTGCGCGCCGCCTCGCGATTTCCAGCATCTCGTTAAGCGATTGTCCCCGCGTGGTGGTGCAAGTGGTTGAAAGACACCAGGCGCGCATTCATATGTGAGGTTAGAATCACGCAGATGTTGATGAAAAGTAATATACTTGAAGAGTTGGACCGAATCGTGCATCTAAATTAGTGGGTGAGGCGCATTCGCGACCGAATGGAATCTAGGTAATCGCGCCTCCTGAAAGGTTGGGTGCCGCCATGAAAAACAGCGGAAGTACAAGGTGGACCTCATTTGTAGCAGCGCTTGTATTCTCGGTGATGCTCGCCGGCGCGCCGATTTGGGCTCAGCAGGATGATCCACCGGGACGCGTGGCGCGCCTCAGTTACACGCAGGGCACAGTTTCATTGCAACTTTCGGGCGCCCAGGAATGGAACGAGGCGGCGCCGAATTATCCCCTGACCACGGGCGACCACCTCTACACCGATCATGACGGCCGCGCAGAACTCGACCTTGGCAATATCGCCGTTCAGTTGTCCTCGGACACGGATTTGACCGTGGCCAATCTGAATGACCAGATTCTCCAACTGGGAATCGGCCAAGGAACGGTCCACGTGCGCGTTTATGAAATCCTGGAAGGCAACAGCATCGAGGTGGACACACCCAACGGCGCGCTCAGCATTCTTCGCCCCGGCGACTACCGCGTGGAGACTTATCCCGACAATAACACCACGCTGGTGAGCGCTTACAGCGGCAGCCTTGAGATTACGGGCGGCGACTTCCACGAGACCTTGGAAGGTGGTCAGGCAATCAAGCTTATGGGCGCGGACCCCATCCAAGCTGCGGATGTTTCGTTGCCCGGGCGCGATGAATTCGACCGGTGGTGCGATACGCGCAATCAACGTGACCCCTCCTCGGATTCGGCGCGCTACGTCAGCCGTGATGTCCCCGGTTACCAAGACCTGGACCGCAACGGCCGGTGGGTGGATACGGCAGAATACGGAGCGGTGTGGTACCCCGGCGACGTCCCGCCCGACTGGGCTCCTTACCGTTTTGGGCGCTGGATTTGGATTGACCCGTGGGGTTGGACCTGGGTGGACGACGCGCCCTGGGGCTTTACTCCCTTCCACTATGGCCGCTGGGCGCAAATCGATTCACGATGGGGCTGGGTTCCGGGACGCATGGCGGCGAGGCCGGTGTATGCTCCCGCGCTTGTCGCCTTCGTGGGCGGGCGGAATTTCTCCATCGGCATCAGCTTCGGCGGAGGCGGTGGCGTGCAAGCGTGGTTTCCCCTCGGCCCTCGCGAGCCCTATTACCCCTGGTACCATCATGACGACGACTATCTGCGGCGCGTGAACGCCAGCCACGTTACGAATATTACTAACATTAGAAATGAAAATACTATAAATAACATCCAATATGTAAACAGAAACATCGGGACAACGGCTGTGCCGGCGAATGCGATGCGGGACGGCCAGGCCGTGCCCCGCCAGATCATTCGGTTGACGCCGCAACAGGCTGCGCAGGCCCAAATTATTCCCCATCCCACGGTGGCCCCTTCGGCCATCGCCGCCGTGGGTGGAAGGCCCACGAACGCTCCACCCATTCGGCCCCCAAGGGTCATATCTGCTCCGTCAGGCGAGCGAACACGCCCGGATTCTAATGGCCCGCTTAATCGGCCCGGGCAGCCGCCGGTTGAGCCAAGACCAAACCAGGCAAACCCCAATCCAACTGCTCCGCCGGTCGAGCCCAGATCTAACCGGGTAAACCCCAATGAAATTGCTCCGCCGGCGCAACCTGAGCCACCGCCAAATATTCGTATGGCGCCCAATGGCCGCGGGAACCCGCCCGTTGCCGCGCCGCCATCGCCACCACCGGAAATCAACAGGACGGCGCCACCAGTTCAAGGCGAGCCTGCCCAGCCTGGCCGCCCAGGGCAGTCCATTGCCCCAAGGAGCGGGCCTCCAGGCCAGCAGAATCCGCCCAATAGTGAGCCGCCATCCCAGCCGCGGTGGATAACCAGAACGCCGACTCCGCCACCGAAACCGCCTTTTGCAAATGTGCAACCTGCATTGCAACAACATCCGGGGCGGCCGCTTGAGCCGCAGCAGATGGATAATATCCGGAGGGGTAACCCCGCTGGTCCGATGCGCGATCGTGAATACGCGCCGCATCCAACGCCTGATAAGCCGGCGCCGGCTTCAGGAAGGGATCAGAAGCCATCCAAACCGGACAAGCAGCAAGACAAGAAACAACACTAGAGATTGCGGGGGGCCATCGGCGCCCCCTTGTCTCCGGCTTAGGCAGTTACATTCTGGCGGAGTGCGCGCCCATTCCTTGAGAGTGATACCTTTCAGAAAGTCCATATTGAGTTGCGGCCTCGGCGGGTCGCTTCGATCCATCATATTTCGATTTGTTCCAGTCTGGCGGTAACTGTGTCATTTGCCAGGCGCAGGCGCTCCCGCCCCGGCGGGCCTCGAAATGAATCCAATTCCAAATGACACCACTATCCAGGCAGGCACAATCCTTGCCATCAGCCACTTCCTGCGCTTATTATTACTCCCGCACCTGACGCAGACTCAGGGCCGGGCGACGGCAGTCGCGCATCTTTAGTGGCGGAAAGTGAGGCAATATGAAGAGCAAACTTCTAATCCTTAATCTGGCTTGCATGCTGCTTGGTGCACAGGTTGTTTCAGCCCAGGACTGGGCGCGGGCGCGCGTGGAAAAATCTCCCCGGCATCGGGAGTGGGTTACCGTGAAGCACGACGGCCGAAGTGTGGAAACTTTCGTCGTTTATCCCGAATCCAAAGACAAACGTCCCGTTGTGCTGGTGATCCACGAAATCTTCGGAATGACCGACTGGGTGCAGGACCTGGCGGACCAGGTTGCCGAGGCCGGGTACATCGCTGTTGCGCCCGACCTTCTTTCCGGCATGGCTCCGAACGGCGGCCGTAGTTCCGATTTTGCCGAAGGCAAGGCTACCGAGGCGGTTGGCCATCTCAACCCTGACCAGATTACCGCAGACCTCAACGCCGTGGCCGATTACGCGCTAAAGATTCCGGCGACAAGCGGGAAGCTCTTTGTCGCCGGCTTTTGTTGGGGTGGCGGGCAGACCTTTCGCTTCGCCACAAATCGAAGTGATCTTGCGGCCGCATTTGTCTTCTATGGACCGCCACCGCCGGCAGACGCGATGGCTCGCATCAAGGCCCCGGTCTACGGATTCTATGCCGGCAACGACGCGCGTATTGGGGCCACCATTCCCGGGGCGGCCGACAGTATGAAGGCGGCCGGTAAAGCCTACGACCCTGTAACCTACGATGGGGCGGGCCATGGATTTATGCGCGCCGGGGAAGCTCCCGATGCCAGCGAGGCCAACCACAAGGCTCGCGAAGACGCCTGGGCGCGATGGAAGAGTCTGCTGGAAAACAAATAGTCGCCTGCATGGTGGGTGAGGGATTCCGCTCTGAATCATTGGCCCCCTGCTTATCATTCCGATCCCTCAACTTACGGAGAGGAATCCTGCAGTCAGCCGTTTTGGCCGCTGTTTCTGCCACATTTGAGTTATACTTTGCCGGACTTAAATCCCTAAATGGGTGGATTGCGGGCGCCGGGCCCGTCCAAATAATAACGGCGGGTGATGGTTCTAACGAGATTCACCGCCCGGGTTTTGTCAAGGAGTTGACTGCCATGTTGAAAAAGATTCTGATCCTGTCGGCCGCGGCGGTTTTGCTGCCGCTGGCAATTCGCGCCCAGACGGTGGATGAAATCATCGCCAAGAACATTCAAGCCCACGGCGGCCTGGATAAATTGAGGTCAGTGAAATCGATCAGGAACACCTCGGAATTCAGCGCCGGGTCTTTTAAGGCGAAGGTCGTACAGGAAGGGAAGCGTCCAGAAAAGGCGCGCGAGGAATTCATTATCCAGGGCATGGCGCAGGTGAGTGCTTATGACGGCAAGTCCGCATGGCGGGTGAGCCCGTTTGGCGGACGGCGCGACGCCGAGGCTCTCTCCCAGGACGATATGAAAGACCTCGTGGTAGCCGCCGACATCGACGGGCCGCTGGTGGACTATAAAGAAAAGGGTCACCAAGCGGAACTGGAAGGGCACGATTCGGTGGAAGGCACCGACTGCTACAAAATCAAGCTGACCATGAAGAATGGCGACATTCGCGTCTATTTCCTGGACGTGGACTCATACCTGGAATTGAAGGTGGAAACACAAACCATGATTCGCGGAGCCATTCGGGAAGGCGAAACGTATTACGGGGATTATGACCAAGTGAACGGAATCTACTATCCCTTCGCCATAGAAAGCGGGAGCAAAGGCGATCCCGACCGGGTGAAGTTTACGGTGGAAAAAGTGGAGCTGAACGTCCCGCTGGACGATTCGCTGTTTGCCATGCCCGCCAAGCCGGTAGAGAAGACGGGCGGAGGGAAATAGTGTTGATGCGCTCGCTTCCCAAAACTTTCACCACAAAGGCCGCTCGGATGCACAAAGAGAATAGGGACAATATCCAATCCCCGTCACAAGGAAGGAATCTTACGCCATGCATAAATTAATCATTCGGCTCGCAGCCTTAATGGTTGTGTTTTGCGGAATCATAGGGACGCCAGGTGTCGCCCAGGAAGTGAAGTTCGATTCGGACACGATCTCAGGGTTGGGAGCGCGCAACATCGGCTCCGCCGAGATGAGCGGGCGCGTTCCGGTGGTGACTGCAATAAGGGAAAAGGGCCGGCTCACAGTTTACGTGGGCTCGGCAAGCGGCGGAGTGTGGAAATCGATGAATGACGGCACCACGTTCAAGCCGGTATTCGACAAGCAGCCGGTGCAGTCAATCGGCGCCATTGCCATCGATCCTGCAACCCCCAAGACAATTTGGGTGGGGACCGGCGAGGCTTGGACGCGCAACAGCACCGCTATTGGCGACGGAATTTACAAGTCCACCGACGCCGGCGACAACTGGACCAACATGGGGCTGAAAAACTCCGAACGCATCTCGAAAATTCTGATTGACCCGAAAGACAGCAACACCGTTTATGCCTGCGTGCCGGGTAAACTTTGGAGCGACAGCGACGACCGCGGGCTTTACAAAACCACCGACGGAGGAAAATCCTGGGCGAAAATTCTGAAAGGCGTCAACCTCTCCACCGGTTGCTCAGCGATCACCATGAGCTCGCGCGACTCCAAGGTTTTGTACGCGGCAATGTGGGATTTCCGGCGCAAGGGCTGGACGTTCCGCTCCGGCGGGGATGGTCCCACCGCCGCCAGCGGCAGCGGTCTTTTTAAGACGACGGATGGCGGAGCGACGTGGACCGACCTCGACGAAAAGAGCGCCCAGGGGCTGCCCGCCAAGCCCTGGGGACGCCTGGCATTGGCGGCCGCGCCTTCCAATCCTGACGTGGTTTACGTGATGGTCGAATCGCGGCACAGCTCGCTCTTCCGGTCGGACGATGCCGGCAAAACCTGGCAGAAGCGCGATGCCAGCCAGAATATGGTTTGGCGGCCGTTTTATTTCGCCAACCTGATCGTGGATCCCAAGAACGAAAATAAACTTTACAAGCCCGGCGGCGGCCTGGTGATGAGCACCGACGGCGGCCAGAGTTTCAGCGGAATTTCCGGCGGCGCGCATGGCGACTTCCACGACGTTTGGGTGGACCCGGATAATACCGAACACATCATTACCGGAGATGACGGCGGCGTATGGTATTCATTCGACAGCGGCAACACCTGGTGGAAGGGCAACAACCTGCCCATCTCACAGTTTTATCACGTGAGCGTGGACAATGCGGACCCCTACCACGTCTACGGCGGACTTCAGGACAACAGTGTGTGGATCGGCGATTCGGCCTTTCCGGGCGGCATCACCAACAGCCGGTGGGAAAGTTTGTACGGTGGTGACGGTTTTTGGGCTTTTGCGGATCCTTCCGATCCCAACTATGTTTACGCCGAGGGACAGGGCGGAGACATTGCGCGCGTGAACCGACTTACCCACGAGGTTCGGAATATCAAGCCCCTGCCCAATTACGGCGAAGGCAAGCTGCGGTTCAATTGGAACACGCCCATGCATATGAGCCTGAGTGAACCCGGCACAATTTATATTGGCGCCCAGTTCCTGTTCCGCTCGCGCGATCACGGCCAGACCTGGGACCGCATCTCACCCGACCTCACCACCAACGATCCGGAAAAACAGAAGCAGGAGGAGTCGGGTGGCGTTACGGTGGACAACTCTGAAGCCGAAATGCACACTACCATCTATTCCATCAGCGAATCACCGCGCGATGGCCATACCATCTGGGCAGGCACGGATGATGGAAACTTGCAGATCACCCGCGACGCCGGCAAGACGTGGAACAACGTGGTGGGCAACGTCCCCAATCTTCCCAAGGCTTCCTGGGTTTCCTGGGTTGAGGCCAGCCGTTATGATCCCGCCACGGCCTACGCCACCTTTGACCGTCACACCTTCGGAGACATGGACCCGCACGTTTACAAAACCACCGACTACGGCAGGACCTGGACGCCGCTGGTGTCCGCGGATGGCGGCGTGCGCGGCTATGCCCTGGTCATCAAAGAGGACAGCGTCTCCCCCAACTTGCTCTTCCTGGGGACCGAATTCGGTCTTTGGATTTCGCTTGACGGCGGCAAGCAATGGGCGCAATACAAGGGCAACGATTTTCCCAACGTCGCTGTGGCCGATATCGTTGTGCAGGAACGCGAGTCCGACCTGGTGCTGGCCACCCATGGCCGCGGCATCTGGATTGTTGACGATATCACCCCATTGCGCAAACTGACTCCGGAAGTTATGGCGCAGGACGCCGTCTTCATTGAAGGAAGGCCCACACAACAACGCTTCAACGCTTTCGGCGGGTGGGCGGAAGGGAACTCGACATTTGCGGGGCCGAATCCTCCCGATGGCGCGCTGATTACCTATTACCAGAAAAAGAGGCATATCTTCGGAAGGATGAAGATTGAAGTCTTTGACGATCAAGGCAAGCTGGTGGAAAAGCTTCCCGCCAACAGCCGGCGCGGGCTTAGCCGCGTCCAATGGTCCATGCAGTTGAAGGCCCCGCGAGTTCCAAGTGGGGCGGGCATCGCCGTTTCGCCCGTCGGCCCGCGAGTGATCCCTGGAACTTACACGGTGAAAATGACGCGAGGCGCGGAAACTTACTCCACCCGGATCAACGTGGGGTTGGATGCGCGCGCCAAGTTCAGCCTGCAAGACAGGAAGCAGACGTTTGACGCCGCCATGCGCGTGTACGCTCTGCTCGGCGACATGACCTACCAGGTGGATCGCATCAACGGTGTGAGAGATGAACTCTCCAGCCGCGCTGCCCAGCTTGGCGCCGAAGATCCGCTGCGAAAGAAATTAACCGGCCTCTCCGATCAGGCGGATGTGATCAGGAAGAAAATCGTGGCCACCAAAGAAGGCGGCGATGTAACCGGCGAGATACGCCTCCGTGAGAAGGCGGGCGACATTTACGGGGACTTCCTGAACTATGAAGGACGCCCGGGCGATTACCAGGTGGCTCGAATCGATTCACTGAAGCGCGAACTGGATGATGTGTCCAGGGAATTCGATGGGTTCATCGAGAAAGACTTGAAGGAGGCCAACCAGGCCCTGACCAGGAAAAAGCTGGAATCCATCCAACCACTCTCGCGGCCGGATTGGGAGAAGGCGAATAGCGGAACGTAGCTCGCTTGTCATTCCATTCGCCCACGCACGTCATTCTGAGCGTGTCTCCCAAGCGGGTAGTGGGTAGCGCAGAGTCTTTGGGGTTCAGACTCTGCGGCTTTTCCATGTCATGAGGGGTATAGTGCGGTGGATGTCCCGCCTACGGCGTTTTGTTTTGTCGGACCGATATTTTTTCATAACC
>Ga0070731_10000161_pt1 | contig 121020 bp, 124 predicted proteins | sample Coa_R1_2_FD_66448 | JGI IMG/M metagenome (GOLD analysis project Ga0070731, IMG submission 66448) | Surface soil microbial communities from Centralia Pennsylvania, which are recovering from an underground coalmine fire - Coalmine... | ecosystem: Environmental > Terrestrial > Soil >... | reverse complement strand
ATGTGATCCGACATTGGGTGGACGAGGAAGTTACGTCGCATCGGACACGGCAGCCGTCCACCGGCGGGCTTCGTTTCTTCAAAGGCGTCGACCGCAGCACACTGGCAGCGATTGCGGTGCCGATCGAACAGGACAAGATCCGGCGGCTCAAGAGCAAGCTCTTGATGGAAGGGCGCAACATCTCGCAATGGGGCACCGAGCGCATGGAGCAGTTTCTCAGAGAACGCGGCTGAGCCGGCCGGCGGCGCTGGTGTGCGCCGCCGCTTTCGCCGGTCTCGTGCCGGGCCCGGTCGCGTCCGCGGCGCTGCCGGCGCTCACCGTCTACGCCACCCAGTCAACCGTCCGCACGTCGCTGCACCTTCAGCCCGGCTTCGCCATGATCGTACGTGCGGATCGGCGGATCGACACCGTCGCGATCGGCGATCCGCGCATGGTGGCCGCGGCGCCGGTCCGCCGGGGCCCGGACGTCTTCGACGTCGTTCTGCAGCCGTTGTCCGACACCGGCACCACCAATATGGTGCTGTGGTTCGGCGACGTGACCACGGTCTGGAACCTCGATATCGGCCCCGGACCGCGCACGGCCGACGTGGTCTTCGTAGTGACGCATCCGCATGCGGCGCAGCCCGCGGTCCCGCCCGCCGCGATGCGCGGCCCGGGAAACGCGACCACTGCGCCGGCCGCGGCCGTGGGGCCGAGGAACGCGGCGGCCGCGCCCGGCACATCCAGTCCGTCCTCCGGCACCCCGCGGCCCCCGGATACGCCGACGCAGCCGAGCACGCCCGCGACCGCGTCGTCCGGTGAACCGGTTTTGGATCTTCGGCAGACGGTCGGCGGGGTGACGGCGGTGTTTCACACGTTCCGAACGCGGAGCGGGATCCTGCTGCGCTACGAGATCACCAACGGCGCGGACGTCGATCTCCTTATCAGACCCGCCGCGATTCTCGTACGCGCGGACGGCCGCCCGGTCGCGTACGGCATGGCGCGCAACAGCGTCGATCGAGGACGGCCGGACGTCATCCCGCGCGGCGCGACTGAGACCGGCGTCATCGACATTGCAACGCCGTCTGCGCGGCAGATCGCCCTGGTGCTGTCGCTGGCGCGGGCGGCGTCGACACCAATGTCGCAGACACCCGATACGCCCGCGGCCCATGCCGGCACGGCCCCGTCGGCGCCGCCGCCGATCGTACTGCAGGCGACGTTCAGCGGTCTCGATCGGCTCCCCGTGGCGCCGGCGCCCTAACCCATCCGTCCGCTCGCCGTTCCACCGTGGCCGACGTCGACGCCCTGCTTGCGCTCATCCCGCGCTGGATCACGGCGGGCGTGGCGCCGCGCGACGCCGCGGACCTCGAGGAGGTCGTGGTCGATCTCGGGCGCGCGCCGCAGCTGCGGTTCCTGGACAGTACCGCGATCTCGCTCGCACCGCGCGAAGTGACCACCGAGGATGTCCAGTATGTGATCGGTCGTGTCACCCGGTTTCGGGAAGACAATCGCGCCGGCATCGAACGCACGCTGCACCGGATCGCCTGCGTACGGGATCGGTATCACGAGATCGTCGGCTTTACGTTTCGCATCGGCCGCTCGGTCGACGCGGCGGCCGAGCCGATCGCGGACCTGCTCGCGGAGGGTCATCACGTGCTGGTCATCGGTCCGCCCGGTGTCGGCAAGACGACGGTACTCCGGAGCGCGGCGGCGCTGCTCGCGGGCAGGATCGGACGGCGCGTCGTGATCGCCGACACGAGCAACGAAATCGGCGGGGACGGCCGCGTGCCCCATCCCGCGATCGGCGGGGCCCGGCGGCTGCAGGTCCCGCTGTTCGACCCGTCGCGTCCGACGACGCTGGGAGATCGACAGGCCCACCTGGTGCTGCAGGCGGTCGTCAACCACGGCGCGGAGTCGCTGATCGTCGACGAGATCGGCTTCGAGTCGGACGCCCGGGTCGTCCGGACAATGACGCGCCGGGGCGTCCAGCTCGTGGCGACCGCGCACGGACGCCGGCTGCAGGACGTCGTGCTCAACCCCGACCTCGCCTGCCTGGTCGGAGATCCCCGTCCCGTCGTGCTCTCCGCGGAAGAAGCGGCGCGCGCGGGCGTGAGCCGGCACACCGTCCTGGAGCGCACGGAGCCTCCGGCGTTCGACCGCGTCGTCGAGGTGGCGCGCCGCGATTTGTTCGTCATCCACCGGGACGTCGCGGCGTCGGTCGACGCCGTTCTCAGCGGGCTCGCCCCACCGGTGGAAGTCCGCCGGACGGCCGGCGCCGGCCGGACTGAACATCCACAATCGCAGGAGCGCGCGGATGCACCGCCCAATGCTGCACCGTCGTGGAGCGCGGGATCGTGAAGTGGTTCGACAGCCGGATGGGCTACGGCTTCGTGATCGACGCAGAGGGGCGGGACGTGTTCGTCCACCGGCGGGTCGTGCGGCGCGCCGGCCGGCGCCGGCTCGAACCCGGCGAGCCTGTCGAATACGAAGCCGAGGCCACGCCGCGCGGCGTGAAAATCACGCGTCTGGTCGCCGGGGAGGCTCCGAGGAAGCCGGCGTAGCGGGCGCGGCCGGGCCGTGCTCCGCCTTGCGCACCGTCGGGAACGCAATCACGCCCGTCTGCCGCACCGCCGTCTGTGCCTTGCGCTGCGGCACCCGCGGGTGGTTGGCGATGTTGAGGTCGAGGTTCTTGCCGCAAGTGCAGGTGACCTTGGACACCTGACTCGCATCGACCCACACGTTGCCGGAGGCGTCGGCGTGCCGGCGGGCGGCGTCGATGGCGCCGGACGCCTGCTCTTCGGCGTCCTCGCGCTCACCCTGCGCGGGCGTGCCGGTTCCGTAGACAGAGTAGATGAACCTCTTCGGATAATAGATGCTGTACTTCTTTCCGCATCGTCCGCAGGGAAATGTGAAGACCAGTGCCACCAAGCACCACCTCGGCCTTCATTCTAACATAGGCGGGAAAACAGGATATGAAGAGCAGGAATGGTCTGGCCTGCTGTGATAGCATACGCTCACTTGAGCCGCCACCGGAGGCTGTTAGGGATGGACGGACGAACGGTACGGACGCTTGCGACAGGCATCGTAATCGGCGCGGCCGGCGCGGCGCTTGCGCTCGGCGCAACCGCACTGCCCTGGACGCCGCATCACCGTGGCGCGCAAGGACAGATCCAATTTGTCGTACGGTCCGCGCAGGGCGCGCCGATCAACCCGCGCGAGTTTGTGCCCGTCCCGCCGCTCAACCAGCCCGGCAACGTCCCGAGCCAGGCGCCGTTCCCCGGCACCGGCTCGCAGCAGAATTGCGATAGGGTGTTGTTCTTCTACCAGGGGCGGCTGTATCAGCTGCGGCCCGGTCCCATGCCGCGCAACGGCGGCAACCCCGAGTTCTTCTACATGCAGCCGTACGACGGCCCCCAGGTGCCTGGGTTCCCCCAGATGGGCCCCGGCAACGGGCCTGACCCGCAGCAGTTGCCGATCCTGAAGTTCTAACGGGCCGACGCGCCGGCAAGGGAAACCGGCTCGCCGGAAGCCGCGAGGGCTTCGAAAGAACATAGAAAGAAACGCCGCGGCCGCGGGGCTCATCGCCCCGCGGCCGCTACCCTATCTCGACTGAAACCCTTCGCGCGATCTAGCGTTCGTAGTCGCCACCGTTGTTATCGCCGCCGTGGCGCTTGCGATTGTCACGACCACGCTGTCCGGGTGGCCCCCAACCGCCGCCGTTGTTCACGGCCGGCCCGTCTGGGCCTCCTTGCCCGCCTTGCAGTACCTGCGGCAGGTTCAGCAGGATATTGGTGATTGCGCCGGCACCGCCTATGGCGCCCATTGGGTTCGCACCTGGCGCGGGACTAGCGGCGGCGGGACGCGCAACCGGCCGCGCCACGGGTGCGGGACTCGTGACGGCGGGACGCGCCGCCGGCGCAGGCGCGGCCGCAGGAGGCGCAGCCACCGGTGCCGCGGCGGGTGCCGCGTTTACCGGCTGCGGCGCGGGCACGGCGACCTTCGCGGGGCCCGGATCGGCGATCACGGAAACGGGAACCGCGGCTTGAGGCTGCCGGATTCCGAGCATCGCCTGGCCCTGCGCTGTCGCCAAGCCGGTGACGGTCAAGATCGTGAGGCCTCCGAGGGCCGTTGTCAGGAATTTCATCATGGCGTAGTCACCTCAGTATCCGGTTACCCATCGTACGCCCGCGGCAAACATGGAGTTCGCAGGCCACGCGGGCTCGAACGCGGAGAAAAACTAGCGGCCGCGCCCGAGCCGGGCGTGCGGCCGCACGTCCGCGTTGACCAGCGACCGCGGCCATTCGCCGCGGGACACACGCGCGACTTCCTCGGCCACGGACCGCTTCAGGGCCTGCCGGGCCTCTTCGCTGTACCAGGCGACGTGGGGCGTCAAGATCGTGTTGGGCGTCTCGCGCAGCGGATGGTCCGCCGCCAGCGGCTCGCTCTCGAACACGTCCAGGCCCGCGCCGGCCAGCCGCCCTTCGCGCAGGGCGCGCGCGAGCGCCGCGGTATCGATGACGGCGCCCCTCGACGTGTTGACGACGATCGCCGACGGCTTCAGCATGCGGATCTCTTCCTCGCCGAGCAGGTGCCGCGTGTCCGATCCGAGCGGCGCGTGAAACGACAAGAGGTCCGACTGCCGCAGCAGTGTCGCGTAGTCGACGAGGGTCGCGCCGGCCTCACCCGCGGCGGTCCGCGAGACATATGGATCAAACGTCAGCAGGTGCATCCCCAGCGGCGCCGCGTATGCGGCCACGGAACGGCCGATCCGGCCGAAGCCCACGATGCCGAGCGTCTGCCCGCGGATTCGGCGGATCGCCGGCGTCACCGAAGGGCCCGCGGGCCAGCGTCCCGCGCGGACCGCCGTATCGTACGTGCGAAGCCGGCGGTGCACGGCCAGCAGCAGCGTGAACGCGTGCAGCGCGACCTCTTGCGTCCCATAGTCCGGCACGTTCGCGACGCAGATCCCGGCCTTGGTCGCCGCGGCGAGATCCACGGTGTCCACGCCTACCCCATAGCGCACAATCGCCAGACAGCGCTGCGCCGCTTCGATCGTGTCCGCGGTCACGGGCGCGTACTCGTTCATCAGCGCGTCGGCGACCGCCACGTCGGCGAGGAACGCGCGGCGGTCCTTCGCGTTGGCGACGCGCAGCTCGATCCCCAGCGGCCGGAAGACTTCTTCCTCTTCGTCGAGATTGGGAAAATCGTGGTCGGTGATCACCGCGAGAAACGGCATGGATACGAGGGTTTGTGGCGGACTCCGACGGTTCCTCCGGAGGACGGACGCGGCCGCGGGCGCGGCGGCTACCGCCGGCGCAGGCCCGCGATCGCGCGCACGCGGTCGAGATCCAGGTGCCGGGCGACGAGATCCGCGAGACCGTCGAGCCGCTCGTCGAGCGTGACGCTCCGCCGCTCTCCGCGCCACCGCGCGGCCGCCGCGGCCACGCCGCGGCGCGCCCACAGGCCCTCGAGCAGCGCGTGGCGGACCGCCGGATTCTCGAACAGGCCGTGCACCGATGTGCCGCAGATCATCCCGTCGGGCGAGGCCGCGCCGCCCGGCTCGTCGCAGCGACGCCCGCTCCGCGCGAGGATGCGCACCCAGGCCGGCCCGCCCGGTGCGCTCCGGCCCATATGGATCTCATAGCCCTGCGCTTCGATCTCCGGCCAGGCGCCCACGAGTCCGCCGCGGTGCGGTGGTGACGCGCCGACCCGGACCCTCACGCGCGCCGTGCGCTTGGTGCGGCCGAACGTCGTCGCGACCGGCAGCAGGCCGAGTCCCTCGACGACCGGGCGGTCGGATTCGACCCGCTCGGGATCGTCGATCCGGCGTCCCAGCATTTGGTAACCGCCGCAGATGCCGAGGACCGGGACGCCCGCGAACGCGGCGTCCCGCACCGCCTCCGCCAACCCGGATCGCCGCAGCACCTCCAGGTCCGCTACGGTAGACTTGCTGCCCGGCAGGACCACGAGATCCGGACGGCCGAGACGTTGGCCCGGCCGGACGTACCGCACGCGGACACCGGCCTCTTGCTCCAACCCGTCGAACTCGTCGAAGTTCGAGATGTATGGAAGATGCACGATGGCGACCTCGAGCCACGGCTCGCCGGGTGGCTGCGCCCCGGCGTCGCGCGTCCCATCGCGCCGGGCGCCGCCGGCCCAATCCAGCGCCACTGCGTCCTCTTCCGGCAGGCGCCACGCCGGCGCGTACGGAACGACGCCGAGCACCGGACGCCGCGTCCGGCGTTGCAGGTCCTCCAGCGCCGGCCGCAGCGCGGCCGCGTCCCCGCGGAACTTGTTGATGACGAAGCCGCGGACGAGGGCGCGCTCCGTCCGGTCGAGGAGCGCCATGGTGCCGGCGAGTGCCGCGAACACCCCGCCGCGGTCGATGTCTCCGGCGATCAAGACGGGCGCGCCCGCGTATCGGGCGATCCGCATATTCGTGAGATCGGACCGCCGGAGATTGACCTCCGCCGGTGAGCCGGCCCCCTCGATCACGATGAGGTCGGCTCGGGCGCGCAGCGCGTCGAGCGAGCGGGCGATTGCGCGCCACACCGCCGCGCGCGTCGGCGGGGAAGCCGCCGCGCGGCCCAACACGATCACCTGCGTGCGGCCGGACGGCGCCGGCTTCACGAGGACCGGGTTCATCTCAACGGCCGGCTCCACGCCGGCCGCCCGCGCCTGCACGGCCTGCGCGACGCCGATCTCGCCCCCGCCCCGAGTGACCGCGGCGTTGAGGGAGATATTCTGCGCCTTGAACGGCGCGACGCGCCATCCATCGCGCGCGAACAGACGGCAGAGCGCCGCGGCCAGCGTGCTCTTCCCTGCGTGCGACGCCGTTCCCTGAATCATGAGGACGCGCGCGCGCGGCGCGGACCTGTGCGTCATCGCGGCAAAGGATTCACGCCGCCCATCCAAGAACCCCCCAGCCGGTGATGATCCGGTGAGATCGACCCTCACGCAGAAGCCGCTCTGGCTCGGCACACTTCCCTACGCGCTCATCGCGGCCGCGACGCTGCTGCGGCTCGCGCCTCACGCGCCGAATTTTCAGCCGATCGATGCGCTGGCCTTGTTCGGCGGCGCGATTCTTCCGGGAGCGTGGGCGTTCGTCGTGCCGCTCGGCGCCGTCGCGCTGTCCGATGCGGTGCTCGGGTTCTACGGCGTCGGGATGATCTGGGTCTATGCGAGCTATGTCGTCATCGTCGTCTTGGGCCGGTTCGCGCTGCGCCACCGTTCGATGAAGGGGGTCGCCGGAACGGCGCTCGTCTCGGCCGTCCTGTTCTACCTCATCACCAACTTCGGTGAGTGGCTGGGCCCGCTCTATCCGCACACGCCCGCCGGGCTGGCCGCCTCGTACACCGCGGCGATTCCGTTCTTCCGCAACACCGTCCTGAGCGACCTTGCGTACTCGCTCGCGCTCTTCGGCATCTACGACGCCGCCCGTCTCGCGGAGCGGCGCCGCGCCGCCGGCATCGCGGCGGCTCAGCGCACCACGTAGCGAATCCGCAGCGTCACATACGCGTCGATCGGCGCGCCATCGCGCGTCGCCGGCGCGAACCGCCATCCGCGCACGGCGTCGACCGCCGCGCGATCGAGGGCGTTCGACCCTGATGGGCCGGTGACCTCAACCGCGCGCACCTCGCCCGTCGAAAGAATCAACGCCCGCATCCCCACGACGCCCTCCGTGCCTTCGACGACCGCGGCGGCGCCGAGATCCTGACGGCGCACGGTAAGACGGAAGGCATCGCCCGGATAGAGCATCTCCGCCGTCGCGATGACCTTGGGCGGCGTCAACACAGGCGTGTGCGCGGCGGGCCGGACCGTCTGTGCAGGTGCGGAACCCGATGGCGGCGTGGCGCCGGGCCCCGACGGACTGCCGGACGCGGGACCCGAGGCGGCGGCTCCCGTCGAGAGTGAACCGCCCGCACCGGAACCGCTTCCCGCCGCCGTGTCACCCGCGGCCGAGGCGGACGCGGGTCCGGTCGCCCGGCCCGCGTTGGAGCTCGCCGGCGCGGAGGGCAGCGTCGACGCCGGAGCCGTTCCGGCGGCGCCCGCGGGCGGAGCGGTTGCTCCCGACGGTCCCGCCGGCGGACGAGGTGACGGCATTCCCCGCGGCGCGGGGCGGGACGCCGCGACCCGAGGCGACGCGGGCGGGTGAGGTATAGGCGCGGGCGTCCGGAACATTGAGCGAGAGCGCTCCCCGCCGCCCACGGCGGACGTCGCCATGATCTCTCCCTCGTCCGCGGCGGTGGGGCCGCGCGACGGCGACGCCGCCCTCGGAGGCGCGCCGGCCCGCGGCGCTCCAACGGCGCTCCCGGCGGCCCGCGGCGACGGCGGCAGAGAACGAGGGCGCACCCACGCAGCCCAGGACGCCCCCGAGGCCGCGAGCGCCGCGCAGACGATGATGAAGACCACGCGGGTGCGCATGATCAGAATGACTTCGCGACCGTCACGAACAGTCGCCTCCCGGGCTCGGCGAATCCCTGCGCGTCCTGGTACTGGATATCGAACACGTTGGCGACGCCGGCCTGCACGCGGTAGCCTTCGGCGAAGGGCCAGGTCACCGTCACCGACGTGAGCCAGTACCCGGGCAGCACGATGGTATTGGCGGCGTCCGCGAACGTGTCCCCCGAGTACCCGACGATCAGGGCGATCGTCGCCGCCCGGGCAGGCTGATAGTCGACCTCGAGATTGCCGATCGAGCGCGGCACGTAGATCACATCGAGATTCGTCGCGACGTCGCGAGCCCGCTGGCTGGTGTAGTTGGCCCTGACGAACCACTGCGGGGACAGCCGGCCGGCCACTTCGACCGAGCCGCCGGAGATGATCGCGTGTCCGACGTTCACCGGGATGAAGAGCGGCGGCGGCGACGTGATCAGGTTCGTGGCATCCTTGTAAAAGCCGTCGATCTGGAGGGTTAATCCCGCCGCCAGCGCGTACTCGACGCTCGCATCGTACGACCACGCGCTTTCCGCCTGGAGGTTCGGGTTGCCGAAGAGCCCGGGGGCGAGCTCGTCGAAGGTCGGCGCCCGGTACGTCCGGCCGGCCGCCGCACGGAACAGCAGGCGGTCGCTGAGCAACACGACGACGCCGCCGCGCGGGTCGATCTGCGTGCCGTAGAGGTTGGGCTCGTTGGCGGGGAGCGTGAACGTGTCCTGCCGTATGCCGAGCGACAGCAGGACCGCCGGGGTCAGCCGCCAGTCGTACTGCGCGTAGACTCCCAAGTCGCTGCCCTGGTTGGGGAAGACGACGCCGCCGTTGTCCGTGTGGAAGATGACCTCGTTCTGGTAGTCGGCGCCGAGCGTGAGCAGGTTGCCGCCGCCGACGGCGAGCACGACCTGAGCCTGCGCGCCCCAGAAGTCGGCGATGTCTTCCGACTGGAATGCGAGACCCGGGCTCAGAAAATTGACGTCGTCGTAGGTGCGGTACACGCGCAGCAGCGTCCCGGGGCCGTCGGCGCGCCCGGTGCGCCAGGACGCGTCGAGTAACGTCCGTCCTTCCCACAGCCTCGCAAGCAGGTCCTGAAACGGCGTCGGGCCGGGAGAGCCGGTATTGTGGTAGAGACGGTCGCCGGTCAGCGTGAGCACGCCGCCGCCGCCGGTCGCCCATTGGAGCTTCGCCATCACCGTGGAGTTGCTGTAGTCGGTGTCCGGCGCGAACCCGGTGCTGCCGGTCTGAATCCCCTGCAGGAGGTAGGTCGTCGCTCCGGTCTGACCGCCGATCGACAGCACGTTGCTCGTCTCGCCGAAGGACCCGATGCGCGCGGACGCGGAGGACCCGGGCCGCGTTTTCGTCACGATATTGACGACGCCGCCGATCGTCGCGCTGCCGTAGATCGCGGAGAACGGTCCGCGCAGCACCTCGATATGATCGACCTGCTGGATCGGCAGCGTGCTGAGATCCACGCTCGCCTGGTCGGGCCGGTTCAGCGGCACGCCGTCGAGCAGGATGAGGGTCTGCGTCGAGGGCGAGCCGCGGATGCTCATCGTCGTTAGCGAGCCCGGGCCGCCCGTTGAGCGCACCAGCACTTCGGGCAGCACGCGCAGCGCGTCGCCGACCGTGAGCGCGCCCATCGCGGCGATCTCGTCGGCGGTGATGACGCTGATCGAGGCCGGGCTGGTCGCCGGCAGCTGCGGCCGCCGGCCGGCGATCTCCACCTCCGGCAACTCAAACGTCGGCGGCTGAGCGTCGGGCGGCGGGGCGGACTGCGCGGAAACGCCCGGAGATGGCCCCAGCAACAGCGCGACGGCGAAGAGGGCGACTGTTCCCCGGCATCGCGCGGACCCGCGTGCGCGGGACGGAGCGGACATCGACATCCTCCGTTCCCGGTGTCACGCCACCCCGGCCGCAACCGGAGTGGCAACAAAAAATGGGCCCCGGTGCGGGCACGGGGACCATGGCGGCATGACGCCGTGGCGTACTGGCCTTTCAGCCGAAGGTCACCGTACGCGCCCGGACGGGCAGGTTTCCTGGCTCCGGATCCTCGCCGTGCCGCGCCTTCCCGGTTTCCCAGTGGCGATCGCGGAACGGCTCCCCGTTACAGTGGCGGGACCGCGCCGGCTTTGCGGCCTTGTGGACGCCCTTTCGGCGACGCACCGGCCGCGCACCGGACTTCCCTCTTCTCCCTCGGCGAACCGAGGGCACCCGTCCAGTACGATATGCAGTTGTCAGCGCGTTCGTTCGCGGCGGGCGGCGCGGCTCCTGCCCGTACGGCCCTAGGACTTCGGAACCCGCAGCGGGGACACGAACGCCTCTCGGATCCAAACGTTCGGACCGCTGGCCAGGAGCGAGCGGACGACCTGCGCGACATCGTCCGCACGGAGGGCCCAGTCCTTTGCCGAAGCACCGGCGGAAAACGACGTCTGGACCGAGCCGGGCTCGACGACGCTGACCTTCACCCCGCGGTTGCGGACCTCGAGGCCGACGGCCTCGGTGAACCCGATGACGCCGAACTTCGACGCCGAATACGCAGCGCTTCCGGCCATGCCCATGCGCCCCGCGCCAGAGGCGATATTGACGATGTGGCCGCGGCCCTGACCCAGCATCACCGGCAACGCCGCCTTCGTGAACAGGAAGACGCCGGTCAGGTTGACCTCCATGAGGCGGCGCCAGGCGTCGAGGGGCATCTCGTGCACGGGGCCCGACCACCCGATGCCCGCGTTGTTGACCACGCCGTCGACGGAGCCGCCCCATTCCTGCGCGCGGGCGACCGCCGCCGCCGCGGTGGCTTCGTCCGTGACGTCACCGGCAACCGCCGTCGCGCGGTCTTCACCCGCTTCGTCGATGACCTGGGTCAGGTCGGTCTTCGTCCGTGCCACCAGAACCACCCGTGCGCCGGCCCCGACAAGATCTCTCGCCACCGCCCGGCCGATTCCCCGGCCGGCCCCGGTTACGATGATGACCCGGCCCGACAACTCCGCATCCACGTCCGCACCTCCCGCCTCAAGTCCGGCCTCCCGCTCCCAAAGCTATACCGCGGCCGCGCGCCGGCCCCTTCGTTGGATCGGCGCATCTGCCGGGAGGGCGCGCAAAGCGAGACGCCGGCCGAACGGCCGGCGCCTCGCGGTATTCAGACTCGCCCTATCTGGCGCCGCAGAGTTCACAGCGCCGGACGCGGTCGGCCTAGTTGTTCTTGTGGGTCGCCGGCTCCGTCGGCACGTTGGTCACATTCGGCTGAAGCGTCGCGATGGAACGCTCCAACAGCGGCGTCGTCGTAGCGACCTTCGCCGGGGTGTTGTCCGTCGTACCGACCGCCACCCAGACGCGGCTGCCGTGGCTGACGCAGGTCTCGATACTCTGCCGCGGCTCGCCGTTGCTCGCCTTCCAGTTATAGACTCGAGAGTAGGCGGGCTGGCCGCCGATTGTGGCCGGGCTTTCCTTTACCACCGTCCACGTATGGATGGCGTAGCGCAGCACCAGGTCCGACTCGCTGATGCACTGCTGTGCGGTGATCGGGACTTTCCAATCGTAGACGGTCACGTCAAGGCTGTCCGGTAGCAGGGCCGCCTTGCCCGCCGCCTGAGGCGCGGCAGACTTGGCCTCGACGGCCGGGTTCTTGGCTTGGGTCGTGACGGTCCATGTCGCGGGAACGTCGATGGTGAAACGGTTCTGCGGATCCCGGACGGCCTTGAGGCTCAGGTTCTGGGCCGCCACGGTGCCGGTCCCCGCCAGCGCGGCCACCAACACGACGGCCACGAGCGCCCCAGCTACCCGCAGCACCGCAGTACGACGCTTGCTTTCCACGAACGTCACCTCCTCGTTCAAACACTCGCGAAGAACTCCGCGCGACAAGCGCGCGGCGCCGAATAACGGCTAATCCGTGCCATTTTCCCCGCCGATCGGGGCCGTAAAACCACCGGGGGCGCCGGGACACCGGCGATCCGGTGCTTCGACCGACTCGGGCGTCTGTTTGGAGAAGCGACGGTGTAGTGCCGAAAGGTTCCGGCGGGCTACCTCTTTTACTACAACGCGCGCAGCGCTGCGGATGGCGGAGGGGGGGAGATTTGAACTCCCGATACCCGTGAGGGTATAGCGGTTTTCGAGACCGCCCGATTCAGCCAGGCTCTCGCACCCCTCCGTGGCTGCTCAGATTGTACCACGGGGACACCGCGCCATTGGAGCGCTCCAAACCGCCGTGGCGTTCAGGCGCATGAAGATGATTGGGTTCAAGTGTTTTCGCAACTTCCACCGAGTTTAATTGCTGTGCCATAGGCACGGATACTCGGCCTAGGTGCTAACCCTCCGGAAGAAATGCAACTTCGCCCCCATGTCACCACTCTTTGGCGATCGCACTTCAGGCTTTACCCTAAGACCATCAAGATTGCGATACGGTCGACGATGAGTGAATTCGAGGGGGAGTGAAAAATCATGTTTAGCCTGAAGCGTATCGGGGCGGCGGCCGTCATCCTCGCGGTGGCGTGGCTTGGGCTCCAGCGCGTTGCGAGTGCGGAGCCGAGCCGCCTCACCACGACGCAGGGAGTGCTCAGCGCGGCAGCGTGTGACGATGCGAATTGCGTGACACTCACGGCGACCATCACCACGCCGGCCGGGACGCAGTCGTTCGTCGTATCCCGAGGGAGCACCGCTGTGCGGGTGGGGACGGAGCAAGTGCCGCCCGCCACCCTGGAGCGCTTTGTCGGCGCACCGGCGATCGTCTTGTCGACGCCGGTGGGGTCGAAGCAAGTCGCCGGGCGGATCGACGTTCTCGTCTTCCCTGTACAGGGGAGCGTTAACCCGTCCGTCTCCAACGACGACAATGATCACTCGAACCCCAATGCAGCTAATGGTGATTCACCCAAAGGCGGGACGAGCGGCGGCGGCACCACGGGTGGCGGGACGACCGGCGGCGGGACGAGCGGCGGCGGCACCACGGGTGGCGGGACGACCGGCGGCGGGACGACCGGTGGCGGGACGACCGGTGGCGGGACGACCGGTGGCGGGACGACCGGCGGCGGGACGACCGGCGGCGGGACGACCGGTGGCGGGACGACCGGTGGCGGAACGACCGGCGGCGGAACGACCGGCGGCGGGACGACCGGCGGCGGGACGACCGGCGGCGGGACCACGGGTGGCGGAACGACGCACGGCAACGGCGGCACTGGCGGCAACGGACAAGGCAATGGTCAGGGCAATGGCGGCGGGGAACAGGGGAACAACGGTCACGGACACACGAACGAGGGCCACAACAACAAGTAAGATCGACACGTAGGAAGCGCAAAAAAACGACCGGCGGCGGCCGACTCCAGGGCGCCGCCGGTTTTCGTTTCCCGGCGATTGAACGGCCGGTGGCGGTTCGAAGGATTTGCTTTCCGGCGGCGCGTATAGGCGGCGGGTGAACGCGCTCGAGTTCGTCGACGTGACGCGGCGGTTTGCGGTCTCCGGCGCCGGGACCTACGTCGCCGTGGAAGCCGTCTCGCTGTCCGTCGCCCCCGGAGAGTTTGTGGCGATCGTCGGGCCCACGGGCGGCGGCAAGTCCACCCTGCTCAACCTCGCGGCGGGCCTGATCCGGCCCACGGCCGGTACCGTCTCGTCGTTTGGCGTGCCCGTCGACGGGATCAACCGGCGGGCCGCCTACCTGTTCCAGCAGGACGTGCTGCTGCCGTGGAAGACCGCCCTCGACAACGTCGTGCTTGGACCGCTGCTGCGGCGGCAGCCGAGAGGCCGGGCGGAGGCGCTGGCGCGGCAGTGGCTGGCCCGCGTGGGCCTGCGCGGGTTCGAGGGCCGCTACCCTCACGAGTTGTCGGGAGGAATGCGCAAGCGCGTCGCCCTGGCGCAGAGCCTCATCGTCGGACCGGAGATTCTGCTGATGGACGAGCCGTTTTCCGCGCTCGACGTGCAGACGCGCGCGCTCATGGAGAACGATCTCCTTCGGATCTGGCAGGATGACCGGAAGACGGTGCTCTTCGTGACGCACGATCTCGAGGAGGCGATCGCGCTCGCCGATCGCGTCCTGGTGCTGTCGGCCGGCCCCGGCGCGCGGATCATCGGCGCGCATGCCGTGACCCTGCCCCGCCCGAGGGACGTTACCGAAGTGCGCCTCGACCCCGCGTTCCAGGACGTCTACCGCGCGGTGTGGGCGCAGCTCCGCGGGGAGGTCCTGCGCGCGTACGCCGCGGCCGCTCCGGACGCGGGAACGCGGGCCGGCGGCGGAGGCGCCGCGTCGTGACCCGCGCGCGGCTGCTGCCCTACCAGGTCGGAGTGCTATTCGCGGTGCTCGCCGCGTGGCAGGTCACCACCCAGCGCCGGTGGGTGGATCCGTTCTTTTTCAGCCAGCCGTCGGCCGTGGCGCGCCGCATCGCCGAATGGTTCGCGACCGGCTTCATCTACCGGCATCTCTGGACGACCGCGCTCGAGACGGTCCTCGCGTTTCTCGCCGGCGCCGCGTTGGGGGTCGTGTTCGGCTTCTGGTTCGCGCGGAGCCCCGCGCTCTCGGCCGTCTTCGATCCGTATCTCAAGATCGGCAACGCCCTGCCGCGCGTCGTGCTCGCGCCGATCTTCACCCTGTGGTTCGGGCTCGGCGTGCTCTCCAAAGTCGCGTTCGGCGTCACGCTTGTGTTCTTCATCGTGTTCTTCAACACGTATCAAGGCATCCTGGAGGTCGACGCCAATCTCCTGAACAACGCCCGCATGCTCGGGGCGAGCGAGCGCGACCTCGTGCGGCACGTGCTGGTGCCCTCGGCGCTCGTCTGGATCCTGAGCAGCCTTCACACGAGCGTCGGCCTGGCGCTCGTCGGCGCCGTCGTCGGCGAGTATTTGGGCGCCGGGCGCGGCCTCGGCTACGTCATCGCCCAGTCCGAGGGCACGTTCGACACGACGGGGGTCTTCGCCGGCATGACCGTACTCGCGGTTTTCACGCTCGTGATCGATCTCATCGTGACGACGATTGAGCGCCGGCTGCTGGCGTGGAAGCCGCAGGCGGCGAGCCGCGCGTAGGACGGGCGCGCCGGGACGCCGGACGGGGCAGGACCGCGCGCGCCGGCGACCGTACTGTTCACTGCTGTACCATGCCGGTTCCAACCGGAGGTGTCCCGATGCGGAAGATGCTCGTCGCCGCGTTCCTCCTTGGGCTCATGGTCGCGCTTGCGGCCGGACCCGGGGGCGCGCAGGTCGAGAAGTCCAAAATCACGCTCGCGGTCGGCGGGCAGGCGCTGTATATCTACCTGCCCGTCACGCTCGCGTCGCAGCTCGGCTACTTCAAGGACGCCGGCGTGGACGTGGACATCGTCGACCTCGCGGGCGGCGCCAAGGCGCTCGAGGCGCTGATCGGCGGCAGCGCCGACGTCGTATGCGGCTTCATCGATCACACCATCGAGATGCAGGCGCAGGGCAAGGCCATCCGGATGTTCGCGCTGTACGACCGCTACCCCGGGCTGGTGCTCGCGGTGACGAAGTCCGGACAGTCGCGCGGGGTCAAGTCGATCGCGGACCTGCGCGGCGCGAAGATCGGGGTGACGGCGCCGGGCAGCAGCACGTACTTCTTCGCCCAGTACCTGCTGTCGAAGAACGGCATCCCCGTGGACCAGGAGTCCTACATCGGCATCGGGACGGCGGCCACGGCCGTCGCGGCCGCGCGCCGCGGCGCGGTAGACGCCCTCGTCAACGTCGACCCGACGATTACGATTTTGACGCGGAGCGGCGACGCGACAATCCTGGCCGACACGCGGACGACGCTCGGGACGCTGCGGGTCTTCGGCGGACCGTATCCGGCCGGCGGCCTGTACGCGACGCCCGCGTTCATCGACCGCAACCCCAAGACGGTCCAGGCGCTCGCCACGGCGTCCGTGCGGGCGCTGCACTGGATCAAGACTCATCCCGCCGCCGAGATCGCGGACCGGATGCCGCCGCAATTCTATCAGTCCGACAAGGCGCTGTACGTGGCATCGCTCGCCGCGAACCTCGAGATGTTCTCACCGGACGGCCGTGTGTCATTGGAAGGTGCGCAGACGATCGCCAAGGTGCTGTCGCAGTTCGACCGCACCGTCGTCGCGAACGCGGCGCGGATCAATCCCGGTCAGACGTTCACGAACCAGTTCGTCGACCAGGCGCACAAGACGCTGGGCTTCTGAGCGGGCACATAACGAACGAGGCGCCGGACCCGCCGGCGCCTCGGAGAGACGTTCGGACGAGCGCCGGTTACCGCGGGCGCTCCTGCATGCCGCCCGCCGCGGCGCGCCGCTGCCCGCCGGCCGCGCGCGAGGGCCGGGCGCCGGCCGGCCGCTGCTGCGCCATCTCCACGCTGCGCCGCAGCGCCTCCATCAGGTCGACAACCTTGCCCGGCTGTTTGGCCTTGACCTCGGGCACGGGCTGGCCTGTGCCCTTCGCCTCGATCAGCCCGAGCACGGCCTGCCGGTAGTCGTCCTTGAACTCCTCGGGATGGAACTCGATCGCGAGACTTTCGACGAGCTGGCCCGCCATCTTGCGCTCGTTGGGGTGGACCTTCACGTCGACCGGCACCTCGTCGAGTCCCGAGACGGCCCGAACCTCGTCGGCGTAGTACAGCGTCGAGAGCACCATCGCGTCCTGGAACGGTCGGAGCGACACCACATGCTCCTTCTCGCGCATCACGACCTTGCCGACCGCGACGCGGTCGGCCTGGCGCAGCGCCTCCTGCAGCAGCGCGAACGCCTTCGCGCCGCCCTCATCGGGGACGACGTAGTAGGACCGCTCGTAGTAGATCGGATCGATCTCCGAGAGCTCCACGAACCCGGCGATGTTGACGTTGCCGCTCGTGTCGATCGGGATCTTCTCCAGTTCCTCGTCGGTGACGGTGACGAAGTGGCCTTTGCTGACCTCGTACCCGCGCACGACGTCGCTCCACTCGATCACGACCTCGTGGTGTGGACAGAAGCGCTGGTTCTTGATCGGCGTCAGGCACGTGCTGTGGAGCAGGCGGAACCGGACGTCCTTCTCCTCCGTGGCGGTATAGAGCTTCACGGGGATCGTCACCAAACCGAAGCTCACGTAGCCTCGCCAGACCGGTCGCACGATCGCCTCCGGGAGAAGCCTTTGCGGACGCCCGGCCGCGGATGCTCGATCCAGCATCCGCGAAGGGTACCGAGCATTGTATACCGCTCCAGGCCGGCGCGCAAATGTCCGAGCCGAACGCGTGTTCGACTGGCGCCGACTTAGCGGAGGGTTGGAACGGGCTGCGGACCCGCGGGCGCGGGCCGCACGGCGGCGGCGATATCGGGCGGGCGCACGGCCTGCAGCAGCTTGAACGCGCGCTCGTGATACGCCGTGGCTTCCTTGTACCGGCCGGAGAGCCCGGCGACGTGCGCCAAGTCTTTGTAGATCGCCACGAGCTCGACGGTCATCCCCGCATCTTCGCAGTGCCGGGCGGCCGCGGCCAGGGCCCGCTGCGCTTCCTTCAGGTCGCCGGCCGCGGCGGCGAGAATCCCGAGCAGCGCGTGCGCCCGTGCTTCTTCGTCGGGCAGCGCGGCCTCGCGGCTCCGAACCGCGGCGCGCTCGGCCAGCTCCTTCGCCCGCGCGGCGTCACCGCACGCGTCGAGGCACCGCGCGAATTCCGTCAGGGTGCGGCACTCCCCCGCCGCGTCGCGGATGCGCTGTTTCACGGCCAGGCTCGCGGTGAAGTGCTCGACGGCGTCGGCAGGACGTCCCAGCTGCATCAGCAGCACTCCAGCCTCATCGCGCGTGTGCGACAACTGGCGCAAGTCTTCGTACTGTTCGAACAACCCCTGGGCGCGCTCGAAATTCACGAGGGCGCCGTCATAGTCGCCGTCCTTCGCGAGCACGGTGCCGAGCCCGTACAGCGCTTCGCCCACCCGGTTCGGTTGAGTCGCCTCCTCGAAAATCCGCCGCGCCGCGCGATACGCCTCCGCGGCCTCGTCGAGGCGGCCCATCCGGAAGAGCGCGGTGCCGAGCTGCAGATAGATCTCACCGCGCAGTGAGGATTCGGCGCCGGCAAACCGCTCCGCGAGCTCGACCGCGGTCCTCGACAGCACGACCGCGCGCCCGTAGCGGGCCTGCCGGAGCTCGATCGAGGCGAGGCGGTGCGATGCGCGGCACTCGAGCACCGGCGCCTCCGCGGTGTGTGCGCGCGCGCACGCCTCGACGAGACGCGCGTGCGCCTCATCGATCCGGTCGAGGCCGAGCAGCGCCTCCCCCTCGCCGACCCTCGCGTGCAAGTCTAGGAGGGTATCCCGCCGCCCGGCCGCCACGCGCCGCATCTCCACAAACGTGTCAAGCGCCGCGTCGAAACGGCGGCTCGTCAGTTCGGCCCGGCCCCGGCTGCGCAGGACGTCGAGAAACTTCGCGGAGATGACCGCCTCGCCGCCGTCGAGGAAGTACGACACCGGCCGCCCGAGGCGGGCCGCGAGACGTTCAAGCGAAGCCACCGAGGGCTTTGCCCGGTCGTGCTCGAGGAGACTGATGAATCCTTTGGTAAAATCGGGCCGCCCAAGCCCGTCTTGGGTGAGGCCGAGTGCCCGGCGCGCGTCCCTCAGGCGTTGGCCGAAGGTTGTTTTTGCCGCCGGCGGCCCGCCCCCATCCGGCCGGATCCGCACCGGATGGCGGGGGAACGATCCGACGGCCCCTAGCGCGGCGACCCCCTCTACCCCTCGCCCCACATGACGGCCCACGGTATTTAATAGTACTGACCTTTGCCCGTGCCGACAAGCCACAAATATAACATCAAAGACAATCTATGACGCTTACGGAAGAGTATGATATAATGCATGGCATTGCGGTGTGACTGGGGGGTTTGCTCGCCAATGTACATCAAAGAGACACCCGCTGATCCCGGGGCCGGCGGCGGGATCGGACTCGCCGCCGAAGCGGCGGAACCGCTCTACAGGATGGAAGACGTCGTCAAGCGGACCGGCCTCACCCCCCGCGCCATCCGGTATTACGAAGAAGTGGGGTTGCTCGCGGCGCAGTCGCGGACGGCCGGCGGCTTCCGTCTGTTCACTGAGGCCGATGTCGCGATGCTCCAGCGCATCAAGGAGCTGCAGACGCTGCTCGGCTTCTCGCTCGCCGAGATCAAACAAAGCCTGCACGTCGACGCCGCGCGCGCGGAACTCCGTCAGGCGTACGCGCAGGCGACGGACCCGGAGACGCGGCTCGGGATCCTCGACCGGGGCGAGAACCTCGTCCGGTCCCAAATCGGGCTCATCGACGAGCGCGTGGGCCGGCTGATGCAGCTCCGCGCGGAGTACGCGGAGCGGCTCGCCCGGCTGCGCACGCTGCGGGCGCAGATCCTCGGCGGCGACGCCGGCACGGAGTCTTCCCGATGAACGACGCACCCGGCAGAACCGACGTGGAGACGCCGCGCCCAGTAATCGGAGAGCGTCCCAAGCCCGCCGGCGCGGGATCGGCCGACGGCCGCATCACATCCGCGCCGCCGGCCTCAGCCGCGCCGCGCGGGTCATCCGCCGCGGACAACGGCGAAGTGGCGACAGTCTCGCGCACCGTCGTTGAGACCGCGGCGCGCCCGCAGCTCAACCTCAGGCGCATCGCGCTCCTCGCCGCGGCCGCAGCCGGCGTGATCGCGCTGATCGCCCTCGTGGTCTACTGGCGCTCCAACATCGGCATCGTCAAGACGGACAACGCGCAGACGGTGGGCGACATCTCGCCGGTCTCGTCGACGGTCTCCGGAACGATCCTCAAGCTCTACGTCGTCGAAAATCAGCATGTCGCCGTGGGCGACCCCCTGATTCAGCTCGACCCGCAGGACTACGAGGTCGCGCTTGCCCGCGCGAAGGCTTCGCTCGGCGCCGCGCAGGCCCAAGTCCAGGCGCTGCAGGCGGCCCTCGGCGTCCAGCAGCAGCAGTTCCAAGCGGACGTCCAGGTGGCCGCCGCGCGAGTCCAGGCGACGCAGCCGACGCTCCCGCAGGCACAGGCGCAACTGGACATGCAGAATCGGACCACCGCCGCACAGCTCGCGCAGGCCAACGCGCGTGTGTCGACGGCCGCGGCCACGGTCGTCGCGGCGAAGAGCGCAGCCGACACCGCCGCCAAGACGCTGGCCCGCGATCGGCAGCTCCTGGCGCAGGGCGCGATCGCGCAGCAGCAGGTCGATACCGACGCCTCCGCCAACGAGACCGCGCGTGCCCAGTACCAGGCCGCGCAGGATGCCCTCGCGCAGGCCAAGTCCGACGTCCTCGCCGCACAGGCGGCTCGGCAACAGGTGGCGATCGCGCGCGGCGCGATCGCGGTGAACCAGGGCCAGCTTTCGGGGGCGCAGGCGCAGGTGCAGCAGGCGGCCGCCGGCGCCAGCCTCGTCCGGCAGCGCGCGCAGGAGCTGGCCGCGGCTGAGGCGCAGGCCGCCAGCGCCGCCCAGGCGGTGCGGGCCGCCCAGCTGAACGTGGACCGTACGGTGATCCGGGCCCCCGTGGACGGCTGGGTGACCAACCGCACCGCCGAAGTGGGACAGTTCATCCAGCCGAACCAGCCGCTGCTGTCGGTGACCCAGTCGCAGAGCGTCTGGGTGGTCGCGAACGTGAAGGAGACCCTGCTCGGCGGGATCCGTCCGGGTCAGCCGGTCCGCGTCCGCATTGACACCTATCGCGGGCGCACCTTCCGCGGACGGGTGGAAAGCATCGGCACAACCACGGGATCGACGACGGCGCTCTTGCCGCCGGACAACGCGACCGGCAACTTCGTGAAGATCGTCCAGCTGGTGCCGGTGCGCGTCACACTCGACCCGCGCGACGTCGGCTCGCGTCCCTTGCAGGTCGGGCTCTCCGCCGAGGTGGCGATCAACACACGCGGTCCCGCGCGCTAGGGAGCCTCCGCGATGGCCGTCGGTACGCTGACACCGGCCGCCGCCGTCCCCGCGCGGCGCTACGCCGGCAAGTACATCGTCGCGCTCTCGGTCCTCTTCGGCTCCGTCATGGCCGCGATCGACACGAGCGTCGTCAACGTGGCGCTCGCGCACATCCAGGCGAGCTACGGGGTCACGCTGCAGGAAGTGACGTGGGTCAGCACCTCGTATCTCATCGCCGTCGTCATCGTCATGCCGCTCACGGCCTGGTTCGCGTCGGTGCTCGGCCGCAAGCGATTCTACATCCTGTCGGTGGCGGTGTTCACGGTCGCCTCGGCGTTCTGCGGCTTCTCGCGGACGCTCGGCCAGCTGATCTTCTTCCGCGTCCTGCAGGGGCTCGGCGGCGGCGCGCTCCAGCCGATCGCGCAGTCGATCATGCGCGAGACGTTCCCGCCGGAGGAGCAGGGCCAGGCGATGGGCTTCTTCGGCATGGTCGTGCTGCTCGGCCCCGCGATCGGGCCGACGCTCGGCGGCTGGCTCACCGACAACTGGTCGTGGCCGTGGATCTTTTTCGTCAACCTGCCGATCGGCGCGCTCGCGCTGTTCATGGCCTCCTCGTTCATCGTCGATCCGCCGTACATGCGCGGGCGCGGGTTGTTGAAATTCGACGGGGTCGGCATCGGCCTCTTGGCGGTGGGTCTGGCCTCGCTGCAGATCCTTCTCGAGGAGGGGGAGCGCGACGGCTGGTTCGCCAGCACCTTCATCGTGGTCCTCACCGTGATCGCGGTGGTGGTCCTCACCGCCTTCGTGCTCTGGGAGTTACGGACGCCCACGCCCGCGGTCAACCTTCGCATTCTGAGCGACCTCACCTACGCCGCCGGCACGACGATCATCGGCGTCCTCGGCCTGGCCCTGTTCGGCAGCCTGATCCTCCTGCCGCTGTTTCTCCAAAACCTGCTCGGCTACACCGCGACGCAGGCCGGCCTGACGCTTATGCCGCGCTCGCTTGTCATGGTCGTGATGATGCCGGTCGCCGGCTTCCTGTACAACAAGCTCGGCGTCCGCGTCATGCTGCCGTTCGGCCTGGCCGTCAGCGGCACCGCCGGCCTCATGATGTCGCACTTCACGACCTCGAGCAGCCATCTCGGCATCCTGGTGCCGCAGATCATTCAGGGCGTCGGCTTCTCGTTCATGTTCATCCCGCTGTCGACGGCCACGCTGTCGACGATTCCACGGCCGCTGATGCAGAGCGCCACCGGCCTCTTCAACCTGGTGCGCCAGCTCGGCGGCAGCCTCGGAACCGCCCTCGTCATCACGCTGCTGGACCACAAGGTGACGACGGCGAGCGCGAACCTGGTCCGCTACGCGTCGCTGTCTAACCCGGTGTTCATGTCGTGGTGGTCGACCATCCAGGCGGGCCTCCAGGCGCGGGGCAGCGACGCGGTGACGGCGCACCAGCAGGCGCTCGCGGTGCTGCGGATGTGGATCGCCCAGCAGTCCGCGGTCGTGGCGTTCGACTATGTGTTCGCCCTCGTCGGGGCCGTCTTCATCGTCTGCCTGCCGGTTGTGCTGCTGATCCGCGACCGGGACCTCGATCAGATGGCGGCGCGCGCGGCCGCCGCGGCCGCTGACTGAGCGTCCGCGTGCTATCATAGAGATTAAGCAGGAGGTCTCCTGAGGAGGCGTCTGTGGCCACGATTCCGGACCCCGCGAGTCCCGACTACTTTCTCGAGAGTTTCCCTCGGGACGACTTTCCGCGCTACGTCTGGACGCAGCGGCCGAAGGGACTTCCCGCGGAAGCCTGGACCACGGAGACCACCCACCGGGACGGCCAGCAGGGCGGCCTTCCGCTCACGGCCGCGCAGAGTCTCCGCATCTACGATCTGCACTGCCGGTTTACGGCCAAGTCAGGCGCGATCCGGCAGGCCGAGTTCTTCGTCTATCGGCCCTCCGATCGCGAGGCGCTGCAGGGCGCGCTCGAACGCTACCGCGGCGGCGCGCCGATCGAGCCGACGACCTGGATCCGCGCCACGCGCAAGGACGCCGAACTGATCCGCACGCTCGGGGTGCGCGAGACCGGGATGCTTGCCTCCGCCTCCGACTACCACACGTTCCACAAGTTCAAGCCCGGCGGGCGGGCGCAGGCCGCGAAGACGTACCTGGACGCGGTGGCGGTGACGCTCGAGGCCGGCATCCGTCCGCGGCTGCATCTCGAAGATGCGAGCCGCGCCGACATGGACTACATGCTGGCGTTCGTCGAGGCGTGCCTCGACGCCGCCCGGCCGTACGGCGACGCGATGCGGCCGAAGTTCCGCATCTGCGACACGATGGGGCTCGGCCTGCCGTACGACGACGTCGCGCTGCCGCGTAGCGTACCGCTGATGTTCCGGACGCTGCGAACGCGGCTGGGCCTCACCCCGGCCGATCTCGAGTTCCATCCCCACAACGACACCGGACTCGTCGTCGCGAACTGTCTCGCCGCCGTCCGCGAGGGCTGCGGCGCCGTCAACGGCACGTGCCTCGGCAAGGGCGAGCGGACCGGCAACGCGCCGCTCGAGCAGGTTATTTTGCATCTGATCGGCATGGGCTACTTCCCGAACGCGCGGCCGGACTTCACCGCGCTGAACGAGCTGGCGGAATTGTACGCGGAGATGGGCGAGCCGCTGCCGGCCAAGTATCCGCTGTTCGGCCGCGACGCCCACCGGACGCGGGCGGGCATCCATGCCGATGGGCTCAACAAGTTCTGGTGGATGTACGCGCCGTTCGACGTGCCGAAGCTCCTGGGGCGGCCGCTCGAGGTGTCGCTGACCAAAGACTCCGGCCTGGCCGGCCTCATCTTCGTGATCAGGCAGCGCCTCGGCGTCGAGCCGGCCAAGGACGACCCGGCGCTCATCGCCGTGCACGACTGGATGATCCGCGAGTTCGACGGCGGACGCCAGACCGCCATCGAGTGGGAAGAGCTGGAGCCGGTCGTGCGGCGCCACTTCGCCGGCACCGTGGCCCAGACAGCCCGCCGCTAACGACCCCGCGATTTTTCGTGGCCGCGCAGGCCCCGCCCATCCGTCTCTCCGAGGTCTTGTCCGCGCTGTCGTCCGCGCTGGATCTCGCCGAGGGCCAGCCGATCGGACACGCCGTGCGGACCGGCCTCATCGGCATGCGCCTGGCCGACGAATTGGGCCTCGACGCGGCGGCGCGCTCGGCGCTCCTCTACGCGCTGCTGCTCGCCAACGCGGGCGGTCCCGGCACCGCGGATGAGGTCACCGCGCTGCTCGATGGCGACGACCGCGCGCTCAAAGCGGGATTCGCGACCGTGGACTGGACGCGGGCCGTCGCGGCGGCCCGGTACGGGCTCCGCCACGCCGGCGAGGGCCGCCCGGTGTGGTCGCGGACCCGGGCGGTCGTCCGCACGGCGGGCTCTGTCGCCCGCGTCGCGCGCACGTTTATCACCGGACGCGCGGAGCGCGGAGCGGCGGTGGCGCGCCGCCTCGGATTGCCCGAGGCGACCGCGGAGGCGATCCGCGGCGCCGACGAGCAGTGGGACGGACGCGGCCATCCGATCGGCGCGCGCGGCGAGGCGATTCCGCTGCTCGCCAGGATCGTCGGGCTCGCGCGGACGGTCGACGTCTTTGCGACCGCGGGGGGCCCCGAGGCGGCCGTCCGCATGGCCCGCGCCCGGAGCGGAAAGTGGTTCGATCCCGCCCTGGCGGAGCGCGTCGCCGCCTGGGGCGGTGATGCGCTGTGGTGGACCGGCCTTCGGAGCTCGGGGGCGACCGCGCGGCTGGTCGCCGCCGAGCCGGCCGACCGCATCCGCATGGTCGACGACGCCGGCCTCGACGAGATCGCCCGCGCGTTCGCGGGCATCGTCGACTCCAAGCGCGCATGGACCGAAGGACACTCCGCGCGGGTCGGGGCACTCGCCGCCTCGATCGGCGCGGCGCTCGGGGCCGACGCCGCGGGGCGGCAGCGCCTCCTGCGCGCCGGGCTGCTCCACGACATCGGCGAGCTCAGCGTCGCCAACCGTGCGCTCGACAAATCGGACGCGCTGACGCCCGCGGAGTTCACCGAGATCAAACAGCACCCGCGCCAGACCTTCGAGATCCTCTCCAAGATCCCGCCGTTCGCCGACGTTGCCCGGCTCGCCGCGCTGCACCACGAGCGGCTCGACGGGAGCGGGTATCCCTGGGGCCTGTCCGGCGACGAGCTCGGCACAGAGGCCCGCGTGCTCGCCGTCGCCGAAGTCTACGACGCGCTGACCCTGTGGCGCCCGTACCGTCCGGCCATGAGCCCTCAGGAAGCGCTCATGCTGATGCGCAGCGACGCCGGGTTGGACCGCGCCGTCATCGTCGCGCTCGAAGAGCACCTCGGGACGACCAGCGGCTAGGGCACGGCACACAGCCGCGTAGACTGGGGGAAATCGAAATGTCCGCCGCCACCGCGCCAACGCTCGGCATCGACACGCTCGACACGCCCTCGCTCGTTGTCGACCTCGACCGGCTCGAGGGAAACATCGCGCGCTGGGCCGCATACGCCAAAGACGCGGGGGTCAAGCTCCGTCCCCACGGCAAGACCCACAAGTGCGTGGAGATCGCGCGCCGCCAGCTCGCGGCGGGCGCGGTCGGGCTCACACTGGCCAAGATCGGCGAGGCCGAGGTCATGGCGCGCGCGGGCGTCGAGGACATCTTCCTCGCCTACGAGGTCGTCGGGGGGCCCAAGCTCCCGAGGCTGCTCGGGCTCGCGCGCACGATCCGGATCCGCGTCGGCGTCGACAGCATGGAGGTGGCCGCGCCCCTCGCCGATGCGGCGGCGGCGGCCGGCGTGACGGTCGACGTCATGCTCGAGGTCGACACCGGCCTGGGCCGGTGCGGCGCCGCGCCGGGCGAACCGCTGCTTGCCCTCGCGAAAGCGGTGGCGCGGTCGCGCGGCCTGCGTCTAGCCGGCATCTTCACGTACCGCGGCTACCGGCCCGACCTCGAAGCGGCGGGCCGCGAAGAAGGCGAGATCATGGTCCGCGAGGCCGAGCGGCTGCGCGCGGCGGGGTTGGCGATCGGCGACGTCAGCGTCGGCTCGACCCCGACCGGACGCCCCGCGGCGCGGGTGCACGGCGTGACCGAAGTCCGTCCGGGGACGTACGTCTTCAACGATGCGATGCAGGTGCGCTGGGGATCGGCGAAGCCGGAGGAATGCGCGCTCGTGGTGGTCTGCCGGGTGATCAGCCGGCCGTCTCGGGACGTCGCGGTGCTCGACGCCGGGAGCAAGGTGCTGACCGCGGAGCGCGGCCCGTTCAGCAGCAAGGGAGACAGCCACGGCGTGCTGCGCGGCTATCCCGACTGTCAGATCGACCGGCTGTGGGAGGAGCACGGCCGCGTGCAGCTCACCGAGGACGCCCGGCGGCTGCGCGTCGGCGACCTCGTCGAGGTGATCCCGGCCCACGTCTGTCCGACCGTGAACCTGGCGCGGCGGCTCGTCTGTGTGCGGGACGGCCGCGTCGAAGCGACGTGGGAGGTCGCCGCGCGCGCGGAAGTGCAGTAGCGCCCGCGCTCAGCGCGACGCCGTTGCAACCGGCAGTCCGCGGCCAGGGGCCTCGCCCCCCGCGCCGCACGGCCGCCGGAGCGCCGAGCTCGCGATCGCGACCCCGAATGCGAGGTTGTCACCCTCGTTCCAGGTCCACATGCCGACCACGCGTCCGTCGGCGTCCAGCACGGGAGAGCCGCTGTTGCCCTGTCGGGGACGGTTCGTCGACGCAACCCGGAACACGCGCGTGCCGTCGGGCGCCGCGCCCAGCTCATCGACGGTGCCGGCGGCCGCCCAGCGCACGCCCGGCATGACCGGGATCCGTTCCGCGACGAGTCCATATCCGACAACGCGCACGGCGGTACCGGGAGCAGGATCACTGCCGAGTTTCAGCGCGGGAAACGGCGGCAACCCGGTCAGGTGAGCGGTACGCTCGATGCCGCCGAGCATGTACGTCGTAAACGGAAACCGCGACGGGCGCAGCTTGACTTCGGCCACGTCCCGGCCCAGCACCGGCTTGTCTTTCTGGGGATCATACCGGAGCGCGTTCGCGCACACGATCGCGGCGCTGTAGAATTCACGGCCGATGACGGCCAGCAGCCGGTACCGCTCGGGGTTCTGCCGCACCGTGTACACGACGTGGCTGTTGGTGAGCGCGGTGCCGTCGCCGTCGACAAAGAATGCCGTCCCGAGCGCCGGCTGCCGGCCATCCGCGGTCACCGCGAGCAGCATGAACGTCGCGTCGTCCGGATGTGCGGCCGGCTGGCCGCCGGCGCGGCTGCCCGCGAACAGGCAGGCCAGCGCGAGCGCGACGACGCCGTAACGGCCGATCCGCGGCATGCGCCGGTGTTCGGCGAGATGGCGCGGCGCCTCCTGCGCTCTCGATCACGACGGCAGGGCCGCCTCTGCGCCCGCGCCGAAACTTCCCCGCACCACATCTCGCCGCGGGGCCGCGACACGCCCGACCGGTCGCCGCGCGGCAAAGGACGGGGATCATGGACGCGAAAGGGTATGTCACGCAGATGCTCGGCCTCTCCCACACCCGGCTGCGCGAGGCGATCGACGGCGTCTCCGACGCGGATGCCCGGCGCGTCATGGCCGGGAAGCTGACGCCGGTCGTCTGGCAGGTGGGACATCTCGCCCTGGTCGACGGGAATTATGTTCGCCGCGCGGGCGGGGAGTCTCCGGTCCCGGCGCGCTACGCGGAGCTCTTCAAGCAGGGCAGCGGCGGAGAGCAGGATTACCCGCCGCTTTCGGAAGTCTGGAGCGTCTTCGACACGACCCATCGCGTCCTGATGGACCGCGCCTCGGGCGCCGACTACGAGGCGCCGATCGACGCGCCGGCCTACAAGACGGTCGGCGAGATGCTGCTCTACTCCAGTTACCATCGCGGCTACCACATCGGCAAGATCATGTCGCTGCGCGGGCTGCTCGGCAAAGCCCCCCTGAGATAGGCGTCCGGCGACGGACACCGCGGAGATCGTCATCGTCGGCGCCGGGGTGATGGGCGCAAGCGTCGCCCATCACCTCGCGGCGCGGGGCTGCCGCAACGTCGTCGTCCTCGAACGGTACGGCCGGCCCGGCGACGGCAGCACCTCGCGGGCCACGGGCGGCTTCCGGCTGCAGTTCGGCAGTCCCATGCACGTGCGGCTGTCGGCCCTGTCGCGGGAGAAGCTGCTGCGCTTCCGCGAGGAGACCGGCGTGGACCCGGAGTACCGGCCCCGCGGCTACCTGTTCATGGTCCGCGACGAAACCCAGCTGCGAAGTCTGCGCACGGTCTTGGACGTGCAGCGGTCCGCCGGCGTCGACGACGCGCGCGAGGTGACGCCGGAGGAGATCCGGCGGCTGGCGCCCTGGGCGCGCACCGACGACGTCATCGGGGGGACGTTCGGGCCGAGCGACGGCTTCATCCGGCCGCTCGAGATCACGCGCGGCTATCTGGCATCGGCACAGCGGAACGGTGTCCGCGTCGAGTACGACGCCGGCTGGGTCGAATGCCTCGTCCGCGACGAGGGCGGGCGGCGGCGGATCGCCGGCGTGCGCGCCGGCGGCCGCGAGATCGCCGCGCCCTGCGTCGTCAACGCGGCGGGGCCGTGGGCCGGGGTGTTCGCCGCGCGGGCCGGCGTCGACGTGCCGGTGCGGCCGCTCAAGCGGCAGACCGGCATCACGGTGCCGTTTCCGAAACTGTCCGACGACACGCCGATGACGATCTGCCATTGGGACGGCGTGCATTTCCGGGTTCGGGACGGCAGGGTGCTGCTGCTCTGGCCGACCGATCCCACGCCCGAGGAGTCGGCCAAGCCCTTCGATACGACGTTCGACCCGCGATGGCTCGAGGAGCTGCTGCCGCTCGCGCACGCGTACTTCCCGATTCTGCGCGACGCTGCGATAGACCGGCCGCGCTGCTGGGCCGGGCTCTACGAGATGTCGCCGGACCGCCACGCGATCCTCGGCGCGGCGCCGGGCCTCGACGGGATGTATCTCATCAACGGCTCGTCGGGCCACGGCGTGATGCACTCGCCGGCGCTGGGCCAGTTGCTGGCGGAAATCATCCTCGACGGCCGGGCGACGTCGCTCGACGTGGGTCCGCTGCGGCCGTCGCGCTTCGCGGAAGGACACCCCAACCCGAAAGACGACGTGCTGTAGGCGCGGGGCACCGGCGTGGACGCCCGAACGATCGAAATCGACGGCCGGACGCTGCGGTTGAGCGACGTGGAGGCCGCCGTGCTCGGCGCGCGGGTGACGTTGAACGGCGCCGCGCGGCACCGCATCGAACGCGCCCGCGCGATGGTGCAGGATATTCTACGGGACGGCGCCGTCGTCTACGGCATCTCGACCGGCGTCGGCGACATGTGCACCACCGTCATCCCGCCCGAGCAGCTCCGCACCCTGCAGCAGAACATCCTGCGATCGCACGCGGCGGGGGTCGGCGCTCCGCTGCCGGAGCCGGTCGTACGCGCGATGCTGCTGCTGCGCGCGAATGCGCTCGCGACGGGGCACTCCGGGGTCCGCCCGGAGCTCGCCGACCTGCTGCTCGCGCTGCTCAACGACCGCGTGCATCCGGTGATCCCGGAGCAAGGCTCGCTCGGCGCAAGCGGCGACCTCGCCCCGCTGGCGCACCTCGCGCTGGTGCTCACCGGCGAGGGCGAAGCGTTCGTCGACGGCGTACGCCTCCCCGGCCGCGCCGCGCTCGCGCGGCGCGGCCTCGAGCCGATCGTCCTCGAAGCGAAGGAGGGCATCGCGCTCATCAACGGCACGCAGCTGATGAGCGCCCTCGGCGCGCAGGTCGTCCTGGACGGCGAGCGGCTCGCGGCGGCGGCGGACGTCGCCGGCGCCCTGACCCTGGAGGCGCTCGGGGGTACCGACCGCGCGTTCGCGGCGCCGCTGCAGGCGGCCCGGCCGCATCCCGGCCAGAGCGCGAGCGCGGACCATCTGCGGCGCCTGCTCGCGGACAGCGCGCGGGTGTCCCGCGGCGAGTACGCGCGCGTGCAGGACGCCTATTCGCTCCGCTGCATGCCGCAGGTGCACGGCGCCGTGCGCCACGCGCTCGCCCACCTGCGCGACGTGCTCGCGATCGAGATCAACAGCGCGACCGACAACCCGCTTCTGTTTCCGGACGATCGCGACGTGATCTCCGGCGGCAACTTTCACGGCCAGCCGCTCGCCCTGCCGCTCGACTATGTGACGTGCGCGCTGGCAACGCTGGCCAACATCAGCGAGCGCCGGATCGAACGCCTCGTGAACCCGCACCTCTCGGGCCTACCCGCGTTTCTCGCCGCGCACGGCGGGCTTCAGTCCGGCTACATGCTCGCGCAGTACACCGCCGCGGCGCTCGTCTCCGAAAACAAGGTCCTCAGCCATCCGGCGAGCGTCGACTCCATCCCGACGTCGGGCAACCAGGAGGATCACGTAAGCATGGGCGCGGCCGCGGCGCGCAAGGCGCGGCAGGTCCTGCGCCACGCCCAGCAGGTCGTCGGGATCGAGCTCGTGGTCGCGTGTCAGGCCGTCGACTTCGGACGCGGCCGCCTCGGACGCGGCACCGGCGCGGCCTACCGCGCCGTCCGGGAGCGGGTCGCCCGCCTCACCGACGACCGGCCGGTCGCGGCCGACCTCGCCCTTGGGCTCGCCCTCGTGGAATCCGGCGCCGTGCTCGACGCCGCGGAGGTGGCGATCGGCGGGCCGGCGGACTAACTCCGAGGACGGCGCGGGCCTCGCGGGGCCGGGCGGAATCCGAACGGCCCGGCCGCCGTTTTCCCCCACACGGGGACTAGCCGGCGGCAGCGCCGGCGTCGCCGCACAGAGGTGAAAACCATGTCTCTTGTTCTGACACAAAGCGAGCAGCCGTCCGCCGCCGGCGCCGGACTCGCGACGGCTCCCGGCATCGCCCCGGCCGCGGAAACCGACGCCCTCGACGCGTACTCTCGGACCGTCGTGGCGGTGGTCGAGCGGGTCGGGCCGGCCGTCGTCAGCCTGGCGACGACACGCGAAGCGCCGGAGCGCCTGCGGCGGCGCGGCATGCCGGCGCTGCGCGGCGCCGGAAGCGGCGTCGTGATCGCGCCGGACGGCTTCATCCTGACCAACAGCCACGTCGTCCGGGGCGCCGAGCAAATCCAGGCGGGCTTCGCCGACGGGAAGACCCTGCCGGCCCAGGTCGTCGGCACCGATCCGCACGCGGACCTCGCGGTCCTGCGCGTCCTCGACGGGAATCTGCCGTCGGCGGAGCTCGGCGATTCCACGCGCCTGCGGGCGGGCCAGCTGGTCGTGGCGCTCGGCAACCCGCTCGGGTTCCAGGCCACCGTGACCGCGGGCGTGATCAGCGCCCTCGGCCGGACCCTCCGCGCGGAGAACGGCCGGCTGATCGACAACGTCATCCAGACCGACGCGCCGCTCAATCCCGGCAACTCCGGCGGGCCGCTCGTCGACTCGCGGGGCACCGTGATCGGCATCAACACGGCCGTGATCGCCGGCTCGCAGGGACTCTGCTTTGCGATTCCGGTCAACACCGCGGCCTGGGTCGCCGCGCAGTTGATGCGTGACGGCCGCGTGCGGCGGGCCTATCTCGGCCTCGGCGCGCAGACCATCACGGTCGACCGCCGCGTCACCGTCCACTATCACCTCGATGCCCCGACGGCCGTGCGGATCACCGAGGTACACCCGGGAACCGCGGCGGATCGGGCCGGGCTGCGGCCGGGCGACGTGATCGTGCGGGCGGGGGAGCGTCCGGTCCGGACGCTCGATGACCTGCTGCTCGCGCTCGGGCACCACACCGCGGGCGCGCCGATCGAGATCCAGTTTATCCGCGGCGCGGAGACGAAGACCGTGACGGCATATCCGACGGACCTCCCGGACGAGCCCTAGCGCGGCGCCCGGGACCACACCGGACCGGCGAGGGACGGGATGCTGAGCAGCCGGCCGTTCGCGAGCGACCGGTGGGGTTTGATCGGCCTGCGGATGATCGTGGGGGCCTTGTTCATCATCCACGGATGGCCGAAGGTCGTGGCGGGAGGCGGGGGGCCCGGGTTTGCCGGCGGCCTCGCGCACATGGGCTTTGCGCCCGGGGCGCTGTGGGCGTGGATCGTCACGGCGGTCGAGTTCGGGGGCGGGGTCTGCCTGCTGCTCGGCGTGTTGGTCCGCCCCGCCGCCGCGCTCATCGCCATCGAGATGCTGGTGGCCACGGCCAAGGTCAACTGGGCCCGGGGGTTCTATTGGACCCACGGCGGATGGGAGATGCCGGTGCTGATGGCGCTGCTGGCGGCGATTCTCGCGGTCACCGCTCCCGGCTCACGTCGACCGGCCAAGCGCCGGACACCCTAACCGGCCGCCCCGCCCCGGTTTCCACGGCGTCCCCCACCGGCGTGCCCATTCGGACGTGCCACGAACTGTTCGTTTGACTAACAATATGCTATACTGACGGTCGATGCCCACCCTCGTCTCCGACCGCTCGGTCGACCGCCGGCGGGCCCTCGCCGCGGAGTGCGCCGCCAGGCTCGTCGACGTCGCCCCGCTCATCATGCGGCGCGTCCGCGCCCGCATGCGGCGCGAGATGCCCGACCTGACGGTGCCGCAATTCCGGTCGCTCGTCTACATCGAGGTCCACCGCGGGTGCGCCCTGCGGGCGCTCGCCGATCACCTGGGGACCACGCCGGCGACATCCTCCGCGCTGGTCGACCGTCTCGTCCAGCGCGGGTGGGTGACACGCGCGACCGACGCCGCGAACCGCCGGCAGGTCCGCCTCGCCCTCACCGCGCGGGGCGAGACCCGGCTTGGGGCGGCCCGCGCCGCCGCCCGCCGCGAGATCGCGCACGCGATCGCGGACGCGCCTGTCGCGGCGCTGCTCGCCGCGCGCAGCGGACTCGACGGCCTGCGCGAGTTGTTCCTTCGCACGGGCGCCGGAGGCGGCCGATGACCGGCGCGGCCGCGGTGGTCCACACGGAGGGCCTCACGAAGCGCTACCCCGACGTTACGGCGGTCGACGGGGTGTCGATCGACGTCCGGCCCGGCGAGATCTACGGACTGATCGGCCCCAACGGCGCGGGCAAGAGCACGATGATCAAGATCCTCACCACGCTGCTCCCGCCGACCGCGGGGACCGCCTGGGTCGCCGGCGCGGAAGTGACGCGGCAGCCGTCGCAGGTGCGCCGGCGGATCGGGTACGTGCCCCAGGTCGTCTCCGCCGACGGGTCGCTCACCGCGTACGAGAACCTGTGGGTCTCCGCGCGGCTTCACGACATCCCGCGGGCGGAACAGGACGCCCGCATCAACGAGGCGCTCGACGTCGTCGGGCTGCGCGACGCGGCGCGTACGCTGGTGCGCCGCTACTCCGGCGGGATGATCCGCCGGCTCGAGATCGCGCAGAGCCTGCTGCACCATCCGGCCGTGCTCTTCATGGACGAGCCGACCGTCGGCCTGGATCCCGTCGCCCACCGCGCGGTCTGGGAGGACATCGACGACCTGCGGAACCGCTACGGCATGACGATCTTCATCACGACGCACGACATGGCCGAAGCCGACGCGCACTGCGACCGGGTCGCGGTCATGCACCTCGGCAAGATTGTGGCGATCGGCTCCCCGGCCGAACTGAAGGCGCAGGTCGGTCCGGCGGCGACGCTCGACGACGTCTTCGCCGAGTTCACCGGCAGCCAAATTGTGGCAGGAGGCAGCTACCGTGAGGTCCTTCGCACCCGCCGTACGGCCCGTCGTCTCTCCTGAGCCGCCGGCGATTCCCGCGTTCGTCCGCCACGCCGTCACGGTGGCGTGGGCCGAGCTCCTGAAGCTGCGGCGGGACCCCGTCGAGCTGTTGAGCCGCGCGGCGCAGCCGACCTTGTGGCTGCTGGTGTTCGGCCAGGTCATGGCGCGCGTCCGCGGAGTGCCGACCGGCCGGCTCACCTACCTGGACTTCATGGCCCCGGGCGTGCTGGCCCAGAGCGCCCTGTTCATCGCGATCTTCTACGGCGTGGCCGCGATCTGGGAGCGCGACGTCGGCGTGCTGCACAAGCTGCTCGTCACCCCGGCGTCGCGCACGGCGCTCGTGGCCGGCAAGGCCATGTCGGCCGGCGCGCGCGCGCTGTCGCAGGCGGTGATCGTCTACATCCTCGCCCTGCTGATCGGCATCCACCTCGACCCGCATCCGCTGCACGTGCTCGGGGTCATGGTGGTGATCGTGATCGGCGCCGCGCTGTTCGCGACGCTCTCGCTGATCATCGCCTGCATCGTCAAGACGCGCGAACGCGTGATGGGGATGGGCCAGCTGCTCACGATGCCGCTGTTCTTCGCGAGCAACGCGATCTACCCGATCAGCCTGATGCCGGGGTGGCTGCAGGTGGTCTCGCTGGTCAACCCGCTGACGTACGAGGTCGACGCCCTGCGCGCTCTGATGGTACGGGCCGGCACGAGCGTCTACGGGCTCGGCCTGGACCTGACCGTCCTCGTCGTCGCCGTGACCGTGCTCGTCGCGATCGCCGCGCGCATGCTCCCGCGCATCATCACCTGAGCGCCCGCGCTAGAGATATCGGCCGCCGGTGACCTCGATCACGGCGCCGGTGACATAACTCGCGAGGTCGCTGGCCAGGAACAGCGCGACGTTGGCGACTTCCTCCGGCGCGCCGATCCGCCCGAGCGGCGTATCGGCGACGCGCGCCCTGAGCATCTCCTCGCCCATCGCCCGGGTCATCGGGGTGTCGATCAGGCCGGGCTGAATCGCGTTCGCGCGGATGCCGTAGCGCGCGTACTCGCGCGCCGTGACTTTGGTCAGGGCGGCGATGCCCGCCTTGGCGGCGGCGTAGTTGGCCTGGCCGAAATTGCCGATCTTGCCCGAAATCGAGGACATGTTGACGACGGCGCCGCCGCGGCCGGCGTCCCGCATTCGGGCCAGGACCGCGCGGGTGCACAAGAACGTCCCCTTGAGGTGCACGTCGATGACGAGGTCCCAGGCCTCGTCCGTCATCTTCCGAATGGTCGAATCGCGCGTGATCCCCGCGTTGTTGACCAGGACGTCGATCCGCCCGAAGACCTCGTTTGCCCGCCGGGCGGCGGCCTCGACGTCCGCCGGGACGGCGACGTCCGCGCGGAGCGCTTCGGCGCGGCGGCCGACGGCGCGCACCGCGTCCGCGGTCTCGGACGCCGCGGCCTCGTTCAGGTCGACCGCGGCGATGTCCGCGCCTTCCTCGCCGAACCGCCTCGCGATCGCGCGGCCGATGCCGGACCCCGCGCCCGTCACAAACGCGACCCGGCCGGCGAGCAGTGGACTCATCGGTTTCGACCCTCCCGCTTCACGGCCGGCCGGCAGGCGTCCGGCAGCCATGAATCACAGCCGTCGCCGGCGCTTCGACCGCCGCCGCTTGGCCGCGGCCGGGACGGCCGCGGACGGGACGTGGCCTGGGCGCGCGCTCAACTCCGCGAGGCGCCGGACGCTCCGACCCTGCACCTGCATCCCCTCACGCTCCCGCCGGCGGCGGCGTTCGCGCCGCGTCGCGTGGGGATCCGGTTCCGCCTCCCGCGTCACGCGCGGCGTACGGCCGGCGCCGCGATCCGGCGGCGGATCACCCCACCACGTCCCGGAAAACCCGCAGGTAGTTGAGACCCAGCAGCTTGCGCAGCTCGGCCTCGTTGAATCCGCGCCGCGCGAGACAAATTGTCAGATTCGGCCAGTCGCGGAAGTCCTCGAACCCGTTGAGATGGTAGTCGGGCGTGAGGCGGTGTTCTTCGGTCCGGAAGCCGTCCCAGTTGAAACCGGCGGACCGCCGCTTCAGCATATCCGGCGGATACGCGATCATCGACTCCGTGCCGGGCCCGGGACCCGCCTTGTCGGTGCCGATGCCCACGTGGTCGATGCCGCAGACGTCCACGAGGTGTTCGACGTGGGCCGCGAAGTCGTCGAGGGTCGGCTCCTTCTTGTCCGAGATGAACCCCGGGATCACCACCACTCCGAAGTACCCGCCCCGCTCGGCGATCGCCCGCGCGAGCTCATCGGTTTTGCCGCGGTCGTGGTAGCAGACGGTCTTGCTCGCGGAGTGCGAGACGATCACCGGCGCCGTCGAGATCTTGAGCGCGTCCCAGCCGACCGGCTCGCTGCAGTGGCTGACGTCGACGAGGGTGCGGAGGTCGTTCAGGCGGCGGACCACCTCGCGGCCGTAGTACGACAGCCCGCCCTGATTCGTCTCGGTGCAGCCGTCGCCGACCAGGTTGCGGAGGTTGTAGGTCAGCTGGACCATCCGCACCCCGAGGTTGTGGAAATGGTTGATCCGGTCGAGCGAGTCCGCGTACGGCGTCGTGTTCTGGAAATCCAGCACGAGGCCGTGCTTGCGCGTTGCATGGGCGCGCTCGATGTCCGCGGCCGTCCGGCAGAGGAGCAGCTCGCCGTCCAGCGCCTCGACGACCGCGTGAGCCTGGGCGAGCCGCCGGTTGGCCATGTCGTACGAGTCGCTCATCCGGTGCGCGCCGGAATACGTGCCGCAGGCGACGGTCACCCCGGACGTGTGCCAGAACTCGAGAAACTGCTCGCGCGCGTCCGACGAGGTGAGCAGCTCCTGCTGCGCGAGGTCAACCAGCACCGGATGCGCCTCGTCGCGCGAGACCTTGCGGCCGTGCAGCTCCGCGAGCGCGCCCCGCATCCGATCGGTGAACAGAAACCCCGTCGTGGCCGGCGGCTGCTGGCTGTCGATCACGAGCGCCTCGTGGTGCAGCGACCGCGCTTCATCCGGGGTGAGCGTGGCACTGGACCGCGGCATCGCCACACACCTCCGAAGAATATGGGAGGCATACCGGTGGATCGCACCTGAATGCCGCCGGGCCACCACTTCTCGCCGCGTCCCCGGCGGCCCTTCGTCGGACATCCCAAGGACCGGCCGCGGCCGGTGTGGTATGAACAGGTCTATGAGACGACGACGATACGTCCGCACGACCCGACGACCCGGCCGGGGCGCGGCCGCCGCGCCGCGTGGCGCCGCCCGCCGCCGGTCGGCGCAGGGGGGACCTCGGTCTCCGGCCGGATCGATTCTGGAAGTCCTGAAATTCCAGGAAAAGTCGACGGCCGCGCTGCGCGCGGTCAAGCTGCCGATGACCGTCGAGCCGTCTTTCATCTTCAAACCGTAGTCTTTCACGCCGTAGCTGCAGCGAGGTCCTCATGGACAGTCCTCTGTTCGCGACGATCGGCGAACTGCGCGACGGTCTGCGTCGCAAAGAGTTCTCGTCGGTCGAACTGACGCGGCTCGCGCTCCACCGCCTCGAATCGCTCGGTCGTCCGCTCAACGCCTTCGCGACGATCCTGCACGACCGGGCGCTCCGGGAGGCCCGGGCGGCCGACAAACTGCTCGCCCGCGGCCACGGCACCGCGCTGACGGGCATTCCCTACGGCGCGAAGGACCTGCTCGCGGCGCGCGGCGGACCGACCACGTACGGCGCGCCGCCGTGGGCCCGGCAGGTGCTGCCGTTCGACGGGGCCGTCATCGAGCGCCTCAACGCGGCGGGGGCCGTGCTGGCAGCGAAGCTCGCCATGATCGAACTCGCCGGCGGCGGCGGCTACCGCCGGGCCGGCGCGTCGCTTCAGGGCCCCGCGCGGAACCCGTGGAACCCACAGCATTGGTCGGGCGGCTCGTCGAGCGGCACCGGCGTGGCGGTCGCGGCGGGGCTCGTCCCGTACGGCATCGGGTCCGAGACGTCGGGGTCGATCCTGTCGCCGTCGTCGAACTGCGGCGTCACCGGCCTTCGTCCGACGTACGGCCTCGTCAGCCGCTTCGGCGCGATGGCGCTGGCCTGGACGATGGACAAGCTCGGGCCGATGTGCCGCACCGCGGAAGACTGCGGCATCGTCCTCGAAGCGATGGCCGGTCCCGACCCGCGCGACCCCGGCTCCGCGGGCCGGCGCTTCCGGATGGAGCGCGGGCGGCGCCCGCTGCGCACGCTCAGGGTCGGCTACGCGATCGAAGACTTCGAGACCGCCGATCCGACGATTCGCGGCACGCTGCGCCAGGCGCTCGACACGCTGAAGAGCCTCGGCGTGCGGATGTCGCGCACGGTCCTCCCGGCGCTGCCCATCGATTCAGTGGCCCGAACGGTCATCCGCGTCGAAGGGTCGGCGGCGTTCGAAGACCTCGTCCGCAGCGGCCGCGCGGCGCTCCTGGCCGACCAGCGCCAGGCGATCGGCCTCCGCGCCGGCATGCAGATCAGCGGCGTGGACTACATCCGGGCGATGCGCATCCGGCGTCTCGTGCAGGACGAATTCGCCAAACTGTTCCGGCGCGTCGACGTGATTCTCGCGCCGGCGCGTCCGCGGCCCGCCCACCGGATCGACGAGCCGATCGACGCGGAGTGGCGGCCGGTGGGCAGGAAGCGCCGCGGGCCCGGGGGCATCACGGTCGTTGCGGGCAACGCGGCCCTTACACCGGCCGGCAATCTCGCGGGGCTGCCCGGCCTCGGCGTGCCGTGTGGTTTCAGCACGAAGGGACTGCCGATCGCGATCCAGCTCGTCGGCCGGCCGTTCGAGGAGTCGACGCTGATCGCGCTCGGCCGCGCCTACCAGGACGTCACGGACTGGCACCGGCGGGTTCCGCCGGGGTGCGCCTAGCCGGCCGCGCACGACACGGGGGGCCGCGAGGCGGCGCCCCGCGATCAGGCCTTGCGGAACGCGCCGCGCGCGTGCGCGCCAGCGAGTGCCCGAAAGACCTCCGCGCTCACGTGGATGCCGTCGTAGTAGCGCTCCAGGCTGAGATTTTCGTTGGGGCTGTGGTTGTTCTCGTCGGCGTTCGCGTACGGCACGTCGATGTGGTCGATCCCGAGCACGTCCGGCCAGACGGCGTTCGGCAGGCTGCCGCCGCTCGCCAGGTTGAGCGCCGGCTCGACGCCGCGGTACGCCTTGATCGCCTCCGCGATGACGCCGACCGCGGGGTGGTCCGGACGCGTCCGCGTCGCCTCCATCGTCGTCGACTCGCGGATCTCCACGAGCACGCGCGGATCGACCTTCGCCGCGTGCCGCTTCACCTTCTCGAAGATGTCGCCAATCCGCTGGTCCACGACAAGCCGGATGTCGATCCGGCACTCCGCGCGGGCGGGGATGATCGTCTTCGCGCCCGGCCCCACGTACCCGCTCGCGAACCCCTGAATATTGAAATAAGGCTCGAGCATGATGCGCCGCCAGTAGGTCGGCCCGTCGATCTCGAGCGACGGCATGCCCATCGTCGCCGCAAAGCTCTTGGGGTCGAAATCGAGGGACGCGAGAATCCGCTGCTCGACCGGACCCACCGGCCGCACCTCGTCGTAGAAACCGTCGATCAGCACGCGGCCCTTGGGATCGACCATCGTGGCCAACAGGTGCACCAACATCCACACCGGGTTCGGCGCCACCCCGCCCTTGTTGCCGGAGTGGTTGTCGCGGTCGGCGCCTTGGGCGATCAGCCTCAGTCCGAGCATGCCGCGGTTGCCGAGGGAGATGACCGGCCGGCCGGACGGGTGCAGGCCCCCGTCGGAGATGTACACGAGATCGGCGGCCAGCATCTCCTTGTGCCGGGAAGCGAAGGCACCGAGGCTGGGGGAGCCGGATTCTTCTTCGCCTTCGAACACGAACTTGAGGTTGATCGGCAGCTTCCCGGCCGTCTCGAGCCACGCGCGCGCGGCCAGCACGTGCGCGATCAGTTGGCCTTTGTTGTCACCGACCCCGCGGCCGTAGATCCGTCCGTCCCGGACCGCCGGCTCGAACGGCGGCGACTGCCAGAGGTCGAGCGGCTCCGGCGGCTGCACGTCATAGTGGCCGTAGCAGATCAGCGTAAAAGCGTGCGGATCGCTTATCAACTCGCCGTAGACGACCGGCTGGGTCGGCGTCTCGATGAGGCGCGCCGGAATCCGGTACTCCGACAGGATGCCGGCGAGCAGCTGCGCGCACTCCCGGACCCCGACGTTTTGCGCGCTGATGCTCGGCTGCCGCACGAGCCGCACGAGCGTGTCGAGCTCGTCCTGCCGGTGATCGTCGATGAACGCGTGCACTGGCCGCGTCGACATGGCTCCCCCTTAGCGAACCGTCAGCGGATGGCGCCGATCTCTCGAAACCTGGCGACGAGCCGCGCGCGCGGCACCACGACCTGCACGGTCCGGCCCTCGCCGATCTTCTCCCGCTCGTTATGGGCTTCGACCCGGCAGTGGATCCGCCGTGCCTCCACGCGCTCGACGATCGCGCGGGCCCGCACACTCGCGCCCACGGGCGTCGGCGCGAGATGAATCACGTCGATCGCGTAGCCGAGCGCGTCTTCGCCGGGCTCGAGAAACGGCAGGATCGCCTTGCGGCCGGCCTCTTCCATGTGTTTGATCATCATCCAGGTCGCGTATACGGGGTGGGTCGTCCCGAGCTCGTCGAAGCGCACCGTCATCGCGTCGGTCACGGTCAACTGCACATCGGCCGCGGTGCCCGGGATCAACCCGTCGCGCATGATCGCCCCCTTCGCGGATCATAGCATGAACGAGGCCGCCGGGCGGCGGCCCGGCGGCCTCGCGCGACCCTAGGCCGCGGGGCGGCTACTGCGAGTAGTACGTCGCGGTGATCCGCACGGCCGCATCGTTCTGCCCCACGGTCACATCCACGGCGTCGCCGGGCTTGAGGCTCGCCATATCGACCGAGCCGCCGCTGCCGTTGGCGGCGTTGACGCGCGTGATCGCGGTCGTCGAGGTGACGATATAGGTGGACACCACGCCGTCATGGCTTACGGCGATCTGTCCGGGCGCGTTCGGCGCGGGCTGCCGCACCCCGACCAGCGTGCCCGTCACATGCTGCGCCGCCGGCGACGGTGGATAGGTTTGGGACGGCGGATAGGCTTGGGAGGGCGGATACGCCGGCGGCGGCGGCACGGCGGCCGCGCCGTTGCTCGCGATCGTGACCGTGGACGTCGCCGCGTCCCAGTTCACGCTCGCGCCGAGGGCTTGGCTCACGAATCGCAGCGGCACCATCGTCCGGCCCCCGACGAGCATCGCGGGCACGTCCATCGCGGCCGGCTGTCCGTTGATCATGGCCTGGGTGTTGCCGATCATGAGGGACACGCTGGTGGCCCCGCGTTGGGCGAGCACCGTTTGCGTCCGGTCGTCCCAGGCGACTGTAGCGCCGAGGCGCTCGAACACCCCGCGCAGCGGGACGAGCACGCGGCCGTACTGGATCTGCGGCGGCACGTCGAACGCGACGGGCTGCCCGTCCACAAACACGTGCACGTACGGCGCCGGCGCCTGCGCCCCACCGGGCAGCGGGCCGGCGGCCAGCGCAACGGCGAGTACGATCGCCGCGCCGGCGAGAGTGTGGCGTAATTGACGCATCACACGACACCTCCTGGTGTCTGAGTTGGCGGCTCCCCCCGATGAGTCAATTCAGTACGTTACCCTCGCGGGCGCTCCGCGAAACTTCGGGGCGAGGCCGCGGGTCACGACGTGCGCGAGGCCGCTGGGCGGCTGCCCGGCGGCCTCGCGATCTTCCCTCGATCCGGCTAGAACGCGTACGTCGCGCGGATTCTCTGCGCCACGTTATCCGGGGTCACCAGAATGTCCACGGTGTCCCCGGGCCGAAGCGCGCCGATCGCCACGGAACCGCCCGCCCCGCTGGTCGTGTTGATGCGGGTGATGACCGTCGACGAGGTCACGCGGTACGTGGACACGGTGCCGTTGTGGCTCACCACGACGGCACCCGGCGAGCCCGGATCAACCGGCATCCGGACGGCCACGATCGTGCCGACGACGTGCTGCACGTTGGGGCCCGGCGTGTACGTCTGCGACGGCGGCACGGCCGCCGCGCCGCCGCTGGCGATCGTGACCGTGGACGTCGCGGCGTTCCAGTTCACGCTCGCGCCGAGGGCCTGGCTCACGAACCGCAGCGGCACCATGGTCCGGCCCCCGACGAGCATCGCGGGGACGTCCATGGCGACCGGCCGCCCGTTCACCGTGGCCTGGGTGTTCCCGATCATGAGCGAGACGCCGGTGGCGCCGCGCTGCGCCAGGACCGTTTGTGTCCGGTCGTCCCAGGCGACGGTCGCGCCCATATGTTCAAACACGCCGCGCAACGGAACGAGCACGCGGCCGTTGTCGATCTGCGGCGGCACGTCGAACCCGACGGGCTGGCCGTCCACCAACACGTGCACGTACGGCGCCGGCACCTGCGCGCCGCCCGGCAGCGCGCCTGCCGCCAGGACGACGGCGAGGACGATCGCTGCGCCGGCGAACATAGTCCGTATCTGACGCATCACAAAGTCCCTCCCACTGTGAGTTCGGACGTAGAAACGAACGGAGGGACGCCCGCAGGCCCCCCTCCGTCTGAGTCATTATTACCGGTTACCCTTCCGCCCTAACTGCGAAACCTCGGGTCGAGGACGTCCCGCAAACCGTCGCCGAGCAGGTTGACCGCGAAGACCGCGGCCATGATCGCCAGTCCCGGAAAGAACGCCACCCACCACGCGCGCGCGAGAAACTCGCGGCCCTCCGCGAGCATGTTGCCCCACTCCGGCGTAGGCGGACGAACGCCCAGCCCCAGGAAGCTCAACGCGGAACCGGTGATGATCGCCCCGGCAATACCGAGGGTCGCGATCACCACGAGCGGCGCCGTCACGTTGGGCAGAATGTGGCGCAGCAAAATGGCGCGATCCCGGCAGCCGACGACCCGCGCCGCGAGCACAAACTCCCGCTCCTTCACAGTCAGCACCGCGCCCCGGGCGATCCGCACGTAGTCCGGGATGGCGGAGATACCGACGGCGATCATGAGGTTCGGCAGGCTGCTGCCGAGCGTCGCGATGACGGCGAGGGCGAGCAGAATGCCGGGGAATGCCTGCAGCAGGTCCATCGTGCGCATGATCACCGCTTCGGTCCGGCGGCCGGTGTAGCCGGCCACAAGGCCGAGCGTCACGCCGCAAACCGCGGCGATGCCGACCGAGACCACCCCCACGGTCAGCGACAGCCGTCCGCCCCAGAGCACGCGCGAGAAAACGTCGCGCCCGAATCGGTCCGTGCCCATCACATGGGCGGCGCCGGGCGGGTCGAGGGGCGCTCGGAGGTTGGCCTTGAAGGGCGCGTAGGGGCTGAGCCACGGCGCCAGCACCGCGGACAGGATCACCACCAGGAACAGCGTCCCGCCGACGACGACGCTCGGGTGATGCAGCAGGCGGCGGACCGCGATGGCCGCCGGCGTCCGCGTGCGGATGCCCGAGGCGCCCGCGGCGGCGCGCGGCGCGCCGCTAGCCGTAGCGGATGCGGGGATCGACGGCGGCATAAGCGATGTCGACCAGAAGATTGACGGCCACGTAGACGACGGCGGCGATGAGCACGGTGCCCTGGACGAGCGGGAAATCACGGTTCAGAATCGCGTCGACGGCGAGCCGGCCCAGTCCGGGGCGCGAGAAGATCGTCTCGGTCACGACGGCGCCGCCGAGCAGCGCGCCGAGCTGGAGGCCCACCATGGTGATCACGGGGATCAGGGCGTTGCGCAGCGCGTGCCGCCACACAACCAACGCCCGGGACAGGCCCTTCGCGCGCGCGGTCACGATATAGTCCTGGCGCAGCACGCCGAGCATGCCTGAGCGGACCAGCCGCGCGAGCACCGCCGATGAGATCAGGCCGAGCGCCGTCGCCGGAAGGATGAGATGGTCCAGCCCGCCCTCGCCGGTCGCGGGGAACCAGCCGAGCGTGAACGAGAAGAGCATCAGCAGCAGGAGGCTCGAGTAGAAGACCGGCATCGACACGCCGAGGATCGCCACGCCCATGGCCGCGGTATCAAGCCAGGTCCGGTGCGCCAGGGCCGCCACGATACCGAGCGCCAGCCCCGCCGCGATCGCGAACCCCAACGCGGTCAGCGTGAGCTGCACCGTCGCGGGCAGCACCTCGAGGATGCTGTCGAGCACCGGGCGCTGGCTGCGGAGCGCCCGGCCGAGGTCGCCTCGCAGCAGATGGCCGACGTAGTCCTCGTACTGCGTCAGCAGCGGCCGGTCGAGACCCAGCTGGTGGCGGATCTCTTCGGCCTGAGCCGCGCTCATCGGCTTTTCGCCGGCGAAGAGCAGCACCGGGTCCCCCGGGACCAGGTGCAGCATCAGAAACGTGACGACCGTGATGCCGATAAGGACCGGGAACGCCTGTAGCGCCCGCTCCCCGATGTACCTCAGCATGCCGCCTGGCCGCCCGGCCCCAGGGCTCGAAAGTCCGGCGCGAACGCGCGGGAGTCCCGGCCCTTACCGCCGCACCTGTACGTCGTACATCCACACGTACGAGGCCAGGGCATCGATCGCGTCGCCGGACACCTCGGCGCGTTTGGCGTTGTACGTGATCGTGTCGACGAGCGGCACACAGACCGCGTCGCGCAGCACGCGCTGCTGGATCTGCTTGTACAGGTCGATGCGCTTGGCCCTGTCGATCGTGGCCGCGGCCGCCTCGAGCATCCGGTCCACCTCCGGGACCTGGTAGCGCGCGCGGTTGAACGCGTTCACGTTCGACGAGTGGAACAGCGTTCGCAGCACGTCGGGGTCGCCGTACGAGAACCACATGAAGTTGATGTCGTACTTATTCTGGCTGACCTGGCTCCGGAACGCGGCGCGCTCGAGGGCGTTGATCTGGACGTCCACCCCGATGTCGCGCATGCTGGCCTGGACCGCTTCGGCCATCGCCTTGTCGCGCGTGCGGCCGATGATGAGAAAGTTGACGCTGAGCTTCTGGCCGGCCTTCTCGCGGATGCCGTCCGCGCCCGGCCGCCATCCCGCCTCCTCCAGCACCTTCTTCGCCTGCGCGGGATCGTACCGGTACATCTTCTCCGTCGACGCATCGTAGCCGAGCGTCGGCCGCATCAACGGGCTCCACGCCGGCTTCATGAGGCCGCTGAAGACCGTCTTGTTGAGCCCCTCGCGGTCCACGCCCCACTCGAACGCGCGCCGGACCGCGATGTCGCGGATCTGCGGCGAGCCGGTCACGTTGAGGAGCAGGACCCACCCGGACCCCGGCTGCGATCTTTCGATCACGACGAACCGCTTGTCGGCGCGCAGCGCGGCGATCTCCAGCGGATCGGCGTCGTTGATGTACTGCGTCTCGCCGCTCTTCAAGGTGCCCGTCCGGACCGAGGCGTCCGGAATGATCTTGAACACGAGCTGGTCGAGATACGCCAGGCCCTTGTGCTTGAAGAGAGACGACGCCCACGCGTAGTCGGGGTTGCGGACGAGCGTCACGTGATCCTTCGCCACCCATTCCTTGAACATGAACGGTCCGGTGCCGACGGGGTGCCGCGCGAAGTCGGCGAGGCCCATTTTCTTGACCGCGGTGGGTGACACGATGCCGAGGTAGCCGTTGAGGTTGGTCAGCAGGGGCGCGTAGCCTTCCTTCATGACGATCCGCACGGTGGCGTCGTCGACCACGTCGGTGTGGTCGTAGGGACCCAGCTGGTCGTGCGACTGCCCCGCTTTGGTCTCCGGCGCCACGACCCGGTCCATCGTGAACTTGACCGCGTCGGCGTTGAACGGCGTACCGTCGTGGAACCGCACCCCGCGCCGCAGTTTGAAGGTGTACACTTTCGCGTCGGACGAGATCGACCACGACTCCGCGAGGCCGGGCACGAACCGGCCCGGCGTCGGCTCCCACACGAGCGGTTCGCACACGTTCAGCAAGATGCGGATCGTCGAGTCGAAGTTGGTCACCTGCGGATCGAGCGTGTCGTCGAGATCGAGCCCGCCGACGGTGAGTGTGCCGCCGGCCGCGGCCGCCTCCGCCGCGCCGAGATCCAGCCCGCGGAGCAGCGGGATCTCCGTCCCGAGCGCCGCGGCGCCCGCCCACGCCCCCGCGCCTGCCAGCAACTGCCGCCGCCCAAACCGCGATACTCGCGCCATACCCCAGACTCCCCCAGTCACAACGCGTCGATGATGTGCCGGACGACCGGCCCGATCAACCGCAATCCTTCAAGACGTCCGAGTGCCCTCCTCTGCCCCGTCTTGCGTGGCACCTCCGGCCAGCACGGCCGCCGCCCGCGCGACGGGGATCGACCCGCAGGCCAGCAGCCGGTCGTGGAATTCGCGGAGATCGAAGGCGCCGCCCCGGCGCGCGGCCTCGCCGCGCCGCAGCGCGTGGATGCCGTCGACGCCGAGCATGTACATCATCGCCGTCGCCGGAAAGAGCGAGTTCTTGACGGCTTCCGCCCGCGCCGCGGCCCCGTCCATCCCGCCCCGGGATTCGTACATCCCGGCCGCCTGCTCGAGCGTCCATTCACCCGTGTGGAGCGCGACGTCGACGAGCGCCCGCAGCGCGATCCGCAAGCGCGTATGCGCCTGCGCGCAGCGCTCCGGGGGCGACAGGAACCCGATCTCCTCCATCAGGTCGACGGCGTAGCAGGCCCACCCCTCCGCCATGGTGCCGCCGCAGAGCATCGCGATCCGCGACGCGCAGTCGACCGCGGCGATGCGCCCGATCCGCGACGGCGCGCGGTAGGCAAACCAGTTCTGCACGTGGTGACCGAGGCCGCCGTGATGGATGACGTGGGTGAGCGCGATCGCGGCGTCGTTGGCGGCGCGCAGACGCCGGGTCTGCTCGTCCGCCGGCATCTCGGGGTCGACCGGCGTGACGAGGTAGTCGGTCACCGGGACGCGGTCGAACGCCGCCGGCGCGCGGTAGGCAAGAAAGTACAGCGACGGGGCCGCCTCGCGCGCCCAGCGCGGGCGCGGCACGAACTGGATCGGATAGTCCGGCCACGTCACGAGCCGGTGCTCCTCCGCGGCACGGCGGGCGGCGTCCCATACCTCCTGATAGCGAGCGTAGTAGCGGCCGGCCGCAGGATGCCGGTCGGCCAGGCTCGCGAGCGCGGCGCGCCAGTCGTCGAACCCAGATGCGGCCGCCCGCTCGCGCAGCGACGCTTCGGCCGCCTCTGCGCGGGCTTCCGCAAGCCGGCGCACCTCCGCCGCCCGGAGCGTCACGCCGTGTCCGCGCCGCATCAACAGCTCGAGCGCGGCCTCTCCGCACGCGTACGCCGCCGGCTCCGCCGACCGGACGTCCGTCTCGAGATGGCGCCGAAATTGCCCGAAGGCCGCGGCGGCTTCGGCCGCCGCGGAGCGGAGGCCGCGGGGGTCGGCGCCGTGCCCCGCGACGTCCTCGTCGGCGATGAACGTCTCGATGCCGCGCGCGAACAGGGCCTCTGCCCCGGCACACTCGCGGACGGCGCGGCCGGTCCAGGCCCGCGGCGCGCATCGCACCTGCGCCCGGCCCTGATCGAGGAACGCGGGAATCGCCGCCATCCGCCGCGCCGCGGCGTCCAGGCGCTCGGCCAGGGGGGCGAACGGACGGAGCAGCAGGGCGATGACCCCGAAGATCGCCTCGCCGGTGTAGACGCACGGGTTCCCGCGCGGACCGTGGGGCGACGCCCGTTCCCACCGCTCGATCTCGAGAAAGCCCGCGGCCAGATCGCGGTCCAGAGCCTCGACGGCGGCCGGCGTTGTGCCGTCCGGATCGCCGAGGCGGCGCGCGAGGGCGTCCATCGCCCGCTGCGCGTCGCCGAGCCCGGCATCGGAGTAGTCGGGCAGGCGGCCGTCCAAGTCGTGCACGCCGATGAACGTGGCGTTCACCGGCCGGTCATGGTAATACCGGGAGAAAAACGCGTCCAGCGCGGACGGAACCACGGGCCCGCTCAGCGGGACAGCGGGAGATCGACCCACCGGCGCTCGCGTACCGAGAGGTCGACCGCGTTGATCACTTCCTGGACGCGGGCGCCGTCGAAGAAGCTGCCCTGGTTCGTCTCGCCGCCCGCGAGGATCTCGTCGATGAAGTTCCGGATCAAATTTGCGTAGAACAGCGTCCGCCACGATTCGCGCGCGTGGCCGCCGGCCGGGTAGAACCGCGCCGGGATCTCGACCTCGCGGAACTCCACCTGATCGGGCGTCGCGATCCGCATCGTTTCGGCGATTCCGTTCTCCTCGACCAGCCGGCAGATGATCGCGCCGTCGCTGCCGAAGATCCGCGCCTCCGTACCGGGGTAGTTGCCGATCGTGACGTAGCCGGTCTGGATCGAGCCGATCGCCCCGTTGGCGTACTCGCCGATGAACACGTCGCCGTCGTCGATGTTCATCCGCATCATGCGGCCGGTTGCGCGGACCATCCGCTCGGGAATGAAGTTGCGCATCGTGCCGACGACGCGGGCGTAGCCGGAGCCGACCCACCACTGTCCGATATCGATGATCGGCGCGCCGTAGCCCTCGAGGGACGACACGTGCAGCACCGCCGGATCCCAGGCCGGATCGACCTGGCGCAGCGGCGTCGCGGGGTTGAGCCACTGGGAGTTCTGCTCGTATCCATTGAAGATGAACGGGGTGCCGACGAAGCCCTCGTCGATCAGCGACCGCGCGTACTGGACGCCCGGGCTGTAGCGGAACGTCAACCCCAGCTTGGTCTTGAGGCCTTTCCGCTTCGCCAGTTCGGCCGCGCGCTGCGTGTCCCGGAAGTCGTGGGCGACCGGCTTTTCGCACAGCACGTGCTTGCCCGCCCCGATCGCCGCGACGGCGAGCTCGTGGTGCGTGTGGGACGGCGTCACCACATCGACCACGTCGACATCCGTGCGGGCCACGGTGGAGCGCCAGTCCGTCGTCGCGGTAGGAATGTCAAATTCCCGCGCGCACGCTTCGGCGCGATCGGCCTCGACATCGCACACCGCGACCAGCCGGCATCGGGGATCGCGTTTCCAGCCGGGGAGATGAGCGCCGGCCGCCCAGCGGCCGGCGCCGAGCACGGCGACGCGCAGTTCGGATGACGGGGATGGAGTCATGGGGTCATGGTTCTGGACGCGCTGCCCGGCCGCCTGCGCGCCGTCCCGGGACCCGAGGCGCCGGGCCGCCGTCCGGCGGGGCCCCGAAAGGGAGCCTCCGGCGGGCCGCCGAACCTGAGCGGCGCCTTCCAATCCGTACCGAGGTCACCGAGGGGGAGTCTCATGCTTCCGATCAGCCGCTGGCTCGTCTCCGGATGTGTCGCCCTCGCCCTGGCCGCGACGCCCGCGCTCGTGCTCAGCGCGCCCGGCGCGGGTCCGACGTTCACGGTCGCGCGCTCAGAAGAGACGGAAACGCTCGACCCGGAACGCACGACCGCGGTGTCGTCCGCCGAGGTCGACTATCTCCTCTACGACACCCTGACCTCGCAGGACTACGACAACACGGTGAAGCCCGGCCTGGCGGATAAATGGACGGTCTCGCCGGACGGCAAGACGTACACCTTCACGCTCAAGCAGGGCGTCCGCTTTGCGTCGGGCAAACCGTTCACGTCCGCGGACGTGAAGTTTACGCTCGACCGCTGGCGGACGCTCAAGGGCTCGCCGAGCGCCTTCAACATCTCGCCGGTCCAGAGCGTGGACGCCCCGAACCCGCAGACCGTGGTGCTGCATTTGAAGGAGCCGCTGTCGATCCTCCTCGTGAACCTCGCCAGCTACGCGGCGAGCATCGTGAACTCGGACGCGGTCAACAAAGCGGGCGACGACTACGGCACCGGCGTCGGCAAGGTCGACGGCACGGGGCCGTTCCTCCTGCGCGAGTGGGTGCGGAACGACCGCCTTGTCGTCACGCGCAACCCCAACTACAACTGGGGGCCGCCAATCTACCAGAACCGCGGGCCCGCGCACCTCGGCACGGTCGTGATGAAGGTCATCACAGAGGACACGCCGCGCCTCGCGTCCGTCGAGGTCGGCGACGCGCAGTTCGACGCGAACATTCCGGGGCAGGCGCTGGACCGGCTCACCCGCGAGGGCAAGCTGCAGGTCATCCGCTATAGCGATCTCAACACCGCGTTTATCGGCTTCAAGCTGGGGCACAAGCCGCTCGACGATCTGAAGGTGCGCCAGGCGATCAACTACGGCGTCAACCGGCAGGAGATCATCCAGGGCGCGTACTACGGCCTGGCCGAGGAAGCCTTTGGCCCGCTCGCGCCCGGCACGCCGGGATGGTGGAGCGGCGTCAAGAACATCGCCTACCACTACAACCCGAGCACGGCGAAGCGCATGCTCGACGAGGACGGCTGGACGCAGCCGCGCCCGGGCGCCACGCGCGTGAAGAACGGCCAGCCGCTCTCGCTCGTGTTTCTCTGGACGCCGGGCGCGGCCTTCGACTCCGTCGTGCCGCTGGTCCAGGCGGAGCTCGGCGGCATCGGCGTCGGCGTGCGGCCCCAGCAGCTGGAGTGGACGGCGTTCCTCGCCGCGCTCCGGGCCGGGCAGCACGACATGTTCCTCATCAACGTCCGCTACGTCACGGCCGACGTGCTGTCGTTCTACTTCAAGAGCACGCAGCGGCCCGCGCCGAACCGGTTCGACTGGGCCGATCCCGAGACGGACCGGCTGCTCGACATCAGCCGGTCCAGCACGAGCACGGCCGATCAAATGACCGCCTATCAAAAGCTGCAGCAGATCATCGTCTCGAACGCCATCTGGATCCCGCTCGTGCACGAGAAGCGCGTGGTCGTGGCGTCGAAGCGTCTCGTCGTGCCGAAGATGCACGCGAACGTCCTCTACAAGATGCTCGATCTCGATCTGAAGTAGCGGTTCCGGACTCAGGCCCTCCCGGAGGCGGCGATGGCCTCGTACATCGCGGGGCGCCTCGTACAGGCGGTGCCCGTGCTGCTGGGCGTGTCCGTGCTGGTCTTCCTGATCCTGCACCTCACGCCCGGCAACCCGGCGCTGGTGGTGGCCGGCCCCGACGCGCCGCCGTCCGTGGTGCGCGACATCGAGCGCACCCTCGGCCTGGACCAGCCCCTGTACGTGCAGTACGGCCGCTACCTCGCGCGGATGGCCCGCGGCGATCTTGGCCGGTCGATCCGCTCCCGCGAGCCCGTGCTGGGGCGCCTCATCGACACGCTCCCGGTGACCCTCGGGCTTGCGACGGTGGGTGTCGTGTGGACCACGCTGGTGAGCGTGCCGATGGGCATCTTGGCGGCGTACCGCCGGAACTCGCTCCTCGATCTCTCCACGATCTTCGCCGTGCTGGCGGGCAACGCGATGCCGGTCTTCGCGATCGGCCTCATTCTCCTGTGGGTGTTCGCGATCAATTTACGCTGGTTTCCGCTGACCGGCTACGAATCGCTGCGGACCCCGGAGGGGTGGCGGCACATCGCCCTGCCGGCGATCACGGTGAGCAGCGGGGTGATCCCGCTCCTGACACGCCTGACGCGATCGTCGATGCTCGAGGTGCTTCACCAAGACTACGTGCGCAGCGCACGCGCGAAGGGCGTGCGCGAGACCGCGGTGATCGTCCGGCACGCGTTCCGCAACGCGCTGCTGCCGGTGATCACGATTATCGGGCTGCAGTTCGGCGGCCTGCTCACCGGCGCGTTTATCACCGAGTCGATCTTTTCGCTGCCGGGCATGGGCCGGCTCGTCGTGCAGGCGATCCTCGGGCGCGACTTCCCGGTCGTGCAGGGGGGCGTGCTGCTGTTCGCGGTGACCTTCGTCGTCACGAACATCCTCGTCGACGTCGGGTACGCCGCGGCCGATCCCAGGATCAGGTACGGTTGATGGCGGCGGGCGCCGCCATCCCCTCGCCGCGGACGCGCAAGACCACGCTGTGGCGCCGGCTCGGCAAGTCGTGGCAGGTGCGCATCGGCGGGGCGATCGTGGCGCTGCTCGTGCTCACGGTGGGGGCCGCGCCGTTCCTCGCCGTCGCGGATCCGACCCAACCGGACGTCCTGGCCCGCTTCGCGGGGCCGTCGCACGCGCATCCGTTCGGCACGGACAATCTCGGGCGGGACATCTTCAGCCAGATCGTCTACGGCAGCCGCATCTCCCTCAGCATCGGCCTCATCTCCGTCGGTATCGGGGCCGCGTTCGGAATCACGCTCGGCCTGCTCGCCGGGTTCTACCGGCGCCTGGACAATGCGATCATGCGCGTGATCGACGTCCTGCTGGCGTTCCCGGGACTGCTGCTCGCGATCGCGATCGTCGGGGCGCTCGGGCCGAGCCTCCAGAACGCGATGATCGCCGTCGGCATCGCGACCATCCCCGGATTCGTCCGCATCGTCCGGAGCGCCGTGCTGCGCGTGCGCTCCAACGAGTACGTCGACGCGGCGCGGGCCGTCGGGGTGCGGGACGCCCGCCTGCTCATGCGGTACGTGCTGCCGAACGTCTCGTCCGAGATCATCGTCACGGCCACGCTCGGCATGGCGTCGGCGATCCTGTTCGCGGCGGCGCTCTCGTTCCTCGGCCTGGGCGCCCAGCCGCCTACGCCGGAATGGGGCGCGATGGTCCTCGTCGCCCGCAACTACCTGGACGTCGCGCCGCACCAGGCGTTCTTTCCGATCGCGGCCATCTTCGTCACGATTCTGGGCTTCAACTTTCTTGGGGACGGTCTGCGGGACGCGCTCGATCCACGGCTCTACCGGTAGTCCGGCGGGACGAGGGGGCCGGCCGAGCAGCCGGCGCCGAATCGATGGGAGGCATGGCATGGACGAGATTCGTCTTGACGGCAAAGTGGCGGTCGTGACGGGCGGCGGGCACGGGATCGGCCGCGGTATCGCGGAGCGGCTCGCGCAAGCGGGCGCGGATCTGGTCATCGCCGGCCGGAAGCCGGACGCGCTGGACGCGGCGCACACCGCGATCGAACGGCTGGGCCGGCGGTGCGTTACCGTGACGGCGGACGTGCGCGACGACGGAGCCGGGCGGCGGATCGCCGATCGCGCGGTGTCCGCCTTCGGACGCCTCGACGTCCTCGTCAACAACGCCGGGATCAACCACCGCACGCCGACGCTGGAGGTGACCGAGGCCGAGTGGGACGAGGTGGTCGACACGAACTTGAAAGGGGTGTTCTTCTGCGCGCAGGCCGCGGCGCGGGTCATGCTGGCGGCCGGCGGCGGCTCCATCGTCAACGTCGGCTCGACGATGAGCTTCGTCGCCCTGCCGAACCGCGCGACCTACTGCGCGAGCAAGGGCGGCGTGGCCACCCTCACCAAACAGCTCGCCATGGAGTGGGCCCCGCGCGGGATCCGCGTCAACGCCGTGGCGCCGACGTTCGTCGAGACGGAGATGACGGCGGAAGTGCTGCGGGACCCCGCCACCCGCGCGCAGGTGATCGGCCGCATCCCGATGGGGCGCGTCCTCGACGTCGACGAGGTCGCCCGAACGGTCCTGTACCTGGCGTCACCGGCCGCCTCTGGCATCACCGGGATCATCCTGCCGGTCGACGGAGGATATCTCGCGCACTGACATGGAGCACCGGGTCCTCTTCCTCCCGGGCGCGCGCGGCGATCGGCGTTTTTGGCGCCCGGTCGCCGGCCTGCTGCCGCCGCGGTACGAGCGGGTGTTCGTGGAGTGGCCCGGGCACGGATCCGTCCCGGCGGATCCGCGCGTCTCCCTGTTCGATCACCTCGTGGCGCTCGTCACGGACCAGATGGACCGGCCGGTCGACCTGATCGCGCAATCGATGGGCGGAGCGGTGGCGATCCGCGCGGCCCTGGACCGGCCGGCGATGGTCCGCCACATCGTCCTCTCGGCCGCTTCGGGCGGCGTCGACCTGTCGCGGTTCAGCACCGAAGACTGGCGCACGCCGTACAGGCGGGAGTATCCTCACGCCGCCGGGTCGGCGGTGCTCCTGGACCACCGGGACGATCTCAGCGAGCGCATCCGGACGATCACCGCGCCGACACTCCTCTTGTGGGGGGACAGCGATCCGATCAGTCCGGTTGCCGTCGGGGAGTATCTCGCGAGCCTGCTGCCGCGATCGAAACTGATCGTCGTCCCCGGAGGCTCACACGGCTTCGCGGAAGAACAACCCGAGGTGGTCGCCCCCTACATCGCGAGCCACCTTGCGCTCGAAGTGTAGCCACGTCTCAACGCACGGAGGCCCGTCATGGCACGGACCAAGAGGAGCAGCCCGAGACGGAGCGCGGCGAGGCGCGGGGGACAGGCCGAGCGCAACCTCGCCAAAATGGGCCTCACGCTGCCGCCCGCGCCGACGGCGGTGGCCAATTACGTCGGAGCGGTCGTCGCCGGGAAGCTTGTCTTCGTCTCCGGCCACGGTCCGGTCCAAAACGGGGAGCTGATTTACCGGGGCAAATTGGGCCGCGAGTTCACCACGGCCCAGGGTCAAGAGGCCGCGCGCCTCGTCATGCTGAACTGCCTCGCCACGCTGAAGGCGGCGATCGGCAGCCTCGACCGCGTGCGCCGCGTGGTCAAGCTCCTCGGCATGGTCAACGGTACCCCCGAGTTCACGGAACAGCCGCAAGTCATCAACGGCGCGTCCGACCTGCTCGTGGCGGTCTTCGGCGACCGCGGCCGGCATGCGCGCTCCGCGGTGGGCATGGGGTCGCTGCCGTTCAACATCGCGGTCGAGATCGAGATGATCGTGGAGATCCGCTGAGCGGAGGGGACCAACTCGGCCGGCACGACAGCGCTAGGGGCGCGTTGTGCCCTTCGCCGGATCGACCGCTCGCGACTCCTGTTTGGCTGCCCACGCAGCGATCTCGGCGACCGTCGCGAACCAGACGCCCGGCACGTTCCGCATGTGCTGGATCAGCTGCTCGAGCCCGAGCAACCGTCCGGCGCGGCCCGAGATCCACGGATGCATCGTCAGGATGAAGCACCCGTTCTCTCGCCGCATCCCGTCGAACTCCTGCGCCCACATGCGGATGACGCGGTCGGGATCCGAGATCTGGTTGCTCGCCCCGTAGACGTGGCGGTACATCGGCGCGTCGTCGAGCAGCCACTGCACCGGCACCTCGACGAGCGGTCCCGACGGCGTCGTCAGATGGTACGGAATGTCGTCCCCCATCAGCGAGCTGTCGTAGACGAAGCCGCGGGACTTGAGGAGCGCCGGCGTGCCGGCGTTGAGCTCCCACGACGGCGACCGGTACCCGGTCGGTCGCAGGTCGAGACAGGATTTCCAGATATCGAGCTGCGCTTCGAGGACCCGCGCCTCTTCGTCGCCGCTCAGGGTATCGAGCGATTCGTGCACGTTGCCGTGGGCGGCCAGTTCGTGGCCGGCGTCGCGGATCGGCCGGATGGCCGCCGTATGGTGCGCGATCGTCCAGCCCGGCACATAGAACGTGCCGCGGAGTCCGTACCGCTCGAGCAGCCGCAGGATCCGTTCGACGCCGGTGCGCACCCCGAACCGGCGCTCCTCGTTGGCGGCGAGCGAGCGCGCCGCCCGCTCCGGCTCCCGGAAGATCAGCGCGGACTCGGCGTCGACGTCGAACGTTAGCGCGACCGCGCAGTCGTGCCCGTCCGGCCATCGGTATCGCATCGCTGCCTCCCCGCCGGGACGGTTTACGCGCCCGGCACCGTCGCCTTGAACTCGTCCCACATCGCTTTGACCTGATCCGGCTGGTACAGCACGTCGAGCGCCGTCATGGCGAGTCCCTTCGCGGCGGCCAGCATGGTATCGTAGCCCCGCGGGGAGCCCGCGGCCTCGCGGAATTCCACGGTGTGCCCGGAGACATCGTCGGCGATCTTAAGATACGGGTGGATGGTGGGACAGACCATGCTGACGTTCCCGATGTCCGACGATCCCACGCCGCCCTCGCTCGGCGGCCGCTCGCCTTCGATCCCGAGACGGCCCATGTTGCCGGCGAAGAGATCCGCGAGGGCCTGGTTGTTGTAGCGCTCCGCGTACAGGAGGCCCATCTCGAACTCGACGCGCGCGCCGGTCTGGGCCGCGGCCCCCTCGGCGCACCGCTTGACCTTGGCCATCACGTCCGCCTGCGTCGCGCGGGTCGCCGCGCGGACGAGAAAGTCGCCCTCTGCGTAGGCGGGCACCACGTTCGGGGCGTCGCCGCCCTTCGTGATGATGCCGTGGATCCGCACGTCGCTCGGCACGTGCTGCCGCAGCGAGTCGATCGCGTGGTAGGTGAGGAGCAGCGCGTTGAGCGCGTTGATGCCCTTCTCGGGCATCGCGGCCGCGTGCGCCGGCCTGCCGTAAAACTTCACGAGCACCGACTGCGCGGCGAGCGCGCCCCGCGTCCACCAGTTGTTGCGCGACGGGTGGAACATCATCGCCGCGTCGACCCCTTCGAACGCCCCCTGCTCGACCATGACGACCTTGCCGCCCACCGTCTCCTCGGCCGGCGTGCCGAGCACGGTCAGCGTGCCGGGCAGCTTGGGCACCGCGCGGCGCAGCGCCACCGCGGCGCCGACGCTCGCCATGCAGATCAGGTTGTGGCCGCACGCGTGTCCGAGGCCGGCCAGCGCGTCGTACTCCGCGAGCAGCGCCACGTGCGGGTGCGCCCCGCTTCCGCGCGCCTCGGCCCGGAACGCCGTCTCCATGCCGGCGATCGGGCGCTCGACCGAGAAGCCCGTCTCGCGCAGCAGGGCACCGACCCACTCCGCGGCCTGGCGCTCCTGCATGCCGAGCTCCGGGTTCTCGTGAATCCGCCGGCTGAGCGCGACGAACTCGCCGCGCGCGGCGTCGATCTCCTTACAGACGCGCTCTTTGAGCGCGTTCAGGTCGTCCATGGATTCACCTCTACGCGCGCTGAATGAACTGGTAGGAGACGCCGCCGGTCGTCTCCGCGACCGTCCGGATGATGAGACGGTCGCCGACTTTGCGGGGCTCCGGCTCCATCGTCTTCACGCCGAGCGGGGCGAGCGTCTTCAGCGCCTCCGCGATGCTGCTCACCTCGACCGCGATGTGCTCGATCCGCGCCCGGTGGCCGCCCTCACCGAGCTGCTTCCGGCGCGCCTCCGGATCGTCGAGCTGGATCACCTCGACGTCCACGCCGGACACGCCGTAGAACGCGGCCCTGAGCTTGGTCTCGGCGATGTTGATCTCCCGCGTCACGGGCAACCCGAAGACCTCGCCGAGCCACTTCTTCTGTTCGCCAAGGTCGGCGACGATCACGCCGATGTGGTCGATGCGCTTAAAGAGCGGAGCCACCATTCCCACCTCCGTCGCGGTATCCGCCGTGCGGTACGTAATGACTACCCCCGCGAATCGCGGGAGACCTGCGCCGGCAACCACGTCATCAAAGCCGGCCCGGACGGTTTGGGAAGAGCGCCGTGCCATGTTACGTTATTGTAGGCGGCACCGCCGCGGGCGGGGCGCTCAGGTTCGGCACAAAGGGGGAGGCTCGCCGATGACCGCACCGCCACCGCATCTCTTCCGGCCGCTGCCGATCCGCGGCGTGACGCTCCGCAATCGCCTCGTCGTCTCGCCGATGTGCCAGTACTCGTGCGAGGCGCGGGACGGCCTGGCTACCGACTGGCATCTCGTGCACCTCGTCAGCCGCGCGGTGGGCGGCGCCGGCCTCGTCTTCACCGAGGCAGCCGCCGTCAGCCCGGACGGCCGCATCTCTCCACAAGATCTCGGCTTCTGGTCGAACGCGCACGCCGGCGCGCTCGAGCGCGCTGTGGCCCTGATCAAGGCCAACGGCGCCGCGGCGGGCATCCAACTGGCGCACGCCGGACGGAAGGCGAGCACGCGCCGGCCGTGGGAGGGTATTGCGGGCATCCCGGATGCCGACGGCGGATGGACGCCGATCGCGCCGAGCCCGATCGCGTTCAACGAGACGTACCGGGAGCCGCGGGAGATGAGCGCCGTGGACATCGCGGCCGTCGTTCGCGCGTTCGCCGGCGCGGCGGCGCGGGCGCTCCGGAGCGGGTTCGACGTGATCGAGATCCACGCGGCCCACGGGTATCTGCTCCACGAATTCCTCTCGCCGCTGTCGAACCGGCGGACGGACCGCTACGGCGGCGCATTTGAAAACCGCATTCGTCTACTGCTCGAGACGGTGGACGGCGTACGCGCGGAGTGGCCGCGGGACAAGCCCCTCTCCGTCCGCCTGTCGTGCACCGACTGGGTGCCCGGCGGATGGGACATCGACGATACGGTCCAGGTGTCGGCGGAGCTCGCCCGCCGCGGAGTCGACGTCGTCGACACGTCGAGCGGCGGCCTGTCGACGGCGCAGGAGATCCCGCTCGGCCCCGGCTATCACGTGCCGTTCGCCGAGCGCATCCGCCGCGAGGCCGGCATCATGACGATGGCCGTGGGACTGATCACGACGGCCGAGCAAGCCGAGGCGATTCTCGCCGAAGGACGCGCCGACTTAATCGCGATGGCGCGGGAGTTCCTGCGCGATCCGTACTTCCCGATGCGCGCGGCAAAGGCGCTCGGCCACCCCGACGCGGCGCCCTGGCCGGTGCAGTACGTACGCGCGAAATAGCCCCGCGGCGCGGCTGGAGGAAGGCCTCCCGAGAGGGTGGAACCCTTGGCCTTGCCTGCGTCGTACCCACCGAGTGAGGTCACACCAGGAGGGCCACGATGAGCGTCGGTAAGTTGCTGCGCAGCCCCGCCGTCCGCGCGGCGGTATCGGGTTGGCTGGACGGGACGGTCACGAGACGTGAGTTGTTCCGCGGACTGGGCGCGCTCGGCATCGGCGCGGCCGCCTCCTCGGCGGTCATCGGCGCGTTCGGCGAATCGGCGATGGTCGCCGCGGCGCAGTCCTTCAAGGGACAGACGCTCGTCGTCACCAGCTACGGCGGGACCTGGCAGCAGTTCATGGAAGACGAGCACATTCCCGCGTTCGAGGCGCTGACGGGCGCCAAAGTCGAACTGGCGATCGGCCTGGCGAAGGACTGGTTTGCCAAGATGCGCGCCGCCGGCAAGAACAATCCGCCGTACGACGTCTTTGTCACCAACGAAACGTACCTCGCGCAGCTGCGTCTCGAGGGTTTTTTTGCGCCGCTGCCGGCCGACAAGGTCCCGAACCTCCAGTTCGTGCCGAAGGAATTGCGCCAGCCCAAGGACGTCGGCGTGCTCGGGCTCGTCGGGCCGCTCGGCATCGCCTACCGCACCGACCAGGTGAAGAACCCGCCGTCGTCGTGGCTGGACCTCGGCAAGTACGGCAACAAGACCTGCTTCTTCCAGATCGGCAACTCCGGCGAGCCGCAGCACGTGATGAAGCTGGCGCAGACCCTGACCAGGGACTACAAGAACTGGAAGCCCGCGATCGACTGGATCGCGAAGAACATGTGCGCCGCCCGGCAGGTCGACTTCAGCGGCACCGAATTGAACATGATGACCCAGGGCGAGGTCAACGTCGGCCTCATCGACTCCCCGGACTGGGCGCTCATGAAGGCGAAGGGCCTGCCGGTCGCGTGGGTGCTGCCGAAGGAAGGCTACTGCGGCATGTTCGAGCAGGACATGAACGTGACCGTCGGCAGCAAGGTCACGGATCTCGGCCAGGCCTTCATCAATTACTGGCTGAGCCCGCCGATCCAGCAGAAGTGGGCCGAGAAATTCTACTGGACGCCGGCCAACCCCCACGTCAAGATCTCGGCGGGCGTCGCGCCGCTCATCCCGGTGACGCAGGACCAGTTGGGCAAGATCCCGCGCTGGGACTACGTCTGGCTCAACACCTCCGGCGCCCGCGACCAGATGACCGACGCCTGGAACCGCCAGGTGCACAGCTGCTGATTGGCTGAGATCAGGCTCCGCGGCCTGACGAAGCGCTTCGGCGAGGTCCTCGCCGTTTCGGAATTCACGCTCGAGGCGGCGTCCGGCGAGCTCGTCGCGCTGCTCGGACCGTCGGGCTGCGGCAAGACGACCACGCTGCGGATGGTCGCGGGGTTCGAGACGCCGACGGCCGGCCGGATCACGCTCGGCGAGCGCGACGTGACGGAGGTCGCACCGGAGCGGCGGAACTGCGGCATGGTCTTCCAGCACTACGCGCTGTTTCCGCATCTCACGGCCGCCCAAAATGCCGCGTTCGGCCTCGAGATGCGCCAAGTGCCCCGGGCGGAGATCGCGCGGCGGGTCGCGGCCATCCTCGAGCGCGTCGGCCTCGGAGGGCTCGGCGGCCGGTTCCCCCGCCAGCTGTCCGGGGGCCAGCAGCAGCGGACGGCGCTCGCGCGCGCGCTCGTGATCAATCCGAGCGTGCTGCTGCTCGACGAACCGCTGGCCAACCTGGACGCGAAGCTCCGCGAAGAGATGCGGTTCTATATCAAGTCGCTGCAGCGGGAGTTCGGCATCACCACGCTCTACGTCACCCACGACCAGGCCGAGGCCCTCGTGCTCGCCGACCGCGTGGCGGTGATGATGGACGGGATGCTGCGGCAGTTCGACGTCCCGGAGGAGATCTACCACCGGCCCCGCTCCGCGGCGGTCGCCGCCTTCATCGGCCTCACGAACCTGCTCCCGGGACGCGTCGCGTCACGTTCGGGAGAGGCGCTCGTCGTCGAGACGCCAGCCGGTCCCCTGCGCGGCCGGGGCGTCACCGGCCTGGCGCCGGGCGCGCGGACGGTCGTGAGCGTCCGGCCCGAGCACATCGACCTCGACGGTGATGCGGCGGGTGCGCCCGAACCGGCCGGGAGGTTGAACCGCCTTCGCGGCGTCGTCGCCGAGCGCACCTTTCTCGGTGCGGTCACGGACTTTCGGGTCGACGTCGGCGGCGGCCTCGTGATGAGGGTGCAGGGCCGAGGCGCGGCCCACCGGGCTGGCGACCGCGTCGCGATTTCGTTCGCGGAGGACGCCGCCTGGGCCGTGCCCGCGGACGACGGTCTCCAGGCGGCTGATCGGCCGGCGGGAGCGCGGTAGCGTGGCGGCGCTCGCGCGCGGGGAGATCGCCGCCGGGCGGGCGCCGGCGCGGGATGCGGCGCGCCACCTCCTGGTCGCGCCGGTCGCGGTGCTGCTGTTCGGCTTCTTCGTGCTGCCGTATTGCAATCTGCTCGTCATCAGCCTGATGACGCCCAGTCCGACCGCCGCCTACCTCCGCATCTTCACGCTGAGCAATTACGGGCGCATCGTCGGCGACGGGTTCACGTGGGGCGTGATCCTGCACACGCTGCAAATTGGGGTGCTGACGACCGTCGTCGCCCTCGCCGTCTCCTACCCGCTCGCCTACCATCTGGCCCGCGCGCCGCGGGCGCGGAAGGGCTTCCTCATGGCGCTTGTCATCTCGCCGCTGCTCGTGGGGGTGCTGATCCGGACCTACGGCTGGATGATTCTGCTGCAAGATACCGGCTTGATCAACCAGGCGCTGGGATCGCTCGGCCTGCGCGCGCTGCCGCTCATGTACAACGATCTCGGTGTCATGGTCGGGCTGGTGCACGTCTTCATCCCGTTCATGGTGCTCGCAATCGCGGGGCCGATCCGCGCGATCGACCCGGAGCTCGAGCTCGCGGCGCGCTCGCTCGGCGCCGGCTTCTGGCGCACCTTCTGGCGGGTGACGTTCCCGCTGAGCGTGCCGGGTGTCGTCGCGGGGACGATCCTCGTCTTCGTCCTGACGATCAGCTCCTATGTCATCCCGTCGCTGCTCGGCGGCTTCAAGGTGCTGACGGTGCCGATTCTCGTGATCCGGACGATCACCGAGCTGTTCAACTGGCCCGGCGGCAGCGCGTTCGCGATCCTGTTCTTCGCGATCACGATCGCGGCGCTCTGGGCCTACCTCCGCGCGCTCGGACGCGCGGCACATCCCGCCTAGCGATGGTCAACGCGGGCGAACGGCGGTGGCTCGCGCTCGCGGCGGTCGTGCTGTACGTGTTCTTGCTCGCGCCGGTCGTGATCGTCGTGATCGCCGCCCTCAACTCCGGCACGTATCTGCGCTTTCCGCCGGAGGGCGTGTCGCTGCGGTGGTTCCAGGCGTTCGCGCACAGCCGCACGATGGTGCGCTCGTTCAAGTTCAGCGTCGAACTGGCCGCGATCGTCACGGCGATCGCGACGGTCATCGGGACCACGGCGAGCCTGTGGCTGGTGCGCTTTTCGGGACGGTTCCGGACGGTGATGCGTCTCCTGATGATCGCGCCGATCGCCGTCCCCGGCATCCTGACCGGCATCGCGCTCCTGATTTACTTCTACGCGATCGGCTGGGGCAAGTCGGGCGGGCTGTGGGAGCTCGTCGTCGGCCACACGCTCATCTGCATCCCGTACGTCGTGCTGATCGTGAGCGCCGTCCTGGTGCGCTTCGACCGCAGCCTCGAGGAAGCGGCGCGCAATCTCGGCGCGGGACCGCTGGCCGCCTTTCGCCGGGTCACGCTGCCGCTGATCAAGGGCGCGGTGATCTCGGGCGCGATCTTCGCGTTCGTGACGAGCTACGACGAGTTCAACATCTCGCTGCTGCTGCACGGCATCGGCACGGTGCCGCTGCCGATCGAGCTGTTCGACTACCTGCGGTTTTCGTTCGACCCGACCCTCGCGGTCGCCGGCACGATCAGCATCGCGATGGCGGTGTTGGTGGTGCTGATCACGGAGCGGCTCGTCGGTCTCGAGGCACTGTACCTCGGCTGATCCGGTCGTTCAGCCAGGCGCGGGCCGCGGCCACGTCGCCTTCGGTCAACTCATGTCCGGCGGGCTCGACGTGCACGGTCACCTCCGCCCCCGCGTCCTCGAGGAGGACGGCAAGCTGCCGCGTCTGCCCGTAGGGGACGATCGGGTCCTGCCGCCCGGCGGCGATGAAGACGGGGACCCCGGCAAGGGGCGGGCGCGACTCAGGGACGAGCGGCACCATCGCCCGGAAGAGAATCGCGCCCCGCAGCACGTCCGGATGCAGCAGGAGCAGGCCCGCCGCGATGTTGGCGCCGTTGGAGTAGCCGGCGCCGATCACCGCCGCGGGATCGAATCCGTACTCGGCCGACGCGGCGCGCACGAACTCCGCCAACTCGCGGGTGCGCTCGATCAGATCCGGCACATCGAAGACGCCCTCCGCGAGACGCCGGAAGAACCGCGGCATCCCGCGCTCGAGGACCTTCCCCCGCGGACTCAGGAGCGCGGCGCCGGGCGCCAGCGCCGCCCCGAGCGGGAGCAGATCGCTCTCGTCGCCGCCGGTTCCGTGCAGAAGCAGGAGCACCGGACCGCCGGGCGTCCGCCCCGGCACAAAGCGGTGCACGAACTCGATGGACATCGCGGCTTCCTATTCTCTGCGGTCGGGCAGACGAAGCGGCGGAAGCCGGGCTTCGAGCGCCTCGCGGCGTGGCTCGAGCCACGGCGGCAGCCGCAGCGCGGCGCCGAGAGCCTCGGGCGGCTCGTCCACCGTGAACCCGGGCGGATCGGTCGCGATTTCGAACAGCACCCCGCCGGGCTCGTGGTAATAGATCGACCGGAAATACTGACGGTCGCGGACCGGCGTCACGTTGACGCCGGCCTCGAGCAGCCGCCGCCGCCACGACTCCTGCGCGTCGTCCGACGCGGCCCGCCAGGCGACGTGGTGCACCGTCCCGACCGCGACCCGTCCCGGCGACGCGTCCGGCGCGGTGACGACGTCCACGTACGCGGCCGATCCGCCGCCGTCCGCGGTGTACCGCCGGCGGTGTCCGACCGTCCGCGCGAATTGAAAGCCCATGACCTCGGTCAGCGTCCGTTCCGTGCCGGTGTGCTCGTGCTCGAGCAGAGCGACGCTGTGGAACCCGCGGATCGCCTGCGCGACCGGGACCGAAGCACCCGCCCACGGTGAGCCGATGGACTGCCGGGAATCCGCCACGAGCTCGAGGGCGAGGCCGTCCGGATCCGAAAATTCGAGGACGGACTCGCCGAACGGCGACTCCACCGCCTCGAACCGAATGCCGCGCATCCTGAAGCGTTCTTCCCAAAACGCGAGCGCGTCGGGGGGGACGGAAAAGGACACCACCGTCGCCTGGCCGGCGCCGCGGTGGCCGCGGGGCGCGCCGGGCCACGGGAAAAACGTGAGAATCGTGCCCGGGTGCCCGATCTCGTCTCCGAAGTACAGATGATAGGTGCCCGGGTCGTCAAAGTTGACCGTCCGCTTGACCAGATGCAGGCCCAGCGTCCCCGCATAGAAGTCGACGTTCTGCTGCGGGTCGCCGGCGATCGCAGTAACGTGGTGAATACCGTTCAGGCGCCCGCCTGCCGTCATGAAGCGGCGTCGCCGAGCACGACGAACACATCGTCTCCCCGGACCCGCACCGGGTAGGTGGCCACCGGCGTGCGGGCGGGACCCCCGACGACCTGACCCGACGTGACGTCAAACGTGCTGCCGTGCCAGGGACACGTGACGATGCTGCCGTCGAGACTGCCTTCTCCTAAGGGTCCGCCCCTATGCGTGCACGCGTTGGCGATCGCGTAAAAGGTCCCGCCGACGTTGAAGAGGGCAATCGCGGTTCCCTGCGCGTCAACAACCGTACCCGTGCCCGGAGCCACCCCGCCAACCTGGGCTACTTTGACCTCCGCCATGTGAGCCTCCCACATCCTGACGTCGAGACGCCACCCGTCGCGCCACCCTAGCATGCCACGGCGCACGCCCGGCGAGAAGCGCCCGGCACAGGGGCGGCAGATTGTGTGGCGGAATCCTAACGGTGACCAATCCGGTGCCCGTATGAGCAGCGAGACATCTCGAAGCGCGTTTTCGGCCGCGGCCGCGGCGGTGGCCCGCCGTGACAGGGTCATGGCCAAATTGATGAAACGGGCCGGCCCGTTTCGCCTGCCCAGGCCGAGGATCGACCACTTCGGGGCGCTCGCCGAAAGCATTCTGTACCAGCAGCTCGCCGGCGCCGCCGCCCGCGCGATTCACCGCCGATTTGTGGCGCTGTTCGACGGCGACTTGTCGCCGTCGGCCGTCCTGGCGCTGGCCCCTGGGAAGCTTCGCGCCGCCGGGCTCTCCGGCAGCAAGGTGCTCTCCATCCGAGATCTCGCCGCGAAGGTCGCCGACGGCTCCGTCCCGCTGCGCCGTATCGGCCGGCTCCCCGACGAAGAGATCGTCACGCGCCTGTCGGTCGTCCGCGGCATCGGGCCGTGGACCTCCGAGATGTTCCTCATCTTCCAATTGCGGCGGCTCGACGTCTGGCCGGTCGACGACTACGGAATCCGGAAAGGCTACTCGCTCGCCTACGGCCTCCCGGACCTGCTGACGCCGAAGCAGCTCCAGGCCAAGGGCGAACGGTTCCGGCCGTACCGGACGGTCGCAGCCTGGTGCTGCTGGCAGGCCGTTCGCGACCAACGGAAAGGGTGACGCCATGCGCAGCCACGTCGTCGTCTGGATCGATCACACGGAAGCCCGCGTGTTTCACGTGCAGCCGGAGACGCCCGGCCATCCGCAGCCCGAGCCGGTCGACGAGGCGACGATCCTCTCGCCGCGCCATCTCATCCACCGGCATCCCAAGGGACAGGGCGAAGCCAGAGAGCACCCCGAGGACGCCACGCGGTTCTTTCACGAGGTCGCGCGCGCCGTCGAAAGCGCCGATGCGCTTCTGGTCGTCGGTCCGGCCTCGGCGAAGACCGAATTCGTGAAGTACCTGGACGCGCACGATAAGCCGCTGCGGGCGAAGGTCGCCGGCGTCGAGACCGTCGATCATCCGAGCGATCGAGAGATGGTCGCCTATGCGAGAAAGTACTTCAAGGCCAGCGATCGGATGTAAGGCGCCGGACCTGAGACCAATCCCCCGGCCGGCGCGGCGCCGAACTGCGCGACGAGCAGGGATCGCTAGCCGACCGCGCCGGTTTCCCTGAGCGCGGCGATCTCCGCGGGCGAGTAGCCGAGCTCGCCGAGCACCTCGTCCGTGTGCTGGCCGACCGCCGGCGGGGCGACCTGCGCCGCGGCGCGTTGGCCGTCGATCGCCAGGGGCAGATCCACCATCGCAAAGTTTGGGATCTCGGGATGGGCCACCGGCACGAGCAGACCGAGTGCCGCCACCTGGGGATCGGCGGCAACGTCGGCGAGCGTGCGGACGCGGCTGCACGGCACGCCGTGGGCGAGCAGCCGTTCCTCCCAGCGCGCGGCGCCCTCGGTGCGAAAGCGCGCCTCCAAAATCTCGTGCAGCTCGTCGCGGTGCGCGACGCGGTCCGCGTTCGTGCGGAACCGCGGATCGGCCGGCAGATCCGGCAACTCGAGGACCTCGCACAGCTGCACCCAGATCCGGTTGTTGCCGGCCGCGAGCTGGAGATACCCATCGCGGGTGGCGAAGCCCTCGTACGGGGCGATCATCGTCGCGGTAGTCCCGACCGGCTGCGGCACCCGGCCGGTCGCGAGATACCCGAGCAAATGGTAGCCGATCCACGTCACCCCGGTGTCGAGCAGGCTCGTTTCCACGTGCGCGCCGCGGCCGGTGCGCTCCCGGGCCAGCAGCGCACAGACAACGCCGAGCGCCGCCCACATCCCGGTGCCGTTGTCGACGATCGACGGGCCCGTCCTGAGCGGCCTGCCGCCCGGCTCCCCCGTAAGGCTCATGATGCCCGAGTAGGCCTGCAGCACCGGATCGTAGCCCGGCCGGTCCTTGTGCGGTCCCACGGTGCCGAACCCCGTGATGGTGCAGTAGACGATGCGCGGGTTCTCCGCACTGACGCGGGCGTAGTCGAGCCCGCGGCGCGCGAGGCTGCCGCGCCGGAAGCTCTCCAGCAGCACGTCGCTCCGGCGGGCCATCTTCACGATCACGTCGCGCCCCTCGTCGCGGTCCAGGTCGACGGCGACGCTCTTCTTATTGCGGTTGAAGGCGAGAAACGTGGTGCTGATGCCGTTCCAGGCCGGCGGCCGCCACTCGCGCGTGTCGTCGCCGCCGCCGGGCCGCTCGACCTTGATGACCTCGGCGCCGAGATCGCCGAGGATCATCGCACAGTACGGGCCCGCGATGTTGCGGGTCAGATCCAGGACGCGGATCCCCCGCAGCACACCCCCCGCAGGAGGCCGCGAGGCGGCCGGAGGTCCTGCGTCAGACGGGGGGGCCGCCTCCCGCGGGCCGGTCATTTCGCCGTCTTCGGCCGCGGCCGGTCGCGCCGCGGGGACTGCCCGCGCTTGTAGATCAGGATCGTGCGCTCGAACTCGATCACGACGGTGCCGTCCTGCTTGTAGCCGCGCGTCCGGAATCGCAGGATGCCGACGTTCGGCCGCGACCGCGACTCGCGCTTCTCGAGCACCTCGGTCTCCGCGTAGAGCGTATCGCCGACGAACACCGGCGCCGGGAGGGTCACCTTGTCCCAGCCGAGGTTCGCGAACGCGTTCTCGCTGATGTCGATCACCGACTGCCCGGTCACGAGCGCGAGCGTGAACGCGCTGTTGACGAGGGGCTTGCCGAACTCCGTCTTCGACGCGTAAGCGTAGTCGAAATGGACGGGGTTCGTGTTCATCGTCAGGTTGGTGAACCAGACGTTGTCGGTGTCCGTGATCGTGCGCCCGTACGGGTGCTCGTACACGCTGCCGACCTCGAAATCTTCGAAGAAGCGGCCCTCCGCGGTCGTGCGGGTCATCGGATCCCCCGATCGTGTGTCATCGGCGGCCGCGCTAGTACGACTTCGGCAGCCCGAGCACGTGCTGCCCGAGATAGGCGAGGACGAGGTTGTTCGCGATCGGCGCGACGGTGTAGAGGCGCGTCTCCCGAAACTTCCGCTCCACGTCGTAGTCCGCCGCGAACCCGAACCCGCCGTGGGTGTCGAGGCAGGCGTTGGCAGCCTCCCACGCCGCGTCGGCCGCGAGCAGCTTGGCCGTGTTGGCCTCCGCCCCGCACCGCTGTCCGTGGTCGAACAGCCACGCCGCCTGAAACCGCACGAGGCTCGCCGCCTCGAGGTGCGCGTACGCGAGCGCCAGCGGAAACTGCACGCCCTGGTTGGCGCCGATCGGCCGGCCGAACACGACGCGCTCCTTGGCGTAGCGCGACGCACGCTCGACGAACCACCGGCCGTCGCCGACCGACTCCGAGGCGATGAGAATGCGCTCCGCGTTCCAGCCGTCGATGATGTAGCGGAAGCCGAGCCCCTCCTCGCCGATCAGGTTCTCGGCCGGCACCTCGAGATCGTTGATGAACAGCTCGGTCGAATGGTGGTTGATCATCAGCTGGATCGGCTTGATCTGAATCGTGCCGCGCTCGACGGCCTCCTTGAGATCGACCATAAACACGGAGAGGCCGCGCGTCTTGTCGGTGAGCTGGTCGTACGGCGTCGTCCGCGCGAGCAGCAGCATCAGATCGGAGTGCTCGGTCCGCGAGATGAACACTTTCTGGCCGTTGACCGCGTAGCGGTCGCCGCGGCGGACCGCGGTCGTCTGGATGCGCGTCGTCTCCGAGCCGGCGGCCGGCTCCGTCACGCCGAACGCCTGCAGGCGCAGCTCGCCGGAGGCGATGCGCGGCAGCCAGCGCTTTTTCTGCGCCTCGCTGCCGTGCCGCAGCAGCGTGCCCATGATGTACATCTGCGCGTGGCAGGCGCCGGAGTTGCCGCCGGACCGGTTGACCTCCTCGAGGATCAGCGCCGCCTCGGTGATGCCGAGGCCGGTCCCGCCGTACTCCTCGGGGATCAGCGCGGCCAGCCAGCCGCCCTGGGAGAGCGCCTTGACGAACGCGTCGGGATAGCCGCCGGTGCGGTCGAGCTCGCGCCAGTACGCGTCGGGATACTGCCGGCAGAGCGCGCGGACGCCGTCGACGATCTGCCGCTGGTCGTCGCTCAGTTCGAAGTGCATGGGACCTCCGTCAACGTTCGCTACCAGCCTCTACGAAGAGAATCGGGCGTAGTCCTGTCGGCGCGGGCGCCCGCGCCGCCGATCAGAACACGCCGGCGAGCCCGAGGAGGCCCGCGACCACGAACGCCCACAGCGGGTTGACGTTGGTCGTGTAGGCCAGCAGCGCGGTACCCGCCGTCACCGCGAACGCCGCGGCGCTGTGGTCCGCGGCGCGTATCAGAATGAGCGCGCTCGCGGTGATGAGGCCGACCATCACCGGGGTGAGCGCGGCCTGAATCGCCGCCCGCCACCGGCTGCCGCGGATCCGGCCCCAGACGCGCGCCACGAGGTAGGCCAGCGCCGCCGGCGGCAGGCAGATCGCCATCGTCGACACGACGGCGCCCGCCGCGCCGGCCGCCTGGAAGCCGATCAGCGTCGCGATGAACGAGTTGGGACCCGGCTCCGCCTGGCTGAGCGCATAGAGGTCCGCGAACTGCCGGTCGGTGATCCAGCGCGCGGCTTCCACCGCCTCACGATGAATCTCCGGCAGCACCGTGTTGATGCCGCCGAATCCGAGCAGCGAGACTCCGGCGAAGACGCGGGCCAGCGTGACGAGCGTGCCGGCCGCGGTCACGCCGTGCGCCGCCAGACGAGCGCGATGCTCAGCGGCGCCAGCGCGAGCAGCGTCCAGGCGACGGGCCAGCGCAGCAGGCCGACCGCGACGAACGCCGCGGCCATGACCGGCGCCGACGTCCAGGAGCGCTGCCTGAGGACCGGCCGCGCGACGTGACCGGCCAGCCCAAGCGCGAGCCCCGCCGCGGACGCGGCGACGCCGGAGAAGACGCCGTGCACGGGCGCGAGCGCCCCGAACCGTGCGTAGAGCGCCGCCATCGCCGTGACGATCAGCATCGGCACCAGGAGCAGACCGGCGAGGGCCGCCACGGCGCCCGGGAACCCGCGGTACCCCTCCCCGAGCACGGTCGCGAGGTTCACGATATTGGGCCCGGGGAGAAACTGGCAGAGGCCCAGGAGGTCCGCGAACTCTTCCGGACGCAGCCAGCGCCGCCGGCGCACGAGCATCCGGTGCGCCCAGAACATCGCGCCGCCGAAAGCCGTGCAGCCGACCAGCAGAAACGCCCAGAAGATCTCGGCGAGCCCGGGGGCGTCTTGGCTCGCGCCGTAGGCCCAGGCGCCGCCGGCACCGCCCGGTGTCATTACATGGTTGCCGTCCGCCTGCCGGCCGGCAGCGTGATCGTCCAGCGCGCCTATGTCTCCGCGTTCGCGGCGGTGCCCAGCGCGTCCCGGATCGCGGCCGCGATCACCGCGGGATCCTGCGCGCCGGAGATCTGGCGCGCCCCGTCGATGATGAAGTGCGGCACCCCCTGGATGCCGGATCGTATGGCGCGGTCCTCTTCTCTCCGCACGTCGGCTTCGCCGTCGCGGCCGGCGAGGAGCGCCGCCGCGCTCTCGCGTGGAATGCCCGAGGCCGCGGCGAGGTCCGCGAGCACGCCGTGATCGCCGGCGTCGCGGCCGTCCAGAAAGTACGCGTGGAACAGCGCCTCCGCGAGCGCGTCCTGCCGGCCCAGCGAATCGGCGAGCCAGAGCAGCCGGTGCGCGTCGAAAGTGTTGGGCGTCCGCTGGATCTTGTCGAACGCGAACGGGATCCCGACGCTTTCGCCGACCGCCAAAAGGCGCGCGTCCAACCGCTGCGATCGTTCGAGACTGCCGAACTTGGCGCGGCGGTAGGCCGCGCGGTCGACGCCTTCGCGGGGCAGATCGGGGTTGAGCTCGTAGGGCTTCCAGGTCACGTGGACATCCGCGGCCCCGCCGGGCGCACCGCCGCGCACGATCGCGAGGGCCTGCTCGAGGCGGCGCTTGCCGACGAAGCACCAGGGACAGACGACGTCCGAGACGACTTCGATTCGCACGATCAGGCCGCCAGGTGCCGGGCGAAGAACGCCAGCGTCCGGGCCCACGCGTCACGCGAGGGGCCGATCCGGAACGAACGCCGCTCGTCGTTGAAGAACGCGTGCGGCGCGCCCGGGTAGACGTGGTGCTCGAACGGCTTGCCGGCCGCCTTCATCGCCTCGGCAAACGCCGGCACCCCCTCCGTGATCCGCGGGTCGTCGCCGCCGTAGAAGCCCATGACGGGACAGCGGATGTTCGGAATCTGATCGGCCGGCGGCGCGGCCCCATAGTAGATGGCGGCGGCCGCGAGGGCCGGCTCCGCGCACGCGAGGCGCCCGGACAAGGCCCCGCCCATGCAGTAGCCGGTCGAGCCGACGCGCGCGCCTGTGGCCCGCGGATGCGCCTGCACGTGCCGGACCGCCGCGCGGAGGTCGCCGACGTAGCGGTCCCAGGGGCGGTTCGGATTGAAGAGCAGGCCCATCGTCTCCTGAAGCGCGGTGCGCCGCGGCTCGGCCTGCTTCGCGGCGGCGGCGTCGCGCTCGGCGGGATTCTGCCAGACGGCCGGCGGCACCGTCTCGAAGAACGCCTTCACCGCCGCGATCCGCTCCTGCGACAGCGCGGGCGGGAGGCTGCCGTGGGAATATAATTCCGGCGCACACGCAAGGTAGCCCGAGGTCGCAAACCGGCGGACCAGATCCTGAATGTGCCCGTCGACGCCCCAGATCTCCATGATAACGACGACGGCCGGTAGCGGCTCGTCGCCGTGGTCGGGCCATGCCTGGTAGGCGCGCACCCCGGCGCCCGCGGAATCATAGGTCACCCACTCGTCGCGCAGCTTCACAAGGACCACCTCATACCGGCCGACCCGCGGCCGGCCACCATGTAATGAAAGCAGGGTTGATCGAGAACTAGTTTACGCCGACGCCAGCACCGCGTCGACCGCGGCCTCGAGCTTGGCGCGCGACTCCTCGAGATGCCGCCGGGCCGCGGCGACCTCGCCGTCGTCGCGCGCGAGCCGCGCGCGGTACTCGTCGATCTGCCGCCGGGCTTCCTCCGGCGCCGGACCGCCGTAGAGGGTCCGGCTCCTGACGAAGTGCTCGGGATCCAGCGCGCGGCGGAGGCTCTCCTTGCTCAGGTGCACCGGCTCGCCCATGTATTCGACCGCGGCCTCGTCGAGCAGCGCCGGCGTCACGTCGCCCGGCCCAAAGCCGCGCTCGTATCCGTAGCGGACGAGGATGCCGACGATCTGATGCGCGGTCCGCCAGGACATATTCTTGTCGCGTACGAGCGCCCCGGCGATGTCCGTCGCCTGCGCCCAAAATTCCCCGGCGCGGCGGCGCATCAGCTTCGTATTCCACCGCACCTCCGGCATCAGCTGCCGCCACCACCTGAGGTCCCGCACCGTGTCGTCGAACAGCCGCCACAGCAGCTCGCCGGCATACTGCCGCTCGAGCGCCGGCACGCCGGTGGGGCCCTTGTCCACGTGGAATCCGACGACGAGCGCGCCGAGGCTCATCGAGGCCATGCCCTTGACGTACTGCGGCCCGTACGGGTTCTTCTTCTGCATCATGATGCTGCTCGTGCCGCAGAACCGGTCCGGGATGTCGACCGTCCCGAACTCCGACGTGCTCCACAGCACGATGTCGTCGGCCCAGCGGCCGACGCTGTTGTTCAGCACGGCGAGGAAGCAGAACGCCTCGAGCGAGACGTCGCCGGTCTGGATCGCGTCGAACGTGTTGCGGATCGGCTGATCGAAGCCGAGCAGCTCGGACGTGCGGTGCCGGTTCAACGGGAAGTCCGACCCGGCCATGATCGCCGCGCCGGCGGGGCTCTGGTTCGTCCGCCGGTAGAGCGCGAGGCCGCGCTCGAAGTCCCGCTCGAGCACCGCCGCCGACGCGATCAGATAGTGGGCCAGCGTGATCGGCTGGGCGTGCTGCCCAAACGTGTACCCCGGCATGATCGTCTCGACGTGCTCGGCCGCCATCGTGAGGAACATTTCGCGCACCCGGTTGATCTCGCCGAGGACCTCGAGCACGCGGTCGCGCTGCGGAATGCGGCGGGAGATCGCGCCGAGATCGCCGGAGCTGCGTCCGAGGTGGATGCGGCCGCCAACCTCCTCGCCGAGCCGGCGGATCAGCATCTGCTCGCCGGAGTGATTGCCCCCGCCGACGCGCAGCCGGACCTGCTCGGTGCCCTCCTGCTCGGACTCACGGAGGACGGAGAGCATCGCCGCGGCATCGGCCTTCGGAATCAGGCTCTCCTCGGCGAGCATCACGAGGTGCGCCTTGTCGAACGCGTGCACCGAGTACAGGGTCTTGAGGACCCGGTCGCTGCGGTGCTCCTCGACGTCGGGAAGGACGTCCTCATCGAGGCGAATGCCCGCGTTTCGAAAGCCGCGATACTCCGACGACCGCTGCTTGCGCATCTCCTACCCCCTTGAACGGGTGTGCGCCGGCGTGGCGGCGTCCAGCAGGGAGCCGAGCGACGGCTCCGCCTCGAGCCCGCCGACGATCTCGCGCACGCGCGCCGCGCCGCGCGCGCCCAGCACCGCCGACGCGAGGCCCATGAACTTCGCCTCGACGTCCGCGGCGCTCAGCGGATTGCGCGCGTGGCCGCGTGGGAACTCCTGCGACCCGGTGAAGCGCCGTCCGTCCGCCGTCTCGACCTCCACGACCTTCGGCGTCTCTTCGGTGAACGCCGGATCCTCGACGAGCTCCACGCGGGACGCGAGCGTGCGCACCGCCGGATCGCGCAGCAGCGGCTCGCCGTACTCGTCGCGGCCGGCGCGTCCGGTACGCAGCGCCACGGCGAAGCTGTAGGGCAAGCTCATCTGCGCGTCGAGCGTCGTCTCGACGTCGTGCTTGCCGAGCTGCCGCACCGCGTACGCCGTGCCCCGCACGGTGACCCTGGCCACCTGGTCGGCGGATACGTTGTGGCACGCCAGGAGGTCTTGAAAGGCCCCGAGCGGCGCGTGAATCGCGGCGCAGCAGGCAAACGGCTTGATGCCGGAGCGCATGATGAGATACCGGCGGCCGAGGTCCGCGGTGACCGCCGCGGGGTCGGACGGTCCGGCGTCGTACGTGGACAGGAACCCGCCCCACGGCGCCTCGAGGATCTCGGACGGCCCGGTGAACCCCTGCTCCGCGAGGTACGCCGCGAGCACGCCGTTTTCGGCGGCTTTGCCCGGATGCAGGCGCTTCGTCATCGCGCCGTCGCGGATGAAGGCCCACAGCCCGCCGGTGAACGAGCCCGCGATGCCGATGGCGTGGGCCGTCCCGGCGGCGCCGAGGTCCAGCGCCTTGGCCGCGGCCGCCGCGGCGCCGAAGCTCCCCACCGTGCCGGTGGAGTGCCAGCCCCGCGCGTTGTGGGGTTTGTACGCTCCCGCGGCGTCCATCACGCGCGCGGCGACGTCGTAGCCGGCGACGACGGCCGCGAGCAGGGCCTTGCCGGAGATCCGCCGGTGCTCGCCGGCCGCGATCGCGGCCGGCACGACGACCGCGCCGGAGTGGCCGCAGCCCCCGTAATCGTCCAGCTCCCGCGCGTGGGCGCGGGTGCCGTTCGCGAGCGCCGCGCCCGGCACGCTGCTGCGCATCGTGGTGCCCCAGACGGCGCAGAGGTCCCCCGGCGCGCAGATCGCCAGCGCCGCGAGCGCGCGGTCGCCTTCGTCGGTGCCCACCCCGCCGAGCGCCGCGCCCACCGTGTCGAGCACCGCCGACTTGGCCCGTGCAACCACCTCGGCCGGAAGATCCTCGTAGCGCAGACCGGCGACGAACGCCGCGAGATGGCCGCTCAGCGTCACGCGCTCACGGACCTGCATGTTCGATCGCCTCCTTGACGGTCATCGCTGCTCCGAGCGCGGATTCAACGCATCGTTCAGCCCGTCGCCGACCAGGTTGACGCTCAACACGGCCAGCAGGATCGCGAGGCCGGGGAAGGTCGACAACCACCAGGCCTCGCCCAGGAACGCCTGCGCCGTGTTGATCATCGTGCCCCAGCTGACGTGATTGGGGTCGCCCAGCCCGAAGAAGCTGAGCCCCGCCTCGAGCAGAATCGCCTGCGCGACGTCGAGGGATCCCGCGACGACCGCGGGGGCGATCGCGTTCGGCAGGATCTCGCGGACGATGATCAGGAGCGGGGACGCCCCCACCGCGCGGGCGGCCTCGACGAACTCATACGTGCGCAGCCGGAGAAACTCCCCCCGCACGAGGCGCGCCACCGCCGGCCAGCCGAGGATGGCGATGACGAAGATAATTTTGGCGAGGCCCGGCCCCGACAGCGCGATGATGATAAGCGCGAGAAAGAAGCGCGGTACGATCTGAAAGAACTCCGTCGTCCGCATCAGCACCGCGTCGGCTCTGCCGCCGAAGAACCCCGCGACGGCGCCCATCGCGACGCCGATCAGCGTCGACGACGCGGCCGCGAGCACACCGACAGCGAGCGAGATGCGGGCGCCGTGCAGGATCTCGCTCAGCACGTCCCGTCCGAGGTTGTCGGTGCCGAGCCAGAACCGCGGTCCGGGGGACACGAACGGCGGCCCCGCGAGCGCCTGCGGGTCGTGCGGGGCGATCCACGGCGCGAGCACGGCCGCGGCCGCCAGAAGCGCGAGCGCCGCGGCGCCTGCGACCGCGCCCCGGTGCCGCGCGAACCGCCTCCAGCGCCGGACGGTGCCGGACGCCGAGGTCCCCGGCCGGGCCGGCGTCAATTTCATGGTGGCGGGCCGCTGGTCGCCCGGCGCGCCGCGCGCCGGCCCGGCGCCCGCCAGCGCGGAGGACATCCCGCCGTCGCCGGCGCCGCCGTCTGGAATGGAGGTCATCGCGCGGTCCCCGTCACGTATAGCGGATCCGGGGATCGAGATAGCCGTACACGATGTCGGTCAGCAAGTTCGCGGCGACCGCGACGGCGGCCGCGAGCGAGAAGATGCCGAGCAGCACCGGATAGTCGCGCGTGGAGAGCGACGTAAAGAGCAAGAGGCCGACGCCCGGCCACGCGAACACGGTCTCGACGAGCGCGGAGCCCGTCAGCAGGAACCCGAGATCGAATCCCATGATCGTGACCACGGGCAGCACGGCGTTACGGACCGCGTGCCGCGCCACGACCCGCGAGGCGGACAACCCCTTCGCCCGGGCCGTGGTCACGTAGTCGCGGTGCAGCACGTCGATCAGGCTCGTGCGCATCAGCCGCGCGTTGACGGCGAGATACCTGGGGCAGAGCGCGACCGCGGGCAGGATCAGGTGCCGGCCGACGTCGGCGAGGTGCGCGCCGCCCGTGAGCTGCCGCCGCACGGCCTGCATGCCCTCCGCCGGCAGCCAGCCGAGCCACAGCGCGAACGCCAGCACGAGCAGCTGGCCGAGCCAGAACACCGGGATCGAGTACCCGGCGAGGGCCGAGGTCATGACGAGATGGTCGAGCGCGGAATTGCGGCGCAGCGCGGCCGCGATCCCGATCAGCGGACCGAGGACCGCCGCCGCCGCCCACGCGGTCAGCACCAACAGCGCGGTGGCCGGGGCGCGCTCGAGAATCACGCGGAGGACCGGCCGGCGCTGCGCAAACGAATAGCCGAAATCGCCGGTGCCCGCGTGCTGGAGATACTTCAGGAGCTGCACGCCGAGCGGACGATCGAGGCCGAACTGGTGGCGCACGGCCTGCACGTAGGCCGCCGGCGCCGGAAAGTCGCCGACCAGCGCCTGGACGGGATCGCCGGGCGCGAGATGGATGAGCAGAAAATTGACGACGATGACCCCGAGGAGGAGCGGGACCGTTTGGACGGCCCGGTGCAGGATGTAGCGGCTCAGCGCAGGCGCCCGCGGCGGGCCCGGAGGCGTAGCCTCCGGGCCCCGCCGCCGCGACTCACTTGCTCAACCAGACCCGGCCGTAGTAGTACGAAGCCGAACCGTCGCCCCACAAGCCGTGCACGGTACTGCGCGCGACGTCCACCTCGGCGAGCTGGACCAGCGGAAGGCTGGGGATCTCGGGCGCGAGCAGCTCCTGGACCTTCCGGTACGGCGCGACGCGCTGCGACTCCACCGCCTGCCCGGCGCCCTGCGTAAACAGCGCGTCGACGTCCTTGTTGCAGTAGCCCGACGCGTTCACGAACGGCGCCCGGCGCACGTCCGAGCAGATGTAGAGACGCTGCACGCCGACCGCGGGATCGCCGCCGGTCGCGTAGTTCTGGAGCGTGGCGTCGAAATCCCAATTCCTGAACACCCGCTCGATCATCACGTTGCGCTCGATCGCCTCCAGCTGCACGTCGATGCCGATCTGCCGCAGTTGTTCGCGGATCACCTGGCCCATGTCGAGAAACCCCGAGTGGCCGGGATCGAACGTCACCCGCATCTGAAATCTGACCCCGCCGCCCTTGCGCGGATACCCGGCTTCGTCCAGGAGCGCCTCCGCCGCTTTCGGGTTGTACGCGTACATCTTCTGGAAGTCGACCTGCGGATCGTAGGCCCAGCCGATGCGCGTGTCGATCGCGCTGCGGCTCACTCCGCCCAGGCCGCGGTACACCCGGTCGATCAGCGCCTGCCGGTCGACCGCGCGCGCGATCGCCTGCCGGACGCGGCGATCCGAAAAGGGCGCCTTGCGGACGTTGAAGATGATCAGGTCGTCCTCCGGAAAGCCGGGATCGAGCTTCGCGACGATGTCCCGGCGGTGGGCCACGAGATTGTAGTCCGCCCGGTTGAAGTAGTAGTCGTGGATGTAATCGATGTCGCCAGTCTGGATCGCGACCGTTCGCGCGTGCGGGTTCGGGATCATCTTGAAAACAATCCGGTCCAGGTACGGAAGCCCGCGCTCGTAGTAGCTGTCGTTGCGCACGAGCGTGATGTGATCGCCGCGCACCCATTCCTGCAGCTTGAACGGCCCCGCCCCGGCCGGCTTCAGATTGTACGGGTTCGTGAGGACGTCCGTCCCTTCGTAGAGGCGGCGGGAGAGCACCGGCGCCGCCGCCACCAGGTGCAGAAACGGCCCGTACGGCTCCTTGAAGCGCACCACCACCGTATAGGGGTCCAGCGCGTCGACCGACGAGACGTACGCGAACGCTTTCGACGCCTGTGGATGGTACTTGCCGAGCACGTTCTCGAACGTGTACTTCACGTCGGCGGACGTCAGCGGCGTCCCGTCCTGGAACACGACACCGCGGCGGATCCGGAACGTGATCGTCTTGCCGTCCGCGGTCACGAGCCAGGACTCCGCCAGGGCCGGGTGGACGCTGCCGTCGGCGTTGAGCAGCAGCAGCTGGCCTTCGATCGGCGTGCCGACCTCGTCGTCGGTGGCCCCGGTCGTCAGCGCGGTGTTGAGCGTCGGCGGATCGGTGTCCACCGCGAAAACGGCGGTGCCGCCGCGGCTCGGCTGCTGGCCGACCGCCGGTCCCGAGATCGACCCCAAACAGACCACCGCGATCGCCGCCGTCGCGAACCAGCGCATGCGCATCCCCCCTGATGAATCCGTCAACCGCCCGCCCCGGCCGCCTGTTCCGCCTCCAGAAGCTCCTCGCCGGCGCGCCTGGCGAGCGCGAGATACCGGTACACGAAGTGGACAAACTTGCCGTACGGCGCCGTCACGAACAGCCCGACCAGCAGGCCGAGGTGGACGACGAGCACGGACGGCATGAGGAGCGTGTCGCGCAGGATGAGGAGCAGCATCCCCGTGATCGCGACGAGGTCGAGCAGCACGAGAAAGGCGTAGTCCATCGCGGTCATCGTCGAGGACGCCGGCTCGGCCTCGCTGCGCGTCTTCAATAGAACCAGTCCGGTCGTGCCGGCGATCAGCAAGACGCCGCCCACGACGCCGAAGACGACCGGCAGGCTCAGCAGCGGAAACGGCGGCATGCGGCCGAGGACGTCCTGCTCGATCGCGGCCAGCGTCGTCGAGACGAGCGCGGCGAGGAAGCCGCCGGCGACACAGTGGTGCAGGATCCGGCGCCGCGACGAACCCCGCTCGCGCGGATAGTAGCACCCGGCGCCGCCGCCTTTGAGAAACCGCAGCGTGATCGCATCGAGAGTGGCCCGCCACACCGCCGAGGCCGCTTTTGATTTCATGGTGGCCGGCCGGCCGCCGCGAATGTCGCGCGTGAATTCGAACGCGCCCAGGAGCGCGACCACGGCGCCGTAGAGCGCGATCGCAATCGCCGGTACGATGATGGCCAGCCAGGGTGCCACGGCGTAGAACGCGCCCGGCCCGCGGTGCGCCGCCGTGAGCACGCCCGGCCCGACGAACGCGGCGACCAAGAGCGCCACCGCGACGATCCCCCCGGCCGAGATCGCCGCCGTGCCCGCGACGCTGCGCCGGAAGAGGCCGGCGGCGCGCGGCCGGCTGTAGTGCTCGTAGGTCCGCACGCGGGCCTCGGCCAGCACCTTGGGGATATTCACCGCGAACTCGTGGGGCGGCGTGAACATGCACGCGGTGTAGCAATCGCGGCAGTCGTGGCAGAGGTTGGCGAGATAGGTCAGATCGCCCGACGCGACCTCGGCGCGGAGCTCGAGCGCGGGAAACACGGCGCAGAACCCCTCGCAGTAGCGGCAGGCGTTGCAGACGCCGAGCTGGCGCTGCGCCTCGCGCAGAAACTCAGGCTCGTACATGCACCACCCCGCCGCGCGCCCCGGCATCCCGGCCGAGCGCGTGCGATGCGGCCTCCCGGCCGGCGATCCGCCCCGACACGGTGCCGATGGTGAGGCCGAAGCCGCCGAGGTACCCGCGCAGCAGGATGTTACCCGACATGCACTCCCCGGCCGCGTAGACGTGCGGCATCGGCGCGCCGGACGCGGCCAGGACCCGGGTCTGCGCGTCGACCGCCACGCCGAGGTAGGTAAACGTGATTCCCGGCCGCACCGGAAAAGCGTAGAACGGCGGCGTGTCGAGCCGGCACGCCCAGTTGGTTTTCGGCGGGGTGACGCCGGAGGTCGCGGAGCCGTCGAGCGTGCTCATGTCGATCCGGCGGACCGCGGGCGCGGCGCGGTTGAACGCCTCCACGGTGGCGACGAACTGCTCGCGGTTCAGCTCGAGCCGTGAGGCGAGGGCCGCAATGGTCTCGGCCCGGTACGGCGGATACGCGGGCGGGATGAAGCGCCCCCACGACTTCGCGTCGAAGACCGAGTAGGCGGTCTGGCCGGGCTGCGCGGCGACGAGCCCGCCCCAGATCGCGTAGCGCTTCGGCCAGATCTCCTCGCCCTCGTCGTAGAACCGCAGGCCGTCTGTGTTCACGACGATGCCGAAGGGCAGCGAGTCGACCCGCGTAACGATGCCGCCGTCGAACTGCGGCGACCGCGCGTCGATGGCGAGGGCGTGGAACCCCTTCGGGTCGCCGACCGGCTGCGCGCCCCGCTCCAGCATCGCCGCGAGCATCGTGCCGTCGTTGTAGGGCGTACCGCGCACGAGAAACCGCCGGGCCGCGTCGCCCCAGTAGCGCGCGAGCCAGTCGATGTTGGCCTCGAAGCCCCCCGCGGCGACGACGAGGGCTCGGCACGGAATCGCGCGGGCGGCGCCGGCGATCCGCGCCTGGACCGCGCATCCGGCCGCGCCGCGGTCCTCGAAGCCGGTGACCGCGGCGTCGTAGCAGACCCGCACGCCGAGCCGCAGCGCCCGGTCGTAATACGTGTTGACGAGCGCCTTCCCGCCGCCGAGAAAGAACAGGTTCGTCCGCGACAGGTGCAGCGTTCCCCGCAGCGGCTGCTGCCAGCGCACCCCCTGCCGCGCCATCCACTCGGGGACGCGCCGCGACTCGTCGATCGTCCTCTCCGCGAGCGGTGTGTTGGCGTTGCCCCCGCCGACGCGCAGCAGGTCGTCGAGAAACTCCTCGCGCCGGTATGGGCCGGTGACGTACGCGGTGCGGTCGTCGTGGAGATAGCGGATGTTGCGGGTGTGGCGGCTGTTGCCGCCCCGCATATGCTCCGGCGCGCGCTCCAGCAGCAGAACCCGCGCGCCGTGCGAAGCCGCCTCGATCGCCGCGCAGAGCGCGGCGTTGCCCCCGCCGGCGATGACGACGTCGGCGTCAAACGGCGGCTGACCGTCGGGGCGCGGGCTCATGGGAGGAGTCTCTTCTCGGCCGCGCGAGCGGGGACCTCGGCGCGCCGCGCGGGCGCGCGGCCACCGGCTCAGACCGCGTCGTACCGCGGCAGCACGATCCGGATCGTGGTGCCCCGGCCCGGCTCACTCTCCGCCGCGATCTCGCCGCCGTGCGCTTCGACGAGGCTCTTGGCGATGGCGAGTCCGAGGCCGGTCCCCCGCGACTCCTTCGACTTGTAGAAGCGGTCGAAGACGTGCGGCAGAGCGTCCGCGGAGATACCGGTCCCGGTGTCCTCGACGGCGAGCCCGACGCCGCCCGCGCCGGCCGGATCGCAGCGGAGCCGCACCGTACCGCCCCGCGGCGTATACCGCAGCGCGTTGCCGATCAGGTTGCCGAGCACCTGGCGGACCCGCTCCCCGTCCGCCTCCACGATCGGCGGCGGGCCGGGCTCCGCGTCGAAGGTCAGCGCCACGCCGGCCGAGACGGCCTGATCGTTAAACGCGGCGATCGACTCACGGGCCAGCTCCGCGAGATCGACGGGCGCCTTCGTCAGGCTGAGGCCGGCGCTGTCGGCGGTGGCGAGCGTGCGAAGGTCTTCGATCAGCCTTGCGAGGGCCTTCGTCTCATCGAGACTCAACGCGAGATGCTCGTTGTCGCGCGGGTAGATGCCGTCGAGCATCCCCTCGAGCGTTCCCTGCAGCACCGAGAGCGGCGTGCGCAGCTCGTGCGAGATGTCCGTGAGCAGATTCCGGCGCTGTTCGTTCTCGTACTGCAGGCGCTCGGCCATTATATTGAAAGAACGCGCGAGCGTGCGCCCCTCCGGCGAGCCGCGCTCCGGGACGCGGGCCGACAAGTCGCCGTCCGCCACCCGCCCGAGCGCCGCCAGCACATCCTCGACCGGCCCCGCCATGCGGCGGAACCCGCCGGAGCCTCCGAAGACGGCCACGAGCAGCACCACGACCAGCACGACCAGCAGCGGATGCAGCGCGCCCCACGCCGGCGGTGCGACGGCGCCGGGGGGCGCGCCCGCCAGGTGCATCACGCCGCGCATTCCCCACTGGACGAGTGACGACAGAAGCGACGTGAACACGACGACCGCGGCGAAAAACAGCACGGCGCGCCGCAGGAATCGCCCCCGCATCCGGCGCCACGCCTCGGTCGCCGGGCGGCCGCGCGGCGGCCACGGCTCCCCTTCCGGCCACCACGGCGGAGGACCGCCGCCATGCCGGGCGCGCATCCAGGGCAGCGGGGGGCCGCAGCTGCGCCGAGGCATCACAGGTCCGCGAACTTGTAGCCGATGCCGGCCACCGTCAGAATGTAGCGCGGGTGGTGCGGATCGGGCTCGACCTTGCGGCGGATGTTCTTGATATGCGAGTCGATGGCGCGCTCGTACGATTCCACCGCGATGCCGCGCACGGCCTCGAGCATCTGGCCGCGCGTGAAGACCCGGCCGGGCTGCCGCGCGAGATACGCCAGCAGCTGGAACTCGGTCGGCGTGAGCGCCAGCGCGCGGCCGCCGAGCGCCGCCTCCATTTTCGCCACGTCGAGCATAAGGTCGCCCGCGCGGGTCGCCGCGGGGCCGCCGCGCGCGCCGTCCCACCGGCGCAGCACCGCGCGGACGCGCGCCACGAGCTCTTTGGGGCTGAACGGCTTCACAATGTAGTCGTCGGCGCCGAGCTCGAGGCCCACCAGGCGGTCGGCCTCGTCCGCGCGCGCGGTGAGCATGATGACCGGAACGTCGGATTCCCGGCGCAGCGCCCGTGTCACGTCGAGGCCGTCCTGGCCGGGCAGCGCAAGATCGAGCACGACGAGGTCGGGCTTTTCGCTGCGCACCGCCGGCAGCACGGAGGGACCGTCGCCCGCCGTGACCACGCGGAATCCCGCGCGCTCGAGGTAGTCCCGCGCGATCTTGACGATCTTCGGCTCATCGTCGACGACGAGGATCTTTCGCATCGCGTGTCAGGGAAGAGCGCGGGCGGGCGCCGCTTCGGCGCCCGCCCGCGCCTACTCACACCGTGCCGGCCTGGCCCTTCGCCTCGTGCTGGCGCCGGTGCCATTCTTCGAGCCACTGAGGCCCCCCTCCGCTCCCGCACGGCCCGTGGCCACCAGGTCCGTAGCCCCATGGTCCGCGGCCCCAATAGCCGCGCGGACCGCGGAACAGAGCGCGCACGATGAAGATGATCAGCACGATCCACAAGAGCGGCCAGAGGAACCCGAAGAACCCAAACCCGAACGGTCCGTGGAAACCGTACCCGTACGGTCCGTACGGTCCATACCCGTACGGGTGCATCGGGTACGGCGCCCCCGGCGCGGGGGCGGGTGCCTGTCCGCTCGGCGCGGAGCTCTGCGCGGAGCCCTGCGCCACGCCCTGCGCCAAACCGAGATTGTACGAATAGGCGGAGATTCCGGAAATGCCCGCCGCGATCGCCAGGACCAGCAGCACACCTACGACAATTCGCATCGTTCGACCCTCCCTGAGGTTCATCTACGATCTGAGGATGCGCCCGCGACGTGGAGCAGTCGTGGAGGCAGTATGGAGGGCGTGTGGAGACCGGAGCAGGCCATCCGCTTGACTCGGCACCCGTCCGGCCCGGCCGCGTGTTAAAATAGGGGGTACTCGAACATTCGGAGCGTGTTGTTTGAAGAAACCAAACTACAATGCCGCGAAGCGTGCACGTGAACTGAAACAAAAAGCGAAACGCGATGCGAAACTGGCAAAACGCCAGGCCCGCGGGGTGAATCCGGAGTCGCAGGCCGAACCCGGCGTCATGCCGGCGGACTCCGCGCCTGCCTACCCTGCACCCGCAACCTCCCCTGCACCAAGCGCCGAACCAGCCCGGCCTCTTACCGAGCACGACCACGACCCGCTGACCCACCCGGGAACGTAGGGCGCCGTGGATACCCGGAGGCGTCCAATCAACGCCGCGGTACTCGAGGCCCGGGAGCGCACCTCGCGCGTTCGCGCTGCCGCGCGGAAGGGCAAGACCGCGCAGCAGATCGCCCAGGTGCACGATTATCCCTTGAAGCTGGTCGAACAGATTCTCGCGCCCATCGCCGACGTGCGGCTGTCCGACCCGGCCGCGCTGCTCAACAACCGGCCGGTCGCCGCGGGGCTCCCGCCCGCCGACGTGCAGGTCTACTGGGTCGGGTTCCTGACGGCCTCGGGGCGGATCTGCGGACAGGGCGCGTCGTTCGCGCTGATCATCACGCTGGGCGAGCGGTCGCAAAACCACATGAACACGTTTGTCGAGGATCTCGCGACGCCCCAGGTGCGAAACGAGTACTGCGAGAGCAGCGTGCTCGGCTGGCAGCTGTACGTCCGCGATCAAAGCCTGTGCAAGGCGCTGCTGCGGTGGGGCGTGCCGTCCGATCTCGACGGCGACGATCCGACCGTGCTCGACGATCTCCCGAACGAGTTCATCGCGCCGTTCCTTCGGGGCTATCTGGACGGCGGCCGGGCGGCGACGTCCGACAACGGGGCGCCGCGATCCGGCGGACTCGCGCTCCACGGGACGGAAGCGGTCCTCGGGGCGATCAACACGATGGTCAGCCGCGGCTGGGGAATCAAGAGCGGCGTGGTCAAACCGAAGCCGCCCCGGGCCGAGCTCAAGTTCAACCGGCAGGACGCGCAGACGATCCTCACGCGCAGCCGCGCGTACACCACGCGGCGGCGGGGATAGCGCCCGACGTTCTTGCGCACCGGCGCAGAATCTGTCATACTAAGCTGGCATCAGCTGGACTGTATAAGTCGGTTGGTAGCACGATCTCGAAGGTAGGTGTAGGATGGCAACAGGTACGGTGAAGTGGTTCAACGGCGAGAAGGGGTATGGATTTATTACCCCCGAGGACGGCACGAAGGATCTGTTCGTGCACTTCAGCGCGATCCAGGGCGACGGCTACAGAACCCTCAACGAGGGCCAAAAGGTCGAGTACGAGGCCACGCAGGGGCAAAAGGGTCCCCAGGCGAGCAACGTCCGGGTCGTCAACGGCTAAGAGCCGAGGGCGTTTCCGAGACGCCGGCGCAATTACAGGAGAGCAGCCGGACAACCGGCTGCTCTCCCCACATTTGAACCAGCGCATGGAGCGTGGAGTCATGTCGAATCGCTGCAAAGCCTGCGGAATGCCGCTTCCGCCTGTCGCGATCCAGCATCACGACGAATTCTGCTCGACCGAGTGCGCGAGGCAGCACTACGGCGGCGGCCGCGCCGAGCGGACCGCGTCCGGACGGCTGCAGGCGGCCGGCCGCGGGCGGATCGTCTCGCTGAACGCTATGAAGGCCAGGCGCGCAGGAAACCGCTAACGAATTCCCGGCGCGTCACATGCGCGCCATGGTGCTCGACAGCCCGAAGACACCGCTCCGGCACGCGGACCTTCCCGTGCCGGAGCCGGCCGCCTCGCACGTGCTGCTCCGCGTTCACGCCTGCGCCGTCTGCCGGACCGACCTGCATGTGGCGGACGGCGAACTGACCGAGCCGAAACTCCCCCTGGTACTCGGGCACCAAATCGTCGGCACGGTGGAGCGTCTCGGCCCCGGGGTCGAGCGCTTCAAGCCCGGAGACCGGGTGGGCGTGCCGTGGCTGGGCTGGACCGACGGCCGGTGCGAGTACTGCCGGACCGGCCGCGAGAACCTCTGCGACAACGCGCGCTTCACCGGCTACCAGATCGACGGTGGATACGCCGAGTACACGGTGGCCGACGAGCGGTTCTGCTTTCCGATTCCGGCGGGCTATCCCAATCTCCAGGCGGCTCCGCTCCTGTGCGGCGGCCTGATCGGGTACCGCGCGCTGCAGATGGCCGGCGACGCCCGGCGACTCGGCCTCTATGGCTTCGGGTCGGCCGCGCACATGATCATTCAGGTGGCGCGGTGGCAGGATCGGCGGGTGTTCGCCTTCACGAGCCCGGGCGATGTGGCGACGCAGCAGTTCGCCCGCGACCTCGGCGCGGAGTGGGCCGGCGGGTCGCTCCAGGCACCGCCCGAACCCCTCGACGCGGCCATCATCTTCGCGCCCGTCGGCGCGCTCGTGCCGGCGGCGCTGCGCGCGCTGGCGAAGGGCGGTACGGTCGTCTGCGCCGGGATCCACATGAGCGACATCCCCGCATTCCCGTACGACATCCTGTGGGAAGAACGGGCCGTGCGTTCGGTCGCGAACCTGACCCGGCAGGACGCCGAGGAATTCTTACACCTCGCGCCGCGGGTACCGGTGCGCACGGAAGTGCACGCGTTTCCGCTCGAGCAGGCCAACGAGGCGCTGGACGCGCTGCGCCGCGGGCGCGTCAAGGGCACCGCGGTCTTGACCGTCGGCTGCTAAAGGCTACCCCGCGCGGAGCGGCGACGCCAGCCGCTTGATCGTCGCTAGGATCGACATCGCGGTCAGGACCCCTGTCCGCGGGTTTGCGCTCGGCCGGTTCTCGATGTGAACCGTGAAGCGCCCGAAGTCCCCCGCGACTTCCACGTCGTGCATGTTGCGGTCGAGCGACGGGTCGGCGATGATGCGGACCCGCGTCCGGTCGGGGCCGATGCCCGCGAGGCTGACCGCCGCGGACACGTTGACGTTGGCCGGGAAACCGCGACACGCGTCGCGTGCGCTCCCCTCGAACACGACCCTCGGCTCGATCAGGCCGCTGAGGTCGATGTCGTTGGCCTCGAGGTACGGCGCGCCCACGAGCCCGCGCGGCGGCTTGCGGGTCGTCATCGTCACCGACTCGACCGCGCCCATCGCCGCCGCGGAGATGGCGTCGAGCCCGCCGATCGCGCCGGAGACGACGTGGAGCGTCCCGCCGTGGCGGCGCGCAAGAGCGGCATAGCGCTCCGGATCCGCGACCAGCGCGCCGACGCTCGCGACCAGGAGGACCTTGCCGGCGCCGAGCGCCGCCGTCGCGATCTCATCGAACGCCGCGGCCGGAGCGGCCTCGACGACGACCTCGGAGCGGCGGACATTTTCATCGAGCGGGACGACCGGCGGCACGCGGCGGAGCAGCGCCTGTGCCGCGTCCCGGGCCTTCTCGAGATCACGGCTGGAGATGGCCGCGAGGGCCGCGCCCCGCACCCCCCGGTCGAGGCCGGCCGCGACGCCCCGGCCGATCGCACCGAACCCGACGATCCCGACGTGCCTGATGGGATCCAGCCGGAGACCCTACTTCTCCAGCGTCGCCTGCACGCTCAGCTGGACGTTGCCCTTGAGCGCCTGGGAAATGGGGCAGCCGTCCTTCGCCGCCTCGGCCGCCTTCCGGAATGCGTCCTGGTCGATCCCCGACACGCGACCCCGCACGGTCAGGGCGCTCGAGACGACCTTGAAGCCGTCGCCGACGCGGTCGAACGTCACCTGGGCGCTCACCTCGAGACGGGTCGGCGGGGTCTTCGCGTTCGCCAAACCAAACGACAGGGCCATCGCAAAACAGCTCGCGTGGGCCGCGGCGACCAGCTCTTCGGGGCTCGTCCGGCCGCCCGGCGCCTCGGTGCGTGAGACCCAGCTCACCGGCAGCTCCTTGAAGACTCCGCTCGACCCGGCCGACACCACACCGGATCCGGAGAGCAGGTCTCCTTGCCAAACCGCATCAGCGCGTCGAACCGCGGGCATTTAGGACCCCCTTTGGACCTTGGATTGCTTCATTATAGTAGATGGAGCCGCGGTGGATGGAGCGGCGCAGGCAGACCGCCGGAGGTGCCCGATGGCGATGAAGTGGCGCAAGTCTCCCGAGGCGCTGGTCCGGACGTTCGATGCGATCGTCCCGGACGATCCTCGGGTCGAGCGCCGGAAGATGTTCGGCTATCCGGCCGCGTTCGTCGGGGGCAACCTGTTCATGTCGCTGTTCCAGGATTCGCTGGTGCTGCGGCTGCCGGAAGACGACCGCGTGTCCTTCCTACGGATCGACGGATCGGCGGCGTTCGAACCGATGCCGGGCCGGCCGATGCGCGAATATGTCGTCGCGCCTCCCGCGTTGGTCGCGCGCCCCAGGTCCCTCGCGTCCTGGATCGAGCGGTCGCTGGCGTATGCTCAGTCGATCCCACCGAAGGCCGCCAAGCGCAGCGCATCCAGGGCGCCGGCGACGCGCCGCGCACCCACAGCGGCGAAGCGCGCCGCCGCGCAACGCGCCGCGAAACGGAAGTAGCCGGGTGGCGCGGCCTAGCGCGACTTCGCGGACGGCCTGCTGAAGATGATCAGGGCGTTGGCCACCGCGCGCTCGTGGCCATCGGACGGCGAGTTGACGACGACGGGCGCGGGACGGCCCGGGAGGCGCAGGGCCATCGTGACCGACCCGCCGCTGTCGAACTCCATCGCCTGAGAGGCGCCGAGCCACCGCATGTACGCCGCGAGCTGGGGCTGCGTGAGGCCCACGCTCAGATGGGGCTGCCGGCCGTCGACGGCGACGAGCAGCATCGTCTTCCCGTCCCCGGAGACGCCCACCGCGGAGACGGGGTTGGGCTTGTCGCGCTCCCGAGGCACCGGATTGTACGGATCGTCGACGAGCCGCCCGTTCTGCACGAGGAGCGGTCCTCCGCCCAGGACCGTCGCGAACGCCCGCCAGTCGGGGGCCGTTTGCAGTCCGACGTCGATCGCCATGCCGGCTTTGATGCTGCGGAGCAGCCAGTCCGAAGTCTCGCCGCGGCCGACCAGAAGAATCTCGCGCTTGGGAAACGGCGCGTAAAAGGCCTGCTGGGGCCAGACCTGCCTGACCGTGTACCGCGCCGCGGAGTCCTCCGACGCACCCGCGGGAGACAACTCTACCACCGTTTGGCGGGTCCCCGGATCCGGGACGGGCGCGCCGTACCCGCGCACGTTCGAGAGCACGGTGATCCCGCGGGGAGCGATGCCGGTGTTGAACCCGGCGATCCAGTACGTCTGGTCGATCTCCGGAACGGCGATCGACGCCGCCCACCGGAAATGCGCGATCCGGGCGCTGCCGTCTCGGCCGATCGCGAGCGCCGTCCACCCGGAGGGGCTCCGCAGCAGCCGCCCGTCCTTGACCATGATGTTGAGCGGCATCCCCGAATCGCCGATGTCGAAGAAATCGCCGTTGACGGCCGCGATGGCGCCGTTCCAGTGCGTCATCATCGACGAGACCGTCTCGTCGCCGCTGATGAGCTGGTTGTTGGCGAGCGCGGTGCTCAGGCGCACCGACGGATTGTCGAGGTCGACCCGCAGCTGGTGGATGTTGAGCGGGCCGTCGGACGTGCGAAGCGTGTAATGAGCGTACGAGATGCCGGGGGCGATTCGGGTCGAGGAACCGTGGGAGACCTGGACGGCGGGCCAGAACGGAGGCGAGCCCGCCACCCCCGCCTCCGCCGTGAACAGCAGCACCACCGCAGCCGACAGCCAACCAAACGCGGAGACGCGAAAACGACACCGACGACGCATAGACGCTAAGGCGTGATGTGCCTTCCCCCGTGATGAGCGCCGCGGCCGGGCGGCCGGGGCGTTTGTGGCGAACCTTATCTAGTACGGAACAGCGGCCCGGATCGGTTCCGCACGCCTAATGCCCAAGATAGGCCGTGCAGGTGACCTCGACCAGCAGATCCGGATGGATGAGGGCGGCGACCTGCACGAGCGTGCTGGCCGGCCGGTGCTCGCCGAAGTATCGGATCCGGACGGGGTTGATGCGCACCCGGTCGTCCATGTTCGTGAGATGGATGAGCACGCTCGTGATCCGCGAGGCATCGGCGCCCACGTGGGCCAGAACCTTTGCGATGTGCTCGAAGATCTGCTCCGTCTGCCGGGCGGCGTCGCCCGCGCCGACGACCCGGCCGTCGCGGTCCATCGCCACGATGCCCGAGACGTAGAGGATGTCCCCCGCCCGGACCGCGTCGCAGTAATGGCTCACCGGCGCCGGCAGCACGCCTTCGAGACGGATCCGCTCGATCCCGGTCATCGCGCGCCCATCTCCATCCAGTCGACCAGCGCCCGCGCCACGTGCCCCGGCTGCTCGAGCGCCGTCAGGTGGCCGGCGTCGGGAACGGTGACGAGCCGCGCGCCCGGGATGCCGTCCGCGATCTCGGCCGCGCGGTCCGGCGACGTCGCCTCGTCTTTGTCGCCGACGAGGACCAGCGTCGGGCAGCGGATGGCCGCGAGACCGGGGCGCGAGTCCGGACGCGTCATGATCGCCGTGATCTGCCGCACAAACGCGTCGGGGCCCGTGTCCTCCGCCATGCCCTGCACGATCGCCCGCAGCGTCACGTCGGTGCGGCGGGAGGGGTGCACCCATGACAGGAACAGCGGCTCGATCACCTCCGCGAAGCGGCCCTCGCAGGCGAGCGCGATCATGGCGCGGCGGCGCTCGCCCTGTTCGGGCAGATCCGCACGCGCGGACGTGTCGAGCAAGGCCAACCGGGCTACCCGGTCGGGCGCGGCGCGCATGACTTCAAACGCCGTGTAGCCGCCCATCGACAGTCCGACCAGGGCGAAGCGCGGCGGCGCCGCCGCAAGCAGGCGCCGCGCGATCCCCGCGACGCTGTCGTCGCGCGTGTGGTCGGCGACGGTGACCGGGCCGAACCGCCAGAGCGCCGAGAGCTGTTCCGCGTAGAGGCGCGGCGTGCAGAGCAGGCCGGGGATGAGCACGGTCGGCAGCGCGTCGGCCGGCCGCGCGGACTTGGATGAGGCCGCGGGGGGAGTCATGCGCTCCTCTTGGTTCAGGGGCCGTCAAAACCCTGTGTGGTCTGCAGGGGAAGGGGTTCGGGATCGCCGAAGCCGGAACATGGAGCGCCGTTCCCGACGCGCAGGGGAGGTGTCGGCTCGTGTCGGTGACCCAGCGGTTCCTCGAGCGCGTGCGAGAGTATCACGACCGCATCGCCCGCGAGGAGGCCGACCGCATCGCCGCCGCGGCGCGCCTCATCGCGGACTGCATCGGCGGCGGCGGCCTGGTCCACGTCATCGGTCCCGGCGGGCACTCCATGCTCGCGGCGGAAGAGTGCTTCTACCGGGCCGGCGGGTTCGTGCCGATCGATGCGATCCTCGACGACGGATTCTGGCTCGGCTCCGGCGCCGCCCGGTCCACGCGCATCGAGCGCACGCCCGGCTACACGAAGGCGATCCTCGACGGCTATCAGCTGCGGCGCGGCGAGGTCTTGATGATCGTCAACGCCTACGGCGTCAACGCCGCGACGATCGACGCGGCCGGCGAAGGCCGCGCGCGCGGACTCACGACGATCGGCGTGACGTCGGTCGAGCATTCGCGCAGCCTTCCCCGCGACCACCCGGCCCGGCATCCCAGCGGCCGCAACCTGTTCGAGGTCGTGGACGTCTACGTCGATACCAAGGTGCCCGTCGGCGACGGCGTGCTGCGCCTCCCGGGCTTGGACGAGCCGGTCGGGCCGATCTCGACGCTGAACAACGCCTTCGCGCTCAACGCAATGCTGCTTGAAGCGATGGCCCTGCTGCTCGGCCGGGGGCAGACGCCGCCGATCTGGCGGAGCGCGAACTCGCCTGGGGGGGACGAGTTCAACCGGCGCTACTTCGAAGAGTACGGCACGCGCATTCGCAGGCTGCTCTAAAGGAGGATGAGGATGCAAAGAACCTGGCAGCAGGCACGCTGGCTGGGACTGGCCCTGGCGGTGGCCGTGGCGGCGCTTGGAGGCGCGGCCGCGCCCGGCGGCGCGGCGCCGTCGATCAACCTCGCGATCTGGAGCGGATATCCGGAGCTTCAGCCCGTCTACCAGGCGGCCGCCGACGCGTATGACCGGGCTCACCCCAACGTCCACACGACGGTGCTGGTGACGCAGCTGCGGGACTACGAGCGCAAGCTGGCGGCGTCCATCCCGTCCGGCACCGCGGGCGACATCCTGGAAGTGGACGACGCCACGGTGTTCCGCTACATCGACGCGGGGCTGATCGCCAAAGCGCCGCCGGACATGGCCCAGTACGTCCGCGGCCGCGGCTTCGGCACTGCGTCGCAGCAGCACGCCACGGTCGGATCGGACGTCTACGGCGTGCCGTGGTTCGCGGGGATCGGCGCCCTCTTCTACAACACTGACATGTTCAAGGAGGCGGGGATCTCCGGGCCGCCGCGGACGATGGACGAGCTCGCGGCGGACGCGAAGAAACTGGTCAAGACCGACGCGCAGGGCCGCGTTACCCGGAGCGGGATCAGCCTCCGCCTCTTCGGCGCCGGCAGCGGCGTTGCCGAGAAGTTCACCATCCTGATGTGGCCGCGCGGCGGGGAGATCCTCACCCGCAACGCGCAGGGCAAGTACAAGGCCGGATACGCGAACGACGCCGGGGCCGCCACGCTCAAGATGTACCTCGACGCCCTGTACGTGAACAAAGTCGACAGCTTCGACATCAAGCACGACGCCGAGGCGTTCGAGCTCGGGCAGACGGCGATGTTCGCGCGCGAGTCCTGGGTCGTCGGGGACGCGGCGAAGAACGCGCCCGCCCTCAAGTACATGGCGGCGCCGCTGCCGCGCGACAAGCGGTGGGGCACGATCTTCAACCCCGTGAACCTCTATGTCCCGCAGTCGTCGAAGAACGCGGCGGCCGCCTGGGATTTCATCAAGTTCCTGACCCAGGCACAGTACGAGCGCCAGATGCTCGAGCAGGTCGGCTGGATCCCGCTGCGCCAAGACGTCAACTACGATCCGGTGCTGGTGAAGATCCCACAGTATCGCGCGTTCCTGTTCCAGAACAAGGACTTCGTGTACTGGTCGATGCCGTCGATCAAAGATTTCGACGAGATCGAGACCAAGCTGGCGGACCGGCTGGTGGCCGCGTACCGGGATAAGAGCCTGACCGGCAATCCGGGCGCCATCGCACGGATCCTGCGCACCTGGGCGGACGAGACGAACACCATTCTCAAGCGGGACGGGCTCTACGGCGAGTAACGGACCGGACCGCTCGACAGACGTGGGAGCGCCGCGCACCGCCGCGGCGCTCCCGCCGCATTCCCCGGCCGGCGCACGCGCCGCCTCGCGCCCACGCCTCAGCCGCGTCGTCCTCGGCCGGTACGCCTTCTGCTACGCGATGCTGCTGGTCCCCGCGGCCTTCTTCGTCCTCTTCCGCGTGATCCCGATCGTCCAGACGCTGCGCCTGTCCGTGTTCAGCTGGGACCTGATCTCCCGCGTCAAACCCTTCGTCGGCCTGGAGAACTTCAGCGCGCTGCTCGCCGACTCGAACTTCCGCCTGGCGCTGTCCAATACGACCGTGTTCGCGGTCGTGACGGTCGTCGCCGGCGTGGCGCTGGCGCTCGTCGTGGCGCTGCCGCTGGCCCGGCGCCTGCGCTTCGAGGGCGCCTATCAGTTCATCTACTTCCTGCCGTTCATCACGCCGACCGTACCCGAGGCCGTGGTCTGGAAGTGGATCTACGACGCGCGGTACGGCATCCTCAACTACGCCCTCTCGTTCGTGGGGATCCAGCCCGTGGGGTGGCTGCTCGAGCCCCGGACCACGCTCTGGGCCGTGATCATCATGTCGGTCTGGAAGACGCTCGGCTACAACATGGTCCTGTTCATCATCGGCCTGCGCGCGATCCCGGCCGAATACACCGAGGCGGGCCTGATCGACGGCGCGACGGGGTGGCGGTTCTTCCGCTACCTCACGCTGCCGCTGCTGATGCCGACGGTGCTGCTGGTGACGGTGATCTCGACGATCGGCGCGTACAACGTCTTCACGCAGGTGTACGTGATGGCCGCGGACATCCAGGGCTCGCCCGGCAGCGTGGTGCGCGTGCTCATCTACGACATCTTCGAGAACGCCTTCCGGTTCTACCGGATGGGGTACGCCTCGGCGGAGGCCACGGTCTTCTTCGCCATCGTGCTGCTGCTCACGCTGGCGCAGTTTCGGGTCCTGCGCGGCGGCGCCGAATGAGCGCGCGCGTGCAGGCGGGCCTGACCCACGCGCTCCTGATCGTCTGGGCGGCGGTCATGATCTTCCCGTTTCTCTGGATGCTGGCCACGTCGCTCAAACCGGCGCCGGAGATCCTGGCGTTTCCGCCGCACCTCCTGCCGCGCGCCCCGACCGTGCTCAACTACGTGCGGGCGTTCCAGACGGCCCCCTTCGGCCGGTTCTTCCTGAACAGCCTCATCGTCGCCGCGCTCTCCACGGCGGTGATCGTGGCCACGTCGACGGTCGCGGGGTACGTGTTCGGGAAGTTCCGCTTCCCCGGCGACACCGCGATCTTCATGCTGTTCCTCGCGACGGCGATCCTGCCGCTCGAGACCTACATGGTCCCGCTGTACCTGACGATGCGGGACTGGCACTGGATCAACAGCTACCCGGGCCTCGTCGCGCCGTATCTCGTGATGAGCTTCGGTGTCTTCATCATGCGGCAGTACTTCCGCACGGCGCTCCCCGACGAGCTGCTGGACGCGGCGCGTATCGACGGCGCGTCCGAGTGGCGGATCTTCCTGCGCATCGCCGTCCCCGCCGCCAGTTCGGCGATGGCGGCCGTGGCCATCTTCGCCGCCATCCAGGCGTGGACGGGCTTCATCTGGCCGCTCATCATCGCGAGCTCGCAGGACATGTACACAATGGAAGTCGGGCTGGCGTTCTTCCAGCAGCGCTTCACGATCGACTACGGCGCCATCACCGCCGGCGCGACGGTCAGCGCCGTGCCGATCATCGCCGTGTTTCTCTTCTTCCGGCGGCACATCACCGAGGGCATCGCCTTCACCGGCTTCCGTTAGCGTAGACGACCGCGCCGTCCACCACGGTCTGGACGATCCGCGGCGGGCCGTCGCCGGGCGACCACCGGGCCAGCACGAGGTCGGCGGCATTGCCGGGAACGAGCGACCCGAGATCCTGACGGCCGAGCAGCATCGCGGGCTGCCGCGACGCCATGGCCACGGCCTCCGCGACCCCGACATCGGCGAAGCGCACGGCGTTGGCCACCGCGCCGGCCAGGTTCAACGCGGATCCCGCGAGATACCCGCTGTTGCCGAGGCGGACCTTGCCGCCGGGGGTCAGCTCCACCGGACTGCCGAGAAATTCGTATCGACCGGGCGGCTGATCCGCGAGCCAGATCGCATCGCTGATCAGGACGCACCGCGCGGGGCCCTTCGCCCGGATCATCACCTTGACGACCTCGGGCGGCAAATGGTGACCGTCGACGATGAGGCTCGCGGACAGGACGTCTTCCGCCAGCTGCGCCCAAATGTAGTTCGGATGCCGCGGCAGCGTCGCGTGCGCGCCGTTCCCAAGATGCGTGGACAGCCTGACGCCGGCCGCGACCGCGGCTCGGATGTCGTCCGGCGTGGCGGCGGTGTGACCGATCGCGGGGACGATGCCGGCCCGCGACAGACGCTCGATCAACTCCATCGCGCCGGGCCGCTCGGGCGCAAGCGTGAACACCCGGATCCGGCCGCCGGCCGCCCTTTGGAACGTCTCGACCTCCCGCCAGTCGGGCGCGCGGACGTGGGCCGCGGGATGGGCGCCGCGCGGACCGTCCTCGGGCGAGATGTAAGGTCCCTCGACGTGCACGCCGACCACCGCCCGGCCGACCCAGTCCATCTCGTCGCAGGCCTGCGCCACCGCGCGCAGCGCCGCCGTCATCTGCTCGTGACTCGCCGTGCAGATCGTGGGGCAAAAGCGCGTCACGCCGTGGCGCCAGAGCGACCGCGCCACCCCGGCCACCGCCTCCGGCGTCGGGTCGGCGGCGTTGAGATCGTGCCCGCCGAAGCCGTTGACCTGGAGGTCGATGAACCCGGGAAACACCCACAGATCGGCCGGCGCGGACGCGCGATCGGCGGGTCGCACGCTTTCGATGCGCCCGCCGGAGACGGCCACGGTCATGGGCCGTCCGAATGCGTCGTTGCCGGTGATCGCGAGGTCCACGGCCCGCCTCCGTGTGCAGTGTATAATGGCGACGCATGTGGGTGGGAGCCGCAAAAACCGTGATCACCCCTCCGCCGGGCGCCGGCCTCGCGGGGTTCGCGGCGCGCGAGAGCGGCGCGCGCGGGGTCCACGACGATCTATACGCTCGGGCGCTCGTCCTGGAAGACGGCGGGGAACGGGCGGCGTTGATCCTCTGCGACCTGTGCGAGCTCGACGGGCCGTTCGTCGCGCGGGTGCGGCGGCGCGTGGAGGAGGCCTGCGGCATTCCGCGGGCGGCGGTCATGGTGGCCGCGACCCACACCCACGGCGCCCCGGCGACGATCGCCCTCTGCTGCGCGCCGCCCGATCCGCGCTGGCTCGGGACGCTGGAGCATGGCGCGGCGGCCGTGGCGGCGGAGGCCTGCCGGAACCTCGAGCCGGCGGACGCGGCCGTGGGGTGCGGCCGGGAAGCCTCGGTCGGACGAAACCGGAGGCGGCCCGACGGGCCGGTCGATCCGACCGTCACCGTGGTGCGATTCGACCGCGTCGATACCGCCCCGGCTTCGCTCGTGCACTACGCCTGCCACCCGACCGTGCTCGGCCCCGACAACGTCCTCGTGACGCGCGACTACGTCGGGTTTACGGTCGACGCGGTGGAACGGGTTACCGACGGCTGGGGCGCGTTTGCGAACGGCGCGTGCGGCGACATCAACGTGGGACACTCGGCCGGTCAGACGGCGCTCGGTCTGCCGACGCCGGGCCGGACGTTCGAGCGCGCGGAGGCGCTCGGCCTCCGGCTGGCCGTGGAAGCGATCCGGGCGTCGCGCGACGCCCGCCCGGTCCGCGGACCGCTCGCCACGCGACGGCGTGCGGTCACGGTGCCGGTGCGATCGCTCCCCGAGCCGGAGGCGCGTTCGACGGTCCTCGCGCAGCGCCGACACGTCGAGTCGCTCGTGACCGCGGGCGCGGCCGCCGACGCGACGGCCGAGGCGCGGCTGGAGCTCTTTTACGCGGAGTCGGCCCTGCGGTGGGCGGAGCGCGACGCGGGGCCCACTGAAGAGACCGAAGTGCAGGCGATGGCGATCGGCGACCTGGCGCTCATCGCGCTGCCGGGCGAGTTCTTCGCCGAGTCGGGACAGCGCCTGCGCGACCGGTCCCCCTTTCCGCATACGGTAGTCATGGGGTACGCGAATGGCTGCCTCGGCTACGTTCCTCCGGCATCCGCGTTTGAGGAGGGTGGCTACGAAACGCGCCTGTCCCCGTGGAGCCGCGTCGCGCCGGACGCCGAGGCCGCGATCCTCGAGGCGGCCGGCGGAATCCTCGACGAACTCCGCAACGCCACATCTCCATGACACCCGCCCGCAGCCTGCGGGTGGAGCGGCTCGCCGTGCAGATCTACCGCACCCGGGATGAGATGGGGCAGGCTGCCGCGGCCGGCGCCGCCGCCACGCTGCGAACGGCGATCGACGTCCGCGGCGAGGCGCGCGCGCTGTTTGCCTCGGCGCCGTCCCAGATCGAGTTTCTGCACACGCTCGCCGAGACGCGCGAGATCGACTGGAGCCGCGTCACGGCGTTTCACGTCGACGAGTACCTCCGGCTCCCGGCCGGCGCGCCGCAGGCGTTCGGGCAGTTTCTGCGCGAGCATCTCTTCGACCGTGTTCGGCCCGGCCGAGTGTGGCTTCTCGACGGAAACGCGGCCGACGTCGCCGGGGAGATCGCCCGCTACACGGGCCTGCTCCGGGAGGCGCCCGTCGACCTCGCCTGCATTGGAGTCGGCGAGAACGGGCACATCGCGTTCAACGAACCCGGCGACACGGACTTCGACGACCCCGCGCTGCTCCGGGTCGTCGCGCTCGACGAGCGGTCGCGGCTGCAGCAGGTGCACGACGGCTGCTTCGAGGCGCTCGCGGCGGTGCCGAAGGAAGCGATCACGCTGACCGTACCGGCGATCGTGCGGGCCGGCAGGATCGTCTGCGTGGTGCCGGGCCCCACCAAACGCGAGGCGCTCAGGGTGATGCTGCGCGGGCCGGTCTCGACGCGGTGCCCCGCGTCGGTGCTGCGCCGCCACCCAGAGGCGGTGCTGTACGCCGACGTCGAATCGGCATCCGAGGTCTGACCGTTCGGGGGGCGCGTGTGACCGGGGAACGCTTTGAGGTACGGCAGGTCGTTCCGCCGCGGGGCGGCTTCGCCTTTCTTATCAAGCGCGCGCAGCGGTTTCGCATCACCGATCTCGAAGGCCGGCAGGTCAGCGATCTCGTCGTTTTCTCGACTGACGACCCCACCGAGCGCCTCTCCCAGGGAAACACCCGCAAGCTGAACAACACGTGGCTGCTCTCGACGGGACACCGGCTCTACAGCACCAAGTGCCGGCCGCTGCTCACGATTGTGGCGGACACGGTCGGCCGTCACGACCTTCAGTCGTCGGCGTGCAGCCCGTACGACTATCCGATCCGCTTCGGCATCACGGATCATCCCAGCTGTCTCGCGATCCTCCGCGGAGTGCTCGAGGCGCACGGCATTCCGGAGCATCTGATTCCCGACCCCTTCAACGTCTTCATGAACACCGAGGTCGCAGAAACCGGCCAAATAGAAGTCCGGGCTCCGCTCTCCAAGGCGGGCGACTACATCGAGTTTCAGGCGGACATGGACTGCCTGGTCGCGATGACCGCCTGCCCGCAAGACCAGAACGCGTGCAACGGGTACCACATTACGCCGGTCCAGCTGGACGTCTTTACGGCATAGAGGCCTGCTCGGCGGAGGACAGCGTGCACCAACGCGACGGATTCGCGCACGGTTTCGAGACGGTCGAGTTCGAGCGGCGGCTCGCCCGCGCGCAGACGATCATGCGCAGGCACAAGTTCGACGCGCTCCTCTGCACGACACCGGCGAACATCCGCTATTTCACCGGCTTCGACACGATGTTCTGGGAGAGCCCGACGCGGCCGTGGTTTGTGGTAGTCCCGGCGGCCGGGGATCCAATCGCGGTGATCCCGGAAGTCGGCGGGCCCGTGATGGCGCGGACGTGGGTGAAAGACATCCGGACGTGGCCTGCTCCTCGTCCGGAAGACGACGGAACCACGCTGCTCGCGGCGGCGCTGTCCGGGACCCCGCGGCGGTTCGGCCGCATCGGGGCCGAGCTCGGCCGGGAGATGGCGCTGCGGATGCCCGTGGCGCAGTTCATCGAGCTGCGGTCTCGCGTATCGCCGGAACTGGCGGACGGCGCTCCGTGCATTTGGGAGATCCGGATGGTCAAGACCGAGGCGGAGATCGATCGCATCCGCCGGATCTGCGGGATCGCCGGTCAGGCCTACGAAGCGCTGCCCGCCGGCGTCCACATCGGTGATTCCGAGCGGGACGCCTGCCGGCGCCTGCGCGCGGACCTGACCGAGCGGGGCGCCGACGCGATCCCCTACCTCGCAGGCGCCTCCGGGCCCGGCGGGGTGCCGGAGATCATCGGAAGCCCTCGCGACCGCCGCCTGGAGGGCGGAGACCTGCTCTTCATCGATACCGGCTCGACCTGCGACGGCTACTTCTGTGACTTCGACCGGAACTACGCGGTCGGGGCCGCGCCGGACGCGGCCAGGCGCGCACACGAGATCGTGTGGGATGCCACGGAGGCGGGGATCAAGGCGGCGCGTCCGGGCGCCACGACCGAAGACGTCTGGCGGAGCATGGCGGACGTGCTCTCGGGAGGCGGCACGCTTGAGAACAACGTCGGACGGCTGGGGCACGGCCTCGGGCTCCAACTCACCGAGCCGCCGTCGAATATGCCCGGCGACCGCACCATTCTACAGGCCGGAATGGTGCTGACGATCGAACCCGGCATGGAGTACGCGCCCGGGAAGATGATCGTCCACGAGGAGGACGTCGCCATCACGGCCGACGGCTGCGAACTGCTGACCCCGCGCGCGCCCCGCGAACTGTGGAGCATACGATGAAGATCCTGGTCCTCGGCGGCGGCGTCATCGGCATCACGACCGCGTACTATCTCGCGCGGGACGGGTGCGAGGTCACGGTCGTGGAGGAGCAGGACGGCGTCGGCCGCGAGGCCAGCGGCAGCAACGCCGGCATCCTCGCGGCCGGGCACGCCTTCGCGTGGGCGTCCCCGCGGGCGCCGCTGATGCTGCTGCGATCGCTCCTCGGCCAGCAGACCGCGATCCGGGTGCGCCTCACGCTGGATCCGCGCCTCTACGCGTGGGGCCTCTTGTTTCTTCGTGAATGCACCGCTGAGCGCGCGCGCCGCAACACCCTCGTCAAGCTGCGCTTGAGCCAGTACAGCCTGGCGGTCATGGCCGACCTCGTGCGCCGCGAGAACATCAGGTACCATGCCATCGCCCGCGGCGCGCTGTACCTATATCGCGACCCGCACGAGCTCGAGCTCGGCGTCGAAAAGATGCGCCTCTTGGCGGAGCACGGGCAGCGGCAAGAGGTCCTCGACCCGGCCGGCGTCGCAAGGCTCGACCCGGTCTTCGCGCGGGTCACGCACAAGATCGCCGGCGGGGTGCTCGATCTCGGCGACTCGAGCGGAGACTCGCAGCTGTTTACGGAAGAACTGGCCCGCGTTTGCCGTGAGCGGCTCGGCGTGACGTTTCATATGAGCACGCGCATACGGGCGCTTCGCGCGCACGGCAATCACGTCACCGCGGCGGTGACCGACCAGGGCGTGCTGACCGCGGACGCCTACGTGCTCGCACTCGGCGCCTGGAGTCCGATCGTCGCACGGACGATCGGCGTGGGCCTGCCGGTGTATCCCGCCAAGGGATACTCGTCGACGTTTCCGCTGCGCGCCGGGGCGCCGGCGCCCACCGTGCCCTGCGTCGACGAGCAGTGGCTCGTCGCGTGGTCCCGCATGGGCGACCGCCTGCGGCTGACCTCGACGGCCGAGTTCGCCGGCTACGACCGGGCCTGGAGCCCGCGGAACTTCGCGAACATCCGGCAGCTGGCCGGCGACCTCTTTCCCGACGCCGTCGACCTCAGCCGCGGAGAATACCGCTCGTGCCTGCGGCCGATGACGCCCGCCGGTCCCCCGTTTCTTGGACCCGGCCGGCACGAGAATCTGTTCTTCAACACGGGGCACGGCCACATGGGCTGGACGATGGCCTGCGGCTCGGGGCGGGTCGTGGCCGACCTGATTCTCGGGCGGGCGCCTGAGATCGACCCCGAAGGGCTCGTGCCGCGGCCCGCCGCCGGGGCGGCGCGGACCCGCGTCAAGGTCCCCTAGCTGGGAGGGAACTCATGAACCGAGGCATTGCGGTCGTCACACTTCTCGCGCTTGTTGCCGTCGGGGCGTTCTACGAACGCGCGGGCGGCGCGGCTGCGCCTTCAGCCGAACAGACGGCGGCCCTTCGGGCCATCGACGAGGCATCGGCCTCGCTGTCGCAGCTCGAGACGATTCATGCCAACACCGTGCAATTGAACAAGAAGATGTCCGCGCTGTACAACCAGCTCGGCGCGGCGATCACGAAGACCGGCAAGGTCGCCGCCGCCCCGGGCGCCACCACGGCACAGCTCGTGCAGGCGATCCAGCAAATGCAGGAGACGCAGATGAGCTTCAACCTGCAGTACCTGCAGCTTCAGCAACAGATGCAGAACGAAAACCGGCAGTTTACGGCGGTGAGCAATATCATGAAGACGAAACACGATACGGTGAAGAACACGATCAGCAACATCCGCTGACCGTACGCGTTATCGCGTGGGCGTCGGGCCCCGCCCAAGTGCGGCTACGACTTCAGTCGGGCACGACGGCGATCACGTCGATTTCGACCCGGCTGCTGACAGGGATGAGACCGGTCACCACCGTGGTCGTCGCCACCGGCTTGAAGTACCGCTCCAGGACCTTGTGGACCGCGTCAAAGTCCCCGGGGTGGGTCAGGTAGACGTTTCTTTTCACGACGTACTCGAACGAGGTCCCGGCGGTTTCCAGGATGGCCTTGATGTTCTCGAGGACCTGCACGGTCTGCGCTTCGATCGTGCCCATCTCGCCGATGGCCGCGCGATTCCGCAGGCCGTCCTGTCCCTGCGTCACCGCCACCTGGCCCGTGACGAAGACGAACCCGCCGGCCTTCGTTCCGTGGGCGGTGGTGCTGGAGTAGCCGCGTCCGACGCCGGGTGCGCTGAGGATCTCCACGCGTGTGGGCATTCTCAGACTCCGAGGGCGTAGGCCTTCTCGCCGTGGATCCCCACGTCGAGGCCCGCTTCCTCGGTCGCTTCGGACACCTTCACCGCGGTGATTCGCTCGATCAACCAGAGCATGCCGAGAGTGAACACAAACGCCCATACCGATGCGAGGGTGACGGCGCCCCACTGGACTAGGAAGAAGCGCGTACCGCCGCGCAGCAGCCCGTCGACGCCGCCCGAGGCCGCCGGGTTCCAAGCCGTCGAGGCAAACACCCCCAACAGGAAGATGCCAAGGTATCCCCCGACGCCGTGGACGCCCCACACATCCAAAGCATCGTCCCACTTCAGCTGGTTCTTTAACGCCACCGCGTAGTAACACACGACCCCGGAGACGATCCCGATCAGGGCCGCGGTCGCGGGCGAGACGAATCCCGCGGCCGGAGTGATGGTGGCGAGGCCGGCGACCGCGCCGGTCAGCAGTCCGAGAAAATGCGGCCGCCGGCTGATTGACCAGTCGATCACGAGCCACGCCACCGCGGCGAACGAGGCGGCGAGATCGGTGTTGAGGAACGCAACCGCCGTCACGGAATCCACCCGGAACTCGCTTCCCGCGTTGAACCCGTACCATCCGAACCAGAGCAGTCCGGTGCCGAGGGCCACGAGCGGGATGCTGTGCGGCCCCGTCTCCGGCACGCGGCGCCGGCCCACGTACAGCACCGAGGCGAGCGCGGCCATCCCGGCGATGTTGTGCACGACGATCCCGCCGGCGAAATCCTTGACGCCCCACATCGAGAGGAGCCCGCCGCCCCACACCATGTGGACGAACGGGAAATAGACCAGCAGCAGCCAGGCGGTCAGGAACAGCATGTACGCTTTGAAGGTGACCCGGTTCGTGAAGGCGCCGGTGATCAGCGCCGGGGTGATGATCGCGAACATCATCTGGTAGGCGCAAAAGACGATCATCGGAATGGTGTCGTTGGGAGAGGGTGTGGACAGCGTGATGCCCCGGAGAAAAGCCCAGTGGAAGTTGCCGATGACGCCGGCGATATCCGTGCCGGACTTCAGGTCGCCGCTGAAGCACATCGAGAATCCGCAGAGCCACCACAAGACGGTGGTCCAGCCCATCGACACGAAACTCTGAATCATGATGGCCAGGACGTTCTTGCGCCCCACGAGGCCGCCGTAGAAGAACGCCAGGCCGGGTGTCATCAGCATGACGAGGCTGGCACAGAGAATCATGAACCCGGTGTTTCCGGTATCGAGGTGCAGCACGGAACCGCCCCCCTTAGACGACGCTGTGCCGGCGCGAGTCAACGCACATTCAGAACGTCCGGGCATGCAAATCGAGCGCTTCGACCAGGCCCTTCGTGAGCCCTGGGCCGGAGGCAAACACGCAGTCCTGACAAGCTCCGGCCGGATGACGGGACACGGACGACGCCACGGTGTCAGCGGGCCGCTCGTGCGGCCGTCTCTTCGAACCGCACAAGCGCATCCCGGTCCAACTCGATGCCCAAACCCGGCGCATCGGGCAGGCTGATGACGCCGTCCACCATCCGAGGCCCGCGGCGGACGAGGTCACGCCGCAAGGCCGACTCGCACAGTTCGGCCGGGAGAAATTCGATGAACGCGCAGTTGGGGGTCACGGTCGCCAGATGAGCAGCGGCGGCGATTGAGATCCCGGTCTTCCACGCGTGAGGCACGATCGTCAAACCCCGCTGCGCCGCCAACCCGCACACCCGGCGCGCCTCGGTCAGGCCCCCCACGCGGCCCACATCGGGCTGCACGACCCGCACGCGGCCCCGCTCCATGAGCTCGAGGAACTCGAAGCGGGTAGCCAACCACTCCCCGGCGGCAATCGGGATCGGCTGTTCGCGGCTTACGCGGGCGTACCCCGCGAGATCGTCGGAGGGCAGAGGCGTCTCGAGAAAATAGACGCCATATTCGTCCCAACCCCGGATCGTCTTCAAACAGGTCTCGGCGTCCGGGAAAGCATATTGGACGTCAACCATGATCGTAAACTCAGATCCGACAGCATCCCGGACCGCGGCAATCGGCTCGCGCATCCGCTCGTACGGCGCGCGCAGGCCCTTGTGAGCGTAGGGACCCGCCGGCGTGATCTCAAGCTTCGCGGCCCGAAACCCCACACGTTTCGCCTCGCGCGCCCATTCGACCACGGACACAAGGTACGCGTCGAAATCGGAGACGTCCGGTTGCAGAGAGGCATAGGGGACGACGGGATCCGGACGGGATGCGCCGAGCAGCGCGTGGCAAGGCCGACCGAGCGCCTTGCCGCGAAGGTCGTGGAGTGCAATGTCGAGCGCCCCGAGGGCGTGGATGACGGCGCCGCGGCGTCCGTTCATCGCCGAGCCCACGTACAACCGCTCCCAGTGAGCCTCCACTTGAAGCGGATCCTGGCCGATCAGCATCTCGCGCAAGCCCAGGCCCATCGCATGCGTGCCGGGCGCCTCGATGCACGCGCGAGCGATCCAGGGGTTGAGATCGCTTTCCCCTATCCCGACAAGACCTTCATCGGTGTGTATTTCGACAACCAAGTCGTCTTGGGCGGAGCTGGTGGCGCGAACGTCCATCCCGGGGTCGAGCAAGACGTGGCAGTCGATGCGCGTGATCTTCACAAGCATTTCCCCCCCCCCGGGCTGCCCGCCTTGCGGGCTAGGCTCGCGGTAGTTTCGCGTAGACCGGGAGAAATCCGTTCTCTGTGCGCCCGGGTCCTCCAACGGGCTCTCGGGTTCGACCGCGAGAGGACTGCAGGCAACAAGACGGAATCTCAGCGGAGACGGTTCGGACGAAGGAACCGGATGCTCGCGCAACCGGAGGTGACGCGTGCCGGCACGAGGCTATCAACGCCCGCTGGCGCGTTTGACGCACCCTCTTGTCCGAGGTGCCCGCGGCCTCGAGCGCGCGACCTGGGACGAGGCGTTGGATCTGGTGGCGCGGCGTTTCGAAGAGATCCGGCGGGCCCACGGCCCGAACGCCTTCTGCTGTTTCAGCTGTTCGAAGGCCTCCAACGAAGTGAACTTCGTCGCCCAGAAGTTCATGCGGACGGTGATCGGCACCAACAACATCGACAGCTGCAACCGGACCTGACACGCGCCGAGCGTCTCCGGTCTGGAGACGGTGTACGGCGCGGGCGGCGGCACAACGTCCTATGAAGAGCTGGAGCGGACGGATCTCTTGTTCCTGTGGGGATCCAACCCGCGCGAGACGCACCCGATCATGTTTCATCACATGCTCCGGGGGATCCGCAACGGGGCGAGGTTGATCGTGGTCGACCCGAGGCGGACGCCGACGGCGGAGCTCGCACATCTGCACCTCCAGATCCGCGTCGGCGCCGACATCGCCCTGGCCAACGCCATCGGGCATGTGATCCTCGACGAGGGGCTGCAGCACCGGGAGTTCATCGAGCACGCGACCGAGGACGCCGCCGCATACTGTGAGAAAGTCGCCTCGTACACTCCCGAGTTCGCCGAACGCGTCAGTGGCGTCTCCGCCGCCACGATCCGCGAGGTCGCCCGGATGTACGCCGCGGCGCCCCGCGCGATCATCTGCTGGACGCTCGGCATCACCGAGCACCACAACGCGACCGACGGCGTGTACGCGCTGTGCAACCTCGCGAACCTCACCGGCCATGTCGGCCGCTACGGATCCGGCCTGGACCCGCTTCGCGGCCAGAACAACGTGCAGGGCGGCGGCGACATGGGCGCGATCCCCAACCGCCTGCCCGGGGGAGCGGACGTCGAGAACCCGGCGCAGCGCGCCCCCTTCGAGGCGGCGTGGGGGGCAGCGCTTCCGTCGAAGCGGGGGCTGCACCAGAGCCTGATGTTCGAAGGCATGGAGACGGGCGAGATCCGCGCCGCCTACATCATCGGCGAGAATCCGCTCATGTCTGAAGCGAACCAGGTACGGTGCCGCGCGCTGTTCGGCGGCCTGGAGTTCATCGTGCTGCAAGACGTTGTGCTGCAGCAGACGGCCGACGTCGCCGACGTCGTCCTCCCGTCCGCGCTGTCGTGGTGCGAGTGCGGGGGGACGGTGACCAACTCGGAGCGGCGCGTGCAGTTGATGCGCAAGGCCCTCGACCCGCCGGGCGAGGCGCGCGACGACATCATGATCCTCCAGGCTCTCGCCGGCCGGATGGGCCATGACTGGGGCTACGCCGGCGCGGAAGACGTCTGGAACGAGGTGCGCCGGGTCTCGGCGAGGCACCGCGGCATGTCATATCGGCGGCTCGCCGAGTGCGGGGGCCTGCAGTGGCCGTGCCCCGAGGAGGGCCATCCCGGCACCCTCTTCCTGCACGAGCGCCTGTGGCAGCGGCCGGTGCCGGGCAAACCCGCGCCCTTCATGCCCGTCGACTGGGAGCCTCCGGTGGAGCAGCCGGATGCCACGTACCCCTTCCTGCTGACGACCGGGCGGAAACTGGAGTTCTACAACACCGGCACGCAATCGCGCGGCTACGCGGCGGCCCGGCCGCAAATGGAGTTTCTGCGCATGTGGCCCGAGGACGCGCAGCGGCTCGGGATCAACGAGGGGGACCTGGTGCGAGTGCGATCCCGGCGCGCCTCGGTGCTCGTGCCGGCGAAGCCGGACGACACGCTGGCGCCGGGGCTCTGCTTCATGACGCTGCACCATCCGGAGATCGTGCCGACCAACGTGCTGACGATCGACGCCTGGGATCCGAAGTCGGGGACCGCGGAGTTCAAGGCGACGGCCATCGCGGTCGAGCGCGTCGCGTCGCGCGGCGCGTGGAGCGAGGAACAGGTCGGCGAGGAGGCGCACGCCCATGCCGACTGAGCGCAATCCCCCGCACGCCGTCGCGGACGATGAGCGGGCGACGGTCGACCGCGCGCTCGCCCGGCTCGGCGCCGACCCTCGTCGGTCGGATCTCCTGCCGCTGCTCCATGAGATTCAAGCCTCCCTCGGATGGCTTCCCAAGGGCGCGCTCGAGCTGCTCGCCGACAAGATGCGCCTGTCCTTCCCCGACGTCTGGGGTGTGGCCACCTTCTATGCGCTGTTCCGGCTCGAGCCGCCGCGCGGAGCGGCCGTTCACGTCTGCGACGACGTCCCCTGCCGTTTGCGCGGCGCCGATTCGCTGCTCCAAGCGCTCGAAGCGCGGTACGGGCCGGCCCGGCGCTTCACCGGTGAGGCCCACGGGGCGCAGGCCGCCGGCCGAGCCTGCGCCGTCGAGTGGGAGACCGTCCCCTGCCTCGGCCAGTGCGACCACGCGCCGGTCGCCGCCGTCGCCGGGCGCCTGCACCGGCACGCTACGGTTGAGGAAATCGCCGCGGCGGCGAAAGGATCCGCCGGTGCCTGAGGTCCGGCGGCTGCTTGCGCGCGCCGGCCGAGTGGACCCCCAGAGCCTGGCCGGGTACCGTGGGGCGAACGGTTACGGCGCCCTGACGAAGGCCGTCGAGCGCGGCGCCGAATGGGTGCTGTCGGAACTGGACGCGTCGGGCCTGCTCGGACGGGGCGGCGCCGCCTTCCCCGCCGGCCGTAAGTGGCGCGCCGTGGCCGGGGCGCGGGGGCGGCGGCGGGTCGTCTGCAACGCTGACGAGAGTGAACCCGGCACGTTCAAGGACCGCGTGCTGATGGAGGAAGACCCGTTCGCGGTCGTCGAGGCGATGACCATTGCCGGCCTGACCGTAGGGGCGGAGGAAGGGTTGGTGTACATCCGCGGCGAGTATCATCTGGCCGCGGAACGTCTGCGGCACGCGATCGCGCAGGCCGAGGACGCCGGACTCCTCGGCGCCGACGTGGCCCGCTCGGGCCGGGCCTTTCGCATCCGGGTCTTCCGGGGTGCCGGCGCCTACATCTGCGGGGAAGAGACGGCGCTCTTCAATTCGGTCGAGGGGCGACGGGGCGAGCCGCGCAACAAGCCCCCGTTCCCGACCGAGGCCGGCCTCTTCGGCGACCCAACGCTGGTCAACAACGTGGAAACGCTCTGCGCCGTGCCCCTCGTGGTGCGGGACGGCGCGGCGGAGTTCCGGCGCTGCGGTACGGAACAGTCGGCCGGCACGAAGCTCTTCTGCCTGAGCGGCCACGTCGCGCGCCCCGGAGTGTATGAGGTTCCGTTCGGCACCACGCTGCGCGAACTGCTCGCGCTCGCCGGCGGCGTCTGGCAGGGACGACACCTCAAGGCCGTCCTGTGTGGCGGTGCGGCCGGCACGTTCCTCGGGCCGGAGCGGCTGGACCTGCCTCTGACGTTCGAAGACCTGCGAACCGCCGGGGGAACGGTCGGCTCGGGCGCGGTGATCGTGCTGGACGAGACGGCCGCGGTCTGGGACGTCGTCCTGCGCGTGGCACGCTTCTTCCAGGAAGAATCGTGCGGGCAGTGCGTCCCCTGCCGCGTCGGCACGCAGCGGCAGTGGGAGATCGTCGCGCGCCTGGCCGCCGGGCAGCCGCGGCCGGGGGACGCCGCGCTGCTGCGGGAGGTCGGCGCGGCCATGACGGACGCGTCCATCTGCGGGCTGGGGCAGACGGCGTCCGGCGCGGTGCTGAGCGCGCTCGAGATCGCGGGAGGAGTGCCGTGAGCCTGACGGTCGAAGTCGACGGGCGGCCGGTGGAGGCGGAGGAAGGGACGACCATCCTGCAGGCGCTGCGGCGCGCCGGCGTCGACACGCCGACCCTCTGCTACCATCCAAACCTGACGCCGATCAACGTCTGCCGGGTCTGCGTCGTGGAACTCGCGGGCAGCCGTGCCCTCGTTCCTTCCTGCTCCCGCCGCGTCGAGGCCGGCATGCAGATCCGCACCGGCAGCGAGCGGGTGCGGCGGGCGCGGAAGGTGGTCCTGGAGCTGCTGGCCTCATCGGTGGATACGTCCACGGCGCCTGACCTGCGGGCCTACCTCGCGGAGTACGGCGGGGACCCGATGCGCTTTGGAGCCGGCGTGCGCCGGGTGGAGGACCCGTTACGCGACGACAACGACCTCTACGTGCGCGAGTACGAGAAGTGCATCCTCTGCTACAAATGCGTCGAAGCCTGCGGCGACGACGCGCAATTTACGTTCGCCCTCTCGGTCGCCGGCCGGGGGTTCGCCGCGCGGATCGACACCGGGGCAGACGCACCGCTGCTCGACTCCCGCTGCGTGTTCTGCGGCAACTGCGTGGCCGTGTGTCCGACGGGAGCGCTGATGCCGCTGATCGAACACCGCATGCGGCAGGCGGGGAAGTGGGACGAACCACGGCAGCATATCACCGAGACGATCTGCCCATACTGCGGCGTCGGCTGCGCCTTGGAGCTGCACGTGCAGGACAATCGGATCGTCAAGGTCACGTCGCCTTCGGACCACAGCGTGACGCGCGGCCACCTCTGCGTCAAGGGACGGTTCGGCTTCACCTTCGTCCGACCGGACGTCCCTTCCGAGTAGGCGATCATCCAGGGACGCGGGGGGCGGGTGTGGTACGCGGGTATTGGCCGGCAGCCCTAAGGGACTCGCACCCCCGACGCCCGGGCTGACGCCATGTTACGGCTTTGAGAGGAAATCCGCCTTGCCGGTCGCCGGATCAACCGGCCACGAAGCATGCTCATGGACGATAGTCCACTTCCCGTTGAGTTTGCGGAAGACGTCGGTGAGGCGGAACGTCCACGTGACATGTTTGCCGGCCTTGTCGGTCAAATCGAAGGTGCCGATAGTGTGCGCGTACGCGAGCGTGCCCGCGGCGGTGACACGAAGATCATCGAATTTGCCCGCATTCGGGCCGGGGAATATGGCGAAAAATCCCTCATAGTCTTTTCGGAAGGCCTTCGCGCCGACGTATTGACGAGGCGGCACCGCGTCGAACACGACCAGGCTCTCATCCGGAAGGTACAGGGACATGATCTTGTTGATGTCCTTCGCCCGGAACGCTTCAATGTATCGGTCGTACAGCGCTCTCACGGTCTTCTCGTCCGCCGACTGCGCATCAACCCGCAGGGCGGCGCCGGCGAACAGCGCGGACATGAGCAGTGCGCCGACGAGCCACACGCGATTTCTCATCTGTTCCCCCTTTTGTGCCGCCGTGGCAAGTTCAGAGACTATTCTTGTACCTCGACGCCTGTCCCTCGCCGCGGCGGATAGCAGAGGACGTGCAAGAACGGAGTGTAGCGTACCGAAAAAGTTCTGGTGGGCCCTGAGGGACTCGAACCCCCGACGCCCGGGTTAAAAGTTCGGGTGTTATTTTCTCTGGGCCTTGATTACCAAGGGCTCTAGCGTGTTCCGATACGACAGGTGATGGGTATCCGAAGGGTACACGGATGAGGCCGCAGGTTCAAGACCTGCACCGCTCAAAGAATCCCTAAGCCGGTCAGCGTTCATAAGCACTTCACGGTACTGCCGGGCGGATGGTCGAATATCGGCTACTACAACGCCGCAGAATCTCCGTGCCAGCGAAAGGCCCTGCGAAATCCAAGTCGTTCAGCCTCTGCCACGGTCGTCAAATAGCACTCCAGCTTGTGGTGCCCGATCAGTGTCCTGTCGTACTGCTGGTCAAAAGGAAGATGGTAGATCTTCTCGCCGTCCCTCTGCGACACGTTGCACTTTATGCAAGGATATTGCTTTAAGGGCTGGTGTTGCAAGGAACGTATGTTTAGAGCCTTCGTAAATTGGTTGGCCCTGTCCGACAGAGCCGTGGAGGTCACGAAGGTGGCGGAAACCTGGGACTGAGGATGGTCGATCCGATACGCAACCAGGGTGCCGTAGAGTTGAAAGATATGCTTCTCGTGGATGAGCTTGTCCTGGGACCAGTATTTGCACTGGATAATTTCGATTTGGCCGCTAGGGTGTTCAACCACCAAGTCTCGACCAAGATCTGCGAACCCCTCGATGATGCCTTGGTAGAACACGCGGCACCCGTCAACTTCATACAGATAGCCAATGTACCGCTCGTAGTCCCGGCCCAGTTCCCAGGAGGACTTCTTCCTTCGCCAATACCGGTCGAGCGCCAGCTGGTTTCTTGTTGCTGACGCAAGACTGCTGTACTCGGCCTGCGTCAACCAGTGCCTTACCGGATCTTCGTCGTCCGCTTCTGGCTGTGGAGTGCCTGTCGTCAGTTGACGAATGAGGTCGTCGATGGCCTCTTCTTTGAACTCGACCAAGAATGGGAAGAGTTCCTCGTAATATTTGAGTTGATACTTCAGAACACGCCATGTCTTTTCGGCGATTCGCCGCTGCTGTGCGATTTCACGAACTTGCTGCGCTGATTTCACGGCTGGATGCGATTTGTGCCGTAGGTAATTCGATTCTTTCATGTCCAGCAGGTGGAAGTAGTCCGCATACGCCTCTGCCAGCCAGGGGAAACCCACGGATTTTTCGTGCGCGATCATCTCAATAGCTTTCTTGTCCGCCTCGATCTTCCGAGCCCATTCGAACTTCTCTGCCTCAAGAGTTCGCGCCCAATCAGCCTGTTGATTCTTGAAGGCTTGTTCGTGGTTTTCAAGCTTTCGCGCCCAATCAGCCTGTTGATTCTTGAAGGCTTGTTCCTGGTTTTCAAGATTGTCGAGCTTCGGCCTTAGGGTGCGATAGACTTTGGCGGTCTTCGCATTGTCTATGATCCACGCGACGAAGACCAGCAGGGCGAAAAGGCTGACTAAGACGATTACGGTGTTCATGGCGGTCCCCTCACCCCACGAACGACCCTACTGATTGCTTAACTGAGATCCAGCAACGACCACAATCCACGCTGTTAGATCTTAGCAACCCTTCGCCTGGCCTTGAAATACATGGCCTGGCTGGATGGGGCGCATCCTTCACACTGATCGCGCCAGAAACTCCGCAATCATCCCCGTGGTCGCGTCCTTCCGGCGGATGACGTGAGCGTAGGTGTTCAGTGTGAATGATGCTGTTCGGTGCCCCAGTCTCTCCGAGACGGCCCGCACGTTGGCACCTTGCTGGAGGAGATACGAGGCATGAAAGTGTCTGAGGTTGTGCAGGGCCCGCCTCCATGACATCGCTGTCAACGATGACGGAGTGCCATCCAACCTTTTCTCCCACAGTTTCTGGAGGTCGCGCCGTCGCAGATTGTTCGCGTGGAGCGGCCCACCGTCCCGCCGCGAGAAGACAAACTCTCCCCGTCTGGGCATCGCCTTCAAGCACTCGATAAGTTCCTGAGGGATCCCGACGCATCGTTCCGAACTGCGGGTCTTTGGAGTCTTCACTACGTATCCGCCGCCGCGCGGCCTCACGAGCGAAGAGCGGATCGTCACGTCCGCTTCCCTCAGGTCCACGTCTGTCCAGTGAAGCGCCAGGGCCTCTCCCAGGCGGCACCCTGTGGCGGCTAAGAACAAGTACAGCGGATAGTGCTGGCTTCGCTCGCGGGCTTCGCTCAGGAACAAATGGACCTGCGCTTCTGTCCAGACCTCCGGTCGTGCTTGTGTGCGCCGTGGCCCCTCAGCCAGGTGCGCCGGGTTCTGGCGGATCAATTCCTGCCGCTCAGCATCTCTGAGCGTCTTGTGTAAAAAGCGGTGGTAGTGATGGGCTGTCGTCGCCGACAGTCCCCGCTCCCCAAGCCGTACATAGAACGCTTCGAGGGAGCGACTGGAGACGCGGTGTAGGAGCAGGCTGCCGAGCGGGTCTTTCCCAATCCGTGTAATCATTGAGTCGTATCGCTCTGCGGTCTTCGGGGAGAGTCGCCCTCGGCGCAGGTCGAGCCAGTCATGCAGGTACGGTGCCAATCGCTCTTTGGGACTCCCGGCGATGCCGAGACCCGAGGAGTGCGCCCGCACATGGGTCGCTAGTTCTGCCTGCGCGGCCTCGGCCTCTTGACGGGTTCGGTAGTAGTAGTCTCGGTACTTCCTGTGCCCGATGTGAATCCGAAGAACGTGATACTTCCGGAACTTTCGGATATGCCCTGGCATCGCCCACCCCCGCGCTCGAAGCGCTGCGGGAGAGAGGTTTCGATTGACGGTGGAGCGTTCCTTGGATGGAGAGGACACGGGGGGACCCGTCCCGTGTGCCTCAACGGGAGGCACGGGACAACTCCTGGTCGGTAGGATCGCAGAGGTGCTTGCGTGGGCTCCTGCCAACATTTCGCCTGGGCAGGTGCAGGTTAAAAACCGGGGGTGCCCTTACTTATTCGACGCCGTGGACGAAAATCCTTGGGGCTGATCCGAACGGCCCGGACCCTTTCCCCTGTCCGGCTCTCCACCGGGCTGATCCGGAGACCCCGGAACCTTTGGATAGGGAGCCTCTACGCCAGGGTGCTCCGAAGAGCCTCTTCCTTTTTCCAGCATCCGTTCAATCGTTGTTTTCTCACCTCTACCTTTTCTCTTGCGCAGATCGTCAGGGGAGGCCATGACTACTTCTCCTTATGTGACCTGAGTGTGTGGAGGTGCCGTTCTCTCTCCGTCTCGCCGTGACGCGCTCGGGCAGCAGAGACGATTGTCTCCACTCCCCGATGGTTCCTTTTGTGGCTCACGCGTTAATAGTTGCCTTCTTGGCCCGTCGTTTCGGTGGTGCCGCTATCTTTACCCGTTCCTCCCGTATCTTGCTTGCCCTCGGGACTCTTGTACTGCGTAAACCCGTAAGGCCCCAGTCGGTCCTGTTCGGAACGATCCATCATCACGCTCGGAGGTACGCCCTGGGTCTCCCACCAATTTGGAGACAGGTTTTGACCGGCAGCCGGTGTCGAGTTCCACCATGGAGACGGAGCCCCGGTGGGAGCGGCCATAGCAGGAGCGGCAGACGGAGCAGCGGACCTTACTGCGCTCGACGTGCCACCCCCGGCAGGTTGTCCTGTAGGAGCAGGTGCCGCCGTAGGCCGTGACGCGGGCTGAGGGGCAGGCCCCGACAGCGGCGATGGAGTGACAGGAGGAGCAGGCCGGACGGTTGGACCCACCGGAGCCACCTGTTGCGCCATGACCGCAGGAGGCGGAGTGCCTGTGGCCGCCTGAACGGAACCTGTTGGTTGAGGCGTCATCGCATTTGCCAGCATCCTAGACACGGTGCTGTCTCCACCTTCGACCGCTCCAGTCGGTGAGGAGTTGATTCCTACACCGGCACCTCGCGGCATCCGAGCCGCTTCAGGAGACCCTGCACGAGGCATGGCGTAGGGAAGGCCAAGCCGTCCAAAGGTCACGTCCGGGTTCCCTGACTGATTTTGCAGCAAGGGATTGATGTTGGATCGACCAGCAACGAGCGAAGCGGGGCTTCCCCCTGGGGTTGGTTGCGAAAGGATGGGCACGAACCTCACCTACCCTGTTAGAGTATTTTGAAAATCGGGGGGCAGGTCCGGGCCCGATTCTCGCAGGTCACCGGACCCATCAACTCCTGCCAAGCGCCTAGCCCCACGTTCAATCGTTCGTGAAACGTCACGCCCCGTCACCTCACCGGCTGGCGACGGAACTTGGGATTCGCGAACCTGTCGGGAGCGTTCTTGGAGACGCCTGCCGTCCCGGGACCATTCAACGCAACGGCAGGGTGCAGATTGCCCGGCACCGCTCCGGTGGATGGGTGCTGCCCGAACACCGGCTGGTGAGGCTGCGGGTATCGGACGGCCGTCTCCGGCATCGGCGATCCCGGCGGTTGCTGCGCGGTCTTCGGCTTCTGCCGCGACACAGCGATGCCTCGGACGTAGCCGAGCACCGCTTTGGCATCAGGCTCGTTCAGGTCGAAGCGAGCCACCTGGCGTCCTGACTGGTCATCGAAGATTGCGATGAATGGCATGGTTCCACCACCTTTTCACTGACCAGCGGATGCGTCAGGGTTTTTCGGTTACCCATGTGGCAACCACAAAACTGTCCTATAAGGGCCTTCTCTCGTCAGGGGGTATCTAGACACCGGGGTCCACGCCCGAGCCGCCAATTTCTTGCTCACGAGCAATGATTTTGGGGTCAGGACGGGACTGTGGAGGCCCTTCTAGACGACGGCCGCAAGTGTCCTGGCCCCATGAGCCCGCCGGAGTGCCTGTCGCTGAGGCTCCGTCATGGGACGACCTTTCCTCGTGTTCCTCGGAAGCACAGCCGCGACCGGCACCCTCCAAGTCTCGCCGGTCCAGTCACCGCGTTCGGTCGTGTGGACCTCAACCACCTCAGCCCCACGGATCTTCTTGAGGCGACTCGCCATCGAGCGTTGCGCGGTCCAGACCATTGCGATCCCCCCGTCAGCATCACTCCAGGTGATCGTCGTTTCTCTCTCGGCTGCTTCACTCACGATTTCATCGCCCTGACCGTCTCACGGACTTCCGCACCGGCTTGGTCTTTCTGCTCGATGGAGTCCGTGGTTTTGGTGGAATCCGGTCTCTGAGAAAACGCAGAGCCGATAGAGCCTGATCAAAATCCACGTCGAACACCTCTGCCTTCCCCTCTTCAACCTGAATCATGACCATGGTTTTGTCTCCTCCCAGAAAACGGATGTATCACACGAAAACCAGGTTGCTCTGTTCACGCACTTGCCAATAGGGGGCGGCGGATCGCCAAGGGGTCCCAGTCCCTGGTCTGCAGGGGGACACCCCGGGGGCCTGCCCCCCCCGATGCGGTCTTGATCCCTTTGCTGCGCCGTACCAGGCCGCGTGCTGCCCTAGGCTTCCTCACAGGGAAATAGGCTGAGCCCAACAGCCTTCATCCTTCTGTAGGCCGTTCATATCACGGGTTCTACGTGTTTAGTGTTGTATCATAAGGAACCTATTGACACATACGCTACCTTTTGATACGCTCGCCTTGCCCTTGGGAGATCACGAAAAGGAGGCGAGACCAGATGGCACAGGAACAGGATTCTCCGCAAGTCCCCCGCACGGCAAAGATGATTCTGATTCCCAAAGCGTTTGAACGGGTTGCAGATGTTGCCAGTAAGGATGAGAACCGTTCGGCCCTATGCGGTGTCCACGTAAAGGCGACTGACGCAGGGGTGATTATCGAAGCTACGGACGGGGCGAGGATGATTCGGGCGACCGTGCCGACCCCTTTCAAGCCCGAAGACTTCCCGACCATCGCTGGATTCGACGCCAACGCTAACGGCGCTCAAGAAGCGATTATCCCCCTGGACGCCTGGAAGAAGGCGTTTAAGGCCGTCCCTAAGCCTAAGTATCGGCCCATCCTCGGCTGTCTCGCCCTCACAATGGAACAAGCGCAAGTTACCTTCGCGTCTACCGACCTGCAATCCGCATCTATCACGCCCGTTAAGCCGGTGGACGGGAACTACCCGAATATCGACCAGGTAATGCCGAAGGATGAGCCTACCTTCGCAATCGCCTTCGATGCCAACATTCTCGCGGACACACTCAAAGCCTTGGCGGCGCTCGCCGATGACGGGCATAAGCCGATGGTACGCTTCGAGTTCCACGGCTCGGAGAAGGCTACCAAGGTGGTAGTCTCCCATTCCAAGGAATCCGCGCAGGTAGAAGCCCTGGTCATGCCAATGCGCGACAAGTAAGGCCGCACCAGCAACGCAACCAGTCACAAGCGCCCTTGGGAGAACGACTCGGGAGAGGAGGCTCGCCGATGCGGCCAAGTCAGAGGCTTCGCCAGACGCTACGCCGGGCCTTTCTTTCCCTTCGCGGAGGGAGGCCACAATGGAACGCTTTTGGAGTTCGTGGACCGTGCGCGATGTCTGGAAGACGGATAGCGCGAAGGCCGTGATCTACGAGAACCCCTCAGTGTTCATGCGAGAGGGGCGCAGCCCCGTGCGCTATGTGGTTGAAGTGTTCACACTGGCTGAGCACTACGCCAAAGACTTTGAGACGTTCGCCGACGCGCTTGCGTTCGCCAAGTCGATTATGTGCCGAGTGCCCTTGATCGGAGACGGAGGCGTCAACTAGCCGCCTGGCCGGAGACTAGGAGCCTGTATCGCGCAGGCTCCCTGTCCCTGAACAGAGGCCGCACCAAAGAGAAGGAGGAGCAACAATGGGTCCGATTGAGCAAGACGGCAAGACACGCGTCGGTATTTACTGCCGCGTCTCGACCGAGGAGCAGAAGAACACCGGCGTCAGCCTGGCGCTACAGGAGAGCCGGTTGCGCGAGTACGCCAAGATACGTGAATGGCGCATCGTCAAGGTCTACACGGACGCGGGAGTCTCCGCGAAGACGACTCGCCGCGATGCCCTCGACCAACTGCGGGAGGATGTTCGAGCCCGCAAGATCAACGCGGTGTTGGTCTTCAAGATCGACCGGCTCAGTCGGAGCCTGTATGACCTGCTGACGCTCATTCGTGAGTTCCAAAAACGAAAGGTGGCGCTGGTCAGTCTCACCGAGTCCTTCGATACCGATTCCCCGATGGGCGCAGCCATGGTGTCGATGCTTGGAACGTTCGCGGAGTTCGAACAGCGCCAGGTCTCGGCCCGAACCACCGACGCACTCGCCAAGTTGCGTGAAGAAGGCCGAGTCTATGGCCCGACGCCGTTTGGATTCTCTCGGGACGGCAAGCGCCTCAAGCCAAACCTTCGTCAACTGGAGATCGTGCGGCGAATCTACACCATGCGGGCTCGGGGCACAAGCCTTCGAGGAATCGCCGCCGCCCTGAACGCCGACCGGATCAGAACGCAGACGGGGAGGCGTTGGGCGGTGCGACAGATTCAGTACATCACCAAGAATACTCGGCTCTATGGCCCCCACATGGAGACCGACCAGGGCAAAGACAAGCGTGCAGGCCGGTAAAGCATGTTGAGACGGTGCTCTGGGTCCAACGACTCGATTCCGCTACCGGGATCGAATCACACGGATTTTTCTACCAGTGACGTGACCGCGTTGGGCAGAGGGAAGGGCAGGGCAAAGGGGCTAATGATGAGCGTTTGGACCAAGCCTGTCTATTTCATGGGTAACTATAGCAGTCCCTGAAAACATTCCCCTGACATCTCTACCTCTACTCCCACTACGAGAATCCCTAACGCATACGGCATACGGGCCGCAGACCGGGGCGCGAGGTGCGAACCAGGACGTAAAGACTGATCGGGAAACCACGGAGTATCACAGACGGCCTTTGTTGCCACTGGGTTACTATGGCAGTATCACACACAGGTCCTAGTGACCCATCCCCACCAGGAAGAGATTGCTCATTTCCTCGGCACACGAGTCGTGTATCGCGCAGACTTCGATAACGCCCTCCTCGTTGGTCAAACAAATCCCAAATGTCGCGCCTCGGACCGCCGTGACCAGCTTTATCGCAACGCACACAGGTCGCTGCGCCTATGTGCCAATCTCCTGATAGCCAGATCCCGACGCGTGCTTTCGAGGACAGAGTGGTTATGTGCGTTCGCGTGTGCGACATTCATGGGCCACCTGCTCTTTCTCCCTTATGGAATCGGGGTGCAGGCGCCAGGATCAGGTAACTCAGTACAGGGGGCGAAACCATTGGTTAACGTGTAAACCATCGCGTCGCGCTCCATGCGGGCCCCTCCGTGACGGCAACCTTGACGGCGTCCTTAGCCCGTGACCTCGTCACTCGGTTGGTGGTCACGGCGCGAAGCGCCCCGCGCGTTTTTGCGCGGCAGAGTACTTCCTTGGTATCTTCTTGGTTATAGAGGCTCACCTTATGAGCCTAGTAACGGGCTCACGGTTATGAGCCCATGGGGGCTCAAATTGAGCCTAGTAGATGGGCTCACCTTGTGAGCCTAGTAACTAGCGTCCTTGGCTTACTGTCTTGTCGCATTGGGTTGCGAGGGTGCATATTTTGGCATAACCGTACGGAGGGTGGTGTGATACCTGCCCCAATGCTGCTCAACCCTCTTCAGTTCGCCCCGTTCGGTTGCGGCCCTTAGGTAACGGGTTATAGATGCCCGAGACATGCGGGTCTTTTTGGCAAGCCCATTTTTGCCCATCCACACGGTCCAGTCTTTGTCGTCGGCACGATCAGCAAGGGCAATAAGCATCAGCAGTTCAGGCCCCTTAGCCATTGAGTGCTCCCACACTGCCCTCATGCACCTGTTACTCATGGTGCTTCTCGCTATTCCGAGGTGTTCGATACTCGCTTTTATCGTGCGCTTGGCGCTCCATTGGTGTGCTCGCTTTCCAGGCCGTTCACTGGCCTGTCAGGATGGGAGGCGGAGTTCACGCGCGTGGACTTTCCAATCGCGTCAAGGCGACGGTCAAGGTCTTTGTCCATGAACCGAAGCACTCCAAGCGCGGCTCTAATACGGTCTCGGTCGCTATATCGCAGAAGTTCCTTGCCGGACGAAGAGTCCAGCAAGACAACAGTCCACATAGGGATATTCCTTTCTCCCGGATACGCTTGCCGGGGCCAAGTTGGATGCTGGGGTGCGGGTTCGCTGGTGCAGGGTTACTTGGTGCTGGCCGCAGCGACCAGTGCTTCGACCTGCTCGACTGGTGCGCTGCTGTGACGGATCCTTCGAACCGCTTGCGACCGTCTGAAGGCGTGTGGCGATAGTTGACCACTTGCCTGAATGATTTTGAGCGCCGCGATGGCTTCCTCGGAAAATAGGGTCTGTCCGTTGCTGAGGGTCACGGTCCCCGGCAACTCGCCACGCAAGGCCGCATCGACGATGACGATGTAGGGGACGTGGAGCAGGTCTCTCACGTTGGTTGGGGTAAGCAGCGTGCGGTGAAGGCTCTGTGTGGACATGCCCTCGCCCCTCAGAAACTCAATGAACTGGCCTCCAAAGAACCGACCGCCGGTCGCCTTGAACGCCACGGCTGCAGCAACGACTTCCGGCGTCAGCAGATACCAATGGTTCGGATGTCCGTCCGCGCGTCGGGTTCCGCCTGCACCGGGAACACTCACTGAAGGCACTTTCTCCGACTGGCACAAGCGCACGAGATACTCCTGTGCGAGGCCAATTCGACGGGCCGCATCCGCTGTGGTATACAGCATCTTTTCCATTCCGATTTCCTCCCTCTTAGCCCGGTTGCTTTGTCGGCCAGTTGTTTGGCACGCGGCAACACTGAGCCCGTACAAATGACAGTGTCGGAAGATCGAGCAACACCGACTCTTCTCCGGAGAACTCTGAAACAATCGGGAGCCGGTTCAGTTCCCCAAGCACCGCCCTCGACGCAGCGCGAGAGGCACGGGCGATTTGATTTGACTTGGCGACGCGCATCAGCCGGGCCGCCTCCTGATGTTTCTCAAGACACCGAAGTTTTATTTGGGCACGCACATCTCCACCCGCTGCCTGTTCTCGCAGTTCTTCAATCCGTTTCCGGAGCCGTTGACGTTGACGGCGCGCTGTGCTGTGCCCTGAAGGCATGGCGATACCCCGAAGGAATCCAAGCGTAAGACCAATGGTCTTTGCCTTGGAGGCTGGTTGCTATGAGTGGTTCTAGTACGGGGTATTGCGAGTACAGAACTGCGAGGTACGGAAAAAATGACAGTTTCTCAAGGCCAAGTATCTCATGGACCACCCCGGTTGTCAATTCGAAGGCGTCCCCGACAACCGGCTTGCCCAACCAGGGCGGCATGGCCGATGAACGAGAGGAGACGCAGTAATGCGTAAACGGAAAAAGAACCCGGCTGCTGTCTCGCTTGGGAGTTTGGGAGGCAAGTCCAGGATGCGAGGGATGACAGATAAGCAGAAGTCGGAGTTGGGGAAGTTGGCGGTCGAGGCTCGTGAAGCGAAGGGGCGGGCGAAAGTGTTACAGGATCTTGTCTACTGGCTGGGCCGTGTCGTGATTGGAGTCTCCATCTGTCCCCCTCTCGGCTCATTGGCTCCCAAAAGAAAAAGCCGCAGACCCCTGAGAGGTCTACGGCTCGTCGCTGCGGTGCAAAACTGCTAACCATAGTATCGCACACAGTGACAAGCGGCTGTCTACTGGCTGGTGTCATCCAACCGCTTGCCTCGATCCAACTGCTTTGATTGGTTTCCAGGAACACGAGGAGGGAAAGCCCATGAAGGCGTTTGCGTTCATCACAGTCGCTCTACTGCTTGCCTGCGCTGTCGTTGTTGGCGCTGCTGCCGCACAGTCCGTATCAGACGACCATCAAATCATTCCCGGAGACCGAATTGGTCCGCTGAAGATCGGCATGTCTATCACCGACGCCGTGGCAGCAATGGGTCAGCCAAAAACTGTGCTGCCGGACAAGAAGGTTCGTGGGGAAACTCGGTATTACTGGTTCGACATTACGGAGTTGGGCGGAAATAGCGTGACAAGCGCGCACGGTCTCTTCGCCGTTGCAGATTCGTCCGGAACCATTGTGTGGGTCGCCGCCCATTACGCTCCGCAATATCTAACGCCGAGTGGCCTGCACTACGGATCAACAGAACGGCAGGTTCTCGCTGCGATGGGAAAACCGACGAGCGTGGACAACACCTACGTCGATGACCAAGGGAAGCACGCCGCGCACTTACTTGTGTTCAAGGGTGTGGAGTTCCTCATTTATGACTTGGACCGGAGCGAGACCGTGATCGTGGTCGCTGTACGATGACCCGGCCGTCGCGTAAAAGAAAAAAGAATCCGGCCGCTGTCACGTTGGGACGCCTTGGCGGGAAGGCACGAATGAGCAGTCTGTCGGCACAGGAGCGGTCGCGGTTGGCGAGGCTGGCGGTCGAGGCTCGTGAAGCGAAGAGGCGGAAGGCGAGGAAATCGAAATTGGCCTAGGAGTTACGGGCCGCTCTAATTTTAGAGCCGAGATTTTTAGACTCCGCCGTCCGCGCCAAGTGAGGGAGCTGTTGATCGGAGCACGGCAATCGCTGCGTGAAGTACGGCGGTAAGGCACAGCCGGAGGACCAGAGCAAAAGTCGCCAACATTGACGGCTCTCCGCCTATTGTCATAGTGTTCGGACTGCAACCCTTCATTTCAAACCCGATTCGCCGCAACCCTGCCAAGTAAGCGAGCAACACTAGACGTTGGGTCATTGGCTACGCATTAACTCCATCGAGGCAACAACGGGCTTCTGTGGAGTTGTCTAAAACCCGAGGTGGATGGGCATTGATCCACTCTGCCGACTTATCGAGGGGAG